>Ga0116164_10001272_pt1 | contig 19246 bp, 17 predicted proteins | sample AD_UKC109_MetaG_FD_89888 | JGI IMG/M metagenome (GOLD analysis project Ga0116164, IMG submission 89888) | Active sludge microbial communities of municipal wastewater-treating anaerobic digesters from Hong Kong - AD_UKC109_MetaG | ecosystem: Engineered > Bioreactor > Anaerobic > Digestate... | reverse complement strand
TATGACCATCCCTGGAGGACCTATGGTAAGAAGATAAACGGGCAGCCAGTGCTTACAACCTTATCAACCCAATAGGACATTTCTAAATTGCTCAGATTAGGACATTTCTAAATTGCCTTGACAGTTTGGATATATGCTGATAACAAAGATCTTGTGGGAGAGTATGTTCAGAATACAACTTTAGCTGGGACTTCCTTCGGTCAAGGCACCGCTATTCTGGGTCAAACTTACAGTGATTTCGGCTATGGTGTCGCTGGCTGGAGTTATAATTATGGCGTCGGCGTGGGTGCCTGGAGTTGGGGTGGAAATTTAATTGAGGCTCACGCTGGCGATTTCCTCACTCAAAATTTGCGCTTCTACGTTGATCAAGCGGGTAATGTGCACTATACCGGTACAACCATGCCGATCGCTCAGGTTCCTTCCCCCACAGGTGAAAAATCCTCTTATGTCTCTCTGTATGGCATCTCCGCCGCGGAAGCCTGGTATGAGGATCTGGGTTCAGCAAATCTCCTGAACGGCAAGGTGACGATTGTGATAGATACCCTCTTTGCAAAGACCGTTTCTCTATCTGATGAATATCAAGTCCAGGTGACTGCCACCTGCGGTGAGCCAGTTTTGTTGTTTGTAAGTGAGAAAACAGATAAATCCTTCACGGTGCAAGGCGTCAGCCTGGACGGAAAAGCATCCAATTGCGGCTTTGATTACCGCATCTCAGCCAAACCTCTGGGCTTGGAGGGTCTGCGCCTGGAAGCAATCGAGATCCCTGAACCCACAACCGTCGAAAGGGACCAGCCATGAGACCACATGTAAAGCATAAACTGCGCGTCATATTGGTTCTTGTGCTGCTTCTGCTGGTCACCCTGCCCGTGCTGGCGCAATCCGGCGGAGGCTACGACCTCTTGTGGAGCACCACGGATGGCGGTGGAGGGTCGAGCACCGGTGGGGTTTTCAGCCTCGCAGGCACTGCCGGTCAGGCAGACGCCGGCGTGATGAGCGGCAGTGAGTTCACCCTCAGGGGCGGCTTTTGGAAAGGCGGGGCTGCTCCAACCACCCAGCTGCAACTCTACCTGCCGATTATCTTAAGATAAGTGTGTGGGTTGCGTTGACCTACCTCGAACCTCGCTGAGTAAACAGCAGGGTTCCAATCAAATCGAAGGAGCAGATATAGATTTAACACTCGTGATTTTGGAAAAGCGTTGTATGCAACGATAGCTCATTTTGTAATAGAATTGAGTCAGGCAAAATTGCCAGAGCGAACCTGTTGACAGAGCAGATTTTCTGGTATAATCTCTGTTTGGTTTATCGACCAACGGCTGGGTTGTTAACAGCCGTTGGATTTTCTTAGAGGAGTTTGATCGTGCCACGTAAACAGAGTAGTGGAAAGTACAAAATAAAAACTCATAAGGCTACGTCCAAACGCTTCCGCACAACTGGTACCGGTAAAATCGTACGGACCAAGATCGGTAAGGGTCACTTACGCCGCAACACATCCAAGCGGACCAAGTATTTGCTCGCCGAAACGATCGCCGTCAATTCTAACGGGCTGGTTAAGCACATTAAGCGTCTGGCGCCCTATATGAGCAAGAAGGACTAAGGACTGTCCTGTCGTATCCGGTTTAGTGTGGCTGCTGGGTGTATTAACGAGATTGAAATCTGACGCCCAGGGGACCGCAAAGGAGTAATGAATTATGACAAGAGTAAAGAGTGGACCCTATCGCCGACGCCGCCATCAGCGGTTGATCGCCCATAACCGCGGTTATGAAGGTTCCTACAATCATCTGTTCAAACGTGCAAATGAAGCTTTTCTGCACGCGCAATGGTATGCCTATAACGACCGCCGCAATCGCAAGCGCGACCTGCGCCGGCTCTGGATTGTACGCATTAATGCTGCAGCCCGTCTGAATGGCACCACATATAGCCGCCTGATTTCAGCCATGCGCAAGTCTGAGGTGATCCTCAACCGCAAAATGCTGGCAGATCTGGCCGTGCGCGATCCGAAAGCCTTCACCAAGGTCGTCGAGACCGCGTTGGCATAAACCAAACCCCTGAGACCAAAAAACCCCGTGAGTTTTCACGGGGTTTTTTTATAGTAGGGAACGCGGCTTGTCCCGTTCCGGTTGCCTAGCGGAATTAGGCGAGTGTATGCGTAGGTCAGGTTCAGCTTTTGAACCTGACATAACAAACGTCGGTAAACAAAGCCCTCAAAATACATAAGCTTCCGATGTCAGGTTGAACTACGCAACCTGACCTACGACTGCAATATTTGCATGTATTCACGGGGGTTTACCTCTACGTATGGGAAATTATGGACAGGACAGCTTTGTAGGGGCAGACCCTTGGGCACCACCCTGCAAGGGCTGTGTTTGCCCAATAGCTGAAAATAATCATTCTGGCTAATCACCTTGTCCCGTTCCGGTTTTCCACGTTGCGGAAGGGGGCAAGCCCCTTCCCTACTTTGCTACGAAATTATGGAGCAACCTCATCGAGCATTTGCTGCAAGCTGAGCCCATCAGGGCGCATGGAAACGCCCGAAATCGCCGGCGGGAACATGCGCGGCAGGCAGAGCGGCGCTGGATCCTGCCAGGCGGTGAAATTCTGTGTAATAGCCTTGGTCACGCCGCCCCACCCGATCGTAAAACCCATGTTGAGCATGGCTTGCGTGTCCAGGCTGCAGACCTCAAACGGCCACGCCAGCGAATAGACGTTGAGACCGAGATTATTCAGTATCGCTTGCTTGGAGGTCATCCAGTCCGTTTCAAGTTGCTCGTAACCAACTGTAGAGAAGTCGGGGTGGGTTTGGGAATGCGAGCCAAAGGTGAAAAAGCCGCTGTCGCGTGCCTCACGCAGCGCCTGCCAGCAAGCGTCGCCCTCGCAGGCTATCCCGGGCCGCTCAAGCATATCGCCGGTCCAGGGGTAAACGATCATGTGCGGTTTCACCCCGTATTGCTGCTCGAGTGTGGCAAATGTCTGTGCAATGGAACTGAGCGAATTGACCGTCTGCGAACTGATGTCGGTGGTCAGGATGATCGTTTTTTCGGGTAAGGGGAACCAAGCGTAGACGAAGCCTTCGACCTCGTGGATGGTGGCAAAGTGGTAACCTTCGATGAGCAGATATTCCACTTGTGAATAGAAGATCTCAGGGGTCAGGCTGTAACGCTCCTCGAACATGCTGTAACTATCTCCGTGGAGCTCAAGGCTCAGGATTTGTGCGGTTTCGCCCTGCTCTTCGATCGCCTGGCTCAGCTGCTGGCGATAGTCCGGCGTCAGGTAGTATTCCTGCACCTGCCCGTAAGATTGCATGCGCTGCTGGATCCGGTACCAGGGTTCGGGCAGGACTTCTAGAGCGCTCTGAGTTGGGGTGGGAAGTTCTGTGGGGGTTTCAACAGGTATGGTTGGCTCAACAGGAATCGGTTCCGAAATAGCAGGTGTAAATTGAGGTTCAGATGGAGTCGCAGGAGTGATTGTGGCTGCCAGGGGCAGATTGGGGTTAAAGACAGTTTGCGTCGCGCTCAGCGCGCTGCTTGCCGTTTGTGTGGACTCATATCTTTCCTGCAATGCCAACCTGCCGCAAGCACTCAAAAAAATGAGGGGCATTAACAGTCCAGCAATGGTTCGGAAGTTTTTTTTCATGAGATCCTTAGAGAATAATTATTGATCATCAGTAAAAAGACGTTTTTTGGAGGAATATGGTTCCTTATCGGCCAGAAACAAAGACAGGCAGTTTGGCTGCCTGTCTTTGCAAGGGTTAATCTGGATGGAATCGACCATTTGCTGAACTCCTGGTCAATTCCCAAAAACAAATGCCCAAAAAGATCATGCTTTCACTAATTCAATGCAAATCTCAATGCGTCGCCGCGGCGAGAGATGACGACTGGGTCAGAGGTGCTAATAGTACCCTGCCTGTTCCTCTATATACATTGACAAGCCCTTCCCCGGAAGCCGCAGAACCAATAAGCGATTTACCAGAACGTTCCACGGTAAAACTAAGATTTCCAGACCAACAAATCGCATAGCTGCCGTCAATTTTTAGCGTGTCATTATCAAGCACGATTTCAACCAGTTCAGAACGGGGCACATTGCTTTCCATCACGCAAACTCCCACTCCGGCAAGTCTCAAATTGAACAAACCTTCATTCCCCGCAAGCGCAGAAGAGAGAGACGACCTTGCCTGAATTTCATGCTTAACCGTGCTCTCGCAAGCCAGAAACATTCCGTCTTCCATGACAAGTCCGCCAGCCCAATCTCCGACATTTTCTGTCAACAGATACTTAAAGGTTGGCTCGGTAAGCAAAATGCCGTTGCCAACATACTCCGGCTTGATGGCAGATTCTTTTGTCATGGAACTCTTGACCATCTTACCCAGTAAATCACCGACACCTTTGATTCCGGTTGTTGCCTGGAGATCACCTACAGTCCACTGCATGGAACCAGCTTGAAGTGTAAGCCCAACCCTCCCATCAAGTTGCGCGATGACCTGCCGCCGCTTCACATTCATACGACTCATGAAATACTCTGTCATGGCATTGTCTGGAGCAACAGAATAGTCTGTAGTGTGTTCCAGGATAGAGAACATACCTTTTCTTTCCACAACAACGTGGCTTTTCTCGTTCGCAAGATTATTGATTCTGTACATTCTTACTCCTCCATTAGATTATCTTGCGACAATTATAAAGTAATCTACCTCATCCGCGACCATTTTCATGGGTTTCCGATATCCATGGGCATGAAAACACCCCAAGTAGAGAATGCGGATCCTCAGTTCTCGCAAAGTCTCCTGACCTGGCGAGGTCTTTGACCGTCAGGTCTCCTCTGCTAGACGCAAGCGCCCGTGCACACCCAGGGTCACCACAGGGGGTGACCCCTACCTCCCATTCTTGCCTGCCCCCGGCTGAGTAACCGAACCCACAACATTTTTTCGTCATCGCGAGGAGCGCAGCGACGTGGCGACCTGCCTGTCATCTTCTGATTGGGCTGGGTTCACGAAGTACCCCACCGGAGATCCAAACCCTGGCAAACCCTACTACATTTGTCCATCCCTGACCCTTGCGTTCATACGCTCTGGTGTTATACTTTTCAATCAGTCGCGATGACGCAGGACGAGTACGCCGTTATCGACCGTCAGTGAAGCAGGGAGAGTGTGAACCTGCCCGGTTGGAACCGCCGAAAACCCCCTGCCAGCTTGAGTCTGAACAGCACTTGCTCACTAAGACGAACGGAAGCCCCGTTACCGGCATTTTGAGATGCTTCGCAAGGAGCAATCTGGGTGGAACCGCGTGAGAGACCTCTCGCCCCAGAGCGAGGGTCTTTTTGTTTTAAGTCCGGCTGTACCAAAAGACCCCGGAAAAATCTCATACAACAACCGGCAAGGAGGAAGAAATGTCACACCATAATGAGGATTACGAAAAGTCAGAACTTTATCGGATCCGCCACTCCGCTTCCCATGTCATGGCTGAAGCGGTGCTGGAGATGTTCCCCGACGCCCGGGTCGCTATTGGACCGGCAATCGAGGACGGTTTTTATTACGATTTCGATCTGCCCCGCAGCCTGACTCCGGAGGACCTCGAAGTCATCGAAAACCGCATGAAAGAACTGATCAAGGCCAAGGAAAACTTCGTTTACCAGGAGGTCAGTGCTGATGAGGCACGCCAGATCTTCAGAGATCAGCCCTACAAGTTGGAATTGATCGATGGTTTGGAACACGGCAACCTGGATGACGACGGCAATCCCACCGAAGAAAAACAGATCATCTCAACTTACTCATCCGGTAAGTTCGTTGATCTCTGCCGTGGACCGCACGTGGAATCAACCGCGCAAATCAATCCTTTCGCGGTGAAATTGCTGAATGTCGCGGGCGCTTACTGGCGAGGGGACGAAAAACGCCCCATGCTGCAGCGTATTTACGGCACCGCCTGGGAAAGCAAAGATCAGCTCAAGGATTACCTCTGGAAGCTCGAGGAAGCCAAAAAACGCGACCATCGCAAGCTGGGCAAGGAACTTGACCTGTATAGCTCCAATGATGAGGTTGGTCAGGGTCTGATCCTCTGGCACCCCAACGGGGGAATGATTCGCCACCAGATCGAGCGCTATTGGGACGACCAGCATATCTCAAACAGCTACGACCTGATCTACACGCCCCACATCGGCAAAGCCAGCCTTTGGGAGACGAGCGGTCATCTGGGTTTCTACAAAGAAAACATGTATTCCCCGATCCAGATCGAGGATCAGGAATATTACATCAAGCCGATGAACTGCCCCTTCCATCTGCACATCTACAAGAGCCAGTTGCGCTCTTATCGGGATCTGCCGCTGCGATTTGCCGAGAAGGGCACGGTCTATCGTTACGAGCGCTCGGGTGTCTTGCACGGACTGATGCGTGTTCGCGGCTTCACCCAGGATGACGCCCACCACTTCTGCCGTCCGGATCAGATGCCGGAAGAAATCGACTTTACGCTCAATTTCAGCATGAACATGTTGAAAGCCTTTGGTTTCAAGGATTTTCAGGCCTATCTGAGTACCATGCCCGAAAAGCACGTGGGCGACGATCAGATGTGGCACGATGCCGAAATTGCCCTGGAAGAAACGCTAAAGCGAATAGATGTCCCCTACGAGGTGGATGCCGGCGGCGGCGCTTTCTATGGACCCAAAATTGACCTCAAGGTCAAGGATGCCCTCGGGCGCGAATGGCAGCTTTCGACCATTCAATTTGACTTCAACCTGCCCGAACGCTTCGATCTCAGTTACATTGGCGAGGACGGGAAAGAACACCGCCCCTACATGGTGCACCGCGCCTTGCTGGGCTCGATGGAACGCTTCTTTGGCGTGCTGATTGAGCACTACGCCGGCGCCTTCCCGGTCTGGCTGTCACCGAAACAGGTGACGCTGATCCCGATTGCCGACCGCCACAACGACTATGCGCATGAAGTGGCTGCCCGTTTGAAGAAAGCTGGCTTGCGCCTGAGTGTGGATGATGGTTCGGACCGCATGAACGCCAAGATCCGTAACGCGCAGAAGCAGAAAGTACCTTATATGCTCGTCATCGGTGACCGCGAAATGGAAGAAGGTCAGGTAGCCTTGCGCAGGCGCAGCGGTGAAAGCCTGCCAGCCATGAGTGTGGATGCTTTCATCGAGCTTGCCTTGCGCGAGATTAACGAGAAGATTTAGTTGATTTTTCTTGCCCGAATTGATGGGGAATAACCGGGCACTTAGGAACGCAAAAGCGGCTGAAAATCAGCCGCTTTTGTGTGGGTGGTATAGGACTCGAACCTACGACCTTTGCGATGTCAACGCAACGCTCTAACCAACTGAGCTAACCGCCCATAGAGACAAGCATTATACCTGAGCCAGGTAGATTTCGCAAGCCAAATTTAAGTTTTCCTTAGCCATTTTTTGACGGTTCGCGTTGTTAAAAATCCTTGGTTCGCCTTTTCTAATCGTGGCTACAACGTAGGTCAGGTTCCTCTGCCTGCCCCTGAGCAAAGCGAATGGGGTTGAACCTGACGTCACGAAAGTTGGCAAAGTAAATCCTTAACATAATGCTCCCTCATGATGACGGATTGAAGGCAGATCGTCACATTTCGGTGATGTTTTTTCGTAGGGCGAGGCAAAATGCCCGCAAAGCAGGGTGTTGAGGGACCTTGTGCAATTTGGCGGACAAATTTATTGTGCCCTCAACCCGCCGACAAGAGCAGGCAGGATGGGTTGATATTTGGGGATGTGGAACCTGTTTAGGGTGGATTGGCGTTTGGGGATATAAAACCTGTGTAGGGTGGGTTGGCGTCTGAGAGTATGGGATTTTGGAACGTATTTTCAAGCCAACCCACCAACACGCATCTCATCGGTGGGTTAGCTTTATCAAAGCAATGGGTTGGTACGGATGATCTGACGCCAATCCACCCTACGGCTGGTAAGTTTTCCTGGTAGGGTCGACACCCACGTCGACCGCATTATGGCTAGGAATAGGTATCCCATATGGCGAGGTTTGACCCGACCAGGTCCCTAACACTACCAAAATACCATCATCATTTAAAACATCGCGTTTTTCACCAACCCAAAGCATCATTTCCTACTTTGTGCCGCGCTAAGGTAGAATCAAACTGAAACAGATCGGAGAGCAAATCATGGCAGATCTACAACAGGTCAAATTTGAGAAAATGGTGTACGGCGGCGAATGTTTGGGACGCCTGGATGATGGACGCGCAATTTTCGTGCCCTTTGTGCTGCCTGGAGAAACGGCTGAAATTGAGATCACTGAACAGAAGGAGCGCTTTGCCCGCGGAAAAGCAGTGAAGCTGCTCGAGGAATCCCCTGATCGCATTGCCCCTCCCTGCCCCTACTTCTCGATTTGCGGCGGCTGCCACTACCAACACTTAGACTATGCGCAACAGCTGGAGCTGAAAAAGGACCTTGTGAAGGATCAGCTGGAGCGGATCGGCAAGCTCTCCAACCTGCCGGACATTTCGATCACCGCCAGCCCTGTTGCTTTTGGCTACCGCAACCAGGTTCAGTTCCATCCCATTCGCTACCAGAACCCTGACACTCCTGCGAGCTTGGGATTCAAACTACCCTCCTCCAATGAAGTGCTGCCGATCGAAAAATGCCTTCTTATCCCTGAAGAAATGAATGAGCTACTTCCCCAAATTGAGCTGGAAGCGGAGTCTGGCATCGCCCGTTTAGCTATGCGCATTGACAGTGACGGCGAAATCATGCTCGTCTTGGAAGGAGAAAGCGATGAGCCGCCTGACCTCTCGATCGAGCTCCCGGTATCCTCAACGTATATCAGCCCGGACGGACGCAGCCTGAATTTGGGCGGCAATGACGCCCTGGTTTATCGCGTTTTGGGGAAAGAATTCCTGGTCTCGCCCGAATCCTTCTTCCAGGTGAACCTGCCTGTGGCGGAGGAGATGGTGCGGCACGTTCTTGCGCTGATTGAAGGTCAGGAAAACTTATCGATCCTCGAACTTTACAGCGGGGTTGGGCTTTTTACCCGTTTCCTTGCCCCCCATGCCAGCCAATTGATCGCCATCGAGAGCGCTCCTTCTGCCTGCTTTGATTTCGCGGGCAACCTGGACGCGTTCGAAAACATCAGCCTCTACGAAGGCGCGGTTGAAGTGATCCTGCCCGAGCTCGTGAAGCAGATCAAACCGATCGACCTGGTCGTGCTCGATCCACCCCGCGCTGGACTGAACGCCAAAGCCCGCCAGGCACTGATCGATCTCGAGCCGCAGCAAATGATCTACATCTCTTGCGATCCGAGCACCCTCGCCCGCGACCTGAAATGTCTCGTTGAATTTGGGTACAGCCTGCAAAGCGTGCACGCCTTCGACATGTTCCCCCAAACCGCGCATGTCGAGACTATTGTAGTAATACGTCAAGCTCAACGAGTAAATTCGTAGAAATCCTCCGATTTAAGCACTATATTCAGAAGGTTTATTTCATCCCAGAAGGCAAAAACTACCGTAATAAGGTAATTAAGAACCATATCTTGGTAAGGGTAGTTTTGGATCTCGGTTGTGGGTACACGTTGTTTGGGGTAGATACGATAACGGTTGAACCCACCCAAACAGAAGATGTTATGGAGACTACAACAGCTTTTGAGCTGTTCTAAAGTCTCTTTTTTCTCTTAAGAGCTGGAGGGTTCATTGACTTCACAACAATTTGATTATTACTACGGCAACCAGGCTGAACAGTTTGCCTTTTACCGCATCCCAAAACAGCTCTTTACTAACCCTGCTTTCTCAGACCTATCAAGCGATGCAAAGGTGCTTTATGGCCTGATGTTGGATCGCATGAGCCTGTCGATAAAGAGTGGCTGGAAGGACCTCGATGACAAGATTTACATCTATTTCACACTTATCGAAATCCAGGAACTCTTGAATTGTGGCCACAATAAAGCGGTCAAGATGCTGGCTGAACTGGATTCCGAAAAAGGAATTGGATTGATCGAAAGAGTCAAACAAGGTATGGGGAAGCCAACAAAGATCTTTGTCATGAACTTCCTGGGAATGGACATCGAAAAAGAAGAGGTTGTAGATGAGCCTGAAGACTTCCCAAAAGAGGAAGTCAAGAATTCCGACAAAGGGAAGTCAAGAGTTCCGGAAATGGGAAGTCAAGACTTCCGAAAAAAGGAGTTAATTAAGACTGATAATAATAAGACTGATGTTAACGAGACTGAGAAAAAAGAAATCATCTATCAATCTATCCATCCATCGCGACAAAAAGTTCCTGAACAGACAAACTCAGAGATTGATCGATGGATGGAATTTCGGGAGATTTTCAAGAAAAACATGGATTACGATTTGCTGATCCAACGAGATCCAGAGATGATTCCGGAAATCCTCGAGATCATGATCGAGACTGCCTGCTCGAAGGTCAAATCCTTCAGTATCAATGGTGCTCAAATTCCGGCAGACCGGGTCAGAGAGAGGCTGTTGAGTCTAAACTCAATGCACATCGAGTATGTCCTGGACGCATTGAATCAAAACACCAGCAAAATCCAGAATATCAGAGCCTATCTGCTCGCAACCATCTACAACGCACCCAAAACGATCAATCTTTATTATCAAACCTTGGCTAATCACGATATGTACGGAAAATCCAGACAAGGAAGGTAGTCATGCAGGAAGAGATTTCACAACATAGCATTACCCTGATTGTTCAGACTGGAAAAATGACTGGAAAGGTCTTCCTCCAGGCGATCCAGAAATATCTCGACATACTAAAACAGCAGCAACAGCAAAAATCGAGAGACAAACAACTCCATCCCGCCTACCAGGGCCGCATGACCATCAAGCAGCTGATGAAGGAGAGATCTGGTTTGTCGAACATTGAAATTCATGACGAGCACATTCATGATTTTGAAAGAATAGCCAGAAGATATGGCATTGAGTATGCGATCAAGAAAGAACGCAGTAAGGAATCACCTCATTACCTGGTTTTCTTTCGGGGAAGAGACACGGATATCCTCCAAACCGCTTTCAATGAGTTTGTCAAGAAGCGACTCAAAATAAAGGACCGTCCTTCGCTTCGGGAAAAGCTTCAGAAACTCAAGCTTCAGCACAAAGAAAGGGCTGCGCGTGTCCCTGAAAAAGTTCAAAGAAAAGAGTTTGTACGATGACTACTCGAATTCCCAGAAGTTTGTTTTTGAATTTGGTCTATCTCTTGCCATTTTATGTTGGCAATAAATTCGCCCAGATTTTTCGTCTACTTCAGGGTGGAGATGTTTTCGATCGTTCTATCGCCATTTTCTCAAACCTTAAGTTCATCGGTCAGCATCCTTCGCCATCCTTCAATCTTCAGGACCTAATAGCCGGACTGGTACTCGCAGGCGTAATCAAACTAATGGTCGTTGTGAAAGCACAGAACAGAAAGAAGTATCGAAAAGGCACAGAATATGGTTCTGCCCGTTGGGGTACCGCTAAAGATATAGCGCCTTATATTGACAAGAATCCCATGAACAACATCATTCTCACCAAGACAGAGTCCCTCACCATGAACAGTCGCCCTAAGGACCCAAAACTTGCCCGAAACAAGAATGTGCTGGTCATTGGTGGCTCAGGGTCAGGTAAGACTCGTTTCTTCGTTAAACCAAACTTGATGCAAATGCATTCCAGCTATGTGGTGACCGATCCGAAGGGCACGATCCTCACCGAATGTGGAACGATGCTCAAACGCAATGATTATCACATCCGGGTATTGAACACGATCAATTTCAAGCGTAGCATGCACTACAATCCCTTTGCCTACATCCATTCGGAGAAAGACATTCTCAAGCTGGTCAATGCGATCATCATCAACACCAAAGGCGAGGGTGAGAAGGCAGGGGAAGACTTCTGGATCAAAGCCGAGCGTTTGTATTACTCTGCCCTGATTGGCTACATCTGGTATGAAGCACCGGAGCGGGAGCAGAACTTCACAACCCTGCTTGAGATGATCGATGCTTCCGAAGCCAGGGAAGATGATGAGAGCTTCAAAAACCCTGTCGATGAATTGTTTGAAGAACTGGAAGAAAAGTCACCTGACCACTTCGCTGTCAGGCAATACAAGAAATACAAACTGGCTGCTGGGAAGACTGCCAAGTCGATCCTGATCTCCTGTGGTGCCAGGCTGGCTCCATTCGATATTCAGGAGCTGCGTGAGCTGCTGAGTTATGACGAAATGGATCTGGATATGCTGGGTGATGAGAAGTCAGCCTTGTTTGTGATCATTAGTGATACGGATGATACTTTCAATTTTGTGGTCGCGATCCTTTACACCCAGTTATTCAATTTGCTTTGCGATAAGGCTGATGATGTCTATGGCGGGCGGCTGCCAATCCATGTGCGCTGTCTACTGGATGAGTTTCCTAACATTGGCCAGATCCCGCGTTTCGAACGCTTGATTGCCACCATTCGCAGTCGGGAGATTTCTGCCTGCATTGTCCTTCAAGCCCAAAGTCAGCTCAAGGCGCTCTATAAAGAACATGCTGAAACGATTGTAGGAAACTGCGATAGTATGCTTTTCTTGGGTGGAAAGGAAAGAACAACCCTCAAAGAAATCTCGGAGCTATTGGGGAAAGAAACGATCGATCTCGACAACACTTCAGAAAACAGAGGGCGAGAGAAGTCCCATGGCATCAATCACCAAAAGATAGGCAAGGAATTGATGACGCAAGACGAGTTGGCTGTGATGGATAACTCCAAGTGTATCCTTCAACTTCGCGGAGAACGTCCATTTCTATCGGATAAGTACGACATTACCAAACATCCTAATTACAAACTTCTTTCTGATTTAGACCCCGCCAAAGCTTTTAGTATAGAGACAGAAATTAGTACAAACCTTAGGATAGGTACAGAACAAGTAACAGCCTTCTATGAGATGGGTAGCATTGCAGAAGGTCAACTTGAGTAATCATGTAAAATAGGATATACTCCTAACCATACACAAACAACTATATTTGTGTATGGTTAGGAGACTGAAGTGAATATTTATGCGCTTGCAGAAAAAACGATTGCAGAAAATGGCGGCATCGCAAGAAATATTGATTTTCGCAAAAACGGGCTAAGAAACTTCCAGATCACATACCTTTGTAACAAAGGACACCTTGACCGGGTTAGAAGAGGTTATTACCAGCTTGGTTCATATCAGGACTCATCAGATGAAAAGATCATCGCCAGGCTTTTCCCGGATGGAATCCTCTGTATGGATTCTGCACTTTTTCATTACGGATATAGTGATCGCACACCACTTGAATGGACAATTGCTTTTCCGCGAACCGTCACAAGAACCCGCATGAGAGTTAATTTTCCAATAATAAAACCATATTTTGTCTCTGAAGAACTTTTTCTGCTTGGCAGAACTGACCAAATAATCAATGATGTCCAACTAGCTATGTATGACCGGGACCGAACCATCTGTGATTGCTTCAAGTACCAAAACAAAATTGACAGTGAATTTTTCAATAAGGCTATTCTGGCTTATAGCAAAGATGAGAAGAAAAACATCGGCAATCTTTCCGATTACGCAAAACAGATGCGTGTTTACAAAAAAGTGACTGAGATCATTGGGGTGTTGATCAATGGCTGACAGGGCTGCATCTGTTTTGGCACGATTAAAAACTCAGGCGAATCTCACAGACAGAACGTTCCAACTGTGTCTGCAGTTGTTCTGTCAGGAAGAATTTTTGCGGCGCTTGGCTTCCTCGGCATACATGAACAATCTTGTTTTGAAGGGTGGGCATCTGATTTATTGTCTGACAGACTTCAGCAGTCGTCCAACCGTAGATATCGATTTTCTGGCACGAGATACAACGAATACCATAGAAGCGTTGGAAGGAATCCTGGCGAATATAATCAACACACCGACAGGTAATGACTTTATCGCTTACGAGATTAGGCATATTGAACAAATCTCGATTGATAAGAAGTTTCCTGGGTTATCTGCTATTCTTGAGGCAAGGATAAAGAATACAAAAACCCCAGTGAAAATTGATTTCAGTTTTGGGGATATCGTTTATCCTGAGGAACAGATTAGAGAAGTGCCAACACAGTTGAGTGACTTTGCCTCGCCGATTGTCAAAACTTATTCTCTTGAGACGATTGTTGCTGAAAAGCTGGATGCGATTCTCGATTTGATGGAATTTTCCAGCCGGATGAAAGATTACTATGATCTTTACTATCTTTCTCTCCAATTTAACTTTGATGGCAGTCTTCTACGTACAGCATTGGTCAGAACTTTCGCCAACAGGGAACGGTCCTACCAGAGGAATGATTTTCAAAAGGTTATTGCGTTTGACTGCAATGAAGATATGCAGAAGAAATGGGATGCCTTTATCAAGAGGTTGAAATTGCCACGGATTCATTTTGATGAGGTAATCGCTGGCATTGCTGCTTTCCTGGAACCAATATGGGATTCTATCTATGCTGATGATTCTATTGGGTTTTATTGGCATGCCCAAGATGGCATATGGAAGGTAGACCGGCAATAAAACGTAAGAGCAGCTTCCTCGTTTTGGGTATCTGACTAATGGGATTCTGCAGATTTAAAGTTGCATCCTCTTTTGAGTCCAAAGTCGGCTCAAAGCGCTTTATAAAGAACATGCTGAAACGATTGTTGGCAACGGTGACAGTATGTTGTTCCTGGGAGGCAAAGAAAAAACAACTCTTAAGAAAATCTCGGAATTATTGGGGAAAGAAACGATCGATCTCGACAACCCTTCAGAGAACAGAGGGCGGAAAAAGTCCCATGGAATCAGTCATCATAAGATGGGATAGGAACTGATGACGCAGGATGAGCTGGCTGTGATGGATAACTCCAAATGCATCCTGCAACTTCGTGGAGGACGTCCGTTTTTATCAGACAAGTATGACATAACCAGCCATCCCAATTACAAATTTCTCTCGGATGATATTCCTAATTTTTCTTTCAATCTTGGAAAGCAAATAAACCCAACTCATCGAGTTTTCATCAAGCAGGTTTCAGACATCTATGCTGTAGGAGCTCTCGAATCCAAGCTAGGACTAAAATAAATTTTCTAATCACTATTAAAGGGCTCTATTTTAATCTTGATAGAGACCAAGAAATAAACTGTTGATTAGCCTTATCCAAGGTGCCTCTATCGTTATGCGCTTCCAACTATCCGAGCTAACAGTTAGCTAGAAGAGTTGTCTAATAGTTGCTGCCTCGCTCGCTAAAGCTATCTTAATTTACTTACCCGTTTGAGCGAATCGGACAGTCGGGTTTATTGCTGGTAAAATAAATTGCTAAGAGAGGATAGAAAATTGGCGAAAATTTTTCCACAAAAACCACCGCAGTCAGTCTTAGAAGATCCTAAAAGATCAGCTGAATTGAACGTTTTCAAGGCGTTAAAATCTCTCCCGGACCCATATGTCATTTTCTATAGCAGTCATTGGCAAAAACACAATGTTTACGAGGGCGTTAAAGAGGGAGAGGCTGACTTCATCATTGCCCACCCTGAGATGGGCTTCATCGTGCTGGAAGTCAAAGGCGGCGCAATATACTATCAGGCTGAATCAGACCAGTGGTACAGCCAGGATCGAACCGGCGAAAACCATCAAATCAAGAATCCTGTTGAGCAAGCAAGAAAAAGCCATTACTTGTTGGTTGACGAATTGTCCAAGTTGCCCGGCTGGCCTGAAAGAAAAATCAATTTTTGGCATGCCGTTTGTTTTCCCGATTCGCTGAAAAGATCTGGTCAAACTTTTGCTCTCGACCTGCCAAACGAGCAGTTGCTTGATTCAAAAGACTTGACGGAAATTGAAAAATCTATCAGGGATTTGTTCCAATACTGCTTTGGTGCAAAAATGTCAGACAATGCGCCTGGTCAAAAGTTAGTTGACCTTGCCACAACATTGTTAGCAAACTCCTTTGAATTAAAGACACCGCTTGGCATTGATCTCGAAAGGGATGATGAGAAACTTGTCGAACTAACAGAGAGGCAGTTCCAGGCACTTACATTGTTAGGCAGGCGCAAGCGTGTTGCGATTGCTGGATGCGCAGGTTCTGGCAAAACCATGTTGGCTGTAAAAAAAGTACAGCAGTTCTGTGAACTTGGACTGAATGTTCTTCTGGTTTGTTTCAACGCAAATTTGGCTGAGTATCTTGAAAGCAGATTGTATGATGCAACGGTTTCCAGTTTCCACGGTCTATGCCAACAAGCCGCTATCCAATTAGGCCGAAATGTCCGTCAGGAATCTGACCAAAAGAAGCTTTTCGAAGAAATCTACCCCCAGGTCTTGATTGAATTTGCTGAGACTACTGGCAGGGTTTACGATGCCATAGTCGTGGACGAAGGTCAGGACTTTCACGAAAACTATTGGATTGCGCTGGAATCATTGTTGAAAACAGATGGTTACTTGTACATTTTCTATGATGACAATCAGAACATATTTCACGGAAAAACAGATTTTGGAGGATTAATTCAGGAAGAGCCCTTCTCACTCAACCAAAACTGTCGCAATACCAAGCATATCCACAACACTGTGATGAAATTTCATAATGATCCTTCAGGAATTGTCAGCTATGCCCCTGAAGGGCATGATCCCGAATGGATCGGGTACACTGACCAGGCCAGCATGCACAAAATCCTGCAGAAGACGCTGCATCGCCTGGTGAATGAAGAAGATGTGAACGCTAAGGACATTGTTATTCTCACACCTAAAGGCAAAAATCGTACTTCATTGACACCCGGGTTGAAACTTGGGAATTTCATCCTGTCAGAACGCGCCACCTCTCAACCCAACCAGATCATGACCACGACAATCCACCGTTTCAAAGGACTTGAACGCAAGGTGGTAATCTTGGCTGAATTTGATTCTTCAGTCCGATTTGATTTGGAAATGCTCATGTATATTGGTTGTTCGAGGGCTCGAACTCATTTGATCGTGTTGCATGACACTGCTTTGTTGTTAGGAGCTTGATAAATCGACGAAAGAACAAGTAAAGGATGGGAGTAAGTATGAAATATCGTGATCTTATCCAGTTTGAATCAGTAACTGAGGTTATTCAATTACTCAAAGCCAATCAAAAAGAAACCGCTGCTCAGTTAGTGGATACCTATGTCATCTCAGACAGAATGGCAGATGTCATCCTCCATCGCATCTTACCCGCACTGGATATCTCAGAGAGCAATAAAGGCCGGGGTCTTTTCATTGTCGGTAACTATGGCACAGGTAAATCCCATCTAATGGCTGTCATCTCTTCAATCTGTGAACATGCTGATCTGCTCGAGAAAATCCAACACCCGGCGGTTCGCCAGGGTCTGGAAGCAGTTGCAGGCAAATTTGTCGTAGTCAGGCAAGAAACATCCGCCACAAAAATGGCTTTGCGCGACGTGGTTTTTTCTGATCTTGAGCGACAGTTGACAAGCCTGGAAATCCAATACCATTTCCCGCCACTAGCTGAAACGACCAGCAATAAGTTGCTTCTTTCAGAAATGATGAGTCTGTTTGAAAAGAAATTCCCTGGCAAAGGTTTGCTGATTGTTCTGGACGAATTGTTGGATTATCTCAGAGCCCGTGATGAAAAAGAGATCATCCTGGATCTGAATTTCTTGCGCGAAATCGGCGAAAGTTGTGAGAGTATGCCCCTAAGATTCATCGCCGGCATCCAGGAAGCGCTTTTTGACAACCCACGTTTTTCCTTTGTTGCTGATTCCATCAAGCGAGTCCAAAGCCGTTTTGATCAGTCAAAGATCGTCAAAGAGGATATCGCGTACGTGGTCTCGCATCGCTTGTTGAGAAAAACAGACAACCAGATAGATTGGATCCGCAAACACCTGGAAAAGTTCACTCCTCTGTACAGCGATATGGCGGAAAGACTGGATAATTTTGTGGAAATGTTCCCAGTCCATCCTTCTTACATCGAGGTTTTCGAGCAGGTTTCCATTGGTGAACGCAGAGATCTTTTGAAGGCTTTGAGCATTGAAATGGAAGCTATGCTTGATCATGAGGTTCCACTAAGCGAGCCCGCATTGATCACTTTTGATTCTTACTGGCGCATGATCTGTGAGGATGATGCCTTCCGAACCATTCCCGATGTCAGGAATGTCCAGGATAAAGCCAGGGTGCTTACCGAAAAAGTGAAACATGCCAACGAAACCAAGGATTATCGTGATGTCGCCCTGCGCATCATCGATGGGTTAGCCTTACACCGTTTGACTGTCAGTGATATTTACGCCCCCATTGGAATCACGCCAACCGAACTAAAAGATCGCCTTTGCCTCTACCTGCCTTTGCCTGAGATGGATGCGGATTTCCTTTTAGTTACCACAGAAACGATCTTAAAGGCAATTTCGTCAGCCGTAAATGGTCAATTCATCTCCCACAACCAGGAAAATGACCAGTACTACCTGGATCTTAAGAAGGATATTGATTTTGAAGCACTGATCCAACAAAAAGCTGAGACACTCTCCGAATCCACATTGGACAGATATTATTTTGATATCGTCAAAGCTCTCATGGAAATAACTGAAGGCAGTTATGTCTCAGGGTTCCGTATCTGGGAGAAAGAGATCCCCTGGGAAGGGCACGGCATCACCCGCAAAGGCTATCTCTTCCTCGGGGCTGCCAATGAACGCTCCACTGCCCACCCGGAAAGAGATTTCTACATTCACTTTCACGCACTTTATGGGAACGGGATTAAGGACCTGCGACAAAAAGCAGACGAGGTTTACATCTTCCCAGATCAAATTGAAGACTATTTCCATAATATATTGCGGCTTTTTGCCGGTGCTGCAGAAATGGCTGCCATTTCTTCCGGCACCAATCGTGATCAATACGATCGCAAAGTAAAAGATTACGAGCGACTTCTGCTTCGTTGGATGAACGAAAATTTCATCCGCAACTTCAGAGTAATGCATCAGGAGCGCAACCTAAGCCTCACTGAGGTCATTGCCGAACAGCGCATCTCCCTGAAAGATTTTCCATTCCGCGACCAGGTATACAAGTTAGCCGGTGCTTTGCTTAAGCAGCATTTCCAGCAACAATTCCCCCAATATCCTTCATTTCAGGGCATTGAATTAAACAGCTCTACTCTCTATGGAGCCTGCGATCAAGCTCTGCGTGCGGTTAACGGTGGACCAGTATCAAGAACAGCGCAGTGTGTGCTCGAAGGTTTGCAGTTGGGTCGCTTTGAGAGCAATCAGTTTGTTTGGGCGATTTTTGATAGCCCATACGCAGGATATTTTCTGGATTTGATTGATCAACTTGAAACTGGCAAGGTTTTAAATCGGCTTTCCTTGTACGAGGGTGAG
>Ga0116164_10001271_pt1 | contig 19248 bp, 11 predicted proteins | sample AD_UKC109_MetaG_FD_89888 | JGI IMG/M metagenome (GOLD analysis project Ga0116164, IMG submission 89888) | Active sludge microbial communities of municipal wastewater-treating anaerobic digesters from Hong Kong - AD_UKC109_MetaG | ecosystem: Engineered > Bioreactor > Anaerobic > Digestate... | reverse complement strand
TGGGAGTAATGCGGACCACCGTGAACGATCTTCTTTACGGAGCTCTCAGGCTGGAACAGCCTTCCAAGGGCTATCGGGTGAACATGGATTCGGTGCTTCTCGCCTCCTTTGCCCGGCTTCGGCGGGGGGATTCCGTTTTCGAACTGGGCTGCGGAAGCGGAGCCATTCTTCTCATTCTCGCCTGGCGGCACCCTGAAATAAGATCTCTCGAGGGAATTGAAATCCAGGAGGAGATGGCGGATATGGCCCGGAGAAATGCGGGGATCAACGGCATGGAGCAACGGATTTCCGTAATTACCGGGGATCTTCGGAATTTACGCAGAGAGGCCGAAGGAGGATCGTATTCGGTGGTGGTGGGAAATCCCCCCTATGACGAAAAACATCGAAGCCGCCCCTCTCCGGTGGCGGGAGAAGCGGTATCCAGGCACGGAGCGGCCTGTACCCTTGAGGATGTTCTTGCGGGAGCCTCCTGGAGTCTTGCCCGAAAGGGGCGTTTCTATACGGTTTTTCGGGCCCGCCGGATGGGAGAACTTATCGGAGGGCTTCTCAAGGTGCAGCTGCAGCCCAAGCGCCTTCGCCTGGTATATCCCGATCCTTCCTCGGAAGCTTCGGTGGTGCTGGTGGAATCGGTGAAGCAGGGAGGGGCGGGCATGATCGTGGAGCCTCCTCTCTGGATTCGCGATGCCCGGGGTGCCTTCTCTCCGGAATATCTTTTCGCCTATACCCGGGAGGGTTGGCCATGTCCCTGACGGTGGTTCCCACTCCCATAGGAAATCTCGAGGATATCACGCTTCGGGGGTTGCGGGCCTTGCGAACTGCGGATATCATCGCCTGCGAGGATACCCGGAGAACCCGGATTCTCTGTACCCGGTACGCTCTCAAAAAGCCCCTTCTTTCCTATCACGAACACAACGAACGGGGGAGAACCGAACAGATTCTCCAGCGTCTTCGGGAAGGGCAGAAGGTAGCCCTCGTCTCGGATGCGGGAACTCCGGGAATTTCCGATCCCGGAGCGATTCTCATCAATGCGGTGATTGCCGAGGGGCTTCCTCTGGAAATCTTGCCGGGAGCCACCGCTCTCATTCCGGGATTGCTCTATTCGGGGCTTTCTTCCCGGCCCTTTCTCTTTGCGGGATTTCTCAACGATAAGGCATCCTCGCGGAGAAAGGAGCTCGAAAGCCTGGAAAGTATCGAGGCTACCCTGCTTTTTTACCTCTCCCCGCACAAGGCTTTGCTCCATTTGAGAGATATGGAGGCCCTTCTGGGAGATCGTCCCGCCGCCTTGATACGGGAGATCAGCAAGATCCACGAGGAGGTGCTTCGTTCTTCTCTCGGGGACCTGCGGAGAGCCGCGGAGAGTGAGCCCTTTCGGGGGGAGCTGGTTCTTGCGGTGGAAGGAAAGAAACGGGAAGAACCCTCTCCGGATCTCTGGCGGCGGAGGGTGGAAGAGCTTCTTCAAAAGGGAATCTCCCCTCGGGATATCGTCCGGGAAATTACGGAAAACTACGGGGTTCCCAAAAACGACATAAAAAGCGTTCTCTTCTCGCGGGAGAATGGCTAAAGGAGGATTTACCATGAGCAAAAACTTTTACATCACCACTCCCATTTACTACGTAAACGACGTGCCTCACATCGGTCATGCCTATACTACCGTGGCGGCGGACGTTATCGCCCGCTACAACGCCCTGCGGGGAGACAATGCCTATTTTCTCACGGGTACCGACGAACACGGGCAGAAGATTATGCGTTCCGCCGAAGCCAAGGGTATGACCGCTCAGGAGCTGGCGGACAAGACGGTGGTGAACTTCCAGGAGCTCTGGAAGGCCCTGGGCATCCGGAACGATGATTTTATCCGCACCACCGAGAAACGGCACGAGAAGGTGGTGCAAACCATCTTCTCCCGGCTTCTGGAGCAGGGGGATATCTATAAGGGTACCTACGAGGGGCTCTACTGCGTACCCTGTGAAACCTACGTTCCCGAGGCCCAGGTGGGAGAGGGGCAGACCTGTCCCGATTGCGGCCGGAAACTCGAAAAAATGACCGAAGAGAGCTATTTTTTCCGGCTCTCCAAGTATGCGGAACCTCTTCTGGAATACTACGAAAAAAATCCCCAGGCCATTCTTCCCCGGGGGCGGTACAACGAGATCGTGAGTTTCCTGCGGGGAGGTCTGATGGATCAGTCCATCTCCCGTACTACCATCCGCTGGGGGGTTCCCGTTCCCGGAGATGACCGGCACGTGATTTACGTCTGGTTCGATGCCCTCATCAACTACCTTTCCGCCCTGGACTATCCCGAGGAGGGGGGCAAATGGCAGACCTTCTGGCCCGTGGTGCATCATCTTGTGGGGAAGGATATTATCCGTTTCCACGCCGTCATCTGGCCCGCCATGCTTCTCGCCTTGGGGCTCAATCCTCCCGAACGGGTTTTCGCCCACGGCTGGTGGACCGTGGAGGGGGAGAAGATGTCCAAATCCAGGGGGAACGTGGTGGATCCCTTCGAGATGGTAGATCTTTACGGAGCGGATGCCTTCCGGTACTTCCTGCTTCGGGAGGTTCCTTTCGGAGCGGACGGGGATTTCTCCGAAAGAGCCCTGGTGCAGCGTGTCAACAGCGATCTTGCCAATGATTTGGGGAACCTTCTCAACCGAACCCTCCAGATGATCGACCGATTTTGCGGCGGCAAGATTCCTTCTCTGGACGAGGTGGAGCCTCTGGACAAGGAGATCCGAAATGTTCTCGAGGAGATCGTGAACTCCCTGGATGGGCATATGGATCTTTTCGCTTTCGACGAAGCCCTCAAGGATCTCTGGAGCCTGGTACGGCGGGGAAACAAGTATATCGACGAAACCATGCCCTGGAAGCTCGGAAAGGAAGAAAACCTTCCCAGGCTCAACACGGTGATGCACAACCTTTGCCAGGTGCTCCGTACCGCGGCGATTCTGGTCTCTCCCTTCATGCCCGAAACGGCCCGCAAGATGGAAGAGCAGCTGGGTCTTTCGGGGATTTTCGAGGCGGGTAAAACGGCTTTCTCCTGGGATACCTCGATTGAAGGAGCCTCGATAGATAAAAAAGACGTGCTCTTCCCCCGAAGGGATCTCAAGGAATGGGAAGAAGAGAAGGCCGCTCGGGATGCGAAAAAGAATCTTCTTCCGGATCCGGGAGATCACGAAGAGCAGATTTCCATAGAGGATTTCCAGAAGATCGAGCTGCGAACCGCCAAGATCCTCCAGGTGGAGGTGGTGAAGAAGGCGGATCGACTCTACAAACTTCTTGTGGATTTGGGATACGAACGCCGGACCATCGTCTCCAGTATCCGGGAATTCTTTACCCCCGAGGAACTGGAGGGAAAGACCATCATTCTCGTCTGCAATCTCAAGCCTGCCAAGTTTCGGGGCATCGAGAGCCACGGCATGCTCTGCGCCACCGAGAGCGAGGACGGCAAGATCCTCTCCCTTCTTACCCTCGATACGGATCTTCCCCCGGGGAGACGGGTGCATTAAAGATCGGTCTCTGAAGATTGCTTAGGAAGCGATAACGGAAACACTGCCACGGAAGACACGGAGATCATGGAAAATCCAAGAGTTTCCCCCCCAAGCGAAAGAAACCGAAAGGGGAACTCCTGTTTTTTCCCCGTGTCTTCGGTGTTTTCCATGGTTCATGTTTTGTGTGTTGTTTCTCAACCTTGAGCAGTATGTTACGGGATTGCAGGAAGGATTGTTTTTTATGAAAGGTTCTCCGCTTTTCTATGCGGATATTCATTGTCATCTCGATATGTCCCAGTTCGAAGAGGATCGAGAACAGGTTCTGGAGCGCGCTCGGGAGCAGGAGGTGGCTTTTCTTCTTACTCTGGGGTCGGATCTCGAAAGCTGCCCCAGAGCGGTGGAAATCGCCAGGAAATACGCCTCTTACGGAGTGTATGCCGCCGTGGGGATTCATCCTCACGACGCCAAGGAGATCTATCCGGAAATTCCCGAATCTCTCCGGGCTCTCGCGAGAGATCCCCGGGTTATCGCCATCGGGGAGACCGGCCTGGATTACTATTACGATCACTCTCCCCGGGAGATGCAGCGAGCCATGTTCCGGGAGCACATCCTCTGGGCCCGGGAGGTGGATAAGCCTTTGGTGGTGCATGTACGGGAGGCTTATGACGACGCTCTCGCTCTTCTGGAAGAGCATTTCGCTCCCTCTCAGCGGGGCATGGTGCACTGTTTCTCCGGTACCCGGGAGCAGGCGGAACGGATTCTGGATCTGGGGATGTATCTTTCTCTGGGAGGAGCTCTTACCTGGAAAAAGAACGACGAACTCAGAAAAATTGCCGCTTCCCTTCCGGCGGAGAGGCTTTTCTGCGAGACCGATTCCCCCTATCTCGCTCCGGTGCCGAAACGGGGAAAACGAAACGAACCCGCCTACGTGCGTTACGTCTATCCCCTTCTGGCGGAAGTGCTGGGCTGCTTCGAGGAGGAGCTGGCCCTTCGGATGGTGCAAAATCTCCGGGAGTTTTTCCCCTCCCTTTTCCCGGAAGAGGCCGCTCTCTGATGTTCCGCTTCGAGCTGGAGCGGGAATGCCCCTCCACGGGGGCCCGGGCGGGAACTTTCTACACCCCTCACGGAGCCATCCGGACTCCCGTATTTATGCCCGTGGGAACCCAGGCCACGGTGAAGGCCATGGCTCCCTTCGAGCTGGAGTGGATGAGGGCGGAAATTATTTTGGGCAACACCTATCATCTGGCCCTTCGCCCCGGAGCGGATCTGGTGGCGGAGGCGGGAGGGCTTCACTCCTTCATGGGGTGGAAGCGCCCCATCCTTACGGACAGCGGAGGTTTCCAGGTTTTTTCCCTGGGAGAGCTCCGGAAGATTTCCGAAGAGGGGGTTGCCTTTCGGTCTCATCTGGACGGAAGCAAGTGGTTTTTCTCTCCCGAAGAGGCCGTACGTATTCAGGAAAACCTGGGAGCGGATATCATCATGGCCTTCGATGAATGCGTGTCCTGGCCGGTTACCGAGGAGTATTCCCGAGAGGCCATGCATCGCACCCTCCGGTGGGCGGAACGTTGCAAGGTCGCCCACACCCGGAAGGACCAGGCCCTTTTCGGCATCGTCCAGGGGGCTTTCTTTCCGCAACAGCGCGTGGCCTGTGCCGAAGCTCTTCGGGATATGGATTTCCCCGGTTACGGCATAGGAGGGCTCTCCGTGGGAGAGCCCCACGAGGTTATGTACCGCATGCTGGAACACACCCTTCCGGTTCTGCCGAGACATAAACCCCGGTATCTCATGGGAGTGGGATGGCCTGCGAACCTGGTGGAGGGGATTGCCCGAGGAGTGGATATGTTCGATTGCGTGCTTCCCACCCGGAACGGGCGAAACGGAACCCTCCTCACTTCTCGGGGGCGCATGAATATCAAACGTGCCGAGTATACCCGGGATTTCTCTCCCATCGACCCCGACTGTGATTGCTACGTCTGCACCCATTATTCCCGGGCCTATCTGCGGCATCTCTACCGGGCGGGGGAAATTCTCGCTGCCCGGCTCTGTTCGTGGCACAATCTGCACTTTCTTATCTCTCTGATGAACCGGGCCCGGCAAGCCATTCTGGAGGATCGTTTTCCCGAATTCCGCCGGGAGTTCTGGAACGTTTTCGAGGAGGGAGCAAAGGAATGACCCGGATCTACCGGATCTCTCCCGAATTTCCCGAAAAAAATTCCGAAGCTTTGAAGGATGCGGCCCGAGTTCTCCAAAGAGGCGGACTTGTGGCCTTTCCCACGGAAACCGTGTACGGCCTTGGAGCCAACGGATTGGATCCCCGAGGAGTGCAGCGGATTTTCGATGCCAAGGGGCGTCCCGGGGACAATCCCCTCATTCTTCATGTGGAGAGCGTGGAAAAGGCCCGGGAAATCGCGTGGGTGGATCCGCGGGGAGAAGCTCTCTTCCGGCGATTTTCTCCTGGCCCTCTCACTCTGGTATTTCCCTCCCGGGAGAAGGTTCCTCCGGTCACCCGGGGCAATCTTGCCACTGTGGCGGTACGTATTCCGGATTCTCCCATCGCTTTGGAGCTGATCCGCCGCTGCGGCCTTCCCGTGGCGGCTCCCAGCGCCAATTCCAGCGGAAGGCCCAGCCCTACGGATATCAGGACGGTTTTGGAAGATCTCGGCGAATTTGTGGAAGTGGCCCTGGATGGAGGGCCTACCCGGGTGGGAATCGAATCCACCGTGTTGGATGTGAGCACTCCGGTTCCAATACTCCTTCGCCCGGGGGACGTCACCTTGGAGGATCTTCGGGAATGCCTGGGGGAGGTGCTTCTTCCGGAAGAGGCGGAGGATCTTCGCAAATCTCCCGGAACCCGGTATCGTCACTACGCTCCCCGGATTCCTCTGTATCTCTGGAATCCTCGGGAGGGGGAAGCTCTCTTTCTTTCTCTGGAAACCCGAAATTGCCGGACGGGGTACATGGGAATTTCTTCTCCTCCCCGAAAAGTGGAGAAGGCGGTTCTTTTCGAGGACGTAGCGCATTATGCCCGGGAGCTTTATCGGAATTTGCGTCATTTCGAAGAAGTGGGATTGCATTGCATCGTAGCGGAGATCCCCGAAAAAACGGCTCTCGGAAGGGCCCTGGCGGATCGCCTGAGGCGGGCTGCGGGAGAAGAAGAGAAAAAAGACGATTGAGGGCTTGCAAAAAAGGCTTGAGATTGCTACAATCATCGCCGTTACAGATATTCAAGTCGGGGTGGCGGAATTGGTAGACGCGCTAGATTCAGGTTCTAGTGGGCGTAAGCCTGTGGGGGTTCGAGTCCCCCCCTCGACACCATCTTTAACGATAGGGAGATACATTCCCGGAATTATTACGAAGAAAGAGGAACTCTCGATGTCAATAGATTCGGTTGACATGGAGGGTTCCTTTTGTTATTATGCGCTTTCGTCACCACATTTCTTTCTCAGCAAAAAAATCCTTATAACAGGGAGGGATTGCTCCCATGCCCGAAACCGCCCTTTTCGGCATGCACCAAAAAAGGCTAGCCTTTGGAAGAGAGCGCGATCTGGTGGAGCTGCCGAATCTCATCGAGGTTCAGCAGGATTCGTATCAATGGTTCTTTCAGTTCAACCGAGAACCGGGGATGCGTAAGTCCATGGGATTGCAGGAGCTTTTTGAAGAGGTCTTTCCCATCGAGAGCTATGATGGATCCTTCGCTCTCAAATTCGTACAGTATTTTGTAGATTCCCCCAATACCTCCGAAGAAGAAGCCCGGCAAAGAGACCTTACCTGGTCCATGCCGGTAAAGGCAACCATTCAGCTGGAAAACCGAAAAACCGGAGAAATCAAGGAAGAAGAGATTTTCGTAGGGGATTTCCCGGTGATGACCGAGAAGGGAACCTTTGTTATCAACGGCACCGAACGGGTGGTGGTGAATCAGCTTGCCCGTTCCGCCGGCGTGTATTTCAGCGCGGATGATGCCATTCCCGGGCATGAATCCTTTGGAGCAAAAATTATCCCTGACCGGGGTGCCTGGTTGGAATTCGACCTCTCTCCGGCGAGCTTGCTTTCGGTCAATATCGATAGCCGCAAGAAAATTCCCGCCACCATGCTCCTTAAGGCCTTTGGAGTTCCCAACAACGAAGAGCTTCTCAAACTTTTCGACGCCCGGGAAGAGGAAGTAGACCTTCTGGAAGAGGCTGCCAAGGGATTTCTCTCGGCAGAAGATGTGTTTACCGAAGGGGGCCGGGAAATCCTTCGGAAGAACGAGCGCATTAGCAAGGAGCATCTGGAAGAGCTCTGGAAAATAGGGCGCACCAAGATACGTGTCTGGGCGGTGGATCCTGCCCTGGCGGTAACCCTCGAAAGAGATGGTACCAAGGGAACGGATGATGCCACGCTGGAACTTTTCCGGCGGCTTCGCCCCAATGAACCTGCCCGGATGGAAAACGCCCGGGAGTATATCGGAAGCCTTTTTTTCGATAACCGTCGATATAACCTGGGGCGGGTGGGGCGCTACAAGATGGATCGTCGTCTCGATCTGGATATGCCGGAATCTCAGAAGCTTCTCACCCTGGAGGATTTCGTGGCTATCATCAAGGTGCTCTTTTCCAGTCGGGATGGGGTAAGACGGCATGACGATATCGACCATCTCGGCAACCGCAGAGTTCGAGCTGTGGGAGAACTTCTCCAGAACCAGGTCCGTATCGGTCTTCTCCGCATGGAGCGTATCGCCAAGGAACGCATGACTACCATACCGGATCTTTCCGCAGCTACCGCAAGAGAGCTCGTGAACGTGCGGCCCATCTCCGCGGCTCTTCGGGAGTTTTTCGGCTCCGGCCAGCTTTCCCAGTTTATGGATCAGACGAATCCTTTGGCGGAGCTTACGCACCGGCGCAGGCTTTCCGCCCTGGGGCCCGGGGGGTTGAGCCGAGAGCGGGCTGGGTTTGAAGCCCGGGACGTTCATTACACCCATTACGGCCGGGTTTGCCCCATAGAGACTCCTGAAGGCCCGAATATCGGCCTTGTTACCTCTCTCTCCACCTATGCCAGGGTGAACGATTACGGTTTTCTCGTGACTCCCCGTAGGGTGGTCCGGGATGGCTTCGTTACCGACGAGGTGGTGTATCTCTCCGCAGACGAAGAGGATAAATGCTACGTAGGCCGGGCGAATACCCCGCTGGACGAAAACGGCCGGGTTCTCGGCTCGGATGTCCATTGCCGTTACCAGAGCGAAGTGGTACCGGTGGAGCCGGAACAGCTGGAATATCTCGACGTCTCTCCCAAGCAGATCGTATCGGTTTCCACGGCGCTTATTCCCTTTCTGGAGCATGATGACGCAAACCGGGCTCTTATGGGATCCAACATGCAGCGCCAGGCGGTGCCTCTGGTGGATGCGGAAGCTCCTATCGTAGGAACCGGCATCGAGGCCAAGCTTGCTCGGGATTCCGGGGTCTGCATCGTGGCCCGGGAATCGGGAAACGTGATCTATGCGGATGCCAAGGAGATTCGGGTGGACGAGGGCAATTTCGTCCGCACCTATAAACTTACCAAGTTTCGCCGTTCCAATCAGGGAACGGTGATTCACCAGAAGGTCCGGGTCTATGCCGGAGAGAGCGTAGTAAAGGGACAGATTATCGCGGACGGACAATCCGTGGATAAGGGAGAACTTGCTCTCGGAAGAAACGTGCTGGTGGCTTTCGTCTCCTGGGAAGGCTACAACTACGAGGATGCCATTCTTTTGAACGAGCGCCTGGTGCGGGAAGACGTCTATACCTCCATTCATATCGAAGAATATGAAACCGAAGCCCGGGATACCAAGCTCGGCCCCGAAGAAATCACCCGGGATATTCCCAACGTGGGAGAAGATGCCCTGAAAAACCTCGAAGAAGACGGGGTGGTTCGTATCGGGGCGGAGGTGAAGGCCGGAGATATTCTGGTGGGCAAGGTCACTCCCAAGGGAGAAACCGACCAGTCCCCGGAGGAGAAACTTTTGCGGGCCATCTTCGGAGAAAAGGCCCGGGAAGTTCGGGACACGTCTTTGCGAGTTCCCCATGGAGAGGGCGGCAAGATCGTGGATGTGAAGCGCCTCTCCCGGGAGGAGAACGCGGAAGATCTCAGCCCCGGAGTAAACGAAGTCGTCAAGGTTTACGTGGCTCAGCTTCGGAAAATTACCGTGGGAGACAAGATGGCGGGACGTCACGGCAACAAGGGCGTGGTTTCCCGTATTCTGCCGGAGGAGGATATGCCTTTCCTTTCGGATGGAACTCCCGTGGACGTGGTGCTGAATCCCCTGGGGGTGCCCAGCCGGATGAATCTCGGTCAGGTGCTGGAAACCATCATGGGTTTCGTGGGATATATGGGACTCAAGGAGGAAAACGGGCCTTTCAAGGTACAGACTCCGGTTTTCGAAGGAGCCAAGGAAGAGGATATCTTCAGCAGGGTCGAACTCCTGAGAGCCGAGAAATATCCGGAGCTCCAAAAGGACGGCCGTATCGTGCTGTACGACGGAAGAACCGGAGAATCCATGGAACATACCGTTACGGTGGGATGCATGTACATGCTCAAGCTTATCCATCTTGTGGATGATAAAATTCACGCCCGGTCCATAGGCCCCTACAGCCTTATTACCCAGCAGCCCCTTGGGGGCAAGGCGCAGTTCGGGGGCCAGCGTTTCGGAGAAATGGAGGTCTGGGCTCTGGAAGGATACGGAGCGGCCCACATACTTCAGGAGATGCTTACGGTCAAATCCGACGACATTCGGGGAAGGCTCAAAACCTACGAGCGCATCGTGAAGGGGCAGAACCTTTCCGAGCCCGGGGTCCCCGAAAGTTTCCGGGTGCTCGTAAAAGAGCTCCAGGGATTGGGATTGGACGTGGAAATTGCTTATGACGATGGCAGCGTGGGAGAGCTGGTTCTCGAAGAAGAGGATTATGCGGGAACCCGCCTCGGCAAGCTCAATTCCTATGACGGAAGTGACGACGGGCCCGCTTCTCGGGAAGAAGCTCCCAAAAAACGGGAAGAGGAAGACGTTAGCTCCACGGAGGCCTTTCTCTTTGGAGGTACGGGGCAAAGTGAAGATGACGCTCCGGGAGGTGAGAATTGATGCTGCATCATGAAAGCAACGCCAAAACGCATCGTAAGGAAATTACGGGAGTTCGGATCAAACTTTCGAGTCCCGACAGGATTCGGGAACTCTCCAGCGGAGAGGTCAAAAAACCTGAAACCATAAATTACCGAACTCTGCGCCCCGAGAAGGACGGGCTTTTCTGCGAGCGGATCTTTGGCCCTACCCGGAGCTACGAATGTGCCTGCGGCAAATACAAACGAAGCGGTCCTAAATTCAAGGGAGTGGTTTGCGACCGTTGCGGCGTGGAGGTTACGGACAACCGGGTGCGCCGGGAGCGCATGGGACATATCGAGCTTGCGGCTCCGGTGGTGCATATCTGGTATCTTCGGGGAATTCCCAGCCGTTTGAGCCTTCTTCTCGGGACTACCACCAAGGATCTCGAAAAGGTGGTGTACTTTGCTCCTGCCCGGAGGAGAGAGCCCGTCTACAAGGTCATCGTGGAGGGGCGTAAAACCGGTATCGTTCGCAAAGGGGAAATTATCTCCGCCAGCGAAGAACGGGTACACGCTCACTACGATAAAAGTTTCAAGGCCGAAGAGGCCTATCGAGTAGTACAGATCGACGATGTCCCCGTGGAAGTGGGAGATGTGCTCTCTTCTTCTCAGGTTGCTCGCTACAAGGGAACTTACGGAGACGATTCTTTTCGTGTGGAGCCCGCCTTTCGGGTTCTCGAGGACGATCCCGGGGGTAACGTTACCGAAGGACAGGTTCTTTCCCGGTCCGAACTCGACGATCTGGAAAAAAGAGAGATCCATCCCTCTGTGGAGCGGCAGAACTCCGGGAGCCAGGAGGCTTTCAAGGTAATGCAGGCGACCCACATGCCCTTTGGCAAGGGGGATCTCATCTCCATAAGCGAATATCAACTTTATCATGAAAAATACCCCGGCCGCTTCGTGGCCCAGGTAGAAACCATCACCCTTGAAGATCCCTGTTATATCGTAATCCGCAAGGGGGATTCTCCCTTCGAGGATTGCGGTATCATCATGGAACGGGAATACCGCCTCTGCGTCTCCTATGACAAGAAGTTCAGTGCCGGTATCGGCGCCGAAGGAGTGCAGGAGCTTTTGGGGTACCTGGATATGGATTCCCTGGCCCTGGCGTTGCGTGAGGAAATTTCCGATGCCTCGGGGCAGAAAAAACGGAAGCTTGTGAAGCGCCTTAACGTGGCGGAGGATTTTCGCAAGAGTCGAAGCAATCCCGAGTGGATGGTACTCGAGGTGCTTCCGGTGATTCCTCCGGATCTTCGTCCCATGGTACAGCTCGACGGAGGCCGTTTTGCCACCTCGGATCTCAACGATCTCTATCGCCGGGTGATCAACCGGAACAACCGTTTGAAAAAGCTGCAGGAGCTTCACGCTCCCGAAATTATTGTGCGTAATGAAAAGCGCATGCTTCAGGAATCCGTGGATGCCCTTATCGATAACGGCAGAGTGGGTAAAGCGGTTCTCGGAGCGGGGAACCGTCCTCTCAAAAGCCTTTCGGATCTTCTCCGGGGCAAGAAGGGGCGTTTTCGCCAGAATTTGCTGGGAAAGCGGGTGGATTACTCCGGTCGCTCGGTTATCGTTATCGGACCCCATCTCAAGCTTCACCAGTGCGGACTTCCCAAACAGATGGCCCTGGAGCTTTTCAAACCCTTCGTCATGCAGAAGCTCGTGGAGCGGGGAAATGCTCCCAACGTGAAAAGTGCCCGGCGTCTTATCGAGCGGGGTAAAGAAGAAATTTGGGGCATTCTCGAAGAGATTATCCGGGATCACCCGGTGCTTCTCAACCGGGCTCCCACGCTGCACCGATTGGGAATCCAGGCCTTTGAGCCGGTGCTTATGGAGGGAAAGGCCATTCGGCTTCATCCCCTGGTATGTACCGCCTTCAATGCGGATTTCGACGGAGACCAGATGGCGGTGCACGTGCCTCTTTCCCTGGAAGCTCAGGCAGAGGCCCGGTTGCTGATGCTTTCCTCTCATAACCTCCTCTCTCCCGCCAGTGGGCGTCCCGTGGTGACTCCCACCCAGGACATCGTTCTCGGGATCTTCTATCTCACGGGAATGAGAAAGAGGACCGAGGAGGAAGATGCTTCGGCACCGTATCATTTCAGAGATATTGAGGACTGCCTTGTCGCTTTGAGTCATGGAGCGGTGCACATCAACACTCCGGTAAAGCTGAAATGGAAAGATGCGTGGATTGAGACAAGCCCCGGAAGAGCTCTCTTCAACAGCGTGCTCCCCGAAAAAATTCGTTACATCAACAAGCAGATGGATAAAAAAGAATTGGCTCGGCTTCTGAACGAGGCTTACGACAAGGTTAGCCGGGAATCTCTCGTGCAGACTCTGGACGACATTAAAACACTCGGCTACCGATGGTCCACCAAAAGTGGCATCAGTTTGGGTTTCGGAGACGTGGTAATCCCCGAAGAGAAAGCTCAAATCGTGCAGAAAACCATGGATCAGGAAGAAGATCTTGGCATGCAGTACGAGATGGGGATTCTTACGGAGGACGAGTACCTCTGGCAGAAGGAAATCCTTTGGTCCGGAGCTGCCAAGGATATTGCGGATCACATCGTGGATAAAATGTCTGACGATAATTGCCTCCGTATGATGGTAGATTCCGGAGCCCGAGGTTCCCGTGGGCAGGTAGCCCAGATGGCGGGAATCCGAGGTCTTATGGCGGATCCTTCGGGGCGCATTATCGACTATCCTATTACGGCGAACTTCAAAGAGGGGCTTAACATGCTGGAGTACTTCATCTCCACTCATGGAGCTCGAAAGGGCCTTGCGGATACCGCTCTGCGAACCGCCAAATCGGGATATCTTACCAGGCGCCTGGTGGATGTCGCCCAGGATATCATCGTTACCGAAGAGGATTGCGGGACTACCCGGGGCGTTACGGTGCGGCCTCTCAAGCAGGATCAGAAAATTGTTATCAGTCTGGCGGAGCGTATTGTCGGACGGGTTCCCGCCAAAGATATTCTGCATCCCGAAACGGGAGAAGTTCTTGCGGAGGCGGGAATCGAAATAACTTCTGATGTAGCTCGGAAGGTGGAGGAGAGCGGTCTTGAAGAGGTTGTGGTTCGGAGTCCTCTTACCTGCGAGCTGAAGAACGGTGTTTGTCGTGCCTGTTACGGCCTCGATCTTGCTACCCGTAAACGCGTGGCCATCGGCGAAGCTGTGGGAGTTGTGGCGGCCCAGTCCATCGGGGAGCCGGGAACCCAGCTTACCATGCGTACTTTCCATACCGGAGGCGTACGTATTACCGGAGAGGATATCACCCAGGGGCTTCCCCGGATCGAGCAGCTTTTCGAAGTAAGGCGCCCCAAAAAAGTGGCTTTTCTTTCCAAAATCGACGGAACCGTGTCGGAAATCCGAGAAATGGAAGGCAAGAGAAAGGTCATTCTCACCTCCAGCGAAGAAGGGAAAGAGCAGCGGGTTCAATATAACGTACCCCTTTCCCAAAACCTTCTGGTGGAGGAAGGACAGCAGCTCCGGCGGGGAGAACGCCTTACCGAGGGGCACGAAGATCCTCAGGACATCCTGGAATGCAAAGATATGAACGAAGTACAGCGTTATCTGGTGGATAACATCCAGGACGTCTATAAATCCCAGGGGGTTTCCATCAATAACAAGCATATCGAGGTTATTTTGCGTAAGGTGGCTCCGGTGAACCGGGTCCGCATCACCGAGGAGGGAAGCAGCTCCTACGTGGCGAACGATCTGGTGTGGAAGGATGATCTCGAAGGGGATATCCTTGCCATGAGAGAGGAAAACGAGCGTTTCCTCACCGAGGCGGAGCATCTTCTCTGCGGAGCCTTTCTCCTGGATGTGGAGGGCTCCGGGAATTTGGAGCAGAGTCTGGCCTTCAAGGGAGAACGGCTGGATTCCCGGGCGGTACGGCGCCTTCTCATGCCGGGGAACTCTATTTCTTCCCTTTTCGTTCGCATGGGCAAAGAAGAAATGCGCATCGTCGTGGGAGAGGCTTCTTTCCGGAGAGAGATGGAAGGGCGGGAGCTCCTCGAGGCTTTCCACGGAGAGGAAAACATCGTGGTGGAACCCACGGATTCCCTCACCCCGGGACAGCTGGCGCACATTGTCAAGGGAGATCCTAAAACCATTTGCGTGCGTAACTCCGGAGCTCTCAGCAAGATGTGCGATGTGGCATGGCTTGCGGAGGACGTTCGGGGTGAGGATGGAACGGTGATCTTGAGCAAGGATGACGGAGTGAACGAGGAGACGGTTTCTCTTTTGCGGAGCTCCAACGTTCCCTGCATCAAAATCTGGAAAAATCCTCACGAAATTCTCGTGGAAAACGAGATTCAAAAACATCTTATCGCGTACTACGAGGCTCCTCTGCATCAGGCCATCGATACGGAGGGGAAAACCTTGGAAGATCTTCCTCCCCGGGTGGATGCCCGGATCGTTCGGGGTCTCGTGGAGAAAGAACTTACGGGGATCGAGATTACTCTCAGTGGCGAGCGGATGGTACTTACCAGAGAAAAGGCCCTTCGGGAAGTGCTTGCGGAGCTGGCTTACGGGAAAGTCTTGCTGAGCTCTCTTCGGGACGAGGCGGGGGAGATCCTCGTGCCTTCGGGAACCGAGGTGAACAAGGAGGTCCTGGAAATTCTCGTCCAGGCTTCCCCCTCCGAAATGGTGGTGCGTTCCTTACACGCTTCGGGAGAGGAAAGGCGGCTCATCGAAAAGGTCTCCTTTGTGCGCCGTCTCAGCGAAGAGCCCATGTACATGCCTCTTCTTCATGGCATTACCAAGGCGGCCCTGGCTACGGAAAGTTTCCTCAGCGCCGCTTCCTTCCAGCAGACCGCTCAGGTTTTGGCCCGGGCGGCGGTTCGAAGTGAAGAGGATACTCTCCGAGGGCTTAAGGAAAATGTTATTATCGGTCATCTTATGCCTGCGGGAACCGGCGTGGATCGTTATCGAAAACTTGTGGTCCGTCCCGCTCCGGTGGATTGTTCCATTGCCGAAGAAGAAAGTGCGCCTTCCGGCGAGGGGCTTCCTCTCTTCGAATAAGAGCGGTTCTTTTTCCGCAGGGAATAAACCGGAAATAATGGAGAAGGGTCCGGGGTCCTTCGGATTTTTTCCAGGACCCCGGGCTTCTCCGGCAAAGCATATCTTTATATTTTATTATCTTGACATGCCTTGCGAGGGCTGTTAAGATTCTCCGGTGCTTTTTGCACGCAAGGGGGTTTATTGTGCCTTTGGAAGAATTGGCCGTAACAGGCCGTATTGCGGGAGCAGGAAAGGTTCGAAAGGCTCTCGAAGAGAAGCGGGTACTCAAGCTTTTTGTGGCTTCCGATGCAGAGAAAGCCTTAACCGCTCCCTTCCTGGAGGAGGCATTGCGTCAGGATATCCCCGTGGAAATTGCGGAAAGCAGAAAAAAACTGGGTAGGGCTTGTGCCATCGGCTGCGGGACAGCGATCGCGGCTATAGCAAAAAACAAAACTACTTGTTTTTCGTGATGGTAAAAAATATATATCTTAAAAGTGAGAGGAGGGTGTTTTTTGCCAACAATCAGTCAGCTGATTAAATACGGGCGGAAAGAAAAACGACGCACCTCGGATGCTCCGGCGCTTCATGAGAACCCTCAAAGACGGGGCGTATGTACCAGGGTCTACACGGTAACTCCCAAGAAGCCGAACTCGGCTTTGCGGAAAGTCGCTCGTGTTCGTCTTACCAATGGAATCGAAGTTACCGCCTATATCCCGGGAGTGGGGCACAATCTTCAGGAGCACTCAGTGGTGCTCGTGCGCGGAGGTCGTGTGAAAGACCTTCCGGGGGTACGCTATCATATCGTCCGCGGAACTCTCGATTGCGGTGGCGTGGAAAATCGGATGCAGAGCCGTTCCAAGTACGGTGCTCGGCGCCCGAAAAAGTAGTAATCGAAAGTAAGGAGGAACATCCATGCCGAGAAAAGGGCATGTGCGGAAACGGGAAGTTCATCCCGATCCCGTATATGGAAACAAGGAAATTACCGCCTTCGTCAACTGTCTCATGTGGGATGGCAAGAAGAGCGTGGCGGAAAAAATCATCTACGGAGCTTTGGAGCGGGCGGCGGAAAAGCTCGATGCGGAGCCCATGGATGTCTTTCAGAAGGCCATGGAAAATGTGCGTCCCCTGGTAGAGGTCCGTCCTCGCCGGGTTGGGGGAGCTACGTACCAGGTTCCGGTGGAAGTCGCTCCTGCAAGAGCTTGGGCTCTTGCCACGCGTTGGATTATTTCGTATGCCCGGGGCAAGAAGGGAATGCCCATGAAAGAGCGCCTCGCCCGGGAATTCGTGGACGCCTTCAAGGGTGAAGGCAGTTCCGTGAAAAAGCGTGAGGATACTCACCGTATGGCGGAGGCAAATAGGGCTTTTGCTCATTATCGCTGGTAAAACCAGTATAAAGTTTAGAAATTCTGGATGGTGATGGAAACATGGCGCAGACAACGGCGCTTCAGCATATTCGAAATATAGGCATAGCAGCTCATATCGATGCCGGGAAAACCACCACCACCGAGCGCATCTTGTACTACACGGGGCGAAACTACAAGATGGGCGAGGTTCATGAAGGTGGAGCCACCATGGACTGGATGGAGCAGGAGCGGGAGAGGGGTATTACCATTACTTCTGCCGCTACTACTTGTGAATGGCGGGATTGCCTCGTCAACATTATTGATACGCCCGGCCACGTGGACTTTACGGTAGAGGTGGAGCGGTCTATGCGGGTGCTTGACGGTGCCGTGGCTGTCTTTTGCGCTGTGGGTGGAGTGGAGCCCCAGTCGGAAACCGTTTGGCGTCAGGCAGATCGTTATCGGGTTCCCCGAATCGCTTTTGTGAATAAGATGGATCGTATCGGCGCTGATTTCAACGTGGTGGTGCGGGACATAAAGAAAAAACTCGGAGCTTCTCCCGTGGCTTTGCAGATACCCATCGGGGTGGAGGACACCTTCGAGGGTATGGTGGATCTCGTAGCGATGCAGGCAATTACCTTTTCCGATGCTTTGGGAGCCGAGCCCCGGGTGGGGCAGATTCCCGAGGATCTTCTGGAAGAGGCGGAGATGGCCCGGGAGACCATGATCGAAACTTTGGCGGATCATTCCGAAGAGATAATGAGCCTTTTTCTCGAGGGAGAGCCCGTTTCTGCGGAGATTATCAAGAAAGCCATCCGGGAGAACGTCGTATCTCTGAAAATCGTGCCGGTTCTCTGCGGTTCCGCTTTCAAAAACAAGGGGGTTCAGCCTCTTCTGGATGCGGTAGTGGACTATCTGCCCAGCCCTCAGGACCTTCCGGCTTTTGCGGGGGAGGATCCCGTCTCGGGCGAGGTGGTGGAACGCCATAGCAACCTGGATGAGCCCTTTGCGGCCCTGGTTTTCAAAATCATGGTGGATCCCTACGTGGGGCGCCTTGCTTTCTGCCGGGTCTACTCGGGAAGCTTGAAAAGCGGAGAAGCCCTTCTGAACGTGGGAACCAACAAAAAAGAGCGGGTAGGGCGTATCTTGAGAATGCATGCCAACAAACGGGAAGAGCTTCAGGAAACCCATGCAGGGCTTATTGTGGCCTTGCCGGGTCTTAAAACGGTGCGTACCGGCGATACCATTTGCGATATCGATCATCCGGTAGTGCTGGAAAACCTGGATTTCCCGGAACCCGTCATCGATCTTTCCGCAGAGCCCGCCAGCAAGGCGGATCAGGTGAAGCTCACCAAGGGTTTGAGTGCTCTGTCGGAAGAGGATCCTACCTTCCGGGTGGCGGTGAATCACGAAACCGGCCAGACTATCATCTCCGGCATGGGAGAGCTGCACCTGGAAATTATCGTGGACCGTTTGCGCCGGGAATACGGCGTGGAGGTGCGCATAGGAAAACCTCAGGTGGCATATCGGGAAACCATTACCCGGCCCGGAAAAGCGGAGGGGCGCTTCGTGCGTCAGTCCGGAGGGCGTGGCCAGTTCGGCCATGTCTGGCTCGAAGCGGAGCCTCTTCCGGAGCGGAAAGGTTTCGAATTTGAGAACCGTATCGTCGGCGGTGTGGTGCCCCGGGAGTATATCCCCGCCGTGGAAAAGGGACTCGCTGAGGCTATCAACAATGGAGTTCTCGGTGGTTTCCCCGTAATTGGCGTCAAGATTTCCCTCGTGGATGGAAGTTACCACGAGGTGGACAGCTCGGAAATGGCCTTTAAAATAGCCACGTCCATGGCTTTCAAGGAGCTTATGCGGCAGTGCGGCTCGGTGCTTATGGAGCCGGTAATGAACGTAGAAGTCGTGGCTCCCGAAGAATATGTGGGAGACGTTATCGGAGACCTTTCGAGTCGGCGGGGTCGTGTGGAAGGCATGGAAGTCCGTGCCAATGCGAGGGTTGTCAAGTCCGTGGTTCCTCTTTCCGAAATGTTCGGATATGCCACGGATCTTCGGAGCAAAACCTCGGGGCGGGCGACCTATTCCATGACCTTCAGCCATTACGAAGAGGTTCCCAAGGACGTAGCAGAGAAACTGCTTGAGCGGTAGGCCGCTCACAGTATTTTAGGAATGTTTCATCTTTTAAGGAGGTTTGCGGAATAATGGCAAAAGAAAAATTTGAGCGATCGAAACCGCATTTGAACATCGGTACCATCGGTCATATCGACCATGGTAAAACCACGCTTACTGCGGCGATCACCAAGACCCTTGCGCGTCACGGCATG
>Ga0116164_10001270_pt1 | contig 19251 bp, 11 predicted proteins | sample AD_UKC109_MetaG_FD_89888 | JGI IMG/M metagenome (GOLD analysis project Ga0116164, IMG submission 89888) | Active sludge microbial communities of municipal wastewater-treating anaerobic digesters from Hong Kong - AD_UKC109_MetaG | ecosystem: Engineered > Bioreactor > Anaerobic > Digestate... | reverse complement strand
TTCTCCGGAAACAAGGGTGTCGGCCCAGACCACTTTTTGCATCGAAAGTTCCGGGGTAATCCAGGGGCCGCCGGCCAGGGCAAAACCGTCGCTGGCATGCATGGCCAGTTTCAGGTTCAGCCGGTCGGCTTCCGAAAAAGCATGCCGCACAAGCTCCCACCATTCGGGGGTGAGCTGCACTTTGGGATTGGGAATCAGGGGCGGATTGTCGGCCCCCTTGATCGGCATCAGGTAAGCGCCGCCTATCCCTGCTTCCTTCATGGCTTCCAGGTCGGCGGTGATGCCTTTTTTGCTCACTGCCGCCCGCATCCAGTACCAGAACACCCAGGGTTTGGCTTTTCCGGGCGGATTCAGAAAAGCGTTACGCAACGAATCAGCCGGGTTTTGCTGGCAGCCCAAAAGGATGATCCAGACCAGGGGTATAATCAGAAATCTTCTCATCATTTTTATTATTACCCCATTAGGCACATTAGGGCACAATAGACCTACTGTGTTCTATTGTGCCTGTTGAGGTTTTATATTCTTTTCAAACCGAAACCAGATCGTTCCCTTTCGCTCCCCGCTCACCCTCTGCGCCTGCGATTGGGGTCCAATCAGGTCGGTGGTGTTCACTTTGTTCCGGACAGCCGGGATTACATCGAGCACCGACAATCCCAGCGGAGGAAAGGTATACAGGGGAGCATCCCGTCCGTCGCGGGGAGCGTATACCCCCAGGTAATTCCCGTTCGACGAAGTGGCCATATGGATGGTTCCCTCCAACGTTCGGAAGGAAGCCCAGTGCCAGTTTCCGAAAAAGCCTTTGAACTCGGGATAGGCGAACGTTTCGCCGGGCACCGGGTTGTTGTATTCGTTTTCCCAGATTCCCCACTCGGTTCCTTGCACCCGGTTTTGCCACGAGCGGTAAGGGCCTTCGCCCAGCCACTGGATGGCGTTCATACTGTCCTCGGGATAATCGAACTGAATGCCCATCAGTTCAACCACCCCATCGTATTCGTACGAGTAATCCAAACGTACTTCTCCCGTTGGGGTGAGGGTCCAAAGGGTGTTTTTCAAAGGGCCAAAATATTCCGCCCAAATTTCTACGTTATCGCCGGCTTTCCGGGCCTGGAAATTGGTAAGCCGGCTGGTTCCGGATACATCGGTGTATTTCCGGTCATCCCCTTTGCCGAATTGTTCAGCCACCCAGCCGTCGGGAGAGCGGTCGCCCCTGCGGAAAGCCACAAAACGCGGACCATTCGACAATGAGAGAGTATCGCCGGCTTTGTGAACCTGAAGGAGCATGCCTGTTTCCCGGTCGAAGCGGAGTTCGAGGTCTCCTACGTTGGCTTTCAAAAAATAACCCCGGAATTCCCATGTTGCACCCTTTTCGTCGGAAGGATTATTCAGGGCATCCTGCTTTTTCCGGCTCCAGCACCAGGTGTAAATTTCTTCACCAAACGGATCATTAGCCGTGAGAAGGAGTGCATTTGCTTCACCCCAATCGGAAGGGACCTGAATACATCCTTTTTCATGAGGTTTTACTGAGGGGCTTTTTAATGAGCCCTCTCGAATAATTGTTTTCAGCTCAGGGTTTCCCGGATTGGCATACCGGATCAGTTCCCATTGGAAAGTACACTCTTTCAGGTTGGTAAAATCGTAGCGGTTTTCCACTTCAATCGTACCGTCAAAATTGGCAGGCCATTCCGGCATATCAATGTAAACGGGCGACCAAACTTCTTTTATGGTGAAAAAGCTTCCCTCTTTCTCGTGATGTGGGCCAACAATACCATCGGCACCATGGTTTCCGTCGTTGTCGATTTTCCCGTCCAAATCGGTACGAACAACTCCCTCATCAGCAAGAACCCAAAGCAACCCGCCCGCACAGCGGGGATGCGGGTACATCATGTTCCAGTAGTCGTACAAACCGGCGCCCAGACCGCCGTCGTAAAGTCCGTGCAAAAATTCAGTCGGGAAAAAGATCAGCTCTCCGCGCAGGTATTCCTGGGTTTCGCCGTAGGATCGATAATGCATGGTTTCGACACCGTTCAGGTCCTGCTGGGGATGGAGAACCGGACGTTTCTGCGGGTCGTACAGGTGAAAATCGTCGTCGAGTTCCACATTCCAGCCTCCCTCGTTGCCGTTGTCCCAGAAAACCACCGATGGATGGTTCACGTCGCGGGTCACGGTTTCGCGAACCAGCTTGCTGCCCACTTCGCTATCGTAGCGACCATGCCAGCCCCCGATTTCGTTCAGGACATACAGGCCCAGCTCATCGCAGGCATCGAGAAAAGCGGGATCGGCCGGGTAATGCGACAAACGGACCGTATTCATGTTCATGGCCTTCATCAGGCGGACATCCTCGTAGTTTTGTTCGTTGCTCAGGGTACGGCCGGTTTCGGGGCGGAAACTGTGCCGGTTAACCCCGCGCATGTTCACGCGCGCGCCGTTGATATAAAAGCCATCGCCTTCCCGGATTTCAATGGTTCGAAAACCGATTCGTTCGTTTCGCTGATGAACGACCATACCGTTTTCTTTCAGGTCGAACCGGACTGTATACAGGTTGGGAGTTTCGGGAGTCCAGGTTTGGATGTCGTCGAAAAAAGTTCTCAGCACCACTTTGTCTGATCCCTCTTTGGGTGTTGCCATTATTTCTCTGCCTGTTTCTTTACCTTTGGCATCGTACAAACGAGCCGAGACTTCCCATCCGGAGCGGGCATCGGTTGTGAGGTATACTTCGGCCAGGAACGAGCCGTCGGCTCCGGCAGCTATGGCAGTCCTGCCGATGGAATATTCCGGCATTACTTCGAGGTACACAGGGCGGAAAATGCCGCCAAAGTTCCAGTAGTCAGCCCGGCGCTCGGCCAGGTTTACGCTGGCATTGTCCGATTCTTTTTTGACGTCAACTTCAAGAAGGTTATCGGAGCCATATTTCAGCAGGTTTGTGATGTCGTAACCGAAGCGGTAAAATCCTCCCTGGTGTACTTCTCCGGCTTTTGTTCCGTTAATTTTCACCAGGGCATCGGTCATCACTCCCTCGAAAACCAGGTTTATCTTTTTTCCATTCCACTCCTCTGGAGCATGAAAGGTGTGTTTATAATGGCCCTCTTCGGTTGAGATATCGGGATGGGTGGCCTTGCCATAAAAATTTACCCCGTAGGTATAGGCTCCAAAGCCTTGTTGTTCCCAGCATGAGGGTACCTGAATGGTGGTCCACTGGCCACTATTCATTCCACCCGTGCAAAAGAATTCCCATTGCACCCCATCGTCACTTCCCATGCCCGAAAGGTAGACCCTTTCTGTTTGTTCTGCCCGGGCACCTGCGATCGCAAAGAGGAAGGCGATGATTGAAAAGATTTTTGACTGAAATGATATCATTGTTTTTTTTGTTTACCACAGTAGGCACAATAGGGCACAGTAGGTCTATTGTGCCCTATTGTGCCTATTGTGGTTCATTTTTTAAATTTACGAACGATGTTCATCCAATTTTCCTTTTTGCCCGTTGCAGGCATCAATAAAAACGAATAGCTGTAATTTTTTGCCGGGATCCGGTATTTTTCAATGGGTGCAGCTTCATCCGACCAGGAGGTGTTTCCGCCAACACCCATCTGGATCAAATCGATATTTACTGTGACAAAGCCTGCTTCCGTCAATTCGTTGGTGCGCTTTGCCCGGTTCATTTCTTCTTCGGTATAGGGCCACACGCTCATGCTCAGTAAACTGTCGGCCACCACCAGGAGCCCTTCGTTTCGTTTGTTCGACAGGAACATCCAGCGCACATCGGTCCGGCTACCATTTTCCTGGGGCATTACGTAAGGTTCCAAAAAATCTTCGAGAGTCAGGGTGTAGATTCCCGCCAGCGAACCGGTACAACGGTCGATGTAATTTTCCATCGGTCCGCGGCCATACCAGGTTATATCGCGAAAATCGTTGGCAATGCCGCATTGCATGCCAACCTTAGGAAGATCGGGGAGTGGGTTCTCAACCTTCAGACGGTAGTTAACCCGGATCGTCCCGTCCGGGTCGATAAGGTAGGTAAGTTCTATCCGGGCGCTGTCGGGTACCACGTCATAGTGGCTGTTGATTTCCAAAATGCCTTCTTCGTGCATTTTCCAGTCAAAGTGTGTTTTTTTCGGTTCTGCCCTGTACCATACGGCCAGCGTTTTGTGTGGTTTCCAGCCCCTCGAATCGTTATCGGTGAGCGGGCGGGTAAAATGAGGCAGCAGGGGAACGAAAATCAGTTCTTTGTCCTTCCAGCGCCAGGAAGAGAGGGCTCCGTTTTTCCGGTTAAAGGACAGCAGAAATCCGTTTCCCGACACGGAAAGAAGGCTGTCGTTTTCCCGGGCGGATAGCTTGCCGTGGTTTGTTTCACGGGTCAATCCCCTCCGGACTTGGGTCAGGGGGAGCTGGTCGGATGCAATGGTCCAATTTTCGGGTGCCCACCAGGGAGCATCTTCCGGGGCAAAATGCAGGTTTACCAACCATTCGCCTTCCTCCTTCTCTTGGGGCAAATAGTATGAAAGATCGATCACGGTACTTTCTCCGGCAGGAAGATTCAGCGATGGAAGAATTTTTTTTGTTCCGGCAATGCCGTTTCGGAGCAATTCCAATGTTATTTCAAATGCAGAAGCATTCTTCACCGAAAAACGGTTCTCTATTTTCACACGGCCCCGGAGCGAATCGTCCCAGGTGCACGCGAAGGGTTGAAAAACATGTTTGACCTCGGCCAGCGCCGGTTTGGGCCGACCATCGGAGGCGACTATCCCGTTGATGCAGAAATTCCCGTCGTTCAGGCGTTCGCCGAATTCCCCGCCATAGGAGAAGTATTCCCGGCCGAGGGAGTCGGTTTTTAACAGGCCCTGGTCTTTGAAATCCCAGATGCAGCCGCCGATCAACCGGGGTTTGGTCCGAAACTGTTCCTGAAATTCTTCGAGGTTCCCGGTCGAGTTTCCCATCGAATGGGCATATTCGCACCAGAATATCGGGCGGTTGTCCGTTTTTTGATCAATTAATAAATCGGCCGTAAACAACGCGGGATACATGCGGCTGACGATATCGACGTAAGGCGCATCGGTAGGAACCTGGATTCTTTTTGAGTGTACTTTCGGATAATCGGGGTGACCGGGCGGGATGTACCCTTTGGCACGATGATTTCCCTGTGCGGGTTCGTAATGTACCGGGCGGGTGATGTCGAAATCGCTGACCCAGGCGGCCTGGGCGGCGTTATTGGGACCCCGGCCGGCTTCGTTGCCCAGGCTCCAGATAATAATCGAGGGATGGTTTTTGTCGCGTTCCACCATGCGAACAACCCGTTTCATGAATGCATGCAGCCATTGCGGGTCGTTGCTCAGAAGCCCCCCGATCCCGTGGGTTTCATAGTTGGCTTCATCGATTACAAAAATTCCGAGGGAATCGCACAGGTCGTACAGGTAGGGATCGTTGGGGTAGTGCGCGGTGCGGATGCAGTTGATGTTGTTTTGCTTCAGCAGCAAAAGGTCGTTCAGGATGTCGTCGCGGGTAAGAGCCTTCCCCCGGACCGGATGGTGGTCGTGGCGGTTCACCCCGTTCAGGATGGTCATGTGCCCGTTAATCAGTAATTTGCTGTCGCTTTCCCGAAATTCAATCTTCCGGAATCCTACTTTCACGCTTTTGGCTTCGGTTACATTTCCCAAACGATCTTCGAGCGAAACAACCAGCGTGTAAAGGTTGGGTTCTTCGGCGCTCCATTTTTTCGGGTTTGGCAGGGTTGCTTCCAGTAGACCAAATTTCACATTATCGAGACGCGGATAGATTTCGTCGATGATGGATGCTGCCGGTATTTCGAGGGCTGAATCAAGCACGGGTTTCATTTTGTTGTCGTACAGCCGGGCTTTCAGGTGGAAACCGGTAATTGTATCACCCGTAAAATTATCCAGACGCGGGCGGATGCTTAAAACGGCGCTTTCGTAATGATCATCGAGAGTCGTTTGTATGTGGATATCGGCAATGCGCAACTTCGGTTCGGCCATCAGGAATACCTCCCGCTGGATCCCGCTCATGTGCCAGTGGTCCTGGTCTTCGAGGTAAGCGGCATCGGCCCAGCGGATCACCTGAACCGAAAGGATGTTCTCGCCTTCGGTCAGGTAAGGGGTCACATTATACTCCGAAGGCAGGCAGCCATCCTCTCCATAGCCCAGGAACTTCCCGTTCAGCCATACGCGAAAGGCCGAACTGACCCCTCCGAAATGCAGGGTAACGTTCATGTCGTTCCATTCGGCGGGCACCCGAAAGCTTCGCTGGAAGGATCCCACCGCATTGTAATCGCGCGGCACATAAGGCGGATTAACGGGGCGAAAAGGGTAGACCGAACTTTTGTAAATGGGTACGTCGTAGCCCTTCATCTCCCAGTTGGATGGCACCTCTATTTTATTCCACCCGGAAACTTCCGACTTATAGAAATCGGATGGAGCATCAGCAGGCTTAAACGCAAAATGAAAATCCCAATCCCCGTTCAGGCTGATAAAACGGCCCGAGCTTTCCCTGTTGTTTCTCAGCGCTTCTTCGACCGATGCGTAGGAATAAGCGCTTGCCCTGGCCCGGTCGCGGTTGATGGATACGACTTCGGGATTTTCCCATGGGGGCGTATCATAAACCCGGGGGACCGGGGGGATACCGGCCGGATCGCCGGTTACGGTTTGCGCGGTTGCGTTTGAAGACAAGCCCATAAAAAAAAGAACCACAATAGGCACAATAGGGCACATAGGAGAGAAAGCAACTTGTTGGCCCTCGATCCGGTGTTTTGTACGTTCTTTTTTCCTGATTTTCATTTTCTATTGTGTTCTATTGTGTCTATTGTGGTAAAAATAATTACGAATTCCCGATTACGCTCCCCCACGTCATGATGATGAAGGAAGCGACCAGCACGAACAATCCAACAATCAGCAGGGCATAGGTTTTCCGGCTAACCTGTTTCCATTCTTTCATAACTACCCCGACAAAGTAGCTGAAAAAGATCAGCATCGACATGTGGAGCACCCAGCTGATGAACTGGAATTTTCCCATGCGGATGTGGCCGATCCCGTAAAAGAAAAACTGCATGATCCAGAGCGTACCGGCCAAGGCCGACCAGGCAAAGTTCCGGAATCGTAACGCCAATGACAAGCCGCTTTTCGAAGTAAATTCCTTCAGGGTTTTTTCTTTGATTCCCAAAACCAAAAACCAGATCAGGTTCACCACATAACAACCCCCTGTTGAAACAATCATTTTTGCATTTTGCTCGAAATGTCCTGCCCCGTTTTTCGCTGCCATCTCGGCAATAGGCTGGCCCTGTTCCAGCGAAAGATTGAACACGGCCGACAACACACCCCCAACAATCGCCAGCAGCAAGCCTGTAAGCATTTTAAACCGGCTCCCGTTTACTTCTTTGAGGTCTTTCTCTTTCCGGAAACCGGCCCATCCGCATATAACGACCCCAAGCACCGAGAGAGCCATTCCCAGGATGATGATGCCGCTTCCTTCGCTGCTGAAATAATCGTGAAAAGTGCCGTTAATCAGCAGGGGTGTGATGGTTCCGATAACCGCCGAAAGACCGATGGCGATGGTGTAGGTGAGCGAATAACCGATGTGTTTAATGGCCAGACCGAACGACATGCCCCCGAAGCCATAAACAGCACCCAGGGCAAAAGCGCCCCAAACCACATTGGACGGGGCATCGTGCAATATCCGGAAGAAGCCGGGCACGGTGAGGTAACCAATCAGCAGGGGCATCAGTACCCAGGCAAAGGTGGCCTGTACCAGCCAAAAGCTTCCCCACGACCATTGTTTTACTTTCGACGATGGGGTGTAACACGACGAGGCTGCCATGCCGCCGATGGCATGAAATCCGGTTCCGAGAATTGGGTTGGGCGCGATCATTTTGATTAACGATTAACGATTAACGATTGGTGATTAACGATTTATGATTATTCCAGATAGAAGATTTCTTCCATGTCGCTCCAGAATTCACCGGGCTTTCGGTCGTCGAAGGCTTGCATCAGGGGCTTCACGGTGTCCCACCAGCGCTGCGTTTCCGGGTCGGCCGCCATTTTTTCCATATCGGCTTCAAAATCGTTGCCCGTATATTCGAAATAGGCAAACAGGGTCAATCCCCTGCACCAGATCGAATAATTTTGGATGTTGCATGCTTTGATCGTTTTTAATACGCCCGGCCAGGCCTCGGCATGGTATTTCCTATAGGCTTCTGCGCCTTCGGGTTTCAGTCTGATGGTTTGTCCGAATCGTTTCATATTCTGGATATTGGATACTGGATGTTGGATACTGGATACTGGTTACTGGATGCTGGTTACTGCTTTGAACATAGCTTCGACATTCGCCGGGGGTATGTCGGGCAGAATGGCTTCGTGGCTGGGCGAAATGATCAGCCCGGTCGGGAATAGCTCTTTCAGCTCCTGTACCTTTTTGCATACTTGCTGTTCGGTTCCCTGTACCAGCAGGTATTGCGCATCGACCCCCCCGCAAAAAGCAGTTTTTCCGCCAAAGCGGGCTTTCAGGTTGGGTGCGTCCATATCGGCGGCCAGCGCCTGAATGGGATGAATCACATCGACCCCGAGTTCGATCAGGTCGTCGATGATCGGCAAAATGGAACCGCAGGAATGATATACCACCTTCAGCCCGTAGCTTTTCGCCTGGTCGATCAGTTGTTTGTTTCCGCCGAAAACATGCCGGCGCAGCGATTCGGGATCGATCATCAGTCCGTACTGGCTGCCAAAATCGTTTCCGATGAGCACGGCATCGAGGTAGCCTTTCGTGGCTTCGTAAAAAAGCTCGTTGGCCCGGAGGTAGAATTGGGTAATCCGGTCGATGACGGCCTGGAACATATTCGGATTGAGCATTAGGGTAATGAGCGCATGCTCCATGCCAAAAGCCGAACAAGCGTCCTGGAAGTGGGCACTCCATAAGATCCCCATCCGGGCATAATTTGGATCGATGGCTTTTGCCCTTCGGGCCGATTCGTCCCGATCGAGGTATTTTTCGGGATCGGGCCAGTCGAAGCGGTCCACATCGGCTGGGTCGGAATAATCTTCGAAAAAGCCCGGCGCCGTCAGGGTGCGTTCATCAGGCCGATCGAGGTGATCGGTTTTGGCAAATTTAAAGGCACAGGCGATGTGGTTGGAGGGAGGGAAGTTATAGGGTACTTCAATCGGATAAATGTCGTCGTCGATGGCCTTTTTCAGTGCATCCATGTTGTTCACCCCGAAGTGACGGAATAAACCCGGTTCGGCAGCGGGAACCGGCAAGCCCAGCCACGTTGCGGGCCGGTCGACCGGGGCGTTGGCGATGGTGGCAAGAAAGCGTTCTTTATGGTTCATTTTATCATTATTAATGTCCGTCAAATAACAGGTACATGCCGATCATAAAAATAATCAAAACAATCCAGGCGATCCATACCGATTTGGCAGGGTTTGCAATTTTTCCCGTATCGAGCGTGTTTTGGCTGACTGCGCCCCGTTTATGGTCCCACAAGCTGACCAACCAGGTCATGAGGGCAATGACGACAAACAGGAAGAACGAGAGCAAAAGAAAATGGGGCCAAAAGTCGTATTGTTCCGACGGAAACACCCATAGATAAAGAATTCCGGTTCCGATGCTGATCACCGTTCCCAGCGAAAGGGCCAGATTGGCGGCCCGGGTGCTGGTTTTTTTCCACAATACTCCGAACAGGAAGACTACCGACATGGGCGGAGCAATGAAGCCCAGAATAGCCTGAAAAACGTCGAAGAGGTTGAGTCCCTTAATGGAATCGATGGCCAGGGTTAAAACAATGGCCATGGCAGCACCCGCCACAGTAACGATTCGTCCGATTTTTACAATTTGTTTCTGGCTGGCCTGGGGCTTGTATTTTTTCACGTAAATATCCATTGTGAACACCGCGCTCAGGGAATTCAGGGCCGAATCGATGGTGCTGACCAGGGCGGCAATCAGTACGGCCATAACCAGTCCGGTCATTCCAGCCGGGAATAGCCGGGTAACCATCGTCATGTAGGCCTCATCGGGATTTTTCAAATCGGGAAATAGAACAAAACAAGCCATCCCGGGGATGATGAAGAGGGCGACATCGAAAATCTTGAGCCATCCGGTTAAGTTGGCGCCCAACTGGCCTTGTTTCAGGCTTTTTGCTCCCAATACCGACTGCACCATGCTCTGGTCGGTACACCAGAACCACACACCCATGATGGGGTAACCCAGCACAATGGCCAGCCAGGGATAATTGGGGTCGTCGAGGGGGCGCAACAGGTTCCAGAAATCTTTTGGGGTGTTTTCATACAAGGCCATAAGCCCTCCTGCTTTCGAAACACCAACGGCCGTAAGGATCAAGGAAACCACAATCAGGAGGATCATCTGGAACACATTGGTATAGGCAATAGCCTTTAAGCCGCCGGCAATAGTGAAGAAAGCCGCCACCAATACGAGCACGATTACCGACAGGCCCATGGGCAGATTCAGAATCTGGCCCACCAGGATGCCCCCGGCAAAGAGGGTGAGTGCCAGCCACGAGATCAGGATGGTGGCCAGCGAATACCATGCCAGCAGGGAGCGGGTCGAAGGGCCAAAACGTTTGCCCATGAATTCGGGCAGGGTGGTAACCCTTGCCTTCAGGTATCGGGGCGCAAAGACCACGGCCAGCATAAAAATAAACGGGAAGGCATACCAGGCAAAATTTCCCGCAACCACCCCGGTGGTATACCCGATGCTCGCCGAAGCGATCAGCATCGAAGGCCCCACGTTGGTGCCCCACATGGTGAGCCCGATGCTGGGCCAGGTTAACGATCGGTTGGCCAGAAACAGGTTTTCGTTTTTGTCCTTCTTTTTGATGAAACTAACCCAGTAGCCAATGGCAATCAATACGACCAGGTATACTGCAACAACCAGAAAATCGATGGTTTTTAAATAACTGTGTATACTTTCCATTTTGTTACTATTTGTCCCATTAAGCACAACAGGCCTCTTGGGTTTTTCTATTGTGAACTATTGTGTCTGTTGTGGTTTTTTTCTATTCATCTAAATTTTTCGGCAATTTTTAAGGCTGCCTCAATATCTTTTTCGGTTTTAAAATCCACATTGATGTGCAGTCCCTCGTTTCCCACCTGATCGAGCAGGGGGTGTAATTCATCGAGGCTTACCCAGTTGGCCATGACCGATTTTCCTCCTTTCAGGATCCGTTTGTACAAATCGAACCAAACAGGATCGCCTCCCTGGGGTTGCCCGTAACCGGGTGTCCACTGAACAGCATTCAGCTCTTCAATTTCCAGGATGGCATCGAGATGGCGGATGGCATCCGCACCGTCGAGATGATAAAGGGTGAAGTCGATTTTTTGTGCCTGCTCGCGAATATAAGGTTGAACAAACGTCCGGAAATCGTCTTCGGAAATCATCACGGAAATGTCGCTTTGCAGTTTCGATACTTTTCCCGGTCCCCAGAGCGAAAAATAGCAAAAGGCCATTTCGTCGCCTTCCCGGATGATGGAGTATAATTCGTCGAAGACTTCAAAATAAATGGCGTTTACCTTTTGCAATTCTTCCTGCAATGCTTCGGGATCCATCAGCATTTTTAATAAAACGTTGTCGGATCCGTATAAGCCGGCCAGGGTGTCGAGGCCCTCGATGAGGTCGGGCATTCCCACGTAATAGCAGCCGTTGGATAAGGCTTTGCATTGTTTTAAGAGCTCCACATGGGTAAGCCACCACTTATTGTGCCGGTCGAATACGATGGGGGTGTTGGCGTTTTCTACAGGTTTGATCCAGATAGTCTCTTCCCCGGCGTCCAGGTCGGCTCCCAGGATGGCCGCGAGCGATCCCGGTCCCAGGTGTGTATTGGCTACCGGGGGGATATCGGCCATAAAGCTGCTCTTTGATAGCTGATAATTCAAATCACGGGCACGCCATACCGGATCGAACCATTTTTGCTCGAGACTTTCCGGAACCGGGGGAGCCGGAACCGGGGCATGGGGCGCACCGTCTTTGTGCAAATGCTCCCACATGCTGATGATGAAGCCTTTGTGATTCCACCAGTCGATGTAGCGTTTTTTCGATTCGTCCCAATTTTCTTTCCAGGTATTCATATTTCTTTCTTACCACAATAGACACAATAGGGCACATTAGGCTTTCTATTGTGCTCTAATGTGCCTATTGTGGTTCAATTATTTTTTTTAAAATGCTTTTCCAGATTCCCTCAAAATAATCATTAAAAACTATTTTCTCCACCTTGGCCCAATCCATATCGTCGGTACAGTTTACCTTTAACGGATAAACCGGAATTATGGCCCCTTCTTCCACCCAGACCGGCATTTCGTCCAGGGGGACTTCCACATTTTTCAGCCACTTTCCACCCTTTTGTTTTTTGCCCGTGAAGAAGTGCACCCAGTTTCCCTCGGGGAGGTACACATCCCTTCGGTTTTCGCTGTTCATTACCGGGGCCACCAGGAAGTGGTCGCCAAAATAATACTGGTCGTCGATGTGGTGGCAGTTCCGGTCGTCGGGATGGTGCAGCAGCAAAGCGCGAATCATGGGGAAACCGCTTATCGTGATCTTTTTGCTTTGTTCCACCAGATAGGGGATGAGGGCATAGCGCAGTTTCAGCCATTGGCGCACAATGCCGGCCACAGCCGGGTAAGCCCAGGGTTCCCGTTTCGATGTGCCGTGGTAGCGCAAATGCGAGGAGAAAACACCGAATTGGGTCCACCGTACATACAAATCGTCGGGCACCACCGAGTTCATGAAATCGGGCAGACTGTGGAAGCCCGGCACATCGTGGCTCCAGAATCCAAATCCGGAGAGGCCCAGGTGCAAGCCCCCTTTCAACGACCCGGCCATACCGTCCCAGGTACAGGCTGCATCGCCGCCCCAGTGCAACGGAAAGCGCTGGCAGCCGGCCCATCCGGCCCGCGCCCAGATGATGCCCTCGCCCGTCACTTTTTCGGTGATTTCAAACGCAGCTTTCTGGTACAGCAACGCATATAGATTGTTCAGCTTTTCGGGGTTCATGCCGTGGTAGTCGGCCTCCATGTGGATTTCCTCGCCGAAGTCGGTTTTGATGCAGGCGACCCCCATTTCAAGCAATTCGTTTATAAGGTTTTTATACCATTCCGTCGCTTTGTCGTACGTGAAGTCGATAGTTCCGGCGTAATCGAGGGCGCTGAAGTTCGAGCCTCCCTGTTGCCGGGATTTTCTCAAGGGGGCTATATAGCGATTCGTTGCCGCTTCTTCCAATTGTTCGGCTTTTTCAGCCACATAGGGCATCTGCCAAAGGCTCACCCGAAATCCTTTGTCGCGAAGTTTTTTGATGAAACCCGGCGGATCGGGGAAGCGCTCCGGATTGAATTTCCATTCGCACAGCCAGTCGGTGCGGAACCAGCCGGTGTCGAGGTGGATTACATCGCAGGGGAAATCTTCTTTTCGAAGGCGCGTGCAAATTTTTTCGACTTCGTCGGCCGAAAAATAAGTCATGCGGCTCATCCATGTGCCAAAGCTCCACAGGGGCGGTATGGATGGAAAGCCGGTAAGACGGCGGTACCCGAACAACACTTCTTCCATCGTCCTTCCCCCGATCAGGAACAGGTCGAGGGCCGGTTCTTCCGCCAGGAGTTGCACCGAACGCGATGAATGGTCGGCCAGCGAAATTTTCCCGTAAGCCGATGTATGCATAAAAATTCCATACATCCTGCCGGATAGAAAGAACGGGATATTTTTGTAGGTGCGCCGGTTGTTCACGCCCTGTCCGTCCTGGTTTTTTAGTTGCACCGTGCGCCCGGTCAGGTCTAGTTTGGCAAAACGTTCGCCCGTCCCCGCAAACACTTCGTCGGGAAAGGCGTGAAACGACAGGGTGCTTCGGGAAATCCCTTTTTCCCCTTCAACAAAAGCCAGGGCAAATGCATCGTGGCGGGCCGGGAAAAACTGGTCCCAGGCGCTGATTTCGATCGCTTTTTCCCCGTCGGGGTAAAACACAGCCTCGAGCGAATCCTGGGGTTTTGGCAGCAGATCGCTCCAGGGATCTACCGGGTGCGGCTTTCGGTTGAAGCGGGCCCGCACGGTCCCGGAAACATCCCTGACCAGCCATTCGTCTTCCTTCTTTTCAATGTGGAGCGGCATGATTTCGAGCGAGGGATCCATTTGCAGCATGGGGCTGCCGGGCATAATCTCGCCTTCAAAAGCGACAGCCAGCCTTAGAATTTTTTCGCCGTATGCCCGCAGGAGAAGCCGGAAATACCGGGGAGCTGTTTTTTCGTCGGCTTCGATGGACAGGGAACACTTTTGCTTCTGAAAAGGGATCGTGATCCGGATGTCCGTCCCATCCAATTCAATATCTGTTGGCCGACCTGCCTTCCAGAGATGCTCTTTCCCGTTCAGTGCCGGATCGAAATCGAGAAAATCGATGAGTTGATAATTGGTTTGTTTCATAGGTCATTTACCACAATAGACACAATAGGACACATTAGTTTTTAAATTCGTCATCAAATCAGGCAAAATTTACGATCGCTTTCAATCACTTTCTATCGCTTCCTATTGTGACTATTGTGACTATTGTGGTGATTATTTTGTTCTTATTTTTATTTCATCACTTTCAAGGCCTTCAGAATGGGCTTTTATTCTGATTTTACCCTTTGTCCCGTTGCTTTGGACAATGGCCAGGCACATCCCGTTAAAGGCTTTTCGCGAAGGGGTTTTAAAGGGTTCATGGCTGGCCTGGTAACCGTTGTCGACCCCGGCAAGAAAACCTGCCCCGTCTATTTCAAACTCAATCAGATGATGGGCATTCGGAACTAAATTTCCCTCTTTGTCCAACACCTTCACAGTCACAAACGAAAGATCATAACCATCCGCGCTTATTTCCCGGCGGTCGGGTGTCAGTTCAATCTTGGCCGCTTCGCCTGCCGTAGGGATTTCTTTTTCCATAACAACCTGCCCGTCCTTACGGGTAATGGCCCTGATGCTACCCGGGAAATAACCGACCCGCCACAGGGCATGGAGCGTTTCATCCGTTTTGTGCCGGATGCCCTGCGATCGCCCGTTCACAAACAATTCAGCCTCGTCGGCATGGTTGTAATAAGCCCAAACATCGATGGTGTCGCCGACCGTCCAGTTCCAGTGCGGAAAGAGGTGCAGCATGGCCGGGTTGGTCCATTCACTCTTGTAGAAAAAGTACGCATCCTTCGGGAAGCCGCATAAATCGATCACCCCGTAGTAGGAGCTTTTGGCCGGCCACCCGTAGGGTTCGGGTTCCCCGAGAAAGTCGAAGCCCGACCAGATGAACATCCCGGAGATGAAATCCAGTTTTTTTACGGTCTTCCAGGTGTCTTCGTGGGTGGCGCCCCAGTAGGCATGCACTTGGTCGTAAGCCGAGCAGGTATAGTCGGGATTGGGATTTTTAATCGGCACATTATAGGCTTCGGGCCAGATTCGGATGCTGTCCGACGGCTGGTTATACACCCCGCGGGAGGCAAAGGCCGACATGTTTTCGCTGGCGATGAAGGTTTCGCCCGGGAACCGTTCGGGGAGGAGGGGGTAATCGTGGTGCTTGTAGTTAAAACTCAGCACATCGAGCGCCCCGCTTTGGTAAATAAAGTTTTTCCCGGGAAGGTTTTCGGTGAGGGCGCAGGTAACAGGACGTGCCGGATCGATGGCTTTAACCGCCCTGACCAGTTCGGGGGTGATTCTTAAGCCGGTGCTGTCGAATTGTTCGCGGATTTCGTTGCCAATGCTCCACACCATTACCGAGGGATGGTTCCGGTCGCGCAGCACCATGTCCTGCAAATCGCGGGTATGCCATTCGTCCCAGTCTTCGTGGTAATCGTATTTCGTTTTCTTTTTTGCCCAAACATCAAAGGCTTCATCCATCACGAAAAAGCCCATTTGGTCGCAAAGGTCGAGGAGCTCGGGTGCAGGCGGGTTGTGGGCTGTTCGGAGGGCGTTGCAGCCCATTTCCTTCAGAATTTCGAGCTGGCGTTCGGCAGCCCGTTTGTTGAAGGCGGCTCCCAATGCACCCAGGTCGTGATGATTGTTTACACCCTTTAGCTTGATGTTTTCTCCGTTCAGGAAGAACCCTTTTTCAGAATCAAAATGAAAAGTCCGTATCCCGAAGGGGGTTTCCAACGCGTCGGTTGGGATGCCGTGGCTGAAAATCTCGGTCCGGAGGGTATAAAGAACCGGCGTGGCAAACGACCAGAGCGCGGGCTTTTCGAGCGTGAAATGCTGGATGAACATTTCGCCGCCGGCTTCGTTCGTCACGGTATCGCTCTGGCTTTGGATTTTTTGGCCTTCGGGGGAAAGCAGGGTTGAGCGGAGGACGATTTCGGCCGGTGCTTTCATCTGGTGACTGACGCGGGTCACTATCCGGATCCGGGCTTCCCGTTCCGATACTTCGGGTGTGGAAACCGAAACGCCCCAATGCTCGACATACGCTTTTCCTGTTGAAACAAGCCAGACATTCCGGTAGATACCCGACCCGGTATACCAGCGCGAATTGGGTTGCCGGCTGTTGTCGACTTTAACGGCAAGCACGTTGAGACTATCGCCAAAATGCAGGAAAGGGGTCAGCTCGTATCGGAAGCCCATGTAGCCCGAGGCTCGTTTGCCGAGTCGTTGTTCGTTAATCCATACTTCGCTGTTGCGGTACACGCCGTCGAAGTCGATGAAAAAGAGCCGGTCTTTTTCGGATGGATCCAGCCGGAACGTTTTTCGGTACCAGCCCATGCCGGCAGGGAGGGCGCCCCCCGCGGGCCGGGTCGAATGTTCGTTGCTGAAGGCACCTTCGATGCTCCAGTCGTGCGGGAGGTTCAGGATCCGCCATTCGGTGTCGTTGTAATCGCAGCGGGTAGCCAGGGAATCGTTGACAGAATGGAATTTCCAGCCGGCATTGAAATCGAGCCGGGTTCGCACCGGATTTGGCGTGCAGCTGCATAGCACGATAAGCAGAAAGCCCAAAGGGACGAAGGTTCGGTGTTTCATTGTTATCAATACTGGAGCATATGGCCCCGGACAAAATGATGATTGTAAACGTTCTCAAAAATAAAATAATTTCTGTATTTACGAAAATTTAAAAGCGCTAATAGATTATAGATTACAAAGCATGTTTATCAGCAACACGAATGTAAACCTTTTCATAAACCCCCCTTCATAAACGAGGTTTTGGAAAGAATCCAGGTGAACAAAGGGAATTTTTTCACGCGGATACTTCTTTCCGGCAACAACCTGTACCGAAAAGAATGGATGATCTGTAATTTAAATAAACTGTAACTTTATCCGGTCTTTTTAGGAAATTTTTCATCGTATTAAGAAAAAAGGGTACCTGTCGCGATAGATTTGACGATATAAGATAATTTTGGTGAACAGACTAGAATGTTGTAAGCAAGCCTGAGAACCATCTGCAAACGATAGACAAACATGAAAAATAAAAAAGTATTATTATTTCTTTCACAAGGATTCGAAGAATACGAAGCTGGAGTATTCACAGATGTGATTGGTTGGAGCAGAGAGTTAGGAAAAGAACCTGTTGATATGATATCCACAGCACTAAGACCTGAAATTAAATGCAAATGGAATTTAATTGTTCGCCCCGAGATTGAATTTGATAACATAAACCTCGATGAATACGATGCATTAGCAATTCCAGGTGGATTTAAAAATTCAGGATATTATGATGATGTCTTTGATGAGAGATTTCAAAATGTGATACGTGAGTTTGATAAAGACAAAAAAATAATTGCAGCAGTTTGTGCAGCTGCGGTACCTGTTGCAAAATCTGGTGTTTTAAAAGGGAGAATGGGGACTACTTACGATTTAACTGATATTTATGGAAGAGATTATCTTGCTGATTTTGGCGTAAACGTTCAAAATAAACATGTTGTGATTGATAAAAACATAATAACATCGACAGGCCCTGCGACTGGATTAGATGTAGCATTTAAGCTATTGGAAATGTTGACATCTACAAAAAATGTTGATGAAGTGAAAAAATATATGAGATTTACACATAAATGATAGAAGGCCAGCCTACAACACACAATATGAAACAGTTGGGGGTCAGTGGTTTGCGAGGCTTTGGTTCTCGCACCAGCGTTCTTGTCGGTGGACAGGTACGCAGCCCGAAAACCCAACCGTTTCATATTGTCAAACGTTAAAGCCAATTGAAAGACATTGAATATGAAACGACTAGTATGCTGTATTATTATTTTTTTGATTATCTCTTCAAGCTGTAGTAGCCCAAAAAATGATTGGTTCAAAATACATAAAATTGATAGTAGAACTTACATAATATCCGAGCCAAAAAGTTCGCAAAATAACTCTTGTTATTTAATAATGGGAAGTAAGGAAGCTATTCTATTAGACACAGGAACAGGAGAAAATAAAAATAAAAATCTCAGCAGGGCTATTCGTGCTCTGACGGATCTTCCATTAATAGTGCTATTGACACATTTCCATTTCGACCACATTGGAAACGTAAATGAATTTAACTGCATTGGAATTCCTGAGATTCCTATGATTGAAGATAAATTGTCTGTTGACAGTCTTCTGAATCTGACAAATAAGGAAACTCTGGGAAAAAGCACAGCGAAGCTAAAAATTAGTAAGTTTCTCCCTGTTGGGAAAGATATAGATTTAGGAAATCGTAGAATTAAAATTCTATATACTCCAGGACATTCGAAAGAATCAATATCAATTATCGACAATGAAAATGGGTATATTTTTACGGGTGATTTGATATATAATGGATTATTACTAATTAACGACTGTAATGCGTATGTAAATAGCATCAATGAAATAATAAAGGACAGCAACTCAAAATATAAAGTTTTTGGTGCTCATGGAAAACCAAAAATAAGTTACGAACGCCTATTCAAAATAAAAGAGGCAATCGAGCTTTATCGTACAGACAGTAGTACAATCAAACCATATCGTCAAATCAATTTTTTCGGTACGACAAAAAACATTTATAAAATTGAAGACATCTCTTTTATTGTCGGATATACTGATGTTTTTAAACAGAATTCATAAAAAACAACACCTGATAAATAGGACTCTGAGCGGTCTGCACGACCCAGTCCCGACGTATGTCGGGATTGAACTACATCCCTCACGTTCTATGCACTAAAGGATTGTTTTTGTGTTTTTTGAAGAATAAATGACAATGTACGTTCTGATGGTTATGAAGGGATAGGAAGGCTAATGAAACAATGGACCCGTTTTGCCTTTGTTTTTGGCCCAAAAACGACCCTGGAAGATGAAAAACAAAACATTTTGAGC
>Ga0116164_10001269_pt1 | contig 19258 bp, 15 predicted proteins | sample AD_UKC109_MetaG_FD_89888 | JGI IMG/M metagenome (GOLD analysis project Ga0116164, IMG submission 89888) | Active sludge microbial communities of municipal wastewater-treating anaerobic digesters from Hong Kong - AD_UKC109_MetaG | ecosystem: Engineered > Bioreactor > Anaerobic > Digestate... | reverse complement strand
CATCCTCCTCGGAGGCGCATCGGTTCATAAAGCAACGATCATGAATGTCATTGTTGGAACCTTCTTGTTCCAAGGAATCTTGACGATGACACCTTCCGTTATCAACAATATCATTCAAACAGACATGTCCGAAACAATTCGAATTATCGTGTCCAATGGTCTGATCCTTTATGCATTGACCCGAACGATCACGATAAAGAGTGCGAAGGTGAAAGCATGAATAGCATAAAATCAAATGACAACAAAAATAAAGTACAGAGATTTTTTATCAACAACGCCGTACCCTTGTTGTTTATACTGTTTGCGGTATTGGCTATTCCCATGTCGGATCTTTCCATGGAATACCTGATTGCGGAAATGATTACCCGTTTGGCCCGGTATTCATTCCTGGTTTTGGCGCTTCTGATTCCGGTTATTGCCGGAATGGGCATGAACTTTGGTATTGTTTTGGGCGCTATGGCGGGGCAGATTGGACTCATTTTTGTGATGGACTGGAATATCATGGGGATACCGGCCTTTTTCTTGGCGATTATCATTTCCATGCCTTTGGCCATATTCTTAGGCTGGATGGCAGGTATTGCCTTGAACCATGCCAAGGGACGTGAAATGGTCACATCGTATATTCTCGGCTTTTTCATCAACGGGGTGTACCAGCTCATCGTTTTATACAGCATGGGATCTATCATTCCCATTAGCAACAGTCAGATTGTGCTCCCCAGAGGATACGGTATCCGAAACGCCATTGATCTGGTCAATCTGCGAAAATCGGTTGACCGATTGATCCCATTGGAAATTAATGGCATAGAAATACCGGTGATGACCTTCATTTTGGTTGCCATCTTATGTGTGTTCATCATTTGGTTCAGAAAAACGAAATTAGGCCAGGATATGAGGGCCGTCGGCCAGAATATGGAAGTTGCCAGAAATGCAGGAATACCTGTTGAAAGAACCCGAATTCTTGCAATCGTTATTTCGACCGTTTTGGCCTGTATCGGTCAGATCATTTTCCTACAGAACATTGGTACCATGAACACCTACAACAGCCACGAGCAGATCGGGATGTTCTCTATTGCGGCGTTACTCGTTGGCGGTGCTTCAGTCGCCAAGGCCAGTATCAAAAACGCTTTCGTGGGTATTATCCTGTTCCACATCATGTTTGTGGTGGCTCCTCGAGCCGGTAAAACGCTGATGGGAGAAGCACAAATAGGTGAATACTTCCGGGTGTTTGTTTCTTATGCCATCATAGCGATCGCTTTGGCGCTGCATGCCTGGCGGAAAAACAAAGAAGCTGAATTTGCCAGACGGTCTTTGAGAGTCGATACAGATGCCGCAGGCACTTCAGAGTAAGGTTGTGGTTTGAATGAAAAGTTGGATATTAAAAAGTAGTTTAATCATCATTTTGATTGTACTGGCTGTTTTTCTATATATCATTGGTAAAGAACACGTCATATTCGTAGAAAACAATGTTTTTACCAGTGGTGAAACAGTGTATGAACCCTATGAAATAGTCCGGGTAACCCTTGACGGTGGTGAGCCTGTCGAGATCAAAAAACCTAAGGGAAGAAGTTTGGGAAGAGCGAAGGTATCCACGACGGGTCTGAACCACAGCATTCTGGTTGAAATCTTGGATGATGATGACAATGTGATTGAAAAGAAAGAGGCAAAGTTTTCAGTCAAAAACTCAGAAGCTGAATTGTTGTTGAATGTACCCGCTTTTATGAACGATGCCGAAGGTTGGGTGGCAAACAATCAAAAGACCATTTACGTAGAGAATAAACCCTTTACCGTAGACGGCAAAACCTATGAACCCTATGAATTTGTCAGGGTCATTTTAGACAGAAGTAAATCTCTGGAGATCAAAAAACCAGGTGACGGCCACACAGGAATGGATAATGGCGTTGTCACCGATTTAAGACACACACTCTACATCGAAATCATGGATGAGAATGAGACCGTGCTTGAATCAAAAGAAGTGTCCTATACGGTTGAACATGCTCAAATAGAATTGTTGATCAACATTCCGGCGGTCATGAACGATTTGGACGGCTGGATCAGTGATTACGAAAAATAAGTGATCCACTTTGAAAAAACGAAAAGCCACGGGGAACCAAACCGTGGCTTTTTTCTTTATTATACTTATTGTCTATTGGTGCTCAATCTTTCTAGATGAATAAAAAAAACGCCTTTTTGATGTATACTATAGCTATAGAAAAGAATCTTATAGAGGAGGTTTTTTCAAATGATTGGATTAATCACTGATTCAGCAAGTGATGTTCCATTGGAAATGATTAAACAAGAAGGCATTGAAGTTGTCCCTTTAAAAGTCATACTTGGAGAGGATGAATTCAAAGATGCCGTTGAAATAAACGAGGCACGGTGTTTGGCGTTCATGCAAACTGATTTTGCAAAGACAACGGGAACTCCCTACAGCGATGTTAAAGAAGGGTTTGAACGTCTTATCAACAAGGGATTTAAACAGATTATCGCCATCAATGTGTCCAATAACATCAGCAATACGCACAGTGTCTTTCAAGTGGTAGCGGGAGAGCTGATGTCAGCAGATCCGGAATTGTCCATAGAGGTCATTGATACACTGAGTATTTCCATTGGTTCAGGTTTGTTGATGTGCAAAGCGGTGGAACTCAGACAAGAGCAAATCCCCTTTGGAGAAATCGTCGCCGAGTTGAAAAAATATGTTCCCCAGGACCTTTACGTTTACTATGTGATTCCCACATTAAAATATCTCAAAGCCGGTGGCAGGATTGGCAAGGTGAGCGGAACAATCGGAGAGGTGTTGAATCTCAAGCCCATTATCGAAGTGGGTAACGACGGCGTTTACCATACGGCTGCCAAAGCCAGGGGAATGAAAAAATCCGTCAACAAGATGAAAGAAATTTTTGAAAAAATAACCCAAGACAGGCAAATAGAGCAGGCTGCGATTTACACCAGCGGTACATCTGATCAGACGGTTCAGTTCGCCAAAGAATTGGAATCCCTGTTAATGTCCAAGGGGGTTGAACACATCCTGGAGGGAAAGATTGTTCCTTCCATGCTAGTACATGTGGGCCCTGGTTTGGTTGGCCTGGCGTTCCGGTTGAAATACCAATAACCTGCATGAAAAGGGATATACCCTTTCAAGTAAACTTGTCTTTGCACCACATCATCACACAAACCGAAAACCACTAATAGGATGAATCTTATTGAATAAAAGAAAAGCCCCCTTTTCAGGAGGCTTTTCTTTTATTCATAGAGAAAACAGGCTACTTCGTGGCCCGGTTCAATCTCTCTTAACGGTGGGATTTCCCTATGACATCTGTCAAAGGCTTTGGGACACCTGGAAACAAATCGGCATGCTTGCGGAGGATCAACAGGTGAAGGGACATCCCCCTGTAAAAGCTGCTTGTCGCCTTTACGCTTGTGGGGATTGGGAATGGGGATGGAATCCAGCAATCCTTTTGAATAGGGATGCAAGGGATTGTTAAATAACATATCCGTTTCAGTCAATTCGATGATTTTACCCAGATACATCACGGCGATTCTGTCCGATATGTGTTTGACCACACTCAAATCATGGGCGATAAACAGATAGGTTAAGTTAAAGTCTGTCTTCAAATCTTCCAGGATGTTGATAACTTGTGCCTGAACGGATACATCCAAGGCGGAAACCGGTTCATCACAAATGATGAAGTCGGGGTTGACCACCAGAGAACGGGCAATGCCAATACGCTGTCGCTGACCTCCTGAAAATTCATGGGGATAACGCCGCATATATTCCGGGCGCAGTCCCACTTTCTCCAGAACAGTGGCGATCATGTCACGTTTTTCCGATTTATTCTCACCAATATCATGTATTTTCAACCCTTCCAAGATGATGTTTTCGATGTTCATCCTTGGATTGAGTGATCCGTAAGGATCCTGATAGATCATTTGGATCTTTTTTCGGTATTGCTTTAGTTCTTTTCCTTTTAGTGAAAAGATATCTACGGGTAAAGCGGAAGGGTCGGGAGAATAGAAAAACTTTCCCTGTGTGGGATCGTAAATCCTCACCAATGTTCTTCCAAACGTGGTTTTACCACAACCGGATTCTCCCACCAAACCCAAGGTCTCTCCCCTTTTTATGGAAAGAGTACACTGGTCCACCGCTTTTAAATGAGAAGTCTTTTTGTGGATCAATCCGCTGGTCTTGGAAAACCATTTGCTTAAATTGACAATTTCGCACAGATGTGAAGCGTTATTCATCATGGTCGATCCTCCCCCTCTTCCAGCCAACATCTTGAAAAATGATCGGATTGGCCCTTTATTGGAAGCAGTTGCGGGTTTTCTTGTACACAACGTTCAAAAGCATGAGGACATCTGGGATGAAAACGGCATCCTTTGGGGAAATTCGCCGGATGAGGTACAAACCCTTTGATGGTGGTGAGGCGTTTTTGCTGGGACTTTTCAATTTCCACATTGGGAATGGAAGAGAGCAACCCTTTAGTATACGGATGCCTGGGATGGTCAAACAGTTCAAACACCTGAGCCGATTCCACAATATTTCCGGCATACATGACCAATACCCGGTCACACATTTCCGCTATAACGCCAAGATCATGGGTAATCATGATGATGGAGGCATCCATGTCACGCTTCAGGCCGTTGATCAATTCCAGAATCTGAGCCTGGGTGGTAACATCCAAAGCCGTTGTCGGTTCATCCGCAATCAACAGCTTGGGCGAGCATGCCAAAGCCATGGCAATCATCACCCTCTGGCGCATCCCACCCGACAATTGATGGGGGTATTCTTTGAGCCTTTTCTCTGGCTCCGGTATTCTGACTTTTTCAAGCAAACCGATTGACTGTCTTTTCACCTCTTCTTCACTCATTTCACGATGAAGGGTAAAGGCTTCCGCCAGCTGCCAGCCAACGGTATAAATGGGATTCAAAGAGGTCATGGGTTCTTGAAAGATCATGGATATCCGGTTTCCCCTGATTTTTGCCAAATCTTGTTTCGATCGGTTCAGAAGATTCTCGCCTTCAAAACAGATCTGTGTGTCTTTGCCTAAGACTGAATTGTTGGGCAGCAAACGGATTACCGAATACGCTGTAATACTTTTCCCGCATCCCGACTCACCAACGATTCCCAACGTTTCGTTTTGTTTCACTTCAAAGGAGACCCCTTGAACCGGGTTTACCAAGCCGAATTCGGTTTTAAAGCTGATGGATAAATCTTTTACGGTTAATATATTTTCCATACAATCACGACTCACTTACGAATTTGGGATCTAACGCATCTCTCAAGCCGTCTCCAAGAAAGTTCACATTCAAAACGGTAATGAAGATAAAAAAGCCCGGAAAGAAGGTTAGCCACCATGGGTTTTGACCGGTGCTGGTCCCCAGAATATACGACATGGAACCTTGCAGCATGTTCCCCCATGAGGGCATGGGAGGCTGAATACCCAATCCCAGATAACTCAAGGAGGATTCCGAGAGAATGGCAAAGGACAGATTCAACGTAGTCGTAACGATAACAATGGGAATCACATTGGGCAGGATATGTTTCAAAATGATCATCAACTGATTTTGCCCCATGGTTTTTGAAGCCATCACATACTCACTTTCGCGTAAAGACAGTGTCATCCCCCGAACCAATCTTGTCACCCGCATCCATCCAAAGACCGTCAACACCATAATAATACTGAAAACACCCGATCCAAAAACCAGACTGAGGATTAACAAGACGGGAAACAGCGGAATAGACAGCATAATATCTACAAATCGCATCAACAGTTTATCCCAGACGCCACCCAGAAAACCCGAAAGCAAACCGATGATCAGGCCGATAAGGGTCGACACAACGGATGAGATAATCCCAACCAGCAGTGATATTCTGCCCCCGTACATGATTCTGACAAATACATCGTGGCCGATTTCATCAGTCCCCAAAAAGTGATTTTCGGAAAACGGCGGCGCAAAAATGGCGGAAAAATCCATGTCATCATAAGCGGTTTCCACAAAAAGCGGGCCCACAAAGGTAAAGATGATCAGTGTTATCAGAACAACAGCGCCCAAACACGCCAATTTGTGTTTGAGAAATTTTTTGAATACGAGCTGATTATAGGATCCAACGGGAAGCCCGGATATTTCATGTTCCAAATCATCGTATTTCTTCTTCAACGAAAAAGCCATTTTCCTCACCCCCTCTTTCTTTCATCTAATTTGATTCTGGGATCCACCACAACGTATAGAACATCGGCCAACAGATTTGACAACAACGTGATGATAGCCAAAAACATCAGGCAGTTGATGGCCAGGTTGTAGTCGCTTGCTAAAACAGCGTTGTACATGAGTCTTCCCATACCCGGCCAGGCAAAAACGGTTTCCACAATCAACGCACCACCGAAAAAATAAGGGATATCCAATGCGATTATCGTGATGATGGGGATCATGGCATTTCTCAAAGCATGACGCATAATGACCCTGGTTTCCTTTGCGCCTTTTGCATAGGCTGTTCGTATGTAATCCTGGTCTAAGACCTCCAGTAACGCTGCACGAATATACCTGACCCAAAACGCCACTTGTACAAATCCCAAAACAATAGCGGGCATAACCAAATGCCTGAATTTGTCCACAAAAACATTCCAGAACCCCGTAACGCCGTAGGTTTCGATCCCTGAAATGGGTAGCCATTGCAGCATCACGCCAAACAGGATGATCGCCATCAGGGCAAACCAAAATGCGGGCAAAGAGATTCCCACGAAGGCAAAGATGGTCGTTGAATAGTCAAAAACGGAATATTTCCTCACGGCTGCGTATATGCCGATGGGTAAAGCCAGAACCAGCCCGATGATCCAGGCGGTAACGGTCAACAGCAGGGTATTGGGAAGTCTTGAAAAGATCAGTTCAGAAACGGGTATTTTATACTGGCTTGAAAAACCCAAATCACCGATAAAGATGTTTTTCAGCCAATCAAAATATTTAACAACCAACGGATCATCCAAACGATAGTATTCCCTCAGCTCAGCCAAACGTTCAGGATCTTGGGCAAAAGCCCGTGGGTTATCCATTCGCATTTGCAGAAGGGGATCCCCCGGCATGGCATTCAGAAGCATGAAGATGATAAAAGAGATCACAAAAAATATGGGTATCAGTTCAAGGGCTCTTTTTAAAAAATAACTTTTCATAGTATTTCCCCTTCTGTGATTATTTTTTCCCTTTCCTTTGTACATAATCTGCCGTTGACAGCCCGGCAAGCAATTGAACCGTGACCAAATCCTTAATGGGAATAGGTTTGTAATTCAACTGTTTTTCCAGCTGTTCAAAATGCTGGTCAAAGAGTTTGTCCACTTCATCTCTTTTTTCCATGAGCAGACTTGACCCCCCTTGGGCACTTTCATGAAGCAGTCTTTTGAACATACCCAGCATCAAACCCTGATAGAACTGGGAAACGATTTTGTTGTCAAAGACCTCTGAAACCTTGGCTTTTCTTTCCATGTCAGGGTTGGTCATAATCTCTTTTTCTTCGGCCTTCAAATACGGAACCGTTGTTTTTAAGCTATGGGAAACTGCCCGATAAAAGGGGGAATCCTGTTTATTTGGAATTTCGTCCTCGATGGCATCGAGTATTTCCTTTATTTTTTGACTGTTCTCCATAGAATTTCTCACGTTGTACAGCCGTGCCTCTCTTCTTGTGATATTGGATTCGGATAAGTCCTCAATCCTGGAATCATAGTAATAAGGCATTTCACAGACTAATGTGAAGGTTCCGGCTTTTTTTGCGGCATATTCATCGGAACAGGTTCCCGCTGTAATGATCTGGGCGGGATCCATATCGCTGTTTTTTTCGATATAATCGTATTCCTGTGTAATGGAAGAAAGATTGTAAACAGCGGGTGCATACGCTTCCAAATAAGGTGCTTCCGGTTCTCCGAGAGAAAGGGGCAGATTGACTAATTTGGGAAGCTCTTTAAAAATCGGGTACAATTCAGGGGCATTATCCGTAATGTAATAGTAAACCCCTCCGAATCCCGCATTATGCAACGAGAACATAAACTCCGGCTTCTTTTCCTCGATCAGCTTCATCAATACTTGCGTTTCAGGCAATGGACTGTTGAAATGCAATGTCTTATAATCGATGGGGAAAGTCCATTCAATTTGTTCGTGTCCCGGTGGTCGGTAAAAATCGTTTGCATAACTTTTAATGGACTTGCTGTCTTTAAACCAGCCTTCGTTTAATTTCGTACCATCGATATCAATGACTTTGATTAAATGCCAGGTGTAATCAAATTTTTCTCTTAACGCTTCATCAGTGGCCAATCGTTCAGAAAGAAAATCCAGCATCATGGCGCCAATGGGTTCATTTGGATGCGGGCATCCAAAAAGCAGGGCGTTTTTTGACCCCTTTCCAATCTCCAGCACGTTGATATCGTGTCCATTTCTTGATTCTCCAGCTTTATAACATTTGACCTGTTCCGGATATTTTTCAGCTAATGCCTTGGAACGTCTGTCCATTTCCTCAACGGTATAAAAATACTGATAGTCCGGAATATCTTTGATCAGATATTGAAAATCCATCTATATCACCCTTTTCATTCAAATTATGAACAGGCGGCCTGAATCGGCCGCCTCAAAAGAAAGTATTATTTTTCGATATACCAATTCTGTATAACCCAGCCCAATCCGCCATCGTATGTGGAACTGAAGCTTCTGATGTATTTTTTGGCAAAATGCGGTGTGGGATCAGCCATTAGAGGAATAACCGGCAATTCTTCCGTCCAAATTTTAAAATGCTCGGTATAGAGCTCCAATTTTTTATCCGCTGCCATGGTTCGAGTCAACTCATCCAGGATTTCGTCGTTTCTTGCGTTGGCCCATCCGGTATAATTGGTTCCGCCAAATCCGTTGGCATCGCTGGGAATACTTCCTGAACCCCAGTAGTTGGAAGCTTCATCGCTAATACCATAACCCCAACCGGTAAGCAGGGCATCGAAATTACCGTAAGGCATGACTTCTGTCCAGAGAACCAAAGCCGGTTTCAAATCGATGTTGACTTTCATACCGATAGCCTTCAGCATCCCCTGTATAAGCTGTGACAGGGTTTCAGTCATCGTACTTCCTGCCCCACCGATCAGGTTGAATTCAAACACTTTTCCGTCTTTCTCATAATAGCCTTGTTTATTCAACTTCCAACCCGCTTCTTCCATCAACTGTTTTGCTTTGGCCGGGTTGTACTCGTAATGTTTAATTGCAGGATCTTTCAAAGCCTCTCTCATCATGTGAAGCTCTGTTATCCATGTATCGACGATATCAGCTTCCCCTTGGAAAACGATATTGTTTATCTGTTCTCGGTTCAGCCCATACAGGAATGCCTGTCTGGTCCGAATATCACCGAAAAGCGGATTGGGTTTTGAAAGGTCTTTTGGATCTCTGAAGTTCAAGTCGATACACTGATAAGCAACGTTGGGCGTCAGGAATACGTTGTAAATATCTGATTTTTGATTTCTCAGCTGCAAACTCTGTTTAAGATCAAGCGTATATCTTCCCACATCGATTTCCCCGTTTAAGGTAGAGGCGAAAATGGAATCAGAATCGGGAATGATCCTGAAGATAACCGTATCGATATTGGGTCTTCCCATGTAAAATTCATCAAAGGCCTCAAGAACCACGTGCTGGCCTTCTTTGTATTCTTTCAGCTTGTAAGGACCTGATAATACAGGATTTCTGGTAATATCATTGGCGAAGGCATCCCATTTACCGGACGCTTTTGCCTCTTCAAATCCCTCTCTGTAAACATGTTCAGGCAGTTGGAACCATCCGAAGTAATAACCGTAAACAGATGATCCGAATTTTCCGTCTGCCATGAGTTGATCGAAATAGATGGTAAAACTGTAATCATCGTTGATTTCTACTTTTTGAACCATTTGCTCGTAATAGTTGGAGGTAACCGGTGCATCCGACACCATGACTTCCCATTGGAATGCAGCATCATGAGCGGTTATTTCCACACCGTCGTGCCATTTCATTCCTTTTCTGATATTGTAGGTAATGGCCATTCCACCATTGTCAAGCATCTGGATAAGGCCGTTCTCTACCGTAGGAATCTCTGTTATCATTCTGGGGATGTAGAAACCGTCTTCGTTGGTTCCCAGATAACCGTCTCCCAAAATGTTGCAAAGTGTCCACGTTAATCCCGAAGAGGTAAAAAGGGTGTTGAAACCGGGAGGATCCGCTGTTACTGCAGTCACAACCTGCCCACCTTGTTGTGGCGGGAAAATGGCAGAGTAAATTGCCCTGGCGGCTTCGATTTCTGTAATCGCCTTAAAAGGGGCTGCCAGTTGACCATAACGGTAATCCAACAACTGTCTGTCACTCTGATAGGCCAACGTAAAATATGGCAAATAAGCCTCAGGAATTGAACGCTCATCGTTTGCCCATGTGTAAACCCCTTCAAAAGACATCGCATCGTCTTCCAAACCAAGAATGTTTACCATATTAACGATAAAATCCTTTCGGAGCACTTGATCGGCACTCGGTTCGAAAGTAATCTCTGCTCCAGGAAAAGCCAACTGTACAGCCTTGTAAAAAACATCATACGTCAGCGGTTCTGTTGTGCACTCACTGATGATCCCTTTGCTTTCAACATAAGGAACCGCAATCTCTTGTGAGACTTGTCCGAAAAGCACCGAGAAAAACAGGGAGAAACAAATAACCAATGATAAAACTTTTTTCATTGTTACACCTCCGTTTTAAGTGATGGTCATCATGATTTGGTACCCAATCGTCAATCCATTTTGAATTGAAAGATTATAACATACTGACATACTGGATAAACAGCCCCCGTCACTGAATCTTCTGTTACCAATGTAAATTCTTCAAGCATCATTACAGTCCTGATTTAACACAATATTATTGTATATTCGTTTGTTTTTGTCACTTTCTCTAAACATTTTGCTGTTTTTTTGATGGATGAAATGGCAAAAAAGGCACTCTATGAGTGCCTTTTTTGCTTGGTCTATTGTTATCTACTTCTCTTTATTACATTGATTCTAATGTGTTGATGAGGTTCTCGACGATTTGCTCTCCCACTCTTTCCTGGGCTTCGTAAGTAGAAGCACCGATATGAGGGGTGCAAACGACGTTGTCAAAAGCAATTAACTTTTTTCTCAGTTCATCGGTTGGCGGTTCCACTGCAAACACGTCCAAAGCCGCTCCCGCAACCTTTGAGCTTTCAAGATTGTCACAAAGTGCCTGTTCATCCAATATTCCGCCCCTGGCAGCATCGATGATGAAGACACCCTGTTTCATCAGTTTAAATGCCTGTCCATCAATCAGACCTTTTGTAGCGGGTAAAAGGGGCGTGTGAATGGTAATAATATCGGCGTTTTTATAAATTTCATCCAGCTCGGCAAATTGAACATCCAATCCGCCGCTGTTTTGAACGACATCATAGGCCATGATCTTACAGCCAAAGGCCAACAGTCTTTCTGCAACTTGTCTGCCGATGGTTCCAAATCCGATAACCCCGACTGTCTTTTTGTACAGTTCGTATCCCTTCATTTTTTTCTTTTCCCAAAGACCTTCTTTCAGGCCGTTGGTGCCTCTGGGAATCTGTCTGAAAAGGCCCAGCATGAGACCGATGGTTAATTCGGCAACACTGACAGAATTCGCTCCGGGCGTATTGATAACTTTAATTCCTGCTTTTTTCGCAGCTTCAAGGTCCACGTTATCCAGACCGGTTCCAGCCCTTGCGATCACTTTCAGGTTTTTCCCCGCTTCAATAACCTCTTTGGTGGCTTTGGTAGCACTTCTGACCACTAAGACGTCATAAGGGAGGATCTTTTCCGCCAATTCATCCTGATCATAATGCTCAGCAGTCACTTCAGCCTTTGCATAGGATTGCAGCGCCTTCATGGCATTGGCATCTAAAGGATCGTTGACATGGATTTTGAATGCCACATCAAACACCCTCTTTCAAAAAGACCTCTTCTGCGGCTTTGACCCCTACACCCAATTCGACTTTGTGTCCGAGTTCGTTGAAGGCCATTTCCAATGCGGCTAACCCGATGATCGTATCGAATTTGCTCATATAACCCAAGTGTGCCATTCTGAATATCTTTCCTTTATAATGGTCTTGTCCGCCTGCCATGGTGACACCGTATTTGTCTCGCATCAATTTGGTGAGTTTGCCCGTGTCAACCGGGGAGAGCACAGCCGTTGTGACGTTGCCGGGCTTTTTGGAAAGCAGTTCCAAGCCCATAGCCTTTACACCGGCTCTTGTAGCATCAGCGAGAATTCTGTGCCTGTCCCATACTGCTTCGATGCCTTCTTCTTCGATCATTTTCAATGCGGCATGGAGCTGGTAGATGGAATTGACTCCGGCCGTATAAGGGGAATCCGGATACTTTTTAATATACTGTTTCAGATCAAAATAATACCTGTTTTTGTTGGGGCATTCGTTGACTCTGGCGATGGCTTTGTCACTTAAGGCAACAAGTGCCAGACCCGGAGGAAGCATAACGCCCTTTTGAAGACCGGTGGAAACAATATCCACATGCCATTCATCCATTTTAAGGGGTTCTGCCAGTAATCCGCTGACGGAATCCACCACCATTAATGCTTTGTAATCTTTTACAACTGCGGCAATTTCTTCGATGGGGTTGACAGTTCCCGTGGAAGTTTCACTATGGGTTGCAAAAACCGCTACCGTATCAGGATTTTTCTCAAGGGCTGCTTTAATCTGTTCGGGTGTGACGTAATCGCCCCAGTCCAATTTAATCAAATCAATCTCCGCTTCAAACGCCTTACAAAGATCTCCCCATCTTTCACCAAACTTTCCGCCGTCAACGACGATGACTTTGTCGCCTTTGGCTACTGTACTTGCAACGGCTGCTTCCATTGCACCGGTTCCGGTGGACACTAATGCAAATACGTTGTTTTTGGTTTGAAAGAGAATTCTCGCTTTTTCCAGGGTTTCCTTCTGGATGTTAAGGAATTGAGGTGTTCTGTGATGAATCGTTTCCTGTGCCCCCGCCAATAAAACTTCTGTTGGTACGGGTGTTGGTCCTGGTGCAAGAATGTAATTCTTTTTAATCATTTACCATCCCTCCTAATATGTTAACGCCTATTGTTTTTTAACCTTATTCGATTATATGATAACAAAAATGAATGACTTTGTCGAGTGCTGAGTGTTTTTTTACTTTTCGTTTATATTCGTTGTAAGAGCCTTTTAAAGGGCATTGTCTGGTTTTATGTTTTCTCGTTCATTAAATCTTCCCTTCTCTTCAAAATTCTGACTGTCCGTTGAGGTGGAGCTGTTTTTGAAATTATTTGCATATCATCCAGAACAACCTCATGGTTATGATATAATTCCATTAGCCAAATCCCTCTTTTTAGCAAATCATCTGATTCGTTTTGTACGAATACCGATACATGGGGATAAAGCACAGATAGGAGTCTGTATATGAGTGATCAGTTGAGATTGTTTAAAACTTTAATAAACTTAGACATCGTAAACTCAGATGAAGGCGTCAACGAGCTGGCTGAAGAATTATCGTATCATTTTTCAGCTAATGAATGCGCTGTTTTCATTTTTGAAAACGAAAAACAAGCCTTTCGTTTGTTCGGCATTTCCACCTTAGATAAAGCACTGGTAAAAGTTTTAAAAATAAAGGTAATTGATATACCCAATTATCAGCAGTTGAAACGTGGAAACATTGTAAAAATTGAAAACGAAGCGGGACAGGTTGTATTCGACTTTATCCATTCCACAAAATTGTCGTTATTCCCCATCATCGATAATCATCAATTTGTCGGAATGATTGTGTTTGGCTATGATGATGAGGTCGAGTCCCTTAATCTGAAAAATCTGACAGAGCTTTTACGTTCTATCGGCAAAGTTGTAAAAATATCCATTGAAAATCGCCTTTTTAAGGAAAACACCGGAAAATTGCTCTCACTAACTCGTTTGCATGAACTGGTCAATCAATCAAGGGACGAAGAAACCCTTTATCGGGAATCCATGAATATGACATGTTCCATGTTAAATGTTGAAAACGCCTCTATTTGGCTTAAAAACGATAAAGAAGAACTAGAAATCAGCTATTGGTATGGTATCAAGAAAGAGCAGATCCTTCGGGAAGCCATCCCGGTCAATCACGGAATGGTGGGATGGTGTTTTGATAACAGAGAACCCGTTCTATCCATCTCGGCAAAAAAAGATCCTCGTGCAGCGCTTGATATGCTGGATGTTGACATCAAATCCGCAATAGCCGCCCCTTTATATCACGACAACGATATCTACGGCGTCATCATTCTGATCAACCGAAAAGACCAACCTCTTTACAGACCCTATAAGCACTTTGACGAAATTGATTTGGCGCTGTTAGAGGATATTGCCTCCCGGATTTCACTGGGTGTTTCAAAATTAAAGTACCTGTCTGAACTGTCCAGGGAAAACAAAAAATTCCGGGCATTGACCCTGGCCAACGAAAGGCTGCTGTCACAGCAAAAAGAACAGGTTCAGTGGCTGAAAAACATGACGTACATCAATCGTGCCATGCGTGAGAGTTACGATGTGAAAAACATTCAAAGCATCATGCTGCTGGGCATTACCTCTCAAAGGGGTTTGGGATTTGACAGGGCTTTGTTCTTACATAAAAATGACCGGAATCAAACGCTGGTAGCCAAATACTGGATGGGGATCATGAACGAGGACGAACTGGCAGCCAACATCAGCACCACATCCAATCAACATTACGGGCTGGGCAATTTTACCCAATATCTGCGTGAAAAGGCCTTAACCATGGACATCGATGATTTTGCGGATCATACCATCAAAAACCGAGTGTTTCCGTATAAAAGCCATATCGTCTTTGAAAAGGTGGTGGCCAGAAAAAAGATTGTCAAAGTCATCCCTGAAATTGTGGAAGAATGGGGTAATGAATACAGAGAATTGGCGACGTTGCTGGGTACTGAGGAATTTGTTGTCGTTCCTTTGGTTGGCCGATTTGAAACCGTAGGTGTTTTGATCTTGGATAACCGATTCTCTGGTAAGGAAATATCCGTCAATTTAATAGATGTACTAAAAATTTTTGCCGATAATGCGGGATTAGCCATCGAAAACGTTCAAAATTACGAAGAACTGAAATCCAAAACCATGTCACTTGAAAGACAAAGTTCTCTGTTGAACTATCACAAAGAATTCACCACCAGTATTTTGGAGAGTTTGGATGTGGCCATTGTGGTTTTGGACAGGGAAGATAAAATAAGAGAGTGGAACAGGCGAGCAGAATTCATGTTTAAACACCGTAAGGAAGAAGTGCTGGGTTTGAGTTTTGACAATATCGAGCATGGATTCGAAGACTTGGAAAACGTGGCTGAAAAGGTCTACGAAACAAAAGATTCCATCGTGTTAACCGAATACGAAATGAAACTCAAAGGTGAAATCACCTTTTTCGATATTAAATTCACGCCGCTGAGATACACCGATTCGGAGAGAATTGAGGGCATCATCATCATGTTCGACAATGTCACACAAAAAAAACTGATGGAAAATGAGATTCGCCGACGCGAAAAATTGTCCACGTTGGGCGAGATGTCCGCCAGAGTGGCACATGAAATCAGAAACCCCCTTTCCGTCATTGGCGGGTTTACCCAACGGATGTCCAAATCCTTTGAAGAAGGTGATGAAGGAAAGACAATCAAATATTTAGGCATTATCGAAGGCGAAGTGAAACGCTTGGAAAAAATCGTTGAAGAGATACTGGAATTTAGCCGCCCTTTGAAACGGTTGGAGTTTGATATCGTGGACATCGATACGGTCATTGAAGACCTGACGGTGTTATATGAAGAAAAAATGGATTCCAAGGGAATACGCCTGAAAAAGATCGTCAACTCTGTGAACGTGATGGTGGATGTAAGTCGGATCAAACAAGCCATGATCAATCTTATTCAAAACGCCATCGATGCCAGTAAGGGATACATTGAAATTACAACTGAACAAACGGACGAATCGTTAAAAATCAAATTCTTGAACGACGGGGAGCTTTTGGATAAACAGACCGAAGAAAAGATCTTTTCTCCTTTTTTCACAACAAAGGTGTCGGGAACCGGATTAGGCTTGCCCATCACCAAGAAAATCATTGAAGAAGAACATAACGGCAGTTTAACGATAGATAGGGAAGTCAGACAAGACAGAGAATACACGGTATTTATCATTGAAATACCCATGCATCTGTCAGGACGGGAGGAATAATTGTGGATAAGCACAGAATACTGATCGTTGAAGATGAAGACAATATGCGTTTTCTGATTTCTGAAGAGCTTTCGGATGAAGGCTATGAAATCGAACAGGCTTCAAACGCAAAGGAATGTCTCGAAAAGATCCAAAACAATGCCTATGATTTAATCACTGTGGATATTGAAATGCCTGATATGAACGGGCTGGAACTGGCAGGCGAAATCAGAAAGATCAGCCCGTCGGTAAAAATCATTTTACTCACCGCATACAGCCATTACAAGTCTGATTTATCCTCATGGGCAGCCGATGCTTATGTGGTAAAAAGTTCCGATTTTAGTATTTTAAAGCAAGAAATACAACAACTGCTGTAGGCCTTATCACAGCAACTATAAATGTAACCTTTTCAAATATATGAAAACAAAAAGCCGGGAGGTGTTAAGGTGTATATCCAACAGATGTGGTATACACCCAATAGATGGAATACAAAAAAACGTTAAATTTACCTATGACAAAATTCCCCATGAGGGCCGGATTGGCAAAAAAAGAACCGGAATATCTGGAGAAATGGAAAGAGATGGACCTTTATAACTATTTGTTAAAGAATCGACAGGATGCCCAGTCCTTTATCCTGCACGATGGTCCTCCCTACGCCAACGGAAAGATTCATATCGGGACAGCACTGAACAAGATTCTGAAAGATATTATCATCAAATACAAGACTATGCGTGGTTTTAAAGCCCCTTATGTCCCCGGATGGGACACTCATGGGCTGCCGATCGAACACCACGTGTCCAAAGAGCTGGGAAGCAAAATCAACGAGATGTCCAAACTGGAAATTAGGGAAAAATGCGCACAATACGCCATGAATTATGTTGATATCCAACGGGAAGACTTTAAACGATTGGGCGTTGCGGGCGAATGGGATAACCCTTATTTAACATTAAATCCCGCCTATGAAGCCAAAGTTTTGGAAACCCTCAAAGCCTTGGTCAAAACAGATAACGTTTACCGAAGCAAAAAAGTCGTCCATTGGTGTCCCAGCTGCGAAACGGCACTTGCAGAAGCGGAGATCGAATACGCCGATGAACAATCCGATTCCATCTACGTGAAGTTTCCCCTGAAAGATGACCCCAACACCTTTATTATCATTTGGACCACTACTCCGTGGACATTACCCGCCAACTTAGCCATTGCCGTACATCCGGACTTTGACTACATTCAATTTGACGTGGACGGAGAAAAGTGGATCATGGCCAAAGCGTTAGTTGGAGAACTCATGGGAAAAATCGGACATGAACAAACAATCACTGTTGAAAAGTCATGGAAGGGCAGAGAACTTGAAGGACAAAAGGCCCTGCATCCGTTCCTGGACAGGGAGTCACTGGTTGTTCTCGCAGACTACGTCACTTTGGATACGGGAACCGGATGTGTCCATACAGCACCCGGACACGGTGCGGATGACTATCTTACTGGAATGAAATACGGGTTGGATGTCTATTCTCCGGTTGATTCACAGGGAAAATATACCGGGGAATTCCAACAAATGCAAGGGGAATTCGTCTTCAAAGCCAACGAAAAGATCAACGCCATGCTCAAAGATTTGGGAAAACTCGTTCATGCGGAAAAATATACCCATTCTTACCCCCATTGCTGGCGCTGTAAAAAACCGATTATCTTCCGAGCAACGGAACAGTGGTTTATAGATATCGACAAAAATAATTTACGCCAAAAGGTGCTGGACGAGGTAAAAAAGACCAAGTGGGTTCCCGATTGGGGTGAAAACCGAATCACCGCCATGATTGCAGATAGACCCGACTGGTGTATCTCCAGGCAGCGTTCCTGGGGAATACCTATTCCGGCCTATTATTGCGAGACCTGCGGAAAAACCATCATGAATGCTCAAACCATGGATTATGTGATTGCCATTGTGGAAAAAGAAGGGACCAACGCCTGGTTCTCGAAGGATGTCAAAGATCTGTTACCACCGGGATTCAAATGCCCCCATTGCGGTTCAGACCACTTTAGCAAGGAAGAAGACATTTTGGATGTCTGGATAGACTCCGGCTCATCCTTTGAAAGCGTGATCCGCCAACGGGAAGGCCTCCGATACCCGGCAGATTGTTATGTGGAAGGCAGCGACCAACACAGAGGGTGGTTCAACTCCTCTATTTTCCTTTCAGTAGCCAAACATGGCATTGCACCGTTTAAAAGTGTTGTGACCCACGGATTCATCAGAGACGGCAAAGGCTATAAGATGAGCAAATCTTTAGGCAACGTCATTCATCCCCAGGAAGTCATCGAGCAATACGGTGCCGATATCCTCCGGCTATGGGTAGGTTCATCCGATTATAGAAACGACATTAACGTTTCTCTGGGAATCCTAAAACAGTTCACCGAATCCTATAAAAAGATCCGAAACACGCTGCGATTCCTCTTGGGTAACCTGTCAGATTTCAATCCGGTAACCGATACCATAGACCGTGAGCAGATGCTGGAATTTGATCGTTGGGCATTATCCAGATTAACCAACATCATCAAGACCGTTCAAACCCATTATGATAATTTTGAATTCTACAAAGGTGTTCAAGCCATCAACAAATACATCGTCTCGGATTTGAGCAATGTATATTTGGATGTACTCAAAGACCGCCTTTATGTGGAAGGAACGGCTTCGCTTGATAGAAGGTCCGGCCAGACCGTTATGTATGAAATCCTGACGGGGCTGACTTTCATGCTCTCACCCATCCTGGTTTTCACGGCGGAAGAGGTTTACGAGTACCTGCCCGAATCAGCCAAACGATTTGAAACGGTCCATGCGATGGACTGGCCCATCGCTAACCCCGAAGCGGTGGACATGGCGTTGGAGGAAAAATGGCAACGGTTGCTTGACATGAAGGAAAAGGTGAACAACTCACTTGAAAAAAGCAGAACTTCCGGTGTCATCGGCCATTCGTTGGATGCCCATTGTCTGCTGAAAACATCATCCGATGAGCTTTATCAGCTTCTGGACAGTCAGAAAGAGATGCTGGAAAGATTCTTGAT
>Ga0116164_10001267_pt1 | contig 19300 bp, 16 predicted proteins | sample AD_UKC109_MetaG_FD_89888 | JGI IMG/M metagenome (GOLD analysis project Ga0116164, IMG submission 89888) | Active sludge microbial communities of municipal wastewater-treating anaerobic digesters from Hong Kong - AD_UKC109_MetaG | ecosystem: Engineered > Bioreactor > Anaerobic > Digestate... | reverse complement strand
TCACTTGTTCGTATAAAGAGAATAAACATTGTTCATTTTCAATGGATAGTATCTCCAGATGAGATTAAATGGGCTAGGACATTTTTCAGGGTACCAGTAATAATCAGTGCACGCGGAAGCCAACTAACAGTTTACCCTGCAACAGAACCAGGTTATGAGGATAGAATGCGAGAGAGTCTTGCAGCTTCTGATTATGTTCATGCAGTCTCGCAGAGCATGGCTGAAGCATGTATCAGATTTGGCGCAAACAGAGATAGAACTTATGTAAATTATAATGGCATTGAGACTGACAGGTTGAAGAGATCTCAAAACAGGAATAGACCCGCTGATGAGTTACAATTAATTTCAACCGGTACATTGATGTGGCGAAAGGGATTTTTATGGCAGTTGCAACTAATTAAGAAGTTAAATAAAACGGGAATTAAGACAAAACTTAAAATTATTGGAGATGGTCCTGATAGGCAAGGACTTCAATACACAATATTAAGATTAGGAATTCAAGATGCTGTTACATTGGAGGGGCAAAAACCACAGGATGAAGTCATAAAAAACCTGCAGGCGGCTGATATTTATATTTCAACAAGTGCAGCTGAAGGATTGTCTAATGCCGTTCTCGAGGCCGTTGCTTGCGGATTGCCAGTGATTGCATTCGATTGTGAAGGGATGAGCGAGGTAATAGATAATGGACATAATGGTTTTATAGTACCATTTGGGGATATTGAATCTATGGCTGAAAAGGTTGGGCTTCTTTACAATAATAGTCAGCTACTTGAAACAATGGGTTCTAACGGGGCAATAATTGTCGCAGCAAAATTTGATTACAGAATACATGTTCAGATGATGGTTGAGGTTTATAAAACCGTTTGTAAGTCAAATGAGTAAGAAAAATCCTGCCATACTAATTGCCGGGTACGAAATTGGTGGTCAGATGCAACTTCTGGCTGAGACTATGAGAAAAAGATGGTATAATGCAACTTCTGTTGCATTTAATAACGACTTTCGCGGTTACCAGAATGATATCAGGCTTAATCCCAGAAATTGTGTTAGTCGTTTATTCTTCTTTATCTGGGCACTCATTCACTATGACATATTTCACTTTTTCTGGGGAATCAGCCTCTTAAGCTTTTGGAGGTTCCATTTACTTGACTTGCCAATATTAAAATTGTTTGGGAAAAAGATTATTGTACACTTTCGTGGACTGGATGTTGTTGATATAAAATACTTTGATTGGCTGCGTGAAACTGCCAGAGGAAACAAAACTGCCCCCCCAGACATCAGTCGCGTTGATCAACGAAAAAAGATTCTTAAGTGGTGTAAGTATTCAGATGCTGTCCTTGTTTCAGAACCTGACCTGCATTTTGTAAGTCCGACATCAATCCTATCGCCACAAGTAATTGATATGTCGTATTGGACCCCAATATCTGAGCCGGAATCAGCAAAGGATGGCATTATTAGGATAGTGCATGCACCTTCAAGTAGAAGAAAAAAGGGGACCGATTTTATTGAAGATGCTATTAATAACTTAAATAGGAGAGGATATAAGGTTGAATTAATACTGGCCGAAAAGCTGCCGCACGATAAGATAAAAGAACTGTATGAAAAAAGTGATTTTGGCATTGACCAGGTCTTATACGGATGGCACGGAAAAGTATCGGTTGAACTGATGGCATTAAGCAAGCCAGTAGTATGTTACATTAATCCTGAATATCTGAAATACAGGCCTGATTTGCCAATAGTTAATTCAAATAAAGAAACCCTGGAGAGAGTACTTGAGCAACTCATTAATAACCCCTCCTTGCGCAAAACGATTGGTGAAAAATCACATGAATATGTATTGAAATATCATGATGTTGAGAAAGTTGTTGATCAGCTTTTTGAAATATACGGGCTGATGGAAAGAACTAAAAGAAAGGATTTCATTGAAGATGCTAAAGTGTGGTAATAATATCTGAATGCTTTTTACTTTTTTAAAATACATATCGCCTACCTGGTATTTCAATTTGATACCAGAGGATCAGTCAATTCCTTATTTTGTCGATTACCGCAAACTCCGAACGGAGGAACATGATTTGCTGGACATTGATGACGGGTACAAAACACTGCATGGGAAACTTGCTGATGCCGCTTACCAGGCATGGCAAAAGGGTATTATAAAAAGCGATCCTAGGATGACAATTTATTCATCTGGTGTCATCAGCAGGCCTGCAAACTACAGAACAGTAAATCTCTTCGGCGACCGCAATGTCAAAGTCTCAGATGAATCTGCCGTAACTAATGTAAATGATAATTATCGATTTATCAGACGTTTCTTTCATCCCGGCATCAGCTGGCACATATTTTTTGTTCGGTTGTTGTCATTCCATAATCCGTTGATGGAGATACCTGCTTTTGTACGTTCATTAAAGATCAGTCGGGTTGATCTTTACAGCAGAAATGCGTTTGAACTATACGCAGATCAATACAATGGATTTGATTCGGAGTTGATAAAAAGCAATCCAAAAGTTTCTGTCATCATACCAACCCTTAACAGGTATGAATATCTTAAGGATGTACTTGCTGATCTGGAGAAACAAACCTATAGAAATATTGAGGTTATTGTCTGTGACCAGTCCGAGCCCTTTGACAATGACTTTTACAGAGGCTGGGAGCTTGATATAAAACTTATCAGGCAAGAAGAAAAGGCATTGTGGCTGGCAAGAAATACCTCCATCAGGAAAGCCGCTGGTGAATATATACTCCTTTTTGACGATGATTCTAGAATTAAACCTGATTGGATCACTCAGCACTTAAAATGTCTGGACTATTTTAAAGCAGATATTTCCTCAGGTGTTTCGTTGTCCGTTGTTGGTGGTAAAATTCCAGAGAACTATTCATTTTTCAGATGGAGTGATCAGATTGATACCGGTAATGTGATGTACAGGAAAGATATGATGAGGCTTACCGGTATGTTTGACCGGCAGTTTGAAGGACAGAGGCAGGGGGACGGTGAATTTGGATTAAGATGTTATCTGCTTGGGCTTCATAATGTTTCAAATCCTTTGGCTGGGAGAATTCATCTCAAAGTAGCAGAGGGAGGATTACGGCAAATGGGTAGTTGGGACGGACTCCGTCCTAAAAAGTTCTTTGCCCCCCGCCCTGTGCCAAGTGTCCTATACCTTTCGAGAAAATACTTCGGCAATCATTCTACCAAGCTGATGTTGTTATTCACCATTCCCGGATCAATAGTCCCATATAAGTTCAAGTCAAAAAAATGGCCTAGGATTTTAACTGGCATCTCTATGATTATTTTATGGCCTTTTCTAATGCTCCAGGTTCTGGTTTCCTGGCATAAGGCCGATCTTAAACTTCGTCAGGGAGGAATGATTGAAACATTGAAATAAATCTCAATAATGAACATATTTTTTGGAAGTAGCCAGAATATTCAGGATAATTTAGCCAAGAAATTTGAGGGCTTCAAGACATTGAATGAGTATGTTTTTGAAAGGCCATCAAGCTGCCTTGTAATGTTACGACACACGCGTGGGGAAAGCTTGTTTCTGGAAAACGAAACCCTGGAGATTGTTTTTGATGGATATCTTCACGGAACTGCCGGTAAGGAGTTGGCAGTAAAATTGTTTTCGGTTGCCGAAAATCTGGTTAATGGTAAGCATATTGACTTTAATGAGTACACTGGACTATTTAACATATGCATTAGAGTTAAGCAAGACGGTAAAGTATTTCTGAAGAGTGATCCATCAGCACTTCTGCCTTTATACTATTGTTTAAATGAAAGGCATTTCTACTATTCGTCTCACGGTCATATGTTAGGCTCACTGCTGGATGCTGAACCGGACTATTCCGGGATAATGCAGAAAGTAACTCTGGGTTTTACGCTCGGAGAAAGATACTATTATAAAGACATTAAACGAATAAATCCGGGTGAAACTATAATATATGATCCTTTTGACGGAAAGATTGCTTCACGATATGACTATGTCTATTATTCGGGATATAACTTGGAGAAAAATATCGAAGAAGAACTTTTTTCAGGATTGAATCTGTCTTTTGAAAGAATTCGGAAAGAGTACTCTGAAATTGGTCTGATGCTAAGCGAAGGATTTGATTCAAGATTTCTTGGGGGCATTGCCCGAAGGAACGGCTTTAAAATAAGTTCTTATACACATGGAACACCAGGTGCTGGCGGCAAGGTAATTGCGGATGAGGTGGCTGAAGCCCTGAATTCGGATCATTTTTTCAGTTCAATGATCGACGGTTATTGTCATGATGATAATGAAATGGTACGCCAGATTTACCTGTCAGACAACCTGAATTATCCTTTCTGGATGGCAGGAGCCGGATATTTCAAAAAGCGTAATGCCGGTTATCCGGTTATTATCGGATCTTCTCTCGATAGCATTCTGGGCGGTAACATTTTTTACAAGCCGGCAAAGCATATTAAGGATGCAGTAATTCAGCGCTACAGTGAGATACTGAAACAGGATCTGGGTTTGTTGTCGGAAAGATATATTGAGAAATTGTCTTCTGAACTTATACAGTTAACCTATTTAAAGAGCGCAGGCGGTCAGTCGAAGCTGATTGATCAGACCTTCGTGACTGACGTGGCTGGTCTGTTAAAAAAGGAATTAAAATTCCTGAACGAACATATTGAATCGGAATATGACAGAATTAAAAGAACGGGCAGTTCCCTTCCCTCGCTTCAGCTTCAGCGGTTTGTTCTCGAGAACCGTGACAGAAAGCTGTTTTTCGGACAGCCGCTGACAATACGGAAGTACAATAAAATTTATATCCCGTCATTTGAATTTGGTTTTTTGAGCAGAGCAAGCGCTGTTAATCCAGTTTATAAACTTCATCATAAGCTGTATCTCAAAATCTATCGCAATTATTTACCAGAGTTGCTCAGGATTCGGAACGGCGCTTACGGCATCAAGCCAGTTTATCCGAGATCAATACTTGAAACGAGCAGGTTTATCCTCAAAAAGAAGGAAAAAGACTTATACAGGAAACTTCTCGACAGCAAAGGCGCCATGGAACTGTCAGGCTTCAGGGCGGCTTCTGTTTTTGAGGTTTGTGGCAGGGATGAGAGAACGATGAGCAGATTTGAGGAAATGGTTGTAAAGAACTCTGATGTATTTACTGTAAATGGAATTTCAAGGTACCTAAAACAGGTTGTGAATTATGAGATCAGGGTATTTAATCATGACCGTTTGTTCAGAGGACTCGAAGTATGCCAGGTGTTAAAAAAGAAAATCTAATAAGTACTTTTTGAGATTTGCAATTTTAAAAATAACTCTTCTTGAAAGCACTTATAGTATCATCTGAGTTTCCTCCCGGGCCCGGGGGTATAGGCCGTCATGCTGCCGATTTAAGCCTGGCTCTTGCTTCCAGAGGTTATTTGGTTGATGTTTACTCTAATCTTGACTATGTTCAGAGAGACAAAATATCTTCATTTGCAGACGAATTGCCTTCTAATGTCAAGTTGCATAGGTTCAGACGACTAGGCATCCTGACATATCCTCTCCGAATGCTATGGGTCATTAATGCTGTAAGACGAAATAGTTACAACAGAAGTATTTTTACCGGTAAGTTCCCTCTATGGACTGGAGCTGTTATTAAGATCCTGTATGGCAAACACAGAAAAGTAGAATTCTTTGTTCATGGCAGTGAGGTAAATCCGGGAAACAGATTTAACAAGATTCTTACACATTGGGCACTTTCCAAAGCCGATACCATCTGGGCTGTCTCAGAATTCACCAGAATAATTCTTCCTGCTAAAGTCAGGCTTCAAAAAGAAATTCGAATTCTGCCAAACGGAGTACATACAACCATATGGCCAGAAACGGATTCTGTTGAAAAATATACCGACTGGAAAGGATATCCGAAACTGCTGACAGTAGGCAGTATTTCTCCAAGAAAAGGACAGCACAGGGTAATTAATGCTTTGCCGGCATTGATAGAAAAATATCCCGATATACATTATCACATTGTCGGAATAGACTCGAATACAAAATATTTAAGAGATCTTATAATTACTCTGAAGCTTGACAATAATGTCACAATTCACGGCCGTTTGCCTGGGAGAATGGAATTGGCAAGGGCATATAAGACTTCAGACATTTTCATGATGCTGAGTGAAAATCAGTCGGATGGAGATGTGGAGGGTTTTGGAATAGCAATTCTTGAGGCAAACATTTACGGTTTACCCGCAATCGGGGCTGTTGGATGCGGAATCGAGGAAGCAATCAGTCCCGGCATAAACGGAGAGCTTGTTGATGGCAACGATGTGGCAAGTATTGCCGGGGCGGTAATTAAGGTCCTTGAACAGCCCGGAAAATATAGACTGGGAATAAAGGAATGGATCAGGTGTCACGACTGGAGCATATTAATAGATGATTTTCTAAAGACTGAATGAAGCTTGCAATTATTTCACATACTGAGCATTATATTGATGAAAACGAAAACGTTGTAGGTTGGGGACCGACTGTCAGGGAGATTAACCATCTCGCGGCACATTTTGACAAGATTTATCACGTGGCCTGCCTACATAAGGGATCTCCGCCACCAAGTTCTTTGGGCTACATTGGAGACAATATCGAGTTTGTTCCTATACCACCGTCGGGTGGCGAAACTGTTCTGGCAAAATTATCGGTTTTGCGCACTATGCCTGCTGTTCTCAGGACGGTTAACGGTATAATAAACAAGGTTGATTATTTTCAACTTAGGCTTCCCACAGGAATGGGAAATTATCTCCTTCCCTGGCTGATGTTTAAGAAGCCTGGGGCGAGGTTTTGGGTTAAGTATGCCGGCAACTGGGCACAAAAGAAAGCTCCATTAGGATATGCCTTTCAAAGATGGTTTCTGACAAAAAACTTTCTGCAATGTAAAGTAACGATCAACGGTCGATGGCCGGGACAGCCTGACCATATTCTTTCTTTTGAAAACCCATGCCTTACAGAAGAGGAACGCAAAAAAGGAGCATTGGTTGTAAAAAATAAAGACTATGAGGGGAAATTGAATTTCATTTTTGTTGGAAGAGTTGAAGAAGAAAAGGGAGTGGGATTAATTTTAGATGCGTTCAAAGATCTAAAAAACGTAAAAAGAATCGGCAAAATCCGTATTGTTGGAGGCGGCCCTGCAAGGCTAAGATATGAAAAACGGGCTCAAGATTATGGCCTTGATATTGTATTTTTAGGTTTTATGAGCAGACCTGATCTAAATATACTATTTGCAGAAAGCCATGTGATTCTACTTCCTTCTTTTGCTTCCGAAGGTTTTCCAAAAGTGATTGCTGAGGGAGCTAACTATGGGTGTATTCCTATTGTATCTAAAGTGTCAAGTATTCCACAGTATATAGTAGATAGCCATAATGGGTTTTTAATGGCTTCTATAGATAGTCGGGGACTTGAAGCATGTCTTGATAGACTACTATCACAGTCGGCAGGTGATTTGTCCAAAATAGCCCACACCGCTCAATCAATGGCTCATGCATTCACTTATGATTATTATTATAAGAGAATTGAAGAAGATATTCTAAGAGTAAGCAGCTAGCAGATAAATGCTTAAATATCTGACAGGAAATAATCATTACCTTTATTGGATTGTATTTCATTCCATCCTTGGTGCCCTTAGCATACTTACGCCTTGGATACTTATTGGGTGGTTCTATCTTGTTCTGCTTACTTCTGCTCCTTTACTTATAAAAAAGAGCGAAGGTCATTTCTTTAAGTTCACTTCACTGATAGTTTATGTAGTTTCTTTTGAGCTCTTAGGAAGAATGTCAAAGGCTTACCCGTTGATTCCCTGGGAGATGGGTAAATATTTGCTGTTTTTGTTGCTGATGGCGGGCATCTTAATGAAATACCGCCGGGGCACGGTTGGGTGGATTTTGCTGGTATTACTTCTCCCTGCTATATTTATTGACGAGTCGGATCAGGTATGGTTTAAGAATGTCATTTTTAATCTTTTAGGCCCTGTTAATGTCGCTCTTGCAATAGTTTATTTCAAAAATCAGATAGTGTCTGAAGAAGAACTCAAGTCTCTGCTGAAACTTCTTGCTCTTCCGGCTATATCGGTACTAACATTTGTAGTCATTAAAACGCCGGATCTTGAGAATGTTGAATTCGGACTTGGAGCAAATTTCCAGACGGCAGGCGGGTTTGGCTCAAATCAGGTTTCAACGGTATTGGGTCTTGGCGCATTTCTGGCATATTTGTTTTGGCGATACAATTGGCAGGTATCAGGTTCTAGATGGCTTGATCTCGGATTGCTAATTCTTTTCACAATAAGAGGATTACTTACTTTTTCCAGAGGGGGTATGATTGGCGGAGCCATTGGCGTTCTTGTGCTGATCTTTTACCAGGCTGCTGCAGCCGAGTACAGATGGACTGCTCAAAGAATGATTTTCACTGTCATTAAGGCTGTGCCTGTTGTACTGATCTTTTTTCTGGTTTTTACTTACGCGAACAATATTTCAGGGGGTAATCTTGCTCTGCGGTATCAGGGTGAAACTCCGGGTACGGTTGCTGGTTACAAAGAGAAAACTGCGAATGTGTTTTTTACAAACAGGCTGAATGTTCTCAAGGATGACCTTGAACTCTTGTTGGAGAATCCCGTTTTGGGTGTAGGAGTGGGAGCCTCAATGTATCTGCGTGATGATACGCGCAGGGTTGCACCTCATCTTGAGCTTAGCAGGTTGCTTTCAGAGCATGGTTTGCTTGGGGCATTTTATTTTTTAATACTGTGTGGGTTAGGCTTCAAACTGCTCAAGAAAGCCCATACCACATCATCTGATGCAATCCTGTTTGCAATATTTGTTCTCGCATTGTTTACAACCTTTCATTCTGCTATGAGAACGTACGTAAGTCCGTTGCTGATAGGTCTTTCTATGCTTACGGTTTACGAAATAGATGAGGTTGAGGAAGCATGAAATCCATACTCTATATCGGCAACAAGCTTAGCAGACACGGGTTTACACCCGGTGTCATTGAGACATTTGGTTCTCTACTTGAAACAGAGGATTTTAAGGTTTCATATGCGGGCACTGTAAAGAATCAGTATCTGAGACTGGTTGAAATGCTTTGGAAAACATTATCAATAGGCAGAAGGGCAGATTACATTATTATAGATACATATAGTACTCTTGCATTCTGGTATGCCTACATCACAGGAAGATTGGCTAAGTTGATTGGCACAAAATATATAACAATTCTTCGTGGTGGTGATTTGCCTGCAAGACTTAGAAAGTCAAAACACGCATGTGACAGGTTGTTCGGAAAGTCATATGCCAATGTAGCTCTTTCAGGTTATATACAAACCGTTTTTGATAGTGCTGGCTATCATGCGATAATTATTCCTAATATTATTGATATTTCGAAATATCCATTCAAACTCCGTGATCATTGTCGGCCTCGGTTGCTCTGGGTACGGTCTTTTCACCGGCAATATAATCCAAATATGGCTGCTGATGTGCTCTGTGAGCTCTTGCAGATTCATTCTGATGCTGAATTATGTATGGTTGGGCCTAACAAGGACGGCAGCATGGAAGAATTCAGGAAATATTTACAGCAAACAGGGATTGAAAAACATATCAAGATAACCGGTAAACTTTCAAAGGCAGAGTGGATCAAACTTTCTGAAGATTACGACTTCTTTATTAATACTACTAATGTTGACAATACTCCTGTCAGTGTAATAGAGGCCTTGGCCTTAGGGATGTGTGTAATTTCAACCGATCCGGATGGGATTCCATATCTGCTTAATGATGGCATAGATTCATTTCTGGTGAAAACTGGTGACAGCGAGGGAATGGCAAATCAGATACTCAACTTGATAAATAACGAAATGCTTGCTGCGAATATCTCTGGAAACGCAAGAAAAAAAGCCCAAACCTTTGACTGGGAACAAATCAGGCATAAATGGATTGAGCTTCTCAAGTGAATTCGTTTTGTCAAATGGTTGATATATATAACAAGCTATTAGAGAATATAATACTGCCTTCAGGAGATTTTTTCCTGGGTACAAACTATATTGGAGAATTAAGAAGATGGCGAAAAATATCTCGTTTAAAAGAAAGTGAACTTCACGAACTTTCAATTATTAACCTCAGGAAGCTGCTTTCTTTTGCTACCGCCAAAGTTCCTTTTTATAGAACCTATTCCCAAATAGAGAAGTCTGATCTGGGTGCCTGGCTAAAAGAATTTCCTGTGGTAAATAAGTACGACTATAATAATAATATCGACTCCTTTCTTTCTGTCCCTAAAGACAAATTAATCCCGAATTACAGTAGTGGTTCATCAGGGGTTCAGGGTGTTGTTTATATGAACAAAAAGGAACAATCCTCAACACAGGCAATCCAAACTCTCTTATGGGAATGGAGCGGATACTATCCTGGTAAACCAATAGTGCAGACCGGAATGACTCCTGACAGAGGATTTGCCAAGACCCTCAAGGATTGTCTTTTCAAGACAAGATACTATAATGCCTTCGGTCTTGATAATATTGAACTTTCAGCGATTCTACATAAGCAGACAGGGTTGAGCAATTACCATCTGGGAGGCTACGCCTCTTCGCTCTTTCTTATTGCTCAAAAAGCAAATGAGCAAGAGATTTCCGACGTAAAATTTGATGCAGTCATCAGCTGGGGCGATAAGATGTTTGATCATTACAGGAAGGAAATTGAAAAAGCTTTTGGCTGCAAGGTTTATGATACATATGGAACTACAGAAGGTATTGTTATCGCCGGTCAACGCGATCTGGATTATTCTTATATTTTAACGCCCCATGTATGGATTGAACTGCTGGATGATCAGGGTAATGAAGTAGAGGATGGTAAGATAGGCCATGTTGTAGTAACAAGGCTTGACGGTTATTCAATGCCGTTAATCAGATATAAAATTGGCGACCTTGCAATAAGGCTTCCTCGGCATAAATACCCGGAAAGGCGTGAACTTGCATTTCCCCTGTTGGAAAAAATAATTGGCCGTAATACTGATATAATAAAAACAGCATCAGGCAAATTTATGATAGTACATTTCTTTACAGGGATATTTGAACATGTTCATGAAATAAAGCAATTTAAGGTAGTGCAACGGGATCTTAATTCCATTGAAATTGAATATATACCCGGGAAAGGTTTTTCAGAGATAGTATTAGGAAAGGTGAGCGAAAAAATAAAGTCATATCTTAATGAAGATTTTCCAATAAAGTGGAAACAAGTTGATTTCATTACTCCGACGAAATCAGGTAAGCCCCAAATAATTCAATCCTTGATAAATAATAATTCACTAAGCCATCATGCATGATCTGTGTTGACTCAAAATCGTCAGATCTGGACAAAATTGCCAGGATTCATGTTAAAACATTTAGCGACTCCCTTTCTTCAAGGTTGGGCTTCAAATATTGTCGTAAAATGATTTCATGGTATCTCGAAGACGAAAGAGGTGAACTATTTCATCTTGTTGAGTCCGGAGAAATATTAGGGTATTGCGGTGGTCTTTCAATAACTGTTCCGGGCAAGCACGGATCAGCAACAAGTGTAACTCAATTCAGTTTTAAAGAGCTTATAACGTCTTTTATCTTTCGCCCCTGGCTGGTCTTTCATCCTGAAATTCGAAAACGATTACCTTTTATATGGAAGAATTTGAAGCTCAGACTCGGGCTATCCAGAATGAATAAACAAAAAAAAATTACTGACACCGTAAAGCCATTTGTCCCATCTATGGGATTAGTAGTAATTGGCGTTCTGCCTGAATGCCAGGGGAAAGGATATGGTTCAGTAATCTTAAAGGAATTTGAACGAAGGGCAAGAGAAAAAGGATTCAAGCAGATAAACCTTAGTGTCAAAAAGGAAAATGAACAAGCAATTGCAGCCTATATGAAGAACGGTTGGCTCATTAGTTCAACAGGGGAAGAAGAGTTGTCAATGCATAAGATCCTTACTTGAATGATATTAATTACTGTTTGTATACCTGTTTATAACGAAGGTGATTTCATTGACCGCCTGTTAAGCTCTCTTGTCAATGCTCCTCCAGCCGAGAAGGAAATATATCTGATCGATGGCGGAAGCAAAGACGACACATTAGAAAGGATTAAAGTTTGGAAACAAAATTATCCTCAGATAAAGCTGGTAAATAATGACTTGAAATATGTTAGTCATGGCTTTAACATTGCATACAGGGCTTCACAGTCTACTTATATAACACTTATGGGTGCACATGCTGAGTACCCTCCTGATTATTTCATGAGTGGCATTTCCCTGCTAGAAAAGGAAGATGCCGATGCCGTGGGCGGTCCGCTGAACCAGACCGGGAGAACAGAGAAGGGTAAGGTGATAGCAGCGTGCATGAGCTCACAGTTTGGTGTGGGGGATTCTGAATTCAGGACCACAAAGACTAGAGCCTATGTTCAAACTGTGGCTATGGCAATATATAAACGCTCTGTTTTTGAAAAGATCGGATTGCTTGACGAGGATCTTATCCGTGATCAGGACGACGAATTCCACTACCGGATGAATGCAAACGGATTAAAAATTCTAATGGATCCATCAATGGAAGCTACCTATTACGTCCGTGACGATTTCAGTTCGCTATGGTCCCAATATTTTAATTATGGCCTCTACAAGCCTCTGGTGTTTAAAAAGGTACGGTCACAGTTAAGACTCAGGCATCTTGTTCCTCCGGGATTTGTGATTTATTTAATGATCCTGCCTCTCTTGCTATTCTTCTCCCTGATAATCTTGATGCCCTTGTTCCTGTATGTTGTTCTGGCTTTGTTTTTTTCATTAAAAATAACACGTAAGCCAAGAGGTGTATTTTATGCCATGATTTCATACTCAATATTGCACCTCTCATATGGTGCGGGGTTTTGCTGGGGGATTTTCAAATTATAGTTTAGAAATTATCAATGATTGATAACTGGCTAGGAATCTTGTGCAATATTCTATGAATTATCTGCCTTTTAAGATTCAAGGAACAGAACCAGAGATGCATTGCTGATCAAGAAAAGATAAGCTTCCATAATGCAAACTATCACTACGTCGCCCCCAGTGAAGTACTTACTAGGTTTTATCGTTTTATCGTTTTTAATATCATCATGCCATCGTTTTATAAGAGTTAGCAATACCATTGAACAAATAGATTCTGTTATCGCCATATCTGACAACTCGTCAGAACCAGATTTGTTAAAAGAAAAGAGTGCAATGATAAATCCAGAGGATCGAGATTATGTTTTTATTCATACCGACCCAACCACAATTTATGTAGATACGATCGGAGGTGGAGACGGGCGCACAGAGAATGATCCAGTAAAACTCGAACACGCACTGTTGTCAGAGAATGTCATTGCGGGTGATACAATTTTATTGCTTGATGGTATATATAAAGGCAATTACACTTCAACAGTTACAGGGAGTGTTGGAAACCAGATAGTTATTAAACCAAGAAATGCCTATCAAGCTGTAATTGATGGTGGTCTGCAAATTGGTGACCTGAGTAACATCAGGGGTGCTTACACTATTGTCAGAAATTTAAGAATTTATTATTCTGACACAATCCGGGGGAAATGGACTGATCCACAGGGCAGTAATCAAAGACCTGCGGGCATACTTAATGCAGCACCATATTGCAAGTTTATCAACAATATCATTCACGATGGTGGTGTTGGTATAGGCTCATGGCAGAAGTCTGACTATTCTGAAATATATGGCAATATCATATTTAATAGTGGGGCTCCGGATAATCTGCTTGGCTTTGCACAGAATATCTATTTCCAGGGAACAGGCAAGATTATCAGACATAATGTCTTCGCAGGTGGTTTTAAAAGGACATTTGCAGGTTTTGGAACCAGGGCATATATAAAAAACTGCAGTGTCCTGGCTAATGTAATATTTGCCAGAGAGTCAGTTCTGATTGGTTCAGTACACAATATGGGTGATGGAATAAAATTCAATGATAATCACATCATTGGTGAAGGTAATACAATGCAAATCGGTTATAATTACAAGTACAACGGCAGTTGCGAAATTAAGAGTAACAGAATGTATGGGAAATCATATTCCTCAGTGCAGTGGTGGAATGATGTTGAGATGTCTGATAACGTTATTGTACAGGGAGAAAAAGTCCAGAATAAAGGATTTCAATTTGTTGATGACCGTAGTCCCACTGAATTTAATTGGAATTTGCATGATAATAAATATCATTATTTAGGTCCCGCTCCGCTCCAGGCTTTTATCATTGATGGAGTGGCCTGGTTTTCATGGGAAAAGTGGAAAGGTTTAGGCTATGATACTGTTGGCAGCACATTCTCAACATCAAAGCCGACACAAAACGAATACTTTGTATATCCTAATGAATATCCGGATCCTGATGATCCACGCTTGGGGATAGTAGTCATATGGAACTGGAAGGGGTTGGAAACTCTAAAAGTTGATTTATCTGATTTAGGTTTGGAAGTTGGTAGCACATATCAATGGCGCCAGGCACAAGATCCACTTGTGGATATTGACACCTGGGTTTGTGACAGTGATGTATATGCTTTCCAAATGACGGGTCATTCGGTTGCTAAACCGATTGGATTTGACGAGGAATTAGTACCATCGCAATTTCCAACATTTGGATGCTTCATCATTGAAAATTATGAGCTATTACCATAAAACTCTCAAAATCACTTATTTAATGCAAAGGAATAGCGAATATAAGACCTATTGGCGATGTGGGAATATTTGTGCACTACACTCATGAAAAGTATACTATAACCAGTAATGCAGATATTTGTAAACTAACAATCAGTATGAAGACATATTTAGTGGGGCAAGCTCAGAAACTTGGATTATATTACAGACAAGTCGAACATGTAAAATTCCTGGGAAAAGAGCTTAAAGTAATCAAGGGAACATCAGAAAAACCCATGACAAAGATGACGCCTGGTTGTTCGAATTAGCCAAACATCATAGTAATATTATTGATGTGGGATGTAACATAGGGCAGGCTGCAATGCTTATGCTATGCAATGACTCAGTTAAAAAAATTGCTCTGGTTGACCCTAATCCATTAGCATTAGCATGGGCTGCAGAGAACTTGATAATGAACAGTTTCTCAGATAAAGCTCATTTTGTTCCTGCTTTCGTTTCAGATAAAAGCGATGAGAGGATTGAACTGTACACTGTAGGCGTCGGGGCCGCTGGTTCAAAGTTTAAGGGTTTCGCAAAAACTGCAGCCAAAGCAGATTCTCATTTTACTGTTGAGACTCTTACATTGGATCTTTTAAGTGAGAGACTGGATCTGAATCCCGATCTAATCAAGGTTGATGTTGAAGGGGCTGAATATGAGGTATTAAAAGGGGCTGCAAAGCTGGCTTTAGAGATTCGCCCTGCATTTTTTGTTGAGATGCACTCGGGTCCCGAGTTAAGCATCACCAGCAATACAGAAAACATACTTGATTGGTGTGTAAAAACAGGGTATAGTGCCTGGTATATGAAGACCAAAGAGCTTTTAAGTGTTGAGTCTATAAAGAATAGAGGCAGATATCACGCGCTGCTCTTACCAAAGGAACGGGATTTTCCGGAATATTTGAAGACCATTTCTGAGGGCTCTGAAATATTTCTGACCTAAGATTTCCTGTAACTAAGTTTCTTTCCCAGAAGACAATTCCTATTATGGATTACAAGATATTGTTGTTTGATCTGAACTTCGATCAGGCTGAAGAGGATGCCGTGGTTGAGACGGTGCGCTCAAAATGGATATCAACAGGCCCGAAGAACGCCGAACTTGAGAGGAAATTCGCGGAGATGACCGGCGCAAAACATGCCGTTGCCCTTACCAACTGCACTGTGGCTCTCCATATGGCGCTCCTGCTTAATGACATCAAACCGGGCGATGAGGTCATCTGCCCCTCCCTGACATTCGTTGCCACCGCCAACGCTATACGCTATGTAAATGCCATTCCGGTGTTCGCTGATATCAGGGGTCTTGATGACCTGACCATCGACCCTGACGACATAGAGAGAAAAATCACCTCGCGCACGAAGGCGCTGATGCTGATGCACTACGGCGGATTCGCATGCGACATGAACCGCATAATGGCCATCGCTCAAAAGTATAACCTGAGAGTCATTGAGGACGCCTGCCATGGTCCGACTGCCGAATACGAAGGCAAGAAACTGGGCACCTTTGGCCAGTGCGGCTGCTTCAGCTTTTTCTCAAATAAAAATATCAGCACCGGCGAGGGAGGCATGATCATCACTGATGACGATGCCATGTACGAAAAAGCAAAGCTGCTGCGCTCACACGGCATGACCTCGCTCTCATACGACAGGGCAAAGGGTCACTCGACAAAATATGACGTGATAGAGCTGGGATATAACTATCGTATGGATGACATCAGGGCGTCAATAGGCATAGTGCAGCTCGACAAGCTTAAGAAAGATCTTGAGATCCGCGCAGAACTGAGGGCTCTTTATGAGAAGAAACTTGAAGGAGTAGATGAGATAATTATTCCGTTCAAAGGGTACAAATACTATTCTTCTAATTATATTTTCCCGGTTGTGCTCAGAGACTCAACAGTCGAGAAGCGGAATCGGGTACGCGAATTCCTGGCTACAGCAGGTATTCAGACAAGCGTTCACTACCCGGCTGTACATCGTTTCTCAATCTATCGCGAATTTGCCAAACCGCTGCCTATTACAGAATATGTTACTGATAACCTCATTACACTCCCCATGTTCTCAAGGCTTACCCATGAACAGGTGGAATATATCTGCGACTCACTGAAAGAGGCGGTCAGGGTACCCTGAAAATACTCAGTGATGAGAAAACCTTTATTGTTCTTTGTCCTTTCAAGTCTTATTCTGCTCTTTTTATATTCAGCAGGCTGCAGGAGGGCCGGGGTATGGCTGGTCAGAGATGAAATGCCTCCGCACGCTGACGCGATGGTAATCCTCATGGGCAGCTTCGCAGAGAGAGTGGCGCATGGGGTGGACCTCTATTCAACCGGTCAGGCTGACAGAATGATAATAGTAGAAGAAAGCATGGGTTCATACAGAGAACTTACTGGTAGAGGAGTTCCGATAATTAGTCATTCATCACAGGCCGGAAGTGCAGCGTTAAAACTGGGCGTACCGGCAGACAGCATAATACTGCTGCCAGGAGATGCCCGAAGTACTCTGAGTGAAGCAATGATTGTCAGGAAATATCTTAAAGACATATCATCAATTGACACAATTATCCTTGTGTCATCACCGGCCCATCTGCGACGTGCATCAATAATCTTCAAAAATGCTTTCAGAAATCTTCCGGAGCCTGTCTTTGTGGGGTGCAGTCCGTCTGCATATTCAAGCTTCAGTCCTGATAAATGGTGGAGACGAAAAGAAGATATTCAGACAGTGTTAACTGAGTATCTGAAAACAGGAAGTTTTCTGTTAATCGAAAAGAGACAACTTAAATCACAATGAATCATTCCGGGAGAGCCTAATAAAAATACGAAACCTACAATGAACATTACTATAGTTGCCGGCGCCAGGCCGAACTTCATGAAGATAGCACCGCTGATTCATGCTGTTCAAAGGTTAAAGGATAAAGGAGAAAGGTTAAAGTTTAGGCTGGTACATACGGGGCAGCACTATGACCCTAAGCTGAGCGCCACCTTCTTCGACGAGCTGGGGATACCGCCTCCGGACGCTAACCTCGAGGCAGGCAGCGGCACACAGGCGGAACAAACCGCCGGCATCATGCTGGGGTTTGAAAAGGAACTGCTGGCTCATCCCTCTGACCTTGTCATAGTTGTGGGTGATGTCACCTCTACCATGGCCTGCTCGATCACTGCCAAGAAGCTGAACACAAAAGTGGCACACATAGAAGCCGGCATACGGTCGTTTGATCTAACCATGCCCGAGGAGATCAACCGCATGGTGACAGACAGCATCACCGACCTCTTCTTTACAACCTCGCACTTCGCCAATGAGAACCTGCGCAAAGCAGGGGTGCCTGAAGAGAAGATATTCTTTGTGGGCAACGTGATGATAGATACTCTGATGGCAAATCGTGCCAGATTTATCAAACCGCCATTATGGAATGAAATCGGGCTGCAAGAACAAGGTTATATTGTAATCACATTACATCGCCCGAACAATGTTGATGACCCGGATAACCTTCAAAAGCTGCTTGCTGCCATTTCTGAATCAGCCGGAGACAAGAAAGTGATTTTCCCGGTTCATCCGAGGACTAAAAAAGTCATAAATGACTTTAGTCATGCAGTTCCCGATTCACTTCGTGATCGGGACTTCGTTGCTTCGCAACTTAGCTTGCAGTCAGGACATAAGTCAATGCACTTTGTTGATCCGATGGGGTATCTGGAGTTTAACTATCTTGTCGAGAGGGCGTTTGCCGTGATAACCGACTCGGGAGGCATTACCGAGGAGACAACAGTGATGGGCGTGCCGTGCATGACACTCCGCAACAGCACAGAGAGACCGGAGACATGCACCGTGGGTACCAATGAGCTGCTCGGAACTGATCCGGCCGCTATTAAACCGGCTATGGAGAGACTTTTCGCAGGAGAGTGGAAGAAGGGCGGCATCCCTGAGCTGTGGGACGGCAGGGCGGCGGAAAGAATAGTTGATGTACTTATCTCCGGAAATTTTTGAGAAGATATCTGCTTTTAGTGAAGTTGTAGAAGAAAGATTTATATGATACAGAATATTGATCTGGATTTTTTCATCCGTAGCCGGGTTACAAAAAGATCAGAGAGCCTGCTTAAACAAGACCTGAAGCTCAACCATTCCCTGCTTGAAGAACGACTGAACGGACGTAGCGCACTGGTCATCGGAGGGGCCGGCACAATCGGTTCGTTTTATATCAAAGCCCTGCTTAAGTTCGGGATCGGCAGGCTTGTGGTTGTTGATATAAATGAAAACGGTCTGACCGAACTGGTGAGGGATTTGCGCAGTTCGGAGGGGTATCATATTCCCAATGAATTCATAACTTATCCGATGAACTTCGGTGACAGGGTGTTTGAAAAGATGTTCCGGTCAGTGGGCCCGTTTGACATCATGGCCAATTTTGCGGCACATAAGCACGTGCGCAGCGAGAAGGATATCTTCTCCGTTGAGGCGATGATAGAGAACAACGTGCTTCGGGCACGCAGGCTGCTCGACCTGTTGCTGGAATCACCTCCACAGCATTTTTTCTGCGTTTCAACGGATAAGGCAGCCAATCCTGTTAATATCATGGGAGCAAGCAAGAAGCTGATGGAGGAGTTGATAATGGCCTATTCGGAAAAGCTTAAGATTACCACCGCCCGCTTTGCCAACGTG
>Ga0116164_10001266_pt1 | contig 19327 bp, 14 predicted proteins | sample AD_UKC109_MetaG_FD_89888 | JGI IMG/M metagenome (GOLD analysis project Ga0116164, IMG submission 89888) | Active sludge microbial communities of municipal wastewater-treating anaerobic digesters from Hong Kong - AD_UKC109_MetaG | ecosystem: Engineered > Bioreactor > Anaerobic > Digestate... | reverse complement strand
CTTTTTTGACAGACTGCAACGCCGCTATACCAGCGGCGTTGATTGACCTTACAGATGTTTTAAGCGTTATGAATCAAACGCTTATGCGCGAAGCGGCGCGTCGTTTTTCCTGAGCGATTCGATGATCGTGTCCATCGCCTTTTTGATTTCGTCGTCGGAAAGCGTATGGTCCTCGGCACGCAGCGCAAACGAGAACGCAAGGCTCTTTTTTCCCGGCTGGACCCCGACGCCGCTGTAGGTGTCGAACAGTCTTACATCGGAAACGATCACGCCCGCGTCCGCGGACTCGATCACTTGTTTCAGCGATTCGGACTCCACGCCGGAATCGACGACCACCGCAAGGTCGCGCTCGGCAACGGGGAAACGCGGCAGCGGCATGAACCGTTTCTGCGTATCGCGGCATTTGGCGATGCTGTTGAATTCGAGCTCCGCGATGTACACGCGGCCGTCCGCTTTCCAGCTGTCGGCAACGTCGGGATGCAGCTCGCCGAACGTCCCGAGCAGCGTGCCGTCCTCGGCAAACACATCCGCGGCGCGTCCCGGCTGGAGATAGCTCGCCGCGCTCTTCCGGTAGTGCGCGCTCAGAATGCCGACCACGCGGAAGAGTTCCTCGATCATGCCCTTGAGCGAGTAGAAGCTCTCGTTTTCGCCGGATACGACGATGCCGATGATCTTGTGCTCCTCCGGCAAGTCCGCACCGTTGTCGATATGGACGTTGCCTACTTCAAAGAAGCGGCTGTGCCCGCTCTTGCGGTTCGCGTTGCGGACGAGTGAATCCAGCATGCCGGGGATCAGCGTCGTGCGCATCAGGCTCTGGTCCTCGCCAAACGGGTTGAGGATCTTGACCGCCTTGCGCAGCTCGCTGTCTTCCGGCAGCAGCAGCGTCCCGTAAACCGACGGGCTCATGAAATTGTAGTTGTACATCTCGTACAGCCCGAGCGAGACCAGCGTGTCCTTCACGGTGTCGTCAAGCGCAAACAGTTCGTCGATCTTTCCGCGGAAGGTGTCCCCGCTCATCAGCGTCGGCGCGATGTTGTAGTAGCCGTAGATGCGCGCGATCTCCTCGGCGACGTCCCAGTCCGCCTCGATGCCGGTTTCGATGTCCGTGCGGAAATGCGGAATGGTGACGTGCAGGCCGTCGAGATGCGGCTTTGCGTGGACGTTGATCGTGCCGAGCATCTCCGCCATCCGCTTTGCAGAAAGGTCGAGCGCGAGCAGTGCGTTGATGTGCTTGACGCTGACGGTCACGCTCTGTTCGACGGGCTTATCCTTGCATACGTCGATCATGCTGCCGACGACCGTGCCCGCGCCGAACTCTTCGACGAGCTCGATTGCGCGCTCCAGCGCCAGCTCCGCGCCGACGGGCTCGACGCCCTTGATGAAGCGGCTCGCCGCGTCGGTCACGTGACGGAGCTTGCGAGCGGTGCTGCGGATGTTGCTGCCCTTGAACACGGCGGACTCGAACAGGACGGCCTTGGTCGACTCCGTGATTTCGGAGTTGAGCCCGCCCATGACGCCCGCGATGCCGACGCCGCGGTTTTCGTCCGCAATCAGCAGCATGTCCGGCGAAACGGGGCGGTCTTTCTTGTCCAGCGTGGTGACGACCTCGTTTTCGTGCGCGTTGCGCACGATAATGTGGCTGCCCTCGATGCAGGCGAGGTCGAACGCGTGCATGGGATGTCCGTATTCGACCAGCACATAATTCGTGATGTCGACGATGTTGTTGATCGGGCGCATGCCGACGCTCTTGAGCTTGCGCTGCATCCATTTCGGCGACGGCTCGATTTTGATGTCCTTGACCACGCGCGCGGTATAGCGCGGGCAGAGCTCATAATTCTCGATCGAGACGCGGGCGTAGTCCGCCGCGTTGCCCGTGCCTGCGACCTGCTTGATCTTCGGCTCGACGAACGTTTGCCCGAGCGCGGCCGCCGCCTCGCGGCACATGCCGACGATGCTGATGCAGTCAGGCCGGTTCGGCGTAAGCTCGAACTCGAAGATCACGTCGTCGTAGCCAAGCGCGGTCTCGATCGGCTGGCCGAGCGGGTAGTCCTCCTTCAGGATCAGGATGCCGTGGATTTCGCTTCCGGGGTAGTCCGCGTCCGTAAGGCCGAGCTCCTCGCCGGAGCAGAGCATGCCGTAACTCATCACGCCGCGCATCTTGACGGCGGACATCTCGTGGCCGTCGAGCTTTGCGCCAACCACGGCGACGGGGACCAGCGCACCGTCGAAAACGTTGTCCGCGCCGGTGACGATGGTGAGCACCTCCGTGCCGACGTTCACCTGGCAGATGTGCAGATGGTCGCTGTTTTCGTGGTCGACGACGGAGAGCACGCGGCCGACGACCACGCCTTCCACACCGGAGAGCTCCTTTTCGACAGAGGCGAGCTCAAAGCCGCGCCACATCATCTTTTCGATGAATTCATCGTCGGTTACGTTGAAGTCGACATATTCGCAAAGCCATTTCTTTGGCAGTTTCATATTTCGTTACCCTCCCTTAGAACTGGCGCAGGAAGCGCGCGTCGTTTTCGTACTCGAGCCGGATGTCGTTGATGCCGAACTTGAGGCTCGTCATGCGGTCGACGCCGAGGCCGAACGCGAGGCCCGTCCACTCGTGCGGGTCGTAGCCGCAGTTTTCGATTTCGTGCGGATTGGTCACGCCGCAGCCGAGGATCTCGATCCAGCCCGTGCCCTTGCAAACGCGGCAGCCCTTGCCGCCGCAGATGGAGCAGGAGATGTCCAGCTCGGCGGACGGCTCCGTGAACGGGAAGTAGCTGGGGCGGAGGCGCGTCTTCACGTCCGGCCCGAACACGGTGTGCACAAAGGAATCCAAGATGCCCTTGAGGTCGCCCAGCGTGAGGCCCTTGTCCACGACAAAGCCTTCGATCTGGAAGAACACGGGCGAGTGGCTGGCGTCCACTTCGTCCACGCGGAACACGCGGCCCGGCATCATGAGCCGGAACGGCGGTTTCAGCGTCGTCAGCGCGCGGATTTCGCAGGGCGAGGTATGCGTGCGCAGCACGACGTTGTCGTTGATATAAAACGTATCCTGCATGTCGCGCGCCGGATGGTCCTTCGGCAGGTTCAGCAGGGTGAAGTTGTTGTCGTCAAGCTCGATCTCCGGCCCGTCGAACATGGAAAAACCCATGCCGACAAGGGCGTTGCGGATCTCGCGATAGGTCTGCGTCATCGGGTGCAGGCGGCCGAGCGGCTGATTGAGCGCGCCGGGCGCGGTGACGTCCACGGCTTCCTTTTCAAATCGTTTTTGTTTGGCGATCGCGTTCAGCGCGGCGCGCTTTTCGGCGACGACCGCCTCAAGCGAGGCCTTTACGCGGTTTGCATATGCGCCGACGGACGCGCGCTCGTCCTTGCCGAGCTTGCCCATCGTGCGCAGGATCGCGGTGAGTTTTCCGCTGCGCCCGAGAATCTCGACAAGCGACTGCTCGAGCTCCTCCGGCGTGTCGCATTTTTTCAGCCGTGCTTCGGCTTCCTCGTGCAGCTGCGCGAGTGACTCCATCATTCCCATGTTCGATCGCTCCTCCTGTTCAATGGCGAAATTGCCTTTGCTATTGTATATTATTTCAATAGAAATACGCGCTCCATCCAAAGGGACGAAGCGCGCCGTGGTACCACCCTCGTTCGCTCTGCACAGCCGATAGAACGATGCAAAGCCTCGAATCCGCTGTATCGGGCGGGCCCGTCGCCGACTACTGGTCATCCGCTGGATGCGTTCACCGGCGAGGCTCCGGGGCGAACTTGTGTGTGTTCCGTTTGCGTGTGCCGCTTTCAGCCGGTGGCGGCGCTCTCTTTCGTGCGCAGGGCGGAAACGATTTTCCCCATCAAAGCCTGTCTTGAAATTAGCGTCATTGTATCACTTTCACATTTGTCCCGTCAAGAAGCAGCGTGACCGTTCCGTCCAGGTCGGTGCGATAGACCGTGATCCCGCGCGATTCCAGCCGTTCGAGCAGCTCTTTGTGCGGGTGGCCGTAATCGTTGTCAATTCCGCAGCTGATGACCGCAATGGAAGGATCGACCGCGCTGAGAAACTCCGGAGACGTTGCGGCGGAAGAGCCGTGATGCCCGACCTTGAGCACGTCCGCACGGAAATAACTGTCCGGCAGTGCCTTGAGCGCAAGCTTTTCGGCGAGCGCCGTCGCGTCGCCGGTGAGCAAAACGGAGGTATCGCCATAGGTGACGTTGAGGATATAGCTCGTGTCGTTGAAATCGCTGTAGACCGTGTCGTATGGCGAAAGGATCCGTACCGTCACCTCGTCGTCCCAGTCGATGAAGGAATTTGCGGAAGCAAGCGGGGAGCAGACGGCGGCTTCGCTTTCGTTCAGCGCGTCGAGCAGCTCGTAATAGGTTTCACTTTCGGCGTCGAACGGCGGATAATAAAACGAACCGATGGGATACACGTCGACGATTTGGATCAGTCCGCCGATATGGTCCGCGTGCAGATGGGACGCGACGACGACGTCCAGCCCGACGACATTTTGCGCGTCCAGATAGGCGGAAACCGTTTCATAGGCGCTTTCCGGTCCGCCGTCTATTAACATGGTCTTGCCGGAGGGAGATTGAAGAAAGATGCAATCGCCCTGGCCGACGTCGAGAAACGCGACCGTCAGCCCTTCGGCCGTCTCCGGCAGGGAAGAAGATTCCGCTGATACGGCTGCCTGCCCGGCCACATCCGCCGTGGGTGCGGCCGTGACCGCCGCGTCGGCCGCGGCGACGACGGAAGCGCTTTTTAGAAAGGTGACGAACAGCGCCGCCGCCGCAAGCGCGAACAGCAGAATCGCAACGAGCAGAATTCTGCCGTTGCGCTTTCTTGTGCGTTCGGATTCGCTCTCTTCGTCGTATCGGTTCCATTGATATTCCATATGGGGAATCATAGCATACCAGCGGATGAATTTACAGAGGAATCATCATGCGTTTTTTGCGTTTCTGTTCGGGAAAGCGGAAATCGGCATGCGGTTTTCGGAAAAAGAAAGGAAAATAATGAAACGAAAATGCGGCGAAAAATCCACATCTATATTTTTGCTGTTGACAACAGCCCGGGAAAACGGTAATATTTTAGTGTACTATAACGGGTAGTACACTAAAAGGGAAGGGGGCAGCGCAATGATTCAAATCGACCGGTTCGGACGTACGCCGATCTATGAACAGATTATCGACCAAATACAGCGACTGATTATTACGGGCGTACTGAAGGCGGGCGACCAATTGCCATCCGTGCGCACACTGTCTCAGAAATTATCGATCAATCCGAATACGCTGCAGAAAGCATATTCGGAACTGGAACGGCGCGGCGTCTGCATCAGCGCCCCTGGAAACGGAAGATTCGTAACCGAAAACGCCGTTTCTGTAATAGGAGAAGGTATGAACGAACAAATCGAAGAGATTAAACGTATCGGCAGAGAGCTGTATGTGGCAGGAATTCCGATCGAGCGGGTGCTCGAAGCGATCGAATCCGCATACGGAAAGGAATCAAAGGTGTAAAACGATGATAGTAGCAAGAAAGTTGACCAAGCGCTTTGGCGAAGTGGAAGCGCTTGTCAATCTCAACTGCAATATCCCGCAGGGATGCATCTACGGCATGGTCGGCGCGAACGGCGCCGGGAAATCCACATTTTTACGGCTTTGCAACGGCGTGTACCAGCCCGACGAAGGCAGCGTGAGCATTAACGGCGGGGGAGTTTTCGACAGCCCGTCCGTCAAGGAGCACTGCGTGTTTGTGCCGGACGAACTCTACTTTCTGCCGCAGAGCAACATGCTGCGCATGGCAAAGCTTTACGAGGCCATGTATCCCCGCTTTTCCTGGGAGCGCTTCGACGACCTGACCGGGACGTTCCGCCTGGACAGGACCCGGACGCTGAACACCTTTTCAAAGGGCATGCGCCGGCAGGTGGCGACGATCCTCGCGCTTTCGTCGATGACGGATTACGTGTTTTTCGACGAGACGTTCGACGGACTCGACCCCGTGATGCGCAACCTCGTGAAAAGCACGCTCTACGACGACGTGCTGGAGCGCGGGTGCACCGCGGTCATCACGAGTCACAGCCTGCGCGAACTGGAAGACACCTGCGACCAGCTGGCGCTTTTGTATCAGGGCGGCGTCGTCTTTGAAAGCGACGTGCAAAACCTCAAGACGTCGCTGTTCAAGGTTCAGGTGGCGTTTTCCGACGAATACGACGCGTCCCGCTTCGACGGGCTGGACATCCTGTCGTTTTCAAAGCAGGGGAGCGTTGCGAATATGATCGTAAAAGGCGAACGGGACCGGAGCAGAGCACTGATCGCAAAGATGGACCCGCTGCTTCTGGAGGTTCTGCCGCTTACGCTTGAAGAAGTCTTTTTATACGAAATGGAATCGCTGGGCTATTATTTTGAAGAGCCGAAGGCGAAAGGAGGCGAACGCGCATGAAACCGTATCTCGAATCGGTGAGGAGGCTTTCGCGTCTCGGGCTGATCCTGCTGGTTTTGACCGCGGTCGGCGGCATCGTCGTCGCAATTCAGTTTTGCACGGCGGCCAACCAAAGCACGATTCCCAGCCTGTCCGACATGTTTATGCCGCTGACGATCTATACGTTCATCGGCGGAATCGTACTTGCGTTCGACGGGTTTTCGTTCCTGACGAAGCGCGCCGACAGCGACTTTTACCACAGCCTGCCGGTCTCAAGGCGCGGACTGTTCTGGGCGGTCACGCTCGCCGCGCTGACCTGGGTCGCGGCGACCGTTCTGACGGGCGTGATCTTCACGACGCTGATCTTCACGGTGTCCAAGACGGCGTTCGTTCCGCTTTATCCGCTGGTCGCGGTGCCGTTCTATATCATTGCGACCATGCTGGTGTTTGCCGCGGCCGCGATTGCCTGCAGCCTCACCGGAACGCTGATCACCGATATCGCGCTGACGCTGATCGTGCTGTTTTTGCCGCGGTTCATCCAGTTTGTGATCGCGCGCGGCATCGTCGCGCAGGCGGGGATCGTCAGCTGGATCGATTTGCCCTGGTACTTAACGCCGGTCACAAACATCGCGACGGGGCAGATCGTTTTGTTCTCGCGCGAAATATTACGAAACCAGATCTACAACTGGGGGAACCTCGTGTATTCGCTGCTGCTTGCGGCGGCGGAGCTGTTTGCGGCCTGCCTGCTCTTTCGGCGCAGGCATTCGGAAATTGCGGAGCACGGCGCAAAGAACGTCAAAATGCAGACGCTGTTTGCCTGCCTTCTGGTCCTGCCGATCCTGATGCTGCTCGTCTCCGGCGTGGTCAACATCACGGGACAGAGCCTTTTACTGATCATCGCCATCGCGCTCGGCTGCTATCTGGTCTATCAGATCGTCGTGCTGCGCAAGACGAAGCGGGTGCTTCGCTCGCTGCCGTGGTTTTTGATACCCGGGCTAATGACAATCTGCCTGTATTTCGGCGTACAGCTCGCGGGCGACGCAATGCGCAACGACGTGCCGCTTCAGCAGGACGTCGCGTATGTCGAATTCCCCGGTTCCGACCGGACGGAAGACACGGTGAGCTATGCGTCCTACCTCGTGTCCCAGATCGACTTTGATGAAGAGGACGTCATCGAATATGTCCTTTCGACGCTGCGCGACAATGTGGAGTCGTATAACCAGTACGGCTACTTTAACTACGATTATTATGAGTATGACAGCAACGAGAACTACTATACGTCGTCGGAACCCGTCAATATCGTACTGAAAAACGGGCGGACGATCGGGCGCGTCGTCACCTTTGTAAACGGAGCGTATCTGGATTCCGTACGCGGCGAAAACAGCGAGTATGTTGAGGCGATCAGTTCGATGCCGCCGGAGGATTCGATCCGCTATTGCCAGAACATGGACGTTTACGACGAGAACTACAGCGACGGCGATCAGATTCGCAAAGCGTTTTACGACGAGGTCGCCTCGACGGACTACGTCCCGTACGATGCGTTCAGAAAGGCCGAGTACAACCGGTACGACCGCTACAGCAGGGATGAAATGCAGACGTTCGGCTCGCTGCGGCTGCAGGGGTATATCGGCATGGTCCGCTATTCCGATTACTACTCGATCTGCCTGGAAATGCCGGAGACCTGTTCCGTCTGGATGGAGGTGCAAAACAACACAAGCTCGGACGAACACCTCGATCTGCTGCAGCAGATCTGCGCGGCGTCCGATAACTTCCTCGACGAGGACGACACGATCAACGTCACGTTTTCGTTCTACAACATCCCGATGAAGGACGGAAGCAAGCAGGCAAGCTCGTTTTATTACAGTAAATATGCCTACAGCGACACTTCGTCGAGCCTGGACTGCTCCGACCTTGCGGCGGAACTGGTCGAACTCCTCAACAGAAGCACGCCGACCACCGACCCGAACGCCTTCTGCATATATACGACGTGGAGCGGGCGCGCAATGGGAGAAGACGGTGTCTACATCGGCGCGGACGCGATGGTCTATCCGAACGTTGCGACCGACAGCGACCTGTATGCTTCCTATGGAAACATGGTGCTCACAAGCGACGGATCGACCATCTATGTCGGACAGCACGGCTCGATCTATTCCTACAATCCGTGCTACCGTTCGTTCACGGCAGTCGACGAGGCACGCGTGATCCAGATTCTGAACGAATGGCAGGAGCGCCAGAAGGTCTGGTCGTATTCCTACGATGAAACGGACGACGGCAACATCATCGACGAAAACGGGCTGGAAGATTTTGATTCGTCGATGCCTACGCCTACGCCTACGCCGGCCGGATAAAGAAGAGCCTGAACCATCCACGCCGCCGCACCGAAATCGGTGCGGCGGCGCTTTGCTTGCAAACGGGCGCTGTGATATAATCGAACGCGGACGCGAAACGTAGCTTCCAGTACGGACGAACGGAGAACATCCCATGCAGGAAAAACAACGCTGCGGCTGGGTCAACGAAAATTCGGCGCTCTACTGCGCCTATCATGACGACGAATGGGGAACGCCGCTGCACGACGAGAAAGCCATGTACGAGCTGTTTTTGCTGGAGGCGTTTCAGGCCGGGCTTTCGTGGATCACCATTTTAAAAAAGCGCGAAAACTTCCGCAAAGCGTTCGACAATTTCGATGCGGAAGCAATTGCGCATTATGACGAAGAAAAAATAAACGCGCTTCTGCAGGACGCGGGCATCATCCGCAGCCGCGGCAAGATCACGGGCGCGATTCAAAACGCAAAGGTCGTTTTGGAGCTGCAAAAAGAGTTTGGGTCGTTTTGCAACTATCTTTGGAGCTTTTCGGACGGGAAGGTCGTGTTTTCGAAGGACGGCGTGTATAAGGCCACGTCGCCGCTGTCGGACCGGATGTCCGCGGACATGAAACAACGCGGCATGCGGTATGTCGGATCGGTCACGATCTATTCGTTTTTACAGGCGGCGGGCATCGTCAACGATCACGATAAAACCTGCTTTCGCTATAGCGAGATCCGCTCGGAAATCGGCGAGGACGCGCTGACCGAAGAATAAGATAAAACTTAGGATTCCAGTCGGAAACCGGGGATATACCCCGGCAGAACAACAGGGGAGAAACGAAGCATTGGGCGGTTTTCAGTGGACGGACGCGTCGATCCGATGGATGCAGAACGCGTCGAACAGGAGCGGATACTACCAGACGATCGCGGAGCGGATCGCGGCGTATCTGCCGCCGTTTTCGCGTGTGTTCGACGCCGGCGGCGGGCTTGGCGACCTCGCGATCTGGCTGTCGCATTATATCGAACACGTAACGGTGATCGAGCAAAACGTAAAGGCGGTCGCCGCGTTTCGGGCGCGCTGCCCGCAGAACGTTACGGCGATGCTGGGCGACGTGTTCAGCTATGTTCCGGACGTGCTGTACGACGCGCTGGTGCTTTGTTTTTTCGGCAAGCCGGATCAGATTTTGAAGCTTTCGGCCGAACTGACGCGGGGAAAGACGTTTGTTGTGCAGTCCTGCGATACGACGCGCGGCTTTTCGCTGGACGAAACGGCGAAGCGCTCGATCACGATCTACGATCTGGAGGAAGCCGTCAAGCAACAAGGCATTCCATACTCGCTCGAAGAGTTTGAGGTCGAACACGGCCAGCCGTTTACCTCGCTTGACGATGCCGTCGACTTCTTTTCGTATTACGACCGAAAGGCGTACGCGCCGGAGCAGGTTCTGCCGCACCTGAACGAGACCGGCGACGCCGATTTTCCCTATTACTTTTCAAAGATCCGCCGGCTCGGACTGATGACGTACGAAACGGGCCGTTTGCAGCAAAGCTAGTCGTCGCGAAAGGGATTTCTTTATGAAACAACTGCTGGAAACGATGCGGGACATCCTCGGCGCCGGCAAACCCGCCATGCTTCTGAGCGTGATCGAGCGCGACGGCTCCGCGCCGCGCGGCGTGGGCACGTCCATGGTGATCGACGAAAACGGCGTGCAGACGGGGACGATCGGCGGCGGCACGGTGGAATACCGCGCGCGCCTGGACGCGCTCGGCATGTTCAAAGGACGCGAATCCGGCACGCGCGAATACCTCCTGTATGCGGACGAGACGGACGGCGTCGGTACGGTTTGCGGCGGCAGGGTCCGTGTGCTGTTCCGCTGCTTTTTTGGAGCGGACGGAGCAAAAAGGATCGAACGCGCGTTGACGATGCTCCAATCCGACGAAGAGGCGTATCTAGTGACCGAAATCTGCGGTGAACAGACCGGAGAAACGGACATTCTGACAAAAGCGCAGGCGGCGAAGAAAAAGGAGATTGCGGAGCATTTCGGCGAAAAGCCCGTGCTGACGGAAGGCGATGAGCAGTGGTTCGTCGAACCATTGCACGGCGCGCCGCGTGTAATTATATTCGGCGGCGGGCACGTTTCCCAGAAGACGGCTCCGCTGCTGTCGTTTATCGACTATCGCGTCTGGGTGCTCGAAGACCGCGCGGAGTTTGCCAAGCGGGAGCTGTTTCCAACGGCGGAGCGCGTGCTGCATCTTCCATTCGACGCGGCGGAGGCGGAGCTCGGGATCACGTCCCGCGACCATGTGATCGTTTTAACACGCGGGCACCAGTCCGACTATAAGATTCTCCGCTGGGTCCTGCGCACAAAGGCGGATTATATCGGCTGCATCGGCAGCAAAACGAAGGTGCGGCTCACACGCGAACGGCTGCTTGCCGACGGATTTACGGAAGCGGAGCTGGACCGGCTCCATTCGCCGGTCGGGTTGAACATCGGCGCGGAAACGCCCGCGGAAATCGCGGTCAGCATCGCGGCGGAGCTGATTCAATATGCCACCGGCAGATTCTGAAGCGTGCTGCGGCGCAGCCGTCCGCGCCCTTGTCCGCAAAATGCGTTCATGATATATTGTTAAATCGAAAGCATACGGGGAATGCGTTTATGGTGTATTTTAAAATACAAAGGCATATTTGACAGAATACAGCCGATATACTACGAAACGAAAACGGAGAACGAAATGAAGCTTTACGACCTGCACACCCACACGAATATGTCCGACGCGGAATACCCGCTGGAGGACCTTGTCAGCGTCGAACGGGAGCAGGGTCATATTTTAGGCGTGTCCGATCACTTTTTCTGCGCCGGTATTTATACGCTGCGGGACGTTGCGAACTATCTTGAAGCGCTCAAACCGTATAACGTATATCGCGGCGCGGAGGTCAATATGGAGCATCGCTCCAGCCTTCCGGACCAGCTCGACGAGCAGCTTGATTATGTGATCGCCAGCGTACACAACATGCCGGACGGCCGCGGCGGGTTCATTCCGCTGGAACAATATTTTAAACGACGTTCCGGCTATACGGAATCCTATCACAAAAATTATTCGCCCGATATGAACCGCTATTATCTGGCGTATACCATCCAGATGATGGAAAAAGCGTTTACCACGCAGCGCGTCGATATCCTCGGCCACGCCACGGTGCTTCCGCCGTGCGACGAGTTGTACGGCACGAAATTCCTTCGCCAGTGGGAGGATATGGTCATCAGCCTTTGCGCGGCAAACGGCATCGCGCTGGAGATTTCCGGGCTGTGGCGCGCGCCGAATATGGAGATGATCGTCCGTGCCAAGGAAGCGGGCCTTAAATTTGCCATGGGCAGCGACTGCCACTCGCGGCTCCAGATCGGCGTGCTGGATTATGTGGAGCAGGCGATCGAGGAAGCGGGGCTGAGCGAAAGCGACTTCTTCGTCCCAAGGCGGGAACTGCGGCAATCGGATGAAAGCGTCTTTGATTTTTAACTGATCCCGTCAAAAAACTTATTTTTTGACGGGATAACCACGTTTTACCTCTCGCCCTTTGGGCTCCCGGGCGGCAAAACGTATAGGGAAACCGCCCGAAACGGGCGAGAGTGTTGCGGCGGTTGAACCGCCGCAGCCGGATTTTATGGGTTAAGGGCTACGGCCCTTAACAATCCCGAAACTTTTTTGTTAGGTTAAGCCGGACGACACATGCCGTCCGGCTTTTTAAGTACGCTGATTTCTGCCGTTAACAAAGCTTAGTATGCGTTCAGCGCTGAGCAGATCCGCTCCAGCCCTTCTTTCAGTACGCCACGCGGGCACGCGACGTTGACGCGCATATGGCAATCTCCATTGTCGACAAAATCTTTGCCAAACTGCACGAACACGCCCGCGCGGGAGACGACCTCGTTCAGCGTCTCTTCCGAAAGATCGAGCGCGCTTAAGTCGACCCAGCCGAGATAGGTGCCCTCCGGAATTTGAAAGATTGCCTTCGGAAGCCGATCGGCAAGCATCGCCTTCATCATCTCAAAATTGCCGTCAAGGTAGACGCGCAATTCCTCCAGCCAGTCTTCGGCTTTATTGTAGGCGGCGGTCGCCGCGTCGATTCCGACTGCGGCAGGAAGCCCGCAGTAATGGTTTTTTGACCACGCTGCACAGATCGATTCGTCCGGAATGATCAGGTGCGAATGGTTGTTTCCCGCGATGTTGAACGTCTTGCTCGGGCTTGTGCAGGTGATGATGCGTTTTTCATTTGGATAGAGCGCGGCGATCGGGATGTGCATTTGTCCGGCACGCGTAAGGTCGGCGTGAATTTCGTCGCTGACGATGAACACGTCGTTGGCAAAGCAGATGTCGCCGAGGCGCGTCAGCTCTTCGCGCGTGAACACGCGTCCGGTCGGATTCTGCGGATTGCAGAGGAAGAACATGGTGCAATCTTTGCGCTTCGCCTGCCGCTCAAAGTCGTCAAAGTCGATTTCGTATCTGCCGTCCTGCGTCTGGATCATGCGGTTGCAGAGCGGCGTGCGGTTGTAGCGCTTGATCGCGTCGTCAAACGGGTGGTACGCGGGCGTCATCAGAAGCACGGCGTCCTCGGGCCGGGTTAAAAATTCGATCGTGGCAAAGAGCGCGGAAACGACTCCGCTTGAAAACACGATCTGCTCCGGCGAAATTTTCCAGCCGAACCGGCGCTGCATCCAGCCGACGACCGCCTGCCTGCTGTCGTCGCCAAGCATGCTGTAGCCGAGGATCCGCCTGTCGAGGCGACTCCGCATTGCGTCGAGAATCTGCGGCGCGCACGCAAAGTCCATGTCCGCGACCCAAAGCGGGATATAGTCGCTTGGCAGATAGGGATTGATGCGGTTCCCCGCGTCGTATTTCATGCTGTGCGTTCCGTTGCGGTCGATCACTTCATCAAAATTATACTTCATAAACGAAAGTTGCTCCTTGCTCAAATAAAACGATAAGACATTGCGAATTCAGTATAGTGAAAACGTGAAGGAATTGCAAAATCGTATCCAAAATTAATAATTACGCTTGCAAAGTTTAAACGAATGGATATAATAAAATTAACGAACCGTGAGGTGATGAGACGTATGAATAAAAGCGTATATTCGCTGGTTTTGTCCGACGAGATCGTCCGGGAAATCGACCGGCTGGCATTTGACGCCGGGACGAGCCGCTCGGGCATGACCAACCAGATTTTAGCGGAATATCTGCGCTATACCACGCCGGAGAAACGGATGCGCGAGGTGTTCGACGCGATCGAGCACATGCTCATGGGCAGCGTGTTCGAGCCACAGCTTCAGCCGTCGGATTCGATGGTTTCGCTGCGCAGCGCGCTGGATTACAAATACAATCCGAGCGTGCGCTACAGCGTGGAGCTCTATAAAAACGCGCGCCCGCTTCTTGGCGAACTGCGCGTGAGCGTGCGCAGTCAAAACAGCGCGCTGGTGCTCGCCATGCTGCAGTTTTTCAAGCTTTGGACGCGGATCGAAACGACCTATGTCGGCCGCGTGGAGTGCGCCATGGAGGACGGACGCTATATTCGAAAGCTCCGCCTGAGCGACGACACGGCGGACAACGAGCAGATCGGCGAGGGCATCGCCGCGTACATCCGCTTGTTCGACCGCGCGCTGAAAACTTATTTTGAGTATTTAAACGAGCCCGCCGCGGCGGTAGCCGGCGTGGAGAAACTCTATGTTTCCCATATCCACAACGGCGGCATGATATTGTAGAGGGGGATTGAGATTTATGAATGTCAATCAGTTAACGCAAAAAAGCATAGAGGCCGTTCAGGCCGCCCAGCAGATGGCGACCGAGCGCGGAAACACGGAGGTTTCGCAGCTGCATTTGCTGTACGCGCTGATGGCGCAGCCGGACGGCCTGATCGGAAGCATCCTTTCCGCGACGGGCACGGACACGGACGCAATGCTTTCGGATATCGAGCGCGAGCTCGGTTCTCTGCCGACCTACAGCGGCGGCAGCGCGCCGGAGCAGGTCTATGTCTCCGGCAGCCTGAACAACGCCCTGAACGAGGCGGAGAAGCGCGCAAAGAGCATGGACGACCAGTATGTCTCCGTGGAGCATCTGTTTCTCGGCCTGCTGAAAAAGCCGGCGGAATCCGTCAAGCGGATTTTTGCGAAATATGGCGTCAACGAAAAGTCGTTCACCGAACAGCTGAAGGTCGTCCGCGGCAACCGCAAGGTCAACTCGGACAATCCGGAAGGCACGTACGACGTGATGAAAAAATACGGCCAGGACCTGGTAGAGCTTGCGCGCAACCAAAAGCTCGACCCCGTGATCGGCCGCGACGACGAGATACGGAGCGTGATCCGCATCCTGTCCCGTAAAACGAAGAACAACCCGGTGCTCATCGGCGAGCCGGGCGTCGGCAAGACGGCCATCGCCGAAGGGCTTGCGCTGCGCATCGTGCGCGGCGACGTGCCGGACAACCTCAAGGACCGCAAGGTCTTCGCGCTCGACATGGGCGCGTTGGTTGCGGGCGCAAAGTTCCGCGGCGAGTTTGAAGAACGGCTCAAAGCCGTGCTCAACGAGGTCAAGGACAGCGACGGGCGCGTTATTTTATTCATCGACGAGCTGCACAACATTGTCGGCGCGGGCAAGACCGAGGGCGCGATGGACGCGGGCAACCTGCTAAAACCCATGCTCGCGCGCGGCGAACTGCACTGCATCGGCGCGACAACGCTGGACGAATACCGCCAGTATATCGAAAAGGACGCGGCACTCGAGCGCCGGTTCCAACCGGTCATGGTGGAAGAGCCGACCGTCGAGGACACGATTTCGATCCTGCGCGGACTCAAGGAACGCTATGAAGTGTTCCATGGCGTAAAGATTCAGGATTCTGCTTTGATCGCGGCGGCGACGCTGAGCAACCGCTATATCTCCGACCGGTTTTTGCCGGACAAAGCGATCGACCTCGTGGACGAAGCCTGTGCGCTGATCAAGACGGAGCTGGACTCCATGCCGACGGAGATGGATACCATCAGCCGCAAGATCATGCAGCTGGAGATCGAGGAAGCCGCACTCAAAAAGGAGACGGACAAGCTCTCCAAGGAGCACCTCGACGAAATTCAGAAGGAACTCGCCGAACTGCGCGGTACCTTTAACGAGATGAAGGCCAAGTGGGAAAACGAGAAGCAGGCCATTGGAAAGGTGCAGCAGCTGCGCGAGGAGATCGAGCGCACAAACGGCGAGATCGCGCGGGCGGAAAGCGATTACGACCTCAACAAGGCCGCCGAACTCAAGTACGGCAAGCTGCCGCAGCTCACCGAAGAGCTGCAGAAAGAAGAGAAGCTCGCGGAGAATCGTCCGCACGAGACAACCTATCTCCATGACCGCGTGACGGACGAGGAGATCGCACGAATCGTCGCGCGCTGGACGGGCATCCCCGTATCCCGCCTGATGGAAGGCGAGCGAGAAAAGCTGTTGCGCCTGCCGGAGATCCTGCACAAGCGCGTCATCGGGCAGGACGAAGCGGTTGACCGTGTCAGCGACGCGATCCTGCGTTCGCGCGCGGGCATTCAGGACCCGAACCGGCCAATCGGCTCGTTCCTGTTCCTCGGCCCCACGGGCGTCGGCAAAACGGAGCTTGCAAAGGCACTTGCCCAGGCGCTGTTTGACGACGAAAAGAACATGGTGCGTATCGACATGTCGGAGTACATGGAGAAATACAGCGTGTCGCGGCTCATCGGAGCGCCTCCGGGTTATGTCGGTTACGACGAGGGCGGCCAGCTGACGGAAGCCGTGCGCAGAAAGCCGTATGCCGTCGTGCTGTTCGACGAGGTCGAAAAAGCGCATCCCGACGTGCTGAACGTACTGCTGCAGGTGCTCGACGACGGGCGCATCACGGACGGGCAGGGCAGGACGGTGGACTTTAAGAACACCATCATCATCCTGACCAGCAACCTTGGCTCCGAAGTGATCCTCGAGGGCATCGACCGCGAGGGCAACATCTCCGACGAGGCGCGCGACGCGGTCATGATGATGCTCAAGGGCGCGTTCCGGCCGGAGTTTATGAACCGGCTGGACGAGATCGTGTTCTACCGTCCGCTGACGAAGAACGACCTGATCGGCATCGTCGACCTGCTGATCGCCGACCTCGGCAAGCGGCTCGCCGCAAGGCAGCTCAAGGTCGAGGTGACCAAGGCGGCCAAGGAGTATATCGTCGATTCCGGCAGCGACGCCGTGTACGGCGCGCGCCCGCTCAAGCGGTATATCCAGAGCAAGGTCGAAACCCTGCTTGCCAGGAAGATCATCTCCGAGGACATCGCGCCGGACACGACGCTGATCGTCGACAAAAACGAAAACGGGCTTTACGTCCGCTGAACGGAAACGTAAAAAAGCGGCGCTCTCTATAAAGGGCGCCGCTTTGGCATGCGGAATCGATTGAAAAAGCGATCGGCAAACGCTAGAACGTATCCGGCAGCTCCACCTCGGAATAAAGAAGGCTGATTGTCAGATCGTCGTAGACCTGAAACTCATAGTAGGCCACGCCGGACGCGCTGGAGCGGTAACCGTCCCATTCGTCCGGGTCGACGTAATACATCCGCACGATGGCGATGCCGGGCGTCACGCCCGTAAACGCGTTTTCCAGCAGACCGGTCGCGCCGAGCAGCGCAAACGCGTCGTCGTCCGTATACGTCTGCGCAAGGTTGACCTCGCCCGTGCTTCCGCGCACGAGCTTGGCGACCCAGGTATAGCCGTCCGCCGCGTTGCAGGGAAGCGTATCGACAAAGGAGATCTCCGGCGTCTTGGAGCAGGCGCAAAGCGAAACGGCGACGACGGCAAACACCAGCAGCATCAGACGCTTGAAACGGCCGACGCCCCTTTTTGCGCGCATATTCTCTTTTTGAAACCAATCTATCGACATTTGCCTGAATACCATCCTAATAACAGGTGTATTATCTCATATCACACACTTTGTTTCAATCCTTACCGAACGATTTCATAAAATCGTAAAATACCGGAAACAAATTGTAACACGAAAATCGTCGCGACGCTATAAAAACCGTAAAATATGCTTGACAGCGCCGTTCGGATCATATATAATCTCGCCCATAAGCTGTGATGCGGAGATAACGGACGCATACGACCTTTCAGAGAGCGGGGAAACGGTGGAATCCTCGCAGGAGACGGGCGTTCAAATGGACCGCAGAGCGTGCGGGGGAACTTTTTGGAGAGCTTTCAGAGCCTTATTAGTATCCCGCAACGGGTCGCGACCGTTACATCGTGGGAAATGTGTTGGCATTTCTATTTGAGAGCCCGAAGTTTTTCGGGAAACAAGGTGGCACCGCGAGAGCATCGTCCTTGTTTCGGCATAAGAGCCGGAGCATGGGCGTTTTTGTTTGCCGCAAAAAAATAATTTAAAAAACGAAAGGATAAAGCCCGAGGCCAACGGCGGGCGAGGGAAACACCATGATGACGTATAAGGACTTTACGAACTATGTCAAGCAATACCCGACGGAAGACGGCTATTTCGGCGAATACGGCGGAGCTTTTCTGCCGCCGCAGCTCGTGCCGGTGTTCAAGGAGATCGACGACGCTTACGAAACCATCTGCCACAGCGCGCAGTTCATCAACGAGCTGCGGCGCATCCGCAAGGAGTTTCAGGGGCGCCCGACGCCGGTATACCACTGCGAACGGCTTTCGCGAAAGCTCGGGAAATGCCAGATCTATTTAAAGCGCGAAGACCTCAACCACACCGGCGCGCATAAGCTCAACCACTGCATGGGCGAAGGTTTGCTTGCGAAGTTCCTCGGCAAAAAGAAGCTGATCGCCGAAACCGGCGCGGGCCAGCACGGCGTTGCCCTCGCGACCGCGGCGGCGTATTTCGGACTCGACTGCGACATCTACATGGGCGAGGTCGACATCAAAAAGCAGGCGCCCAACGTCATCCGCATGAAGATGCTCGGCGCGCGCGTCATCCCGGTTTCCAGCGGGCTCAAGACGCTCAAGGAAGCCGTCGACGCCGCGTTTGACGCATATATGCAGGAGTATGACGAGGCGATCTACTGCATCGGCTCCGCCGTCGGCCCGCACCCGTTCCCGAAGATGGTGCGCGACTTCCAGACGGTCGTCGGCATCGAGGCCAAGGAGCAGTTCGTCGACATGACGGGATTGCTGCCGGACATCGTCTGCGCCTGCGTCGGCGGCGGTTCGAACGCGGCGGGACTCTTTATCCCGTTCCTCGCCGAGCCGGTCGACATCGTCGGCGTCGAACCGATGGGCCGCGGCGAGGGAGTCGGCGACAACGCGGCATCGATCACGTTCGGCAAAAAAGGCATTCTGCACGGGTTCGAGAGCATCATGCTGCAGGACGAAAACGGCGCGCCGCAGCCCGTTTACAGCATCGCAAGCGGGCTCGATTATCCCTCCGTCGGGCCGGAGCATGCGTTTTTGCACGACGTCGGCCGCATTCAGTATACGAGTGTCACGGACGAGGAAGCCATGGAAGCGTTTTTCCTGCTCAGCCGGTACGAGGGCATCATTCCGGCGATCGAGAGCGCGCACGCGCTGGCGTATGCGATCCGCTACTGCCGCGAGAACAACAAGGGCTCGCTGCTTGTCAATCTTTCCGGGCGCGGCGACAAGGACATCGACT
>Ga0116164_10001263_pt1 | contig 19340 bp, 17 predicted proteins | sample AD_UKC109_MetaG_FD_89888 | JGI IMG/M metagenome (GOLD analysis project Ga0116164, IMG submission 89888) | Active sludge microbial communities of municipal wastewater-treating anaerobic digesters from Hong Kong - AD_UKC109_MetaG | ecosystem: Engineered > Bioreactor > Anaerobic > Digestate... | reverse complement strand
TACTGGTATGCGCGCTTGACAAACGCCGTTTCATCCCCGCTTTCCGCAAAGAGGCGATCGGCCAATTCCGATACGCCGGGATTTTTCCAATCGATATACCGGGTGGATTTCAAATAATCGTCAATCGAACGGGACATCAATTTCACAGCCTCACCCGTATTCCTTTCCGCTCACGCATTGAAACGATCGATGAAACGCCTGACGGTCCAACAAAGCACGGTTACAGCGCGATAATCTCCCTGCCTCCGCCGGTGATGCACAGGCCCCCGTCCGGCGTGACGATGTAGGTGTCCTCCACGCCGACCATCCCGACGCCCGGAATTCCCTTCTTGGGTTCCAGCGCGATGGTCATATGCTCCTTAAGCGGTTCGCGGAATCCGTCCGCGATCACCGGCGGCTCGTCGACCTGCAAGCCGATACCGTGGCCCAGAAAGGCGGCGCGCCGCTGCCCGAAGCCCATAAAGTTCCGCTTGAAATCCTCGCTGAGCTCGTTCATCACGGTTTGGTACACTTCGGCCGGAACGGCGCCGGGCTTCAGTAAAGCGGCCGTGCGCGCCTGCACCTCGATGCATTGCCGGTGCGCGCGGACGGTCTCTGCGGTCGGATGCCCGCCGAACTGATATACCTGCGTTTTATCGCTGTGGTATCCGCTCATGCCGAATCCGATATCCACGAAGACCAAATCGCCCTTGCGCAGCCTGCGCTCGCGGCTGCCCAGCAGCGGGACGGCGGGGCACAGGCCCTTTGCGCCGCCCGGTCCGTCAAAGCTGGTGGGGTACAGGGAGTTCTCCCCGAAGGCGACCTGCCCCGCGACCATCTCGGTCTGGAACATGGCGAAGCGGCTGATGCCCTGGTGACCGTATCGGACCATGCTTGCATAAAGCCCGGCGATGAAGTCGGCTTCGCTGACGCCCTCCCGCAGAAGCGTGGGCACGACATCCTCCAGAAACGCCTGATGCGCTTTCCCGGCACGCCGCATCCAGTCAAGCTCGTACGGCGATTTCACGGCCCGCACCGCCTGCATGACGCGATCGAGCGAATGAACCTCGCCAAGCTCGAAATACTTGCGCAGCCTGTTCAGAATCCCGATCGTTACGATCTCGGTTTCCATAGAAGTGTGTCCGCACGCGCCGCCCAGGGCCGCCGCGGCGTCCCGGTAGCTGTTCATGGGATACACGCAGGAAAGCGGGGATTCGGCCATTGCGCGCTCGTAGCTTCTGCGTACAAAATAAAAGGGCTGATCTGCTTCCCGCTTGATCACCAGCATGCCGTCCTGCATGGTGCCGGTGAAATAATACTGGTTGATCCTGCTGAGAATAAAGGCGGTATTCCAGTCCGGGTGCGTCTGCGTCATCAAAGAGCGAAACCGCGTCAGGCGGTCCTGTAATTCTTCCCTCGTGAGATTTTCCTGCATGCCGGCCTCCGTCGTTGAATTTTCCGTCAGGCTGTCGATTCTGCGTACCATTTCCAGTATAGCAGTTCGGCGGGGGAAAAGGAAACACGCGCGCAAAAGCGGACCGGTTCGCCGTTTTTGATTCGTATCGCCGATGCGGCTATGACCCAACAATCCGGTATCCGGCCGCCGCAAGCGCCCCGAGCGCGCGATCGAAGTTCTCGGCTTTGGTCAGGATATAGTCGGTGTTGTAGGTAGACACCGCAAAGATGCCGATTCGGGCTTCCGCCAAAACCGCGGAAATCCTTGCAAGGATGCCGACAAGGGAAAAATCCAGAACCCCCTGTATGCGGAAGGCTTTCCATCCGTCGTCCCGCTCGGCGGCGTTTGCCGGAACATCCCGCGTGATACACACGAGGGAGATCTCCTCGTCGGTTTTGGACAGGAAATAATAATCCCGGTTCCAATCGACGAAGGACGTATCCGGCAGCTTGCAAATTGAAAAATCGTGTGCGATGACGTGGAGCTCCACCGCCGCGCCCCCTTCCGTTTCCGCATTCGGCATCTGTGCTTGTGTCAACTATCATACCACACGTTCAGGCGGTAAAAAAGCATACGAAATCGGCGGGCTTCGCAGCCGCGATGGACAGGCCTCCGCTTCTGCCGTATAATGATGGAACCGAAACAAAGCTTCGCTTGCAAAGCAGATCGTTCAGCACGCCGCGGCATAACCGCGGGAACGCCGCAGCATTTTGCGGCGGCTTTCCGCCGCCCGCGAACGGGAAACGGCGCACGGCGGCAGATGGGAGAGGACAATTGCAAATGAATATTCTCATTGTGATCGATCAATATGACGGCGCCAATAACGGCACGACGATATCCGCGCGGCGCTTCGCGGAGGCGCTGAAGCGCCACGGCAATACGGTAAAAATCCTCTCCACAGGCGAGCCCGGCGACGACAAATACAACGTCAGGGAGCTGAAGCTGCCGCCTGTGATCGGAAAGATTATCCGGGAGGAGGGGATGACCTTTGCCAAGCCGAACAGGCAGACGCTGACCGAGGCGATCGGGCAGGCGGAGGTTGTGCACTTCTACATGCCGTTCGCGCTTTCCATCAACGGCCTTGCCATTGCGGAGAAGCTCGGCATTCCGCATACGACGGCATTCCACGTGCAGCCGGAAAACATCACCTATACGATCGGCGCGGGAAAAATCGAGGAGCTGAACACGCTTATCTATAAATTTTTCCGCGACAAGTTCTACAACCGCTTTACCCACATTCATTGCCCGAGCAGCTTTATCGCGGGGAAGCTGACCGAAAACGGATACACGGCCAAGCTACATGTGATCTCAAACGGCGTCGACGCGGATTTCGTGTACCGGAAGCTTGCCAAAAACGACGAACTGGACGGCAAGTTCGTATTGCTGATGATCGGCAGACTGTCCAATGAGAAAAGGCAGGACCTGCTGATCGACGCGGTGGGGAAATCGAAATACGAAAAAAACATCCAGCTCGTATTGGCGGGCCGCGGACCGAACGAGCAGCGCTACAGGCGGATGGGGGAAAAGCTGACGCATCCGCCGATCATTGATTTTTATAACAAGCAGCAGCTGATGGACCTTTTGGCCATGAGCGATTTATACGTGCACGCTTCCGACGCGGAGATCGAGGCGATCTCCTGCATGGAGGCCTTTTGCAGCGGGCTGGTCCCGGTTATTTCCAACAGCCCCAACTCGGCCACCCCGCAGTTTGCGCTGGATGACAGAAGCCTGTTTGACTGCGGCAGCAGCGAAAGCCTGGCCGGGAAGATCGACTATTGGGTTGAGCATGAGGACGAGCGCAAAGCCATGGAACGGAAATACAGCGAATACGGGAAACGCTACAATATCGACCATTGCGTCGGCCAGATCGAGCAGATGTTCGCGGAAGCCATTACCGAGACTCGGCATTGACCTATAAAAACGTGAGAAATAACAGCTCCGGTGCGGCTACGCGTGTTTACGCAGAAAACGGTCGGGGTCCCGCAGAAACCCGTATTGCTCGTACAGCCCGTGTGCGTCCAGCGTCGACAGGATACCGGTGCAGCCTTTGAGCCGCTCGTGGCCGACGACCGCGTTCACGAGCTCTTTTCCCAAGCCGCGCCCCCTGTATGCGGGATCGACGATCACGTCCGCAAGCCAATAGACGGTCGCGAAGTCCGTAACGCAGCGGGCAAAGCCGATCTGCTTTCCATCCGTATAAATGCCGAAGCACAGGGAGTTGGCGATGGATTTTTCAATCCGGTCCCGCGTCCTGTCCTTCGCCCAATACGAGTCGCCCAACAGCCGGCAGACCCTGTCGGGCTGTATTTTATTCTGATCGTCCGAGATCAGAAATTCCTGAAACGTTACGTCCATCGCTTTTCGCACCACGCATTCATGAGGGTTTCCGCCGGCTTCTCCCTGCGGGGCAGCGCCGCGCATCGCAGAATCGGCCGGTCGTTTGTCCATCATACCATAGATGCGGGCGGCTTGGCAGGGGGTTTTCCGTTATCGGTGCCGGAGCTGCTTGGAAACCAGATACGCGACGAACGGCGAGGTGATGAGACTGACGGCGATCATCCCGAGGTTGAACGGAAGGAAAACGGAGGGGAAGGCTTTCCCCAGCGCGATCAGCGAAAACAGCCCCGCGGTCAGGAGCGCGCCGATCATCATACAGCCGGAATAGTGGGTGATAAACCGCTTGAAGGGCAGGCCCCGTTTGCTGGTTTCCTCGGCGGAAATGCAGGCGTTGCTGGCGGCGCCCCAGTCGATTTTCTGATCGATCCCCGCCAGCAGGATTTTGACGGAGCTTTTCATGCCCAGATAAACCCTGGGCCAGGCGATGAACAGGTAGATGACGAACTGCCACAGGCCGACGACGATTTTCTTGAAACCGTCCGCCACGGCATCGAGGAAGGTTTTGAAACCGGACCGCGGAACCAGGATCGGGCGGGACTTGCTTTCGAAGAACAGCGGATAAATGAACAGGTCGATCCCCGCGAAGCCGAAGGCCGTGACCGCCAGATACAGCGTCAGGATGAACAGCGTTCCCTGCCCGGCCATCACCGACGGATGAAGCGTCGAAAATGCGAAATTCACCCCAACCCAGGCCAGAAGCGCAATTTCGTTGGTAAACCGCCGGAAAATGTTTCCCAGATGGAACCGGTGGTAGGGCGGCATAAAGCCGCGGTACGCCGCGAAGGTGTGAAACATTTGCAGATCGCCCTTCAGCCACCGGGCGTCCCGCTGATAGCTGCCGATGGTGGAGATCAGCTCGCGTTCGCCCACGTCCACCTTGTTGTCGAGATAATCAAGCGCGCTTGCGATTTTCTCCTGATCCGGAACATTGCCCGCGATCCGGATCGTGCGGGTATTGCCGTCGGGATAGAGAATGGTGCAGCGGTTCTGCCGGAACGCAAGCGAGACCAGGATGCTTTCGTGTCCCTTTTCCATCAGAACGCCGTACCGGCTGTCACAGCTGCGGGCGGGCATGCGCACGGCGTTTATCCTGGTATCGCCGCTGATGGCCAAAGCGGCGTGGTTGAACACGCTTTCCTGCCAGTCGTGCGAATCGATATACTGCAGATTGAGGATTTCGTTCATGACCATATAGTCGTATTGAGCGAGCCGCAGCATCCCCTTGCCGTAATAGGCGCTCATGTTGCTGTACAGGCCGTGGAGCGTGGATAAATACCGGTCGTTGTGCACATCCCTCGCGATTCGCATCATGCGCAGAAACGCCGAGGTGATGAACGTGCCCTCGTAGACCGGATCCTCGATACTCATCTGCGGCTGAATGATGGTGATGTTTCTGTTCTCCGGGTGCATCATCGCCGAGAGCGCCGCCTCGAAGCTGCCGGGCTTCAGCTCGTTTTTGTTGTCGATAAAGAAGGAGAATTCCACCTTGTTCGTCAGTTGGAGCCGTTTGCCGCGCAGGATATCCTGCTGTATTGCCTGATTCTTTGAAACGGAGAATTCCTGATTGCCGCCGCTGCCGCACAGCGATTCCAGAAAATTGCCGTACACCCGGTCGAACAGGGGCTTGGGCTCGAACGTGGTGGAAAACTTTTTCGGATCGGTATAGATGACGGGGTACGTATAGCCGTGCTGCTTGAGCAGGTGCGAGGCAAGAATGTTGCCGACCTTTTTGGCGGTGGAGGAGCTTCGGTGCAGATAGAGGAAATAGATCCTTTTCTTGCCGTACAGCAAATTCGCCAGCGCCTGCACCCGCTGGGTGATTTCGATTTCCTTTTCGACGATTTTCATATCCGCGGTGTTGGACGTGATCTGGTACACGATGCCGAGATCGCGGTAATAGGCCAGCGTGTTGCCGAGGTTCCGGATGTTTTTCTTGATGTAGTACTCCGTGGTGTACAGCTCCTCGGCCTTGCCTGTAAACAAAGGCAAATCCACCGCGCACAGGTATTGCCCGCGGCCGGCCCTCCGGCTGATCTCCTGCTTCAGCTCCGGCGCCGACAGCCGCTTGAGGCCGCTGTTGTTGGTGTGCTTCGTCATCAGCAGGATGGCGAACTTATTGGCGATCGGCTGGAACACATACAGCCCGAGGACGAACAGGAAGGGCGCCAACGCGAGGGGCAGCCGGATGATATACAGATAGAAACCGACGAAAAGAGCGCTGAGCAGAAACCGCAACGCGTTAAAAACGCGCGTCTGCGCGGACTTGTGAAAGCTTGCGGGGATCAGCTCCGTCTGGCGGTACAGCTCCATGTGTGTTTTCAGCTTGCTTGTGAATTTCGCCTGGTTGGTAAAGCAGGCGTCCATGTAGGATACTTTCAGGCTTTGCCGTTTCAGGGCGGTCAGCTTCTTTGCTATGACCGCTTGTTTCCGGCGGCCGCGGGGGGATTGCTCCGCTTCGTTTCCGGCCGGCGAAGCCGTCAGGGATCGGATCTGCCGGGCCAGCTTCAGCCGCCTTTGCCGGTTCCTTTTGCGAAGTGCGAATATGCGATCGGGCCCGTTTTCCCGCTCGATGCACGCGAATACCCTGCCGATCAGCCGGGTCTGAAACGCCAGACGCTTGCGGTAGATAACGGCGTCCAGTGTTTGAATGTCTTCCCGGAGTGTGACGCATGCGGCCAGCGTATTCACACCCGCAAGCTGCTTTTTCTGCAGGGAAAGCAGCAGCTGCCTGCGCTTCCTCTGCTCCTCGGTCAGGAGGCGAATCGCCGAGTTCTTTTCCACCTTCACGCAGAGGGACTTGATGAACATTTCCAGCCTCATGATGGTCAGCAGGAAATGCTGGTCCTCGGTGGCGACCTTTCCTTTGGGGGGAGAGCCGACGATCCGGAGGACCTCCGCGGTCACGCGCTTTTCCAGGGATTTTCGAATGGCCTTGCGGTACAGTGTATGGAACGGATGACAGACCGCCGATAATCCGCCGGTCTGCAGCGCCTGAAGGGAATAGAAGGAAAAATCCCGAACGCCGTCCGCGCACGCGGACAGGATGTACCGGATTTCGCTTATTTTCAGATTCCGGTTTACATACAGAATGCTGAGGTTGTCGTTGTACACGATGCGGTCGCTCGCGATGATGAATTTCGCGGGCAGCGGATCGCCGCGGCCGGCCGCGCCGGACGGACGCATTTCCGCAAGCACGCGCCGAACCCTTGCTTTGAACAGGGGGCTGCCCTTCACGACGGCCGGCCTGTCCTTCAGAACGTCGGCGACGAAAGCGGCGTTTTCGGCCTCCCGGTCATAACCCGCTTCCGCGTCCGTTCTCCATATCGTTTCTTGCATTAACATACTCATAGAAGGATGGATCCTCTCATTATGCCCGTCGGTGATTGCAAATCGGTCTGAAAACGTTATGCAAATCCGTTGTTTCCCGTATATGCTGCTTTACGGCGATCGCTGCGATGGTATTCGGTAAGAAGCGTTTAAGTCTTATTAATTACAATAATATTACGTATTTATTAAGATATTAATATATAAGTAATAACTTGTCAAGTATTTTTAATAATTTTGTACAATTAAATTCATGAATGAAAAAATGAATGTTGAAAACGTGTTTCAATAAGAATGCAGCAGAAAATGCTTGCAGGCAAATTGAGTGGATTTAACCAGCGTCTTTTGCGCCTCGTCCTGACCGCCGGGAAACCTGCCCTTGTGAAATTTTCCTGTATACAGACCTCCGCTGCTGAAGCAGCTCGCGACAGCCGCGCATGTTTGCCGTCAAATTCTTAACGCCAATTCCAAAGCCAGATAGAAACTCCTGATCTGATGCGTGCGTTCTCCCGCAGCGCCCATAATTCTCCGGTCCCATTCGGGCGCATCCAAAAGATCGCCGCTGATCAGGAAATTATAGAATTCCAGATCACGGAAATCGCACACCGCCTGCACACCCGCGCATTCCATTTCGACGGCGATGCACCCTTCCGCCTTCCGCTTTTCCATATTGCCGCGCGTTTCGCGGTAGATCGCGTCCGTCGTCCATGTTTTCCCCGTCACATAGGGGATGCCGTTCTCTTCAAAAAACGCGGCGATAACGTCGGAATTCCTGATTTTGATATAGTCGGACGCTTTTGCATAGTGGTAGGAAAGCCCCTCGTCGCGGTAGGCGTCCGTCGGAACGATGATTTTGCCCGCGGCAATCGCTTTGTTCAGACAGCCGCACGCCCCGAACATGATGTATTTCGTGGCGCCGATCAGGCAATGCGTGTCCTCGACGCAGGCGCCCGCGCTGGCCGAGCCGATCATCGTCATGTAGAAGGCGATCTCTTTTCCTTTGTAATTCAGCCGATAGCACGGGATCGCCCCGTTGGCGCTGACAATTTCGGCGATTTTCGCGCACGCAAACCGGCTGAGGATTTCAGCTATAATTTGATTGGAAAACGTAACGATGCATACATCGCAGGAAGCCTGCGGTTTGCCGTTGCATTTTTGCGGGGATAATAGCGCTTCCGTGCTTGTATCAAAGGTATCCGTGATCATGGTTTCCCTCCTGATGCCGCAGTGTGAAGGTTTTCACAATCGTATCATCTTTTCGCGCAGAAAGAAAGCCGCGCCCGCGCCGGGCTGCGCAATCGTTTTTCAATTTTATCTGTGAGACAGAGCGGCATGAACGGTGAAGCCGAAAAAATAAGCTTTGCTGCGAACTGGGCGCATTTTTCGTTATCGTATCTGTCGTCTTTCGTTCCACGCCCAACTTCGTAAAGCCGCTTCAAAGCCTGCTTTGAAGCGAAAGCGAGCCGCGACGGAGCGGCGTGAGAGGCAACCGAAATGAGCGTGTGTCCAGTGGACACCACGGCGAAGCCGTGAGTGATTTGAGGTTGAGAAGGTTTACAGAGCACAGCGACCGAACAGGGAGTTGTGCGACAATAAACCAGACGGGCATGACGTTTTCTTTGTAAAAGGAAGCTTCGCCGCGAACTGAGCGCAGTCCGCGGCGAAGCTCTGGTGCCGGTGAAGGGACTTGAACCCCCACGTGATTGCTCACAAAAGATTTTGAGTCTTCCTCGTCTGCCATTCCGACACACCGGCACAATCGGGATTATAGCAAAAACATGGGGCGATTTCAAGGAAAATATAACGCGGGGCCAAACGTATCCGCAAAGCGCTGGGCGTGGGAAGCCGGTCCGCCGCCGCTTGGCGCCGTGCCGTCCGCACACAACTTCTTGCGGTCATGATGTTTTTCTTTGCGTACATCTTGTGAAAACTTCAATCTGAAATTGACAAACGCATACCCGATGCATAAAATAGTGGGGAGGGCGGGGCCGTCCCGCTGTTTTTTGTTTATATCTGTATACCGGAGGCCGAAATGCTGACAGCGCTGTTTTTGCTATGGATCGCATTTAACGGGCGCATCACCGTGGAAGTCGTCGTCATCGGACTGGCGATTACGGCGGTGCTGTACACGTTTTGCGCAAAATTTCTGGACTACCGGCTGAAAAACGAGTGGCACATCCTGCGTATGATTCCTTCCGCGCTTGCCTACGCCGCTTTGCTGCTGTTTGAAATCGGCAAGGCGAGCTTTGCCGTGATGCGCATCGTGCTCAATCCGCGCTATAAAATCACGCCGCAGCTGGTCACGTTCCACACGCCGCTGAAAACGACGGTCGCGCAGAGCCTGCTGGCCAACTCCATCACGCTGACGCCCGGCACGATCTCGGTATTCGTGGAGGGCAACAAATTGACCGTGCACTGTCTGGACCGTTCCTTCGCCGAGGGAATCGAGGATCTCGTATTCCAGCGGCGGCTCTTGCAGATGGAACGCAGGGGGGATTACCATGCATGACGCTTACCATGCCCTGTATACCGTGGTGCTGATCGCGCTGAGCCTGATGACGCTGTTATGCCTGGAGCGCGCGGTGCGCGGGCCGAGCATCGCCAGCCGCATCAACGCCATCAACATGATCTGCACGCTGACGCTGTCGATGATCTGCGTGCTGACGCTGATGCTTTCGGAGGGCTATCTGGCCGACGTCGCGCTGATCTACGCGATGGTCAGCTTTCTGGCCGTTGTGGTGCTGTGCAAGGTGTACATGGGCGTGGCGCTGGATCAGCAGGAGAAGGAAGGGAAAAAGGAATGATCGAGGGTGTTCGTTTCGGCCTGACCGCGGTCTTCCTGCTGGGCGGGCTGGCGGTGCTCGCGACCGGCGTGCGGGGGCTGTACCGCTTCCGTTTTGCCTTAAACCGCATCCATGCGGCCTCGATGTGCGATACGCTGGGGCTGCTGGGGCTGCTGGTGGGATTGAGTATCAGCGCGGGCGACGGCTGGGTGGTGCTCAAGTTCGCGCTGACGATGGTCTTTCTGTGGATCGCAAGCCCGACTGCCAGCCACCTGATCGCCCGCCTGGAAGCGACCACGATCTACCATCTCGACCGGAATATGGAGGTGCTGGAGAAATGAGCGTACTCACGGTTATCGTGCTGGGCTTTCTGCTGTCGTGCGCCATCGCCACGTGTCTGGCGAAGGATCTGCTGGTGTCGGTTATCATTTTCATGGCGTACAGCCTGCTGATGAGCATCCTTTGGATGCTGCTCCAGTCCCCCGATCTGGCGATCACCGAGGCCGCCGTCGGCGCGGGCGTTACAAGCATCCTGTTCTTTATTACCCTCAAGAAGCTCCACGCGATCAAGGTGAAACACAGTGAAGAAAAAGATCGTTGACAGGCTCCGGCAGCGCTATGCCGGGGACCAGAGCCCGCTGGACGAGGATATGATATCGTCGCTTGGCGAGCAGCCCCCCGAGCTGATGCGCACGTCCGACGAGGCGTACGAGGCGCTGGAGCATGTGCACGAATCCAGGGTGTGGGAGGCGGTCCGGCAGGAGCGCGACATGTACCAGCAGATTCACAAATGGTCGTATTCGTCCGGGCTTCGGCTGATCAAGCGCGTGTACACAACGCTTGCGGTGCTCACCTGCGGCGGGATCATCCTGTTTCTGCTGTGGACGGTCAACATGCTGCCGCCGTTCGGCAACCCGAACAACCCCGACAACAACGAGGTCGCCGCGCGCTACATCGAGCAGGGGCCGGAGGAGACGGGCGCCGTCAACATGGTGGCGGGCATGATTCTGGATTACCGCGCCTTCGATACCTTCGGCGAAACCACGGTGCTGTTCGTGGCCGCGTGCAGCGTGCTGTTTTTATTGAAGCTCAACGACCATAAGGACGGCAAGCCCACCAGCGCGTGGCTGGAGGCGGAGTACGACGACCGCCACCACGAGCCCAAGAACGACCAAATCCTCCAGTTCGCGGCCAGGCTGCTGGTGCCCATCATCCTGCTGTTCGGGTTCTACGTGATCATGAACGGGCATATCTCGCCGGGCGGCGGCTTTTCCGGCGGGGCGATCATGGGCGCGGGGCTGATCCTGTACCTGAACGCCTTCGGCTTCCAGAAGACCGAGCGATTCTTCACCTACAACACGTTCCGCTGGATCACGTTTGGGTCGCTCATTACCTACGCGGGGCTGAAAAGCTATTCCTTCTACACGGGCGCCAACCATCTGGGAAGCGGTATCTCCACGGGAACGCCGGGCGCGCTCCTGTCGGCGGGCTTCATCCTGCCGCTCAACATCTGCGTGGGGCTGGTTGTGATGTGCACGATGTACACGTTCTACACCCTGATCCGCAAGGGAGGGATATGATGAACGGACTTTTGGAATCGCTGTGGACGCACTTTGACGTGACCGTCGCCATTCTCCTGTTCGGCATCGGGTTCACCACGCTGCTGCTGCACCAGAATTTGATCAAGAAGATCATCGGGCTCAACATCATGGATACCGCCGTGTTCCTGTTCCTCACCACACAGGGATTCATTACCGACCGCTCCGCGCCCATCCTCAAGGAAGGGGCGGAGGCGGCCGCGGGCTACGTGAACCCCATCCCCAGCGGGCTGGTGCTGACGGGCATTGTGGTATCCGTCAGCGTCACAGCGGTCATGCTGTCGCTGACCATCCGGCTGTTCCGCCGCTACCACACCCTGGAGATTGACAGCATGACGCTGATGATGAAGGGGGAAGGAGATTAGGATGCAGCTCGTACAAAACGTGCCCTTCTTTTCCATCATGCTGTCGATGATCGCGGCGTTTGTGTCGCCGATGCTTGGGCGGCGTGCCGCGAAGTGGCTGTCCGTGGGGCTGGCCGGCGCGGTGGTCTGCCTGCATATCTGGTTCCTGCCCTTTATGGCGGGCTTCGAGGGCAGCTACACCTACATGATGGGGCATTATCCCGCGCCGTGGGGCAACGAGCTGCGCGCGGGGCTGCTGGAGGCGGTGGTCGCGCTGGCGCTGAGCGCGGTGATGCTTTTATCCGAGCTTTCAGGCATGAACAAGCTGCAGCGGCAGATCGATCCGCAAAAGCAGGTGTTCTTCTATGTGATGTGCGATCTGGTGCTGGCGGGCATGCTTGCGCTGATCTACACCAACGACCTGTTCACCGCCTATGTGTTTATCGAAATCCTGGCGCTGTCGTCCTGTGCGCTGATGATGGCGCGGCAGGTGGGGCATACAATGGTGGCCTCCATGCGCTATATGATCATGAGCCTGCTGGGCTCCGGCCTGATTCTGATCGCGATCTGCCTCACCTATAACCTGACGGGCCACCTGCTGATGGAAAACATCCACGACGTGATCGCCGTCTACGCCAGGGACGGCGAGTACGCGCTGCCCATCACCGTGATCATCGGGCTGTTCATCGCGGGCATCGCCATCAAGTGCGGCGTGTTTCCCTTCCATATGTGGCTGCCGGACGCGTACGGCTATTCCACCTCGGCGGCAAGCGCCGTGCTTTCAAGCGTTGTGAGCAAGTCGTACTTCTTCTTGCTGGTGAAGATCTTCTACCGCGTGATCGGCATTGATGTTATCATGTCCGACATGGCCTTAAACCTCATGCTGGTGCTGGGCGTTTTGTCAATGATCCTGGGCTCCATCGGCGCGATCCGCTGCCTGGATATCCGGCGGATGGTGGCGTACAGCTCGGTATCGCAGATCGGCTACTTGTTCGCGTGGGTGGGGCTGGGCTCGACGATCGGCGTCGCGGCGGCGATGTTCCACCTGGTGGTGCACGCGCTGTGCAAGAGCATGCTGTTCCTCTCCGTGTCGCCGCTGTGCGATGCCTCCGGGGACTCCAAGCGCTTCGAGGACCTGCGCGGGGCGGGCTACCGCTACGTCATCCCGGGCCTCGCGTTTTCGATCGGCGCGATGAGCCTGGTGGGTATCCCGATTCTGGGCGGGTTCTTCTCCAAGATCTTCTTCGCGGAGGCCGCGCTGTTCGGCACCCGGTGGATCCGCGTGGCGCTGCTGGCCTCGCTTGCGCTCTCCACGCTTCTAAACGCGTTTTACTTCATGCACACGGTGCTCACATTGTACCGCAAGCCCAAGGATAACTTCGTGTTCCAGCCGTTTCAGAAGTCCAGGCTGACCACGGCGACGCTCTCCGCGTTCGGGATCATCAACCTGTTCATCGGCTTTTTCGCCAAGGACATCATCCGTTTCATCACCACCGGGATCGAAAATCTGGCTTAAAGGAGACTTGCCACGCCATGCAAAGCGCCCTGCTGATCGTACCGCCGGTACTCCCCCTTGTTTTCGGGGTGTACTTCCTGTTCGCGCGCAAAATGCGGGCCTGGGTGGCGGGCGCGGGACTGGTGCTGAGCTTCCTTGCGGCGGTCTCGCTGACGCTTGTGGGGGACGCGGTGCAGCCGCTGTTTTCCGTCGCGCTGAACGTGACCTTTATCTTCAAGAGCGACGCTGCGGGCAGGCTGTTCGCGGTGCTGTTTTCGGGCATGTTTTTGACGGCCGGGTTCTTTTCGCTGGGGTATTTCAAGCACCATCCCAATCCCGCAAAGTTTTTCGCGTTTTATTTCTTCTCGCTGTTCGCGCTGCTGTCGCTGTGCATGGCGGGGTCGCTTGTAACGATGTACCTGTGCTTTGAAACGCTCACGCTGTGCTCGTTCCCCATGGTGCTGTTCGACCGGAGCAAAGAGGCGGTGGCGGCGGCCATCAAATATATGCTGTACTCCATCACCGGCGCGATGATGGGCCTGTTCGGCGTGATTTATCTGACCCTGCATACCGGGAGCGCCACGTTTATCGCGGGCGGCTCGCTGGAGCAGGCGGTGGCCGAGGGTCAGCCGGCCCTGTTTCTGATCGCGTTTTTCATCTGTATGATCGGCTTCGGCACCAAGGCCGGCATCTTCCCGATGCACGGCTGGCTGCCGACGGCGCACCCCATCGCGCCCTCGCCCGCCAGCGCCGTGCTCTCCGGCGTGGTGGTGAAGGCGGGCGTGCTGTGCATCTTCCGCGTGATCTATTTCGCGGTGGGGCCGGCGGCGATCCGCGGCACCTGGGCGCAGACCGCGCTTCTCGTTCTGTCGCTTTTAACGGTATTGATCGGCTCGGCGCAGGCGCTTCGCCAGAAGCATATCAAGCGCAGGCTTGCGTATTCCACGGTTTCGCAGATCAGCTACATCCTATTCGGGCTGTTTATGCTGGAGGATCTGGCGGTGCAGGGCGCGCTGCTGCACACGGTGTTCCACGCCGTGATGAAAACCTGCCTGTTCCTGTGCGCGGGCTCTGTGATGGTATACGGCGGCACCGCGGACGTGGACGAGATGCGCGGCATCGGCAGGCGCATGCCGGTGACGATGTGGTGCTTCGCGTTTGCGGGCGTCGGGCTGGTGGGCATTCCGCCGCTGAGCGGGTTTTTGAGCAAGTGGGTGCTGGCGCAGGGCGCGGTGCAAAGCGGGATGCAGGTGTTTTCCTGGCTCGGGCCGGTGATCCTGCTGGTGAGCGCGCTGCTGACGGCGGGCTACATCGCGCCGGTGGTGCTTTCCGCGTTCTTCCCCGGCGGCGGGAAGGCGCAGGCGGAGACGCTTGCCGCGAAGGAAGCGCCCGCCGTGATGCTCTGGCCGCTGATCGCGCTGGCCGGGCTTACGCTGCTGTTCGGGCTGTACGCCGTGCCGCTGCGCAACTTGATCCAATCCATCGTCCAAACGCTACTGTAGGGGGCAGGCATGTTACTGATCGCATTCGCTCTACCGCTGCTGGGCAGCGCGCTGGTGTTCACATGGGGCAGGAAGGGGCCGAAAATCCGCCGCTGGATCAGCTTCCTGTTCACGCTTGCGACGTCTGTTTTCGTGTGCCTTGCGCTGATTATGCAGCCGGACAAGCATTATCTGCTGCTGGAGTTCACCTCGCGCATGACCATCGCGTTCTCGCTGGACGGGATGGGCTCGGTGTTCGCGGGGCTGATCGCGTTTCTGTGGCCGCTGGCGATGCTGTACGCCTTTGAATACATGGAGCACGAGGGGGGCGAGAACGCCTTCTTCGGCCAATACCTGCTGTGCTATACGATCACGCTGCTGGTTGCCGCCTCGGAAAATCTGTTCACGCTGTACTTCTTCTTCGAGGCGCTGACGCTGGCCACAGTGTTTCTGGTGGCGCACGGCTTCAGCCGCGCGAGCATGTACGCGGCCCGCAAGTACCTGTATTACCTGCTGGGCGCGGTATCGCTGGGGTTCCTGTCGATGATCGGCGTGCTCTCCTACAGCGACACGACCACCTTTGTGTACGGCGGCATTGCGGCGCTTGCGGAAGCGCCGCACACGATGATGCTCCTGCTCTTCGTGCTGGGCTTCTTCGGCTTCGGCGTAAAGGCCGCGGTATTCCCGCTGCACGGCTGGCTGCCGACGGCGTCCGTCGCGCCCACGCCCGTTACCTCGCTTTTGCACGCCGTAGCCGTGGTCAACGCGGGCGTGTTCTCGGTGGCCAGGCTTGCCTACTATATCTACGGCCCCCAGCTGATCTCCGGCACGTGGGCGCAGACGCTGTGCCTGTCCATGGCGTCGTTCACCATCCTGTTTGCCAGCGCCAAGGCGATCCACGAGCAGCATTTGAAGCGCAGGCTGGCCTATTCCACGATTTCCAACCTGAGCTATATGCTGTTCGGGCTGATGCTGCTGACGCCGTTCGGGTTCCGGGCGGGGCTGATGCACATGATCTTCCACAGTCTGATCAAGCTGACGCTGTTCAGCTGTGCGGGCGCGATTATGATCCGCACCGGCCGCGTGTACGTGCAGCAGCTTCGCGGGCTGTACCGGCAGATGCCCATCGTGTCGGTCGTGTTCGCGTTTTGCGCCGTGGAGCTGGTGGGCATTCCGCCGTTCATCATCTTCCAGAGCAAGTGGGCGCTGATTACCGCCGGGTTCCAGTCCGGCCATTTGGTGGGGGTGCTGGGCGTGGGGGTGCTGCTGATCTCCGCGGCGTGCACGGCGGCGTACCTGCTCAAGCCCGCGGTCACGGCCCTCGCGCTGCCGCTGGAGGACGCCAAGCCGAAGAAAAACGATCCCGGCTGGCAGATGCTGGTGCCGTTCTTTGTGCTGGTCACGGCGATGCTGCTGCTGGCGTTCGCGAACAAGCCGCTGATCGATTATCTCACACAAATCGCTCAAATATAGGAAGGGAGACGCCGATGCAGGAAACCGTTTGGCTGCCTATCGCCGTTGCGCTGCCGCTTTTTGGCGCGGTGCCTGCGTACCTGCTGGGGCGCAGGCAGGCGAGGCATGCCCTGCTTTGCATGGCGGCGGTCTCGGCGGCAACGTTCGCGCTGCTTTCCTTCATCCTGTGGCGGGTGATATGCGGGCAGACGCTTGTTTTCACATGGGAGCACTTCTGCGTGATGGGGCTGACGCTTGCGGCGGACGGCTTCCGCGCGCTGTACGCGTGGATCGCGGCGCTGATGTGGGCGGTCACCTCCGCGTTCTCCCTGTCTTATTTTCAAACCAAAGCCCACGTGCCGCGCTACGTGTTTTTCACGCTGCTGACGCTCTCGGCGGTGATCGGCGTGTTCCTGTCGGATCAGCTGCTGACGACCATCGTGTTCTTCGAGATCATGGGGCTGTCCAGCTACCCGTGGGTCGCGCACGAGGAAACGCCGCAGGCGCTGCGCGCCGCGCAGACGTATCTGTGGATCGCGATCATCGGCGGGCTGTGCCTCCTGCTGGGGCTGCTGCTGCTGCCCCAGCAGGTGCTGGCGGTGAGGTTTTCGGCGGGGAAGAGCGCGGCGGAGGGGATCGACCCCTCGCGCCTGATGCTGCCCGCCGCGCTGATGCTTACGGGCTTCGGCGCGAAGGCGGGCGCGGTTCCCCTGCACGTCTGGCTGCCCAAGGCGCACCCCGTGGCGCCCGCGCCGGCCAGCGCGCTGCTCTCGGGGCTGCTGCTGAAAACCGGGGTGTTCGGCATGCTGCTCCTGTCCGCCAAATTTCTGCGGGAGGCCATGGCGTGGCACGCGCTGATCTTCTGGATCGGCGTGATCACAATGGTCTCGGGCGCGGTGCTGGCGCTGCTCTCGGTGGAGATGAAGCGGATATTGGCCTGCTCGAGCATGAGCCAGATCGGGTTCATCCTGCTGGGCGTGGGGCTGTACGGGCTGCTGGGCGACCAAAACGGCGTCGCGGCGCAGGGGCTGGTCGGGCATATGGTCAACCATTCGCTGTTCAAGCTGATCCTGTTCCTGTGCGCGGGCGTGGCGGCGATGCACACGCACGCCCTGAACCTGAACGAGATTCGCGGCTTCGGGCGCGGCAAGCCGCTGCTGCACTTCATCTTCCTGTCCGGGATGCTGGGGATCACGGGCGTGCCGCTGTGGTCCGGGTTCCTGAGCAAGACGCTTTTACACGAGGGGCTGACGGCCTATATCCACATGCTTTCACACGGCGCGTGGCTGTACACCGCCGCCGAATGGCTGTTCATCCTCTCGGGCGCGCTGACCGTGGCGTACATGCTGAAGCTGTATATCTGCCTGTTCTGGGAGCGCGGGACGGAAGCAAGGCCCGCGACGCGCTATATGTCCAAGAGCTCCGCCGTGCTGCTGACGGCCTGCGCTGCCCTGGTGTGGGGGATCGGGATGCTGCCGTCGGCGGTGATGGACGGCATCGGGCGGCTGAGCGCGGGCTTTTTGCAGACGGAGACGGAGACCGTGAAATACTTTACCGCGGAAACGCTTTTGAGCGCGGCGGTAACCCTCGGCCTCGGTGTGCTGATCTACGGGCTGGTCGTGCGCGGGCCGCTCAGCGAAAAAACGGCGGACGGACGGTGGTATGTGGATCGTAAGCCCGCGTGGCTGGATCTGGAGGACCGGGTGTACCGCCCGCTGGCCAAGGCGCTGATCGCGGGAATGACGGGTATCTTCTGGGCGTTTTCGTCGCTGCCGGAATGGATCATCGTGGGCGGGCGGCGGATGCTTTTGCACGTGCGTGCCTGGCGCGTGCCGATGCCCGGCAGCAACCGCTTTACCTGCGCGATCGGCGGGGCGATGAACGGCGTGGTCGCGCTGCTGAACAAAACCGTGCGCAAACGACGCCCGGTCGACGTGGATTTCTGCTGCGTGCTGGCGGCGGGCAACGAGGAGATCAACCAATCGATGCGCAAGCTGAAACGCTCGATGAGCTACAGCCTGCTGCTGTTTTGCGTCGGGCTGTTTTTACTGCTGTTTTATCTGGTGCTTTGGTGAGAAGGAGGACCCGGATTGCAAAGTAACCTATGGCTTCTGATCGCGGTCGCGCTGCCCCTGCCGGGGGCCCTGTTGGCGTATGTGCTGGGGCGCAGGCAGGCGCGCTGGGCGACGGGAAGCATGCTGCTTGTTTCCGCGGCGGATTTTCTGATTCTGTCCGTTGTGCTGTGGCAGGCCGCGCACGGGCGTGAGTCCGCCTTCGTGCTGGAGGGTTTCTGCGTGTCGGGGATTGCCCTGTACGCGGACGGCTTCCGCGCGCTGTACGCATGGCTGGCGGCGCTGTTGTGGGGCGTCGCCTCGGTGTTCTCGTTCTCGTATTTCAAGGGCCGCGCCAACATGCCGCGCTACGCGTTTTTCACGCTGCTGACGCTGTCGGCGACGGTCGGCGTGTTTCTGTCGGATCAGCTATTGACGACGACGATGTTCTTTGAGGTGATGTCGCTGGCCAGCTATCCGTGGATCGCGCACGAGGAAACGCCGGAAACGCTTCGCGCCGCGCAGAGCTACCTGTGGTTTGCGATCATCGGCGGGATGTGCATGCTGATGGGGCTTTTGCTGCTGCCGCAAGCATTGATTCAGGCGAAATATTCCGCCTGGCAGAACGCGGCGGACGGGATCGGCGCGTCAAGTCTGCTGCTGCCCGGGATCCTGCTGCTGATCGGGTTCGGCACCAAGGCGGGGGCGTTCCCGCTGCACACGTGGCTGCCCAGGGCCTATCCGGCCGCGCCCGCGCCCGCCACCGCGCTGCTGTCCGCGGTGCTTTCCAAGGCCGGGATTTTCGGCATCCTGCTGCTGTCGGTGAAACTCATGCTGCCGATCGCCGCGTGGCATGTGCTGATCTTCTGGATCGGTGTGCTCACGATGGTGCTGGGCGGTGTGCTGGCGCTGCTGTCCACGGAGATCAAGCGCATTCTGGCCTGCTCGAGCATGAGCCAGATCGGGTTCATTCTGGTCGG
>Ga0116164_10001261_pt1 | contig 19359 bp, 18 predicted proteins | sample AD_UKC109_MetaG_FD_89888 | JGI IMG/M metagenome (GOLD analysis project Ga0116164, IMG submission 89888) | Active sludge microbial communities of municipal wastewater-treating anaerobic digesters from Hong Kong - AD_UKC109_MetaG | ecosystem: Engineered > Bioreactor > Anaerobic > Digestate... | reverse complement strand
TCGACGGTTACATAGAGCATGCTGGAGATATCGGCGGTCGGGGTCGGGGTCGCGCTGCGCTCGACGTTCAGGGTTTGGTACGCGTTGATCGCGCGCGGAACCATGATCGCGATGCCGATACAGAAAATTGCCAAAGCCGCCCATAACAGGCCGCGGAGCCATTTCATCGGTCTTGCTCACCCCACAGCGTTTCAGGATAAACGCCCTCGCGCACCATGGCGCGCAGGGCCTGCTCCACCAGCGGGCGGTCCTGCTGATAGGTGACGCCGTACCAGCGTTCCTTGGTCTGGAATACCTTCACGCGGACGCGGCCCGCCTGCAAGAGCTGGTCCACCGCCTGGGGCAGGAAGAACTCCGCCTTTTCGATGTTTTCCTTCAGCGCCTTATCCAAAAACGCGGGGAAAAGCTCCGCGAGGTAGCGCGTCATGGCCTGCGGGAAGCCCCACATGTTCATGCTCACGGTGGAATGCGCGCTCAGGCGCGTGTAGTGCAGCTCGTCCTCGGTCATCAGCGGGCCGTCGGTGGTGGAGATGATGTGCGTGCGCTCGGCGATGGATTGCAGATATCCGTCGTCGGACACGCTGCAAACCCCGCGCGATACGTGGCCCGTTTCGCTGAGCGTGTTTTTCAGCAGATACCCGACCATGGAAAAATCATCGTCGGTTTTGACGCTTTGCAGATGCCGGGCCGCCAGGCGAAACGCCTCGGCGCCGTAAAAATCGTCGGCGTTGATCACGCAGAACGGCGCGTCCAGCTGCCCGCGCGCCGCGTATGCGGCATGCGCCGTGCCCCACGGCTTCAGGCGCTTGGGGGGCAGGGCGTAGCCCGCGGGCAGATCGTCCAGCTCCTGATAGGCAAACGATACGGGAAAGCGCACGCGCGACAGCAGGAGCCTTTGGAAGTCCGGCTCGTTCTCGCGCTTGATCACCAGCACCGCGCGGCCAAAGCCCGCGTGTTTGGCGTCGTACAGCGAATAATCCAAAAGAAACTCGCCGTGCTCCCCGACGGGCTCCATTTGTTTCAGGCCGCCGTAGCGGCTGCCCATGCCGGCCGCCATGATTACCAGAATTGGTTTCTTCTGCATGGTTACTGCCCTCTGACCGTCGTATCAATTAGGAATTAGGAATTGCGGAAAGATTGCCTGCGCAATCTTTAGAATGAGAACGAATGAGGCAACGGCTTGATTTCGCCGATTGCTTTATTTTTGCCGCTGCGAAAATTGGAATAAAAATTCAACGGTTGCGTAAGCAACCGGACCTCAATTCCTCATTCCTCATTCCCAATTCCTCATTAAATAAAATTCCTAATTCCTCATTTCGCTCTCTGCCGTCTCATTATAGCATACCGGAGGATTTTCGTCAGCGTCCGGCGCTCGCTCCTGCCGAATTTCCCGCAACTATAACAAATATATAGATAGAATATTACAACATATGGCGTAAGTATTGACAGTATATATCATATGTGGTATAGTCATCCCGAAATTCTTGTAAAATGATTTCCGGCAGGACGGGCATAACAAGGGCTTTTGCCGCATCCTGCAATGTCTTACGCAGGTAATAGTTCCGCAATGATTTATCAATCGCGGAACGGAGTATTACGGGTTCATTTCATGATGACGGAGGTCTTGGATGGAAAAGCAACTAAAGGTCACCTATCATCATAACAGCGGATTTTCCGTGCAGGTGGGCAGTGCCCTGTTTGTGTTCGACTATTGGGAGGGCGAGCGCAGGCGGCTGACGCCCGTCGGCCAGCTCAACACCAAAATCCTCTCGGTGTTCGAGGAGGTGTACGTGTTCGTCAGCCACGTGCACGCCGATCATCTGGACCCGGTCATCTACGAGTGGCGCGAGGAGCTGCCAAACATCAATTACATCGTGTCCTCCGATCTGCCCATCGGCAAGCGCGGGCGGCGCATCGCCCCGCTGGAGACCCTCGAGCTGACCAAGGATATCAGCGTATCGGCGTATGATTCGACCGATCTGGGCGTAAGCTTTCTGGTGACCGCCTTCGGCATGAAGATTTTCCACGCCGGCGACCTGAACCTGTGGCACTGGCGGCAGGAGAGCACGCTGCGCGAGATCGAGGCCGCCGAGGAGGCGTTCTACAAGGCGTGCGATCCCATCCCCGTGGGCGAAATCGACCTGGCGATGTTCCCCGTGGACCCGCGCCAGGGCCTGATGTACGACGCGGGCGCCAACCATTTCATCCTTTCCAAAAAGCCGCGCCTGTTCATCCCCATGCACTGGCAGGAGCGCCCCGAGGTCGCCATCGATTTCGCCCGCCGCGCGAGCACCCAGCATACCGAGGTGATCGCCATCACGCATCCGGGCGAAAGCGCGACGATCACCTTCAGCGAGAATTATATCGACGTACATATCGTCGAGCCGCCCAAGGATTTGACCGATATGCCGCTGCCAAACGCGTATAATCCGAGGCATACGCCGCGGGATCCGGACGACCCCTTTTCGGACAGTGATTTACCGGTGGATTTATCTTAGGTAAGCTCTGACAAAATCCCACGCGCGCGGGTGGCCTGATTTCCGCCATCTCGGGCCTGCAAAGCCCTCGACGTAGCTCTGCTACTACTTCGGGCTATGCAGACCCAACCTGACGAAAATCAAATCCACCGGCGCACGCGTTCTTTTATCATCGCTTACCTAATGTTTTCTTCATGGGTTTGCGACCTAGTGCTGCCGATTCATGTGATGAAAACCGCAGGAATAATGGAGCTATTTCAAGGTTTGAAGAGCATGAAGCGGTTGTGCTATGCTGCGGTAGACGTGAAGGGCATTTATTCAGTGTTTACCTAGTTCTTCTCCTTTTGAAAAAGCTGATAAAAAGTAATCAAACTATCCGCGCAGGATTTGTTTACCCTTGGCGGGGGCAACAACATGCGGTTTGCTTTACTGGATTGCTGTGCGGTTGGCGTTGAAACCTCCGGCGGGATTTGGTATAGTGGTTACAGTTTTCAAGCATAGAGGGTGCCTTGCATGGAAGAAAACGCAAATACAACCGACCTGATGCAGGAGGCGCTGCAGGATTCGCGGCTTTTTTCGGAATTTGAGACGGCCTATAAGCGGCAGTATATCGCGGAGGATTTCCGAAATTATGTGGAAAATACGATCGAAGCCAAGGGCCTGTCCAAAGCGGAGGTCATCAGAAACGCGGACTTTGAACGCACCTACGGCTATCAGATTCTCCGGGGCGCGCGCAAGCCGTCGCGGGATAAGCTGATCCAGCTTGCGTTCGGGCTGCGGCTCAGCCCCGGGGAGGCGGCCCGGATGTTCAAGCTGGCCGGATATCTGCCCATGTACCCGAAAATCCAGCGGGAAGCGGCCATGCTGTTTTGCCTGAGCAAGGGATATACCTATACCGAATGCATGATCTTTCTGGACGCGCTGCGCAATGGGGAATGACGCTGTGACGGATCAAAAATTGACGGAGGACCTGCGGGAGTTCAAACAGCAGTACGTTGAGTTTATCAGCGAACGGCTCGAGGTGCCGGAGCCGATCGCCGAAACGTACGATATGGTATCGCTGCTCAGCGAATCGAAGCGGTCGTTTGTGTTTCTCGTTGCCGACAGAAAAACGGGGACGCGGTATATCCTGAAGATTTTTGATACCGGGAAGGACGCGCGGCGGGAACCGATCCTCAAGTCGCTGGCGCATCCGGGCATACCGCGCTTTGTCGCGGCGTATCAGTCGGGCGGAAAAACCTATCTGATCCGGGAATATTTCGAAGGCCTGAATCTGGCGGACTCTCTGCGGACACACGGCCCGATGGCCGACGGGGAGATGCGCGGCGTCGCCCTGCAGCTCTGCGGCGTGCTGCGCTATCTGCATACCCGCAAACAACCCGTGATCCACCGGGATATCAAGGCGGAAAACATCATCATCGGCGAAGACAAAGCGGTGAAGCTGATCGACTTTGACATCGCCCGGGAGTATGACGAGGCCGCGGCCGGCGATACGGTATACTATGGAACCAAGGCGTATTCGCCGCCCGAGCAGTTCGGATACGCGCAGACGGACGCCCGCACGGACATCTACGCCCTCGGCGTGCTGATGCTTTTGATGCTGACCGGAAGCAAGGACCGGGAACAGCTTGCGCAGGTTCGGGACACGCGGGACCGGCGCATCATCCGCAAGTGCCTGTCCTTTGCGCCCAAGGACCGCTACGCAAGCGCGGCCGCGCTGCAAAAAGCGCTGGAAAGGGCGGGGGATTCGCACAGAACAATGCGGCTGGGAACCGCCGCGCTTCTCATCGCGGCCGCACTGCTGCTGGGCGTGCTGCTTGGCTTTGGCCTGCCGCGCCCGGCGCCCGTCCCGGACACTGTAATGGAAACGAAGGAGCAGGCGGTGTTCCAATCCGCACTGATCGAGCGGGCCGTGCGGCTGCAGCTTGGCAAATCGGAGGACGATCCTATTTACCCGGAGGAGCTTGCGGAGGTCGTCAGCCTGTACATCTGCGGCGATCAGGCGTTCGACGGTTCGCAGCGCCTGCTGCTTCAATACCTGCCCGGGCAGACGGAGCTGAACCTTTATTTCGAAAGCTATCAGGGGCAAAGCGCCACGGTGCGCCGCGGGGATATTACAGCGCTGGACGATCTGGCGGCGATGACCAACCTGCAAACGCTGGACGTGATGTTCCAGAATGTTTCCGATCTCACGCCGCTGGAGGGGCTGCCCATCGAACGGCTGCAGTTGGCGGGAAACCAGATCGCGGACCTGTCCCCGCTGGAGCGGCTTCCGCTGCTTGTCTGCCTGAACCTGGACGGCAATCCTGTGATGGATATCACGCCGCTGGCCGGGCTTGCGCGGCTGGAGGTGCTGGACGCCAGCTATACCAATATCTACAATCTGTCGCCGCTGAAGCATTTGCAGGCGCTGGACGCCCTGTATATCAACCACGCGAAGCTTACGGACGTATCGCCGCTTGCGGGGCTGAGCCTCAGCAAGGCGTTTTTGAAAAACAACCAGATCGCCGATTTCAGCCCGCTTGCGGGTGTGGAGGAGCTGCAAACCGACGGCAACCCCGGCGTGTAAAATTGAATGACTGACGGATACCACGCCCGCAAAATGATTGCGGGTATTTTCTTGCGCGTATCCCGTTTGTGTGCTGCGAGCACCCCACTTGGATGCCGCTCGTTGCTATGATAAAGAAAAAGGAGGGGCAATCATGAAAAGATTATTTGTGTGCTTATTGACGGCGGCTATCCTGTGCTGCCCTCTGGCAAGCTTGGCGGAAACAGGCGTAACGGAGGTCAGCGCAACGGTTACGGATATGCGGATCATGGGCGCTTTTCGTGACGGGAAATTCGTTGCCACAGGGGTGGCAATCTATTTCACGGATGAGGATGAAACCACGTATAAGCTGTTATCCGACAAGTTTTATCCGGACCGCAAGGTGACGGTTTCCGGGGGAGAAAACGAAGGATTTGTGATTACCGTGGCCGGCGATGATGCGGAAGAAAACGATATTGTGTATCGCTATGACAATACCTATACATTGCAGATTGCGGAGGATGAAATCATCAAGGTGGAACCGTTGGCGCAGGGCGTTGACGCGGTGGTTTCGGAGTTTATCTTCTCGATTAAAAACGACGCCGTATCGGGCATGCCGACGGCGGATGCGAAGGGCGTCGTTCTGAAGGATGAAAACGGGAACGAATATCAACTGCTTTTCAGAGAGTATTTTTCATACAATACAATCTCTATCGGCGGCGCGGTGGTATTTTCAAGCCCGACAACCGTAACCGCAAAAGATACCTATTGCGTGACGCTCAGCGGCGGCGGCATGGAGCAGGCGATCGAATTTATGCTGGGCAGCGCATTTTTCATTCGGGTGGAAAACGGAGAAATTGCTGCGCTTCAGGTACGATAGCGGCGGCCTGCACAAGCAAACGGAAACGCCGTGGATACGGTTGCATCCTGCCGACAAACAAGGGTTGGCAGCGGTTTGAAGCCCGCGAAAGGATCGCGGGCTTTTTCATGCGGCGATCCCGTTTGTGTGCTCCCAGCACCCCAAATTCACGCCGTGTTTTCCTATAATGAGGACCACACGCAGGATATAAAGTGGAGGGCTGTCGGTATGCTGCCGCAATTTTGGAGGATCGTAATTGTCATTGCCGGAAGTCTGAACGTAGCATTATATTTTTACTTTTTATATTTACGGAGCCAGCTCGACAGAAAGGTATCATTGGCGTACGTGCTGTTTATTCTCGTGGGATTGATGATTATCCCCGCCGTTATTGTGTTTCGGTACAGCAAAAAAGAGATGAGCAGCGAAGTATGGAAGTCTTATGTATGGCTCGCGCTGATTTGCTTTGTGGTCGTGCTCTGCATTTTTGGCGTGCTGCTGGTCAGAGCGAATAACATGCAGGCTGTGGAGGCGATTTACGACAGCCTCAACGGTGAACAGGCCGCGCTTTTAGCGCTATACGACCAAACCAAGGACTGCACGGAAAACCTGATCGGCGATTGGGATAAAATCGACGCGGATCACAATGTCATCGTCATCGACGGCGGTAAGACGTTTGCGGCGAATTCTTCGGCTTCGGCGGCGGATGAGGCGCAGGAGGATGAGCGGTGCGTGTTCCTGTGCGAACAGGCGTATACGAGCCAAAGGGATTATACCAAAAAAATGCTGTCGTACTATGCCGAAACGGCGGACGACGTACGGTATGTGGCCCTGTTTACCTATAACAGCTATATCACCGGATATTATGGATACAATTCCAGCATATCCGCGACCGAACAAAGCATAACGGTCAAAATCTATGACCTTGAAACCAACGAAAAGCTGGTGGACACGGTGGTCAAGGGCAAAAAAGCGCCTGAAACGATCAGCGTCAACCGGGATGTGGTCATGGCCGCGCCCAAGGTGAAAAAGGTGCTGACGAGATATTTCAAGTAGATCCTGCCCGCCTTGCAAATTGAACTTTTACAGGGCGGCGGAACCATGGAAACAGGAGGTTCATCCAATGAAAAAGCTCGCGGTGCTGACCCTTGCGGTATCGGTTTGCTTCCTCATCGGCTCCTGCACCACTGCGGAGACAACCGCCGTGGTGCAGAAAACGGTCTTTGACTGCAGCGCGTCCAAAGAGTGTCTGATGCCGTCGGCCTATGTCGTGGACGGCGACAATAACTGCTATACCGTGGATTTGGAAAGCCGCTGTCTGGAGTGTGTATCGCTGACCGACGGCGGGTATCAGCGGTATCCGCTGCCGGATACGCTGGGCGACAGCGGACGGCTTTTCGCGCAGATCGTTGACGGCGACGTGTACTTTGTGATCGCGGATAACCTGACCCGCCTTGTGTTTCTGCACCGATTTGATACGGATACCAGGGAAATCACAAAGCTGAACATCTCGATAACGCCCACGTTTGCAATCGGCAACGGCAAGGTGTACACGGTGGACTATACGAACGAGATCCTTTTATCAAAGGATCTCGAAACGCTTGCCGTAGCCAAGGTTACGCCGGAGGGGAAAAAGGACGGCTGTCTGGAATCGCCCATATGCGTCAATCAGGAGAAGCTGTATTTCTGGAAAAATAAATACGGCGTGGCTGTGCTGAGCTGCATCGACCTTGCGACCGGCGAGGAGCATGAAACGAAGGTAAAGGAAGAGGACCTTCACCTCATCAAGCTGGCGCAGGTCTACGATCAATATGTCGCGTATTACTATGCCAAGGGCCTGAGCAACAATATCATAACCTACTACGGAACAAGGCTTTGTTCGCTTTCCACCGGGGAGCGGATTGATCTTGAGGATCCGCTGGCCAAACCGTGCGTCTTTTTCGGCGACGCGCTCTACTACTGGAAGGACGCGGGAGACGACGTGCTGGCGGCATACGACCTGAACACGGGCGTCACCACGCGGACGGACGCGGTATCCACCAGCAGCAATTGGACCAAAGCGTTCCTTTCAACGCCGACCGCGCTGGCCGTGACCGATACATCCTCCAGAAGCATCACGCCGGTTGCCGGTGCGGACGATATCGCCATTGCGAATCTGGACGTGGAAAATCCGTACTCCATGTACGGGGTGCGCGTATTGGCGGGGCAGCTTGCCAACGCGTTTGCCGGCGACTATGCCGGGAACACGGATTCGCTGAAGGAGGATCTGGTGCGCATGATCACGGAAAACGATCAGAAAGCGGTATTTGTGGTCATTTCCGATACCGGAAGCCGGGTCATCACCGATAGTATCGGCAAGGCGGATTTCGCGGGCTATGAGAATGCGGAGGCGGCGGAGAGCGGCGATGAAATACTGTCGGTGGAACTCGTGGTGATCGTGAACCAAAGCCATGAAGCGGTTACCGAATACAGCGACGGCACGCATTTTTACAACACGGTTTCGCGCGTGACGGTGGTCGATGCCGCGCAGAACAAGGTGCTGTGGATGCAGACGTTTGACGACGGGCAAAAAGGAGACTACATCAAAACCTATGTGGGCAGCTCCGCCGATACCTACGGATACGATCCGTTTCTGCAGCAGATCCGGGACCTGCTGGCCGACGGCAATACCACGCTGGATCACGTGGGAAAGTTGTATCAAAAATTCGTGAAATAGGAACAGAGAATCCGCCGTGCGCCGCAGCGTACAGGAAACGCCGCGGCGCCGGAAAACCGCTGTCGGAATCGGCATTGAGAACCCTGCCATAATTTGGTATACTGATAACGCATCAACTCGTTGTCAAATGGAAAAAGATAGAAATAAACAGCGCGGCAAACCGTATGCGCGCAGGAAGCGGCGGTTGGCTGCATAAGTAAGGAGGAGCGTATGGAAAGAATTCTGAAAAAAGCGCTGGCGTGCGTCGTGGCCGCCGCATTGCTTGGGGGCTTTGGCGTGCTGAGCGCAGGCGCGCAGGAGGCGAACCCCACCCCGGCCGATCTGCTGGGCGAGGGCTACAACCCGTTTTACGGCATGGAATTCCCGGACGGCTATACGATCGATTGGGTTTTCTATAATCAGGGAGATCATACCTATCATCTGGATATTGATGCGCAGGCTTCCGGGGAAACCGTCGTGACGGAAATGCTGCGCTTGCTGGGGTATGACGATCCGGACTCGATCAGCCGGTGCGTTGAATCCATACAGAATGCCGGGGCGGCCGGGATCGAAAGCTATTCCGCCGATACCGGCGCGACCGTGAGCTGCGACATTAAGGATTACGAGCATAACGGCAGCTGCTCCATTGATCTGTACCAGACCGCACAGGACAGCGCCGCGTATGATTCGTTTATGGCGGCGAATTTCAACCTGGAAGCGATTGGGACGCTCGCGGAGTATCTGGATATTTCCGCGGCCGATGAGACGGAATTCAATATCAAACCGGAAACCGGCTTTGCGATGATGATGCTGACATTTTCCCTGCCCAACGCCAAGGAAATCAGGGCGGAGCTGATCGATGCCTTTCAGGATGATTATACACAGGACGGCGATTGCCTGGAGTTCTGGTACGGTGATCTGCAGACCAGCGTCCGTTTCGATTCTGTCATCGACGGCTTGATTATCCTGCAGCAGCATATGGATACGACCGATGTCTGCTTTGGCAGCTATGTGCCGCCCATCACGCTTCGCAACTTCGGCTTCAAGGGCGACCTGGAGGAGAACGCAAAATGCGGGTTTAGCGACAAGGTAAACGGCGTGTATATTTTGCTCAGCAAATCGGAATGGGGAGAGAACGAGAACACGGACGAACGAAACGCCATCCGGTTTATGAAGGATATCGGGGAAGACGGCTATATGGTGACGTACTACCCGGATGGGGACAGGGCTGCCATACAGCTCAGCGTCGGCGAGGATACGGCCAAATACGTTGTTTGCAACCTGACGGACGGCGGCCTGCTGTACCTGACGGACGGCTCGCTGAGCGATGCTAGGGAAACCGTGCAGCGTATGTTCCCGGATTCGGACAACGCCCTGTACGAACCGCTGACCAGCTTTGAAGCCTATATCACGGAAACCTTCGGGATGTCTCCGAACGAGCTGTACGCGGTGGTATACGAATAGGCGCAAGACAACAACGCTTCCGATTTAGAAGCATCTTGTCTATACAGATATTGGAATTCTGAAAGCAAAATATACATACGGGAAGCCCGGACCAGGCGATCCGTTTACCGGCTGTAGATTCCCGTGCGGACCTCGTTGATGAAGGAATCGATGCGGTTGACGCGGGGCTCGGCCTGCGCGTCGCGCACGGCCTGCTCGCGGTCGTAGGGGAGCTGGATCAGCTGGATGGTAAAGGGGACGGCGGGATCGGTTTCGCCGCCTTCAAGCATAGCGTAGCAGCATTCGGGGCGGCCCAGCGCGTTGCCCACGCTGCCGCAGTTGAAGAAAATTTTATCATCCAGCGAGCGCAGGGACTGCCGGTGCGCGTCGGCGTAGCATGCTACGTCGCATTCGTCGCCGTTTTCATCGGTGAACAGGGGGAGAATCTCCTCCTTTTTATCGTGCGCGTGGATCAGATGCTGCATCGTGGGCCGGCCATGGAACAGGCGGATGCGGCGGCCGGAGAGCGTGATGGTCGTCTCCAGCGGCAGCTCGCGAAGCGCGTGCAGGCGCTCCTCGCCCAGCTGCTCCCAGTAGTAGAAGTCCGGCTCAAAGGTCTTGAAGCCCACGAAAATATCCCAGTTGCCGCCCAGCACCAGATCGCAGCGGCGCATGGCCCAGTCGAACGTATACGCGCTGCTGGGCCCTTTGCCCACGATATCGCCCAGACAATAGAGCTTGTCCGGGCGTGTGCGGTCCAGATCGCGGTCCAGCGCGTCGGTGGCGGGGCGGTTGCCGTGCAGATCGGCAATCACGGCGATTCGCATGCTCAGGGATTCTCCTTCCAGTTCAGGATCGTGACGCGCTGCATTTGGCCCAGCGTCGTTTGCAGCATTTTGTTCGGGTTTACGATATAGATATGCCCGCACATCGCCAGCATCGGCAGATCGTGGGCGCTGTCGCCGTAGGCGGAGGAGGATTCGTAATCGAGCTGCGAACCGGTTTGCCGGAGATACTCCCGGACGCGCTGGGGCTTATGCTCGCCGCGGCAGTTTTCGCCGATGATCTCGTCGGAAAAGCGCCCGCTGCGGTCCGTAGCAAACTGCGTGGCGATGACCGCGGTCAGCCCGAGCATGCGTTTCAGCGGCGCGAGGTAGAACGCGGGCGATGCCGAAACCAGCAGCACCTCGTGGCCCGCCGCCTGATGCCGCCGGATGGCCTCCAGCCCCTGCGGATACAGCCGCGGCAGCAGCACGTCCCGGCAGAAGTCCTCCGCCGCCCGGGTATACACCGCGCGCTCCTTGCCGTTGAGGAAGTGCATCCCCATCTCCTTGGCGCGCTTGGGCGTGATCAATTTTAATACAAACAGCGTGCCGGCGGTCAGAAAACGCAGCAAATCGACGGCGGAACACAGCTTTCTATGCCACGCATAGCGCATGAACAGGAGGATCGAATCCCCGCGGATCAGCGTTCCGTCAAAGTCGAACAGCGCGTAGGTTTTCTGCATAACGGCGGCCCTTTCGTTAGAATAGCCATAGTATACAGAATTACCGGGAATCCCGCAAGCGCATCATGCGCCAAACGGCTTTGAAGGGGTTTGTCACATTGACACGGCATAGGCCGTATGCTATTCTTAACGCAGTCAAACAGGCATTCCGAAGAGGTGATACTATGGCGGGCGTAACCTATCAGTGCCCCAGCTGCGGTTCGTATCTGCGGTTCCGGCCTGAGCTTCAAAAATGGAAATGTGATTCGTGCGGCAGCGAGTACGACGAGCAAACGATCCTCGCCGCGGCGGAGGGGCATCTGCACGACCATGAGAACGATCATGAGCACGCGCGGACGGAGCAGCCGGACAGCGGAGGGCAAACACAGGTGATCTACCACTGCCCCAGCTGCGGCAGCGAGGTGATCACCGACGAGACCACCGTCGCCACCCATTGCTACTACTGCCACAATCCCATCGTTCTGGAGGGCAAGCTGACCGCCGACATGCGGCCGGAGAAGGCGCTGCCGTTTGCCATCAGCAAGGAGATGGCGGTGGACCGCTTCATGCAGTGGGTATCCAAAAAGAGATTTGTGCCCAAGGGCTTTTTCGCCAAGGAGCAGGTGAAGAACATCCAGGGCGTGTACTATCCGCATTTCGTGACCGACTGCGAGGTGGACGGCCTGTACGAGGGGCAGGGGCAGAACGTATCCGTCGCCAACACGCCCAATTATATCGTCACCACCACGCAGCACTACGCGTTCAAGCGGCGCGCGGATATCCGCTTCAAGCGGCTGATGCGCCCGGCCCTGAAAAGCACGGACCGCAAGCTGAGTGACGGCATCCATCCGTTCCCGCTGGAGGAGATGAAGCCGTTTTCGGGCGCGTATCTGGCGGGCTTCCTGGCGGAGCGCCGCGACATCGGCAGGGAGGAAGCGACCGCCGATATCGCGGACGAGGTGCAGGGGTATGTCAAGCCGCTGCTTTCCCCGTCACTTCACTACACCACGCATCAGGGCACCGCGACGGCGAAGATGAAACACAAGAACAGCCAGTATGTGCTGCTGCCCACGTGGGTGATCAGCTATCACCGCGAGGGCGACAAGGAACCCTATTACTTCGCGATGAACGGCTGCACCGGCACGGTGTGCGGCAAGCTGCCCATTGCCAAAGGCAAGCTCCTGCTGTTCGGCGGGCTGCTGTCCGCGGTCTGCTTCGGCGCGTATTGTCTGATGGCGTACTTCCTGTTTTAAAGGAGGAATATCTGATGAAAAAAAGAGCGTTCGCGCTTCTCGTGGCGGCGGTCCTGCTGCTGGCGGCGGCTTCGTTTGCCCAGGAGGAAACCGCGTATACCCGCGTGTTTGATTATGCCGGGCTGTTTTCCGACAGCGAGGTGGAGACGCTTTCGGCGGCGATCCTCGATTTTCAGGAGAACACGGGCTATGATTTCGCCATCCTGACCACCAACGAGGATCTGGGCACCACGGATTACCAGCAGCTTTGCGACGATTTTTACGTGGACAGATCGCTGGGGCTGGGCATGAACCAGACCGCGATGCTGTGTTATCTGGACCTGTACAGCGACGGCTACTATTATATTTCCGCCTACGGCGATCTGAAAAACCTGATGGTGACCGAGGATATCCAATACCTGGCCAACACCGGTATGGAGTACTTCGTGAAGGGCGATTTTGCGGGCGGCTTCGAGTGGACGGTGAACATGCTTGCCGAGGCGCTGACCAACATCGGCACCATGAACGAAACCATCCGCGTGTACGATTATGCCGAGCTTTTGACCGACGACGAGGTCGCGGCGCTGGAAAGCGCCATCGCGGATTTCCGAACGCTGTCGGGGATGGATTTCCTGTACCTGTCCACCTGTGAGGACCTGCAGGGCAACGACGACGGCGATTACATGTCCGAGTTTTACGATGTGCACGGCTTCGGCGACGGGGACAACCGCAGCGGCGTGATGATTTATCTCGACCTGTACAACGGCAGCTATTTCGTGCAGAATTTCGGCGATATGGACGATCTGGTGCCCCAGGAGGCGCTCAACCGGATCGTGAGCGATTCCAACGTCCCCATGGGTGAGGGCCGGGTGCTGGACGCGGTGCTGCAGGTGATTAACGATTATGCGGCATACTTCCAATAAGCGGACGATGCGGAGGGAAATGCGATGAAAAGAATAACGCTGGCGCTGCTGATGCTGCTCCTGCTGCCGCTCACGGCCGGGGCGCAACAGCGCGTGTATGATAACGCGGAGGTCTTTACCGCGGCGGAGGAACAGCAGATCACCGCCGCTGTGGAAGCGTTTATCAGCGAAACGGGCATGGATTACGCGGTGCTGACGACAAACGAAGCCCTCGGCAGCCAGACCGAGCATGAGCTGGCGCGCGCCTATTACCGGTCGCTGGGCATGGGCACGGGCGACGACGCCTCCGGCGCGCTGTACTGCATCAATTTCTATACGTCCAACCGTTACGAATATCTGTACACCGACGGGCTGATGATCAACTATATGACCGACGAACGCGTCGAGAGCGCGCTGGACCAGAGCAACCCGCTTTTAAAACAGGGGCTGTACGCGCAAGGCGCGCTGGCGATGCTCGCCGCGGTGCAGGGCTTCGTCAGGCAGGGCATTCCCGAGGGCAGCTATTTATACGACTACGAAACGGGCGAGCGCATTTCGTCGTTTTATAAGGTGATTACACCCACCGAGGCGCTGATCGGCGCGGCCGCGTGCCTGCTGATCGGGCTCGCGTTCATCCTGATCGTGTCCTCCCGCTATAAGCTGAAGGGCTCCACCTATCATTACGATTACGCCGCCAATTCCGACGTGGACATGACCGACAGCGACGATAAATACCTGCGCACCACCGTCACCCGCACGCGGCGCGTGCAGTCGTCCGGCGGCGGCGGCCGCGGGGGCGGATTCGGCGGCGGCGGTGGCAGCGGCGTGCACTCCGGCGGCGGTGGCGGCGGCGGGAGAGGTTTTTAGGCAAACGCCGCACAAAGCCCGCACAAGCTGGCGATCCGATTTCCGCCATCTTGCGCCAGTCGAAGCCTCGACGTAGCGCTGCTACTACTTCGGCTTCGTCTAACGCAACCTGACGAAAATCAAATTCGCCATCATGCGCGTTTTTGTGCGTCGTTTACCTATGTGTATTTAATCTCTGGTCATCAATCGGAAGGAGAGCCATGGGAGAAGCAAAGCACGAGCCGTGGATGGACGACCGGATCGGGGCGCTTTTGCGCGGGGAGAACCCGACGGAGATTCTCAGGATGAAGAGCGGGTACGCGGTGCTGGGGGATTATCAGTATCTGCCCGGGTACTGCGTGCTGCTCAGGGTGCCGCCCGCGTGGTCGCTCAACGAGCTGACGCTTGCGGAGCGCGCGCAGTTTATGCAGGATATGACGCTGGTCGGGGACGCGGTGATGGAGGCGTGCTGTCCGGCGAAGCTCAATTACGCGGTGATGATGAACCTCGACATGGTCCTGCACGCGCACATCCAGGCGCGCTACGCCTGGGAGCCGGACGAATATCGCAGGGGACCCGCGTGGAGCTACCCCGTGGAGCAGCGGACCGACGAAAAGTGCTATTACGCCGTTGAGGAAAACATCGCGCTGAAGGAGCGGATCCGGGCCGCGCTGACGAAGCGGCTTGCCGATATCGGCTACTGGGAGGGCGGAACGCCATGCCCGTGAGATGCGCCTGGGCGAAGGGCGAGGCCATGATCCGCTACCACGATACGGAGTGGGGCAAGCCCGAGCACGACGACCGGAAGCTGGCGGAGATGCTGCTGCTGGAGGGGTTTCAGGCGGGGCTTTCGTGGGCGGTGGTCCTGAGCAAGCGGGAGAGCTTCCGCAGGGCGTTTTCGGGGTTCGATCCCGTAAAGATCGCGGATTACGACGAGCGGGACGTGGAGCGTTTGCTGGCCGATTCCGGCATTGTGCGCAACCGGCTGAAGATCAAAGCCGCGATCCGCAACATGCGCGTGTTTCTGGACATCCAGCGGGAATGCGGCTCGTTTGACGCGTATCTGCTCTCCTTCGCGCCGGACGCGCCCGTCATCGGCGGCGCGGAGTACGTGTGCTCCTCCCCGCTTTCGGACGCGATCAGCAAGGACCTTGTCAAGCGCGGGATGCGCTTCATGGGCACGGTGACGGTGTACAGCTTTTTACAGGCGGTCGGGATCGTAAACGATCACGATCCAATCTGTGATTTTAAATTCCGGTGAAGGAGCTTTCGATGACCATCCAAATCAAGTACCATGCGCCGATTGAGAAGATCGGGCGCATCGAGCAGGGGGACTGGATCGATCTAAGGGCCGCGGAGGACGTGACGCTGAAAGCCGGCGAATACCGGCTGATCTCGCTGGGGGTGTCCATGCGGCTGCCCAAGGGCTTTGAGGCGCACATCGTGCCGCGCAGCTCCACGTTCAAGCAGTGGGGCATTTTGCAGACCAATTCCATGGGCGTGGTGGACGAAAGCTACTGCGGCGATACGGACGTCTGGCGCATGCCGGTGTACGCCGTGCGCGATACGCACATCGGCGTGAACGATCGCATCTGCCAGTTCCGCATCGTGGAAAAGATGCCGCCGGTGATCTTCGAAGAGGTGGAGGCCATGGGCGGCAAGGCGCGCGGCGGGTTCGGCTCCACGGGCGTGCGCTGAGAAACGGAGAGGCTATGGCGCGGAATTTCTTCAAACAGAACAGATCGGTATTGCTCGCCGCGGCGCTGCTGCCGGCGATTGTGCTGCTGGTCTGGTGCGGCGCCAATCAGGACGATTTTTACCGCGCGTCCCTGCCGCTGACTGTGTTTACGGCGGCGGAGGACGGCGAAGCCGCCCTGCTGCAAAGCGACCGGCTGATGCTGGAAAAGGGCAGCTATACCTTTACGATCACCTATCAGCTGGCGGACGGCGGAAGCGGAGAAGCCGCCGTTGAGATCATCAACGATCTGGCCGCCGATGCGCAGGGCAATCCTTCGCCCGTGCTGGCAAGCGCGGCGCTCGACCCCGAAAAGACCGAGGCGGCGCTGACCCTGACCGTGGACCGCACCACGCGGGGAATCCGCATAGTGCTGCGCGGCGTAACGGCCCGGAGCGTAACGGGCGTTGTGGATGTGCTGTCCGATCAGCCCGTGTGGAGCGACACGGCGTTTTTCATCCTATGCGTTCTGCTGGCGGGCGGCGGCTGCCTGTGGGTATCCCGGACGCGCAAGCAATTTCAGATCCTTCCGGAATGCCTGGCGTGGGCGGTGTGCATGCTGGCCGGGCTGGTGGCCTCGCTGCCCGCGCTGCGCGATTTTCTGGTGTACGGGCACGATCTGGCGTTCCACCTGACACGTATCGAGTCAATCAAGGACGGGCTGCTGTCCGGCCAGTTCCCCGTGCGCATCGACCCGACGTTTTTAAACGGCTACGGCTACGCCTCCTCGGTGATGTACGGCGACCTGCTGCTCTATATCCCCGCGCTGCTCCGGCTGTGCGGGGTCTCCATGCTGGTGAGCTGGCAGGCGTTTATCGTGCTGCTGAACGTCCTGACCGCATACCTGACCTACCGCGCCGTGAAGAGCCTGACGGGCAAGCCGGCGGTCGGACTGATCGCGGGCGTTACGTACACGCTGGGCATTTACCGGCTGATGACGCTGTTCACGCGCGCGGCGGCGGGCGAGGCGCTGGCGATGCTGTTTTACCCGTTGGTGATCGTGGGCATCGTTGCCACAGTGTGGCAGCCAGCTTTGAGCGGCGTACAAATGGCGGGCAATCCAACAACCCAAACCAGACCGATGCCGCGGGGGAAAGGGATGGCTTGGTTAATCGCTGGCATGACGGGCATGCTGCAAACGCATTTGATCAGCCTGGAGATCGCGGGCATCGGCTGCGCGCTGTATGTGCTGATCTGCATCGTTTTCCGTAAAACCTCGTGGAGGGCGATCGGGAGGCTCTGCGCCGCGGCGGGGATCACCGTTGCGGTCAACCTGTGGTTTATCGTACCGCTGCTTCAGTATTCCGCGCTGGATCTGGATATCTTCCATCAGGAGAAGCAGATCTGGCTGCACGCGGCGTATTTGCCGCAGCTGTTCGCCTCGTTTGTGAACCCCTATGCGGGCATGACCACCTTCCCCGGCACCACGGCGGAGATGCCGCTTTCGGTGGGGCTGCTGCTGGGGATGGGGCTGATCGGCATGCTGTTCGCGGCGTACCAAAAGCGCGAGGGGCGGATTGCGGACACGGGGCTGTATGCCGTGGGCCGCGGCACGGCGCTGTTTGCCGTGCTGGCGCTGTTCATGGCCTCGGTCGCGTTCCCGTGGACGTACGTGCATCGGGTGCCGGTCCTCGGCAAATTGCTGTTCGCGGTGCAGTTTCCGTGGCGCTATCTGGGCGCGGCCTCGGCGCTGCTTTCCATCGCGTTCGCCGTGAGCGCGTACCTGCTTGTCGGGGCGTCCGACCGCCGCAAGCTGCTGGTGCTCGGCTGCCTGCTGCTCGCCATCCTAAACGCCGCGCCGTTTATCGACGCCGCCATCCAGTCGGACGACCAGATTGTGGTCGTGGAGGACAAGTACGCCGATTTCGTCGCGCCGGTGTACCTGCCGGGTGACTACTTCCTCGAAGGCACCGACGTGGACGCCTACCTGAGCCGCCCGCCCGTGCCTGCCGTGACCTCCGGCGAAGCGGAATTCTCCGATTATTCGAAAGACTACCTGACCGTCTCGTTTGATTACACCGCCGCCACCGCCGCCGACGTGGAGCTCCCCCTCTACGGCTATCCCGCCTACCGCGCCACGCTGAACGGCGGCGAGGAATTAACCCTCTCCGCCGGCGAGAACAACATCCTCACGGTTGCGCTGCCGGCGGGCCAAGGTCACGTGGAAGTGACTTATGCACAGCCGTGGTACTTTACCCTTTCGGATATCCTCTCCCTGCTTGCCACCCTCGCGCTGATCGCGTGGGGGATTGTCAGAAAACGCAAATTAACCATCACGTGTTCGTAGCACAGGGATAGAATTACTAACATTGAAGCTAAAGCTATTGTATTTTATCAGTAAAAATGGAATGATTGCGGAACGACCATAGCATCTCATAAGTAAGGTTTATAGTATTTGATAGTATAGGATTGTTTCGAGGTGATAGAAATGTCAATGCGCGGAAAAAGTATCAATCTATTTCTCATGGATGGTACGGCAAGTGGACGGATAAAATCTACGTTAACACGGATGAAAGAGGCGCCTATGAAAGTTTTGCTTGACACGAACGAGTAAAGCTTCCGTTACTGTTGACAGCGCAGTGACAATATACACAACGGATTCAGGAAAAACAGCGGCAAGGAATAGCGGTTGAGCGCGCAGGGCAGCAGAAACAGCGGCAGCAAAACACATAATGCGAAGGAAAAGAGAGCGGTGGGAACTCTCTTTTTTCGGTAAATCGCATACAGCAACCCGATGAGCACGATCCATGTTTGCGTACCGATCGCAAACAGGTACTTTATAATGGGGACGCTCAGGTATCCGTTGTCGCGGAACGCCTTTTCAAAAAAAATCCGGAATGCGGGGACAAGGGTGCGATATCCAACCGGGAACGCCGGCAAGTTGGACTGCGAGGAAAACGACATATAACCGTCGGAGGGCACCCAGTAATTCTGCATATGGGATACGTCGCCGATATACCATAACCCGCGGGTGAGGTCCAAAAAAGCTTCAGCATAAGATACGGGATATTTGACAGAGAGCCGGAGCCAGGTTTTCGCTAGTGTCAAGAGAAGTTTGCAATTTCAGAGCTCCGAAAGATACGTCAGGCGGCTTTGCCGAGCAATCCCTGCAGGGATTGCTCGCTGAGATAGGCGCGGGATACCGACCAGTCCTCGGCGT
>Ga0116164_10001259_pt1 | contig 19368 bp, 18 predicted proteins | sample AD_UKC109_MetaG_FD_89888 | JGI IMG/M metagenome (GOLD analysis project Ga0116164, IMG submission 89888) | Active sludge microbial communities of municipal wastewater-treating anaerobic digesters from Hong Kong - AD_UKC109_MetaG | ecosystem: Engineered > Bioreactor > Anaerobic > Digestate... | reverse complement strand
ATGAAAAACCGGAAATTTTCAGTTTGTTTTTCACGAGAGTCTTTAAAGGCTTTTCAAATCTTAAAAATCCTATTTCGGAAGGGATATATGTTGACTCCTTATTATTATCTGTATCTAAAAATTAGAACTTTCGAATAACCGTTTTTGATAACGTTTAAAAAAAGGGGAAGGTTTTTTCACCTTCCCCTTTTTTGTTCATTTTACTGAATCTGTACGTCTATGGCTCTTTTCTTTTCTTCTTCTTTTTTCTGGACTTTGAGTTCCAGAACACCGTTTTCAAACTTGGCATCAATCTTGGCCACATCCGCATTTTCCGGCAGGCTGAACTGTCTCTTGAATGCGCCGTATCTTCTTTCAATGATGTGATAGCTCTTATCCTTTTCTTCCTTTTTCTCTTCTTTGACTTCGCTTGAAATGGTGAGTACGTTGTCTTCCACTTTGACTTTCACGTCTTCTTTTTTGAATCCGGGCAGTTCAAATTCAAAAACATACTCGTTATCCGTTTCGTAAACATCTGCGCTGGGCATCATACAGGTTCCCGCCTGTGGATTTTTGCCTGTCAAAAAGTTGTTGAAAACGGAATCGATATCCCTTTGCATCTCCCTAAACGTTTTGAAAAAATCATCACTTGTTCCTCTTCTTACTATAAGACCCATAAAGAACACCTCCGCTTTAATCATTTTTTTGGGTTTCATAAGAATTGACGAAAGCGAAGGTTATTTTATTACACTTGAACGATTTAATCTGATATGGTACGAATCATGTTATTAGCAGCAGACTAACTTAATCCATTTTCCAACATTCTTCGATCAACATTTTGGCCATGGGTAAATCGATGTTTTTTCCCTTCAAATCACTGATATATTTTCTTGTTTCCTCGATCACCCATGGATCGATTGAATTGGCGGACTGGATAAAATACCCCACACCGTGGCGTGCTTCGATCAGTCCTTCATTCACGAGCTTTTCAAAGGCCCGCATAACCGTGTTGGTATTCACGTCAAACACTTTGGAGAGCTCCCTTACCGGGGGAAGTTGTTCTCCGTCTTCCATGTTGCCCAGCATGACTTCTTTTTTGATCATATTCATAATTTGGATGTAAACCGGCAACCCTTTGTGTTTATCCACACTTGTCAACATTTCATCACCCCTTTCTCAGGATAGTTCACACAAGCTTCTTCTGAAAGGGAATAAACTCTTTTTTCCCTTGGAGATAGCCTAAGACTATCTCTTTGAAATTGGGATAACGTCCCACATCCTCCATCGTTCTGATGAGGGTCTCGTTGTCGATGATGCCGATCACGTCCCCGGCAGGTATTTTTTCTCCGCTATTGACGATCCGGTGTTTTTCCTTAGAGTTGTCGATGGTATCGGCGTAGAGTATTTCCCCCTCTTTGATAATGGCAAATGAGGTGGCAATTTCTTCCAATTCATAGATTTCGTGGGAGGAAATGATGATAGTTTTATCTTCCTGTTCTTCTGTGTAATTTTTAATGACCTTCAAAATCTCCGAGCGGATAACCGGGTCCAAGTTTTGTGTGGGTTCGTCCAACAGCATTAGGTTTGAACCGGCAGACATGCACAAAGCCAGGTTTAAAAGAGTCTTCATTCCCATGGAATAGGTGGTGACTTTTTCTTCCAGACTGAAGTGAAAATGATTGGCAAAGCTGGAAAAGATTTTCTCGTCCCAGCCAGGATATAATTTACTCCAAAGGTCATGATAATCTTCTCCGGAAAACCTGGAAAAGGTGAGTCTTTCTTCGGGCATTACACTCATGCGCTCTTTGACTTTGGATGAAAGATTTTTACCGAAAACGCTGATTTCTCCATTATCGGGTTTGATTTCCCCGAATATGCTTCTTAGGGTTGTGGTTTTTCCGGCACCGTTAGGACCAATCAAGGCAAAGATTTCGCCGGTTTTGATCTCCATTGAAATATCGTTTAAGACTCGTTTGCTTCCAAATCGTTTGGTCATATTTTTAATTGATACACTCATTTTGTTGCCCCCTTCTTAACAAACAGATAAAGAGCGGTTGCGAATAGTACGAATGCAAATGTTGCCGCAGCAAAGATGTTTCCTTGGGAAATGGGACTGATGTACCAGTAAAAATTCCGGTAGCTTCCTATCGATGAGATGATCCAATCTCCGATGAGTACCAGGAAAGGCATCCCAAAATTGTCCATTCCTGCTGTGACAAAAATCATGGCAATGGAATAATATGCCGTGGCAAAGATCATCGAATTGCCCCAGGATAGCCATATGGCGTTGACAGAAAATAGGCCAAAGGGAACACCGGCACCTATAAAATGAGTCATCGTGACAATACTAGCCATGAACAGCCAAGAGATGAGAAAGACTTCACCCAACGTGTAGGGAAGAATCATCACGTTAACCGTTCTCTTTTGCTGAACATCCCAGGCCAGCATGCTCGTGGCCAACAGGAAGAGAAAGATCGTTTTGATTTCAAATCCCGGAATAAACAAAAACAACGAGAACACAAACAACCTTCCGGCTTTTTCACTGAATTCTTTCATGTAAAAGGCTTCTATTCGTTTTAACATATTGGCACCTCCACCTCTCAATATTCCTCAACATCAACGTTGAACAACTCGCCTTTATGGTTCACGGAGAGTTCTGATGGCTGATTTCGAAGCGTTTGCACTAAAAATTTACCAAATGTGGCTTTCAATTCCACTTGCCTTTTCGCTTCCCAGCTTGAAAGGAATTTCAATTTTCCGTTCAGCACTTCAGATTCAATTTCCAAATAGTCCAGTTGTTGCACATCAGCGCTAAAATTCATGGCTTCGGCATGAAAGACAAAATCACTTCCGTCCAGAACCCCTTTAAAATTCATCGCTTCAGAATCCACTTTCAAATTTTCCACAGCATAATTTCCCTGGAAATTAACAGCATCCACACGGATGTCAAAGGTCTGAGCCATCACATCCCCCTGAATGGAAGCCGCCTCAACATCCATCGAAATCTTCTCGTAAGAGAAATCAGCGGGCACTTGCACCACAAGCGTCCTGTTACCCCTGATGCTTCTTCCGTCTAATGTCAGTTCGTTGCCTGCTTCGTGCACTTTTTCGATCATCTCCGAGGGATATTGAACCATTTGAGTCTCCTTCAAGAAGTTTACCCGGACAGCGTTTCCCAAAATTACCAGATTCGGCATCACTGCCGCATCCGTATCCGGTAGCACCAGCCGAGTGTTCTGCTCAAAATCCACTCCAAAATTCATTTGCCCTATATGATTCATGAACCAAGGGAATTCAAAATCGTTGAAAAACTCAATCGACGCATAAACAATCCCCATGATCAGCAACATGAGAATAAAAAAGATGATCAACAGGACTTTAAACTTTTTAAAACATAAGGCAAACAAGATGCCGGCTGCTCCTACAAAAACAATCTTGACGGGAATAAAAGGCAGATAGATGGCTAAAAAAGCCAGGATTAAAGCAATTGCCAATTTACCCAAAATTGGGTAATTCTTCTCCATAAAACACACACCTCCAGTGTTGTTTAGTTATATAGTGTTCTAATGTATTATAACACTATAAATCTCAAAAGTCAATCCGTCTATAAAATCAGCTCGGCGATAGTTTGAAGGGTTGCAATATCCACCCTCATGCGGTTATAATGGAAAACGAGAAAGCCGATGAGTTACGGCTTGCCATTGTTAAATTAAACGAGGTGAGAGAATGAAAAGAGTATTAACCCAGGCAGAGGAAAAGAATGTCATTGAGTTGACAAAAGAACTGATTCATTATCCCAGTTCTATTTGGGACGATGACCAGGTCTATCAATATGCCTATGATTATCTGAATAAAAAGGGTTATCACCCTGAAAAAGGCGACAGTGACACCTATTCCATCGAAAATCGGGAGGGCTTCTTCAACGTGGTGGCCAAGATCGGCAACGGCAAAGGCCCCAAGATCCTTCTCAACGGTCATCTGGATACCGTTGGCTCAAAAGGCGAGTGGCTATACGACAAATACCAGGCCTATGAAGCGGACGGCAAGATTTACGGATTGGGGGCGGCCGACATGAAAGCCGGTTGTGCCGTTGCGGTTCAGGTGTTCGAAGCGATTGCGAAACGCTGCCCCGATTTGAACGGCGAGTTGTTTCTGTCCCTGGTATATGGCGAGGAATCGCCCCACTCCATTGGCACGGATGAGTTGTTGAAGCAGTTCGGCTTTGAAGATTACGATTTAATCGTTGTCACGGAGCCTTCTCCGGAATTGACCAAGGATAATTATTGCCTGACCCACGAGAAAATCGTCAAAAACCCACAATTCCCCGTTCTGGTGGTCGGGGCGGAAGGACGGGAGAAATATGAAATCAAATTTTTCGGAAAAGAGTCCCACGCCTCCCATCCTAAACGGGGGCTTAACGCCCTTCACGATGCTTCACGGGTGATTACGGAGCTGATTAGTTTCAACAAATTTTCGGATATCAAAACGGGGCGTGGGGATTATGTTGTACTCAACATCGAAGGAGGAGATGAATCCTTCACCGTCCCCGGCTTCTGCAAAGTCACCGTCAACCGCCAATTGGGCATCAATGAAAAGCCCTCTGCCGTTGAGAAAGAAATACGCCAGATCATTAAGTCACTGCATCTGAAAACCAAAGTCTTGCTGGAGAAAAAATATTCGCCGTCCGAGGAAGTGGAATACAGACCGTATTTATCAAATAACAACCCCTATTTTGACAAACTGGTTGAAATCATCGAAACCTATCGGCCGGCAAAAAAGGAAAACAAATGCCGCTTCATCTCAAGCAGTATCGGCGATTTCAACCTATTCGGCGTAAGAACCAAGATCCCCACACTGGTATTTGGGCCCGGCGGGGGCAACATCCATTCAGCCAACGAATACGTCAACAAGCAGGAAATCATCGACTCAGCCGAATACCTCACTAAATGGCTGCTGGATATATTTGGAGAGTAAACGAGAAAGGGGGTTCCTATCCTGTGATTACCCCAAAATACTCACTCAGGGTTTTTGTGTATCGTAGGAATCTTGATAAACGTGATCACTTTTGCAATAAATAAGCCGGCTATGATGATTTTCACAACTGGGCTTTCAAAGAAAAAGAACAACACCGTCAGCAGAATTGAAACCGGGATGGTGATGGTCAGTTTTGCCCGCAGGCTCATGCCACCCTCCTGCAGAAATTTCTCTACGGTGTTTTTATAAATTTTGCTTTTCAGGAGGAAAGTGTGCATTTTTTCCGAACTGTTGGCATAACAGCCCGCACTGATGAGCAGAAAAGGGGTTGTGGGTAAAACAGGGATAAACACCCCAATTAGTCCCAAGACCAGTGTGATTGAACCGATGATGATCAATGATATTTTTAAGACCAAGCTTTTATTTTGACGTTCTTTTTTCATATCAATCCCTTAAACCGCTCATGATTTGATGTCCATAACGATTATAACATTGCTTTTTACGACGATTCAAAAAGACGATACCGGCTTTTTACAAAAATGGGGTTATAATCAATAGAGTCCACCATCCATCAACAAGATCGGAGGTAATCATATGAAAAGAACCGCTTGTAATCTTCTAATTATGTCGATACTGATTTTTACTCTTTTGTTTTTTCTGGCATCATGCACCAACACCCGTACGTTGATCGTTAGAATTCCTTTTGATGAACTTCAAAACGGCGCCTTTTATGGGGGAAGCTTGCTGTTCAATCCGGTTGACCCGTCCATGTCGCAGCTGGGAGATGGAACGCTAATCGCCTTTCAGGACATCGAATACGGATGGGAAACTGAGGAGGAGGAGGATACTTATACCTCCGAGATCACATCCAAAAGATACGGTTATTTATACATCCGCAATATTGAGCCCGATCGGATTGTTTATGACTTTCTTGTTTACGATTCAGACGGTCGGATCGTCAAGAGAAAAGACGCAGCCGAGCTGCCTCTGGTACTGGGAGTGCCGGATTTTTCAAACACCAGAGACAGCGACACGTTCACCGGCATAGCTTATCACACGGATATAGCTTCATCCCACGCCGCCATCGCCGATGCTTATCTGTTGAGCTTTATCCACGAAGAACCCCAAACCGAAGAAAACAGTACGGATCCCACAGCCGGCGAAGCCTATCGGCGGGTATTGTTTCGGGTGCAGCAGACATCCAACTCCCTCATAAAAGTCCATCCCAAAGGGATCATCGCTGTCAGCCATTCGAGCCCCAAGTCTTTGGTGGTCAACAGCGCTTTTCACCCCCTTATCGATGCACACACCGAAGATGATCTCAGTTTCCTCACCTTTCTCAAAACACAAGAGCTCCCGGAATTTGAACCCGGAGATTATATTCTGGATGATCTGGCAGGCGATGTGATGCAGGTCGTGGCAATTACCGATTACGAATATATGATCATCGTTCAAGCCCGGAAAGCTCAAATGCAGGATGCCTTGGGAAGTGTCCTCGTACAGGTGGATGGATCCCTTGAGGAGATCATCAGTCGATACGGCAGCGAACAGGACCGGGAAAACCTTCATCGAGCCAGAATCAATCTTATTGAAAAGGAATGGGATATCCATATCCTGGATGAAGAACTGGCAAGTGTAAAGATCGAAAACAGCTTCAGAATGGATGTCAATTGTTCCATACACCTTCACGCCAGCTTTGATTCTTTTAGTTCCAACGGAAAGCTGTCCTTCCCCATGACGATGTCCTCCATACTCATGATTGAGGCCATGATCGGATTTGAAGAAGAACACCAGTCAAGGATAGCCGATCCGGAAGTTTCTTTTTCCGTCTGTGGTATCCCCGTAAAGGTGGGTGTTCCCATAGATTTTTATTATGATTTGAAAGCCCAGCTGGCTAAATTCGATTTTGAATTTGGCCCACAGATGAACATGGAATTGGGGTTCACATACGATGTAGGGGCAAAGGTCAAATACAAGTGGAAAATCATTCCGGTGGGCATCAAAAGCTGGTCCGATGCCTCAGGCATCCACACCCACTCTGAAAGCATGCACGGCCCCGTCATCGATTTTGACGCAGATCCCACGTTAACGGCGCAAGCCGGTTTTAAAACCTACCCCGGCATCACCATCGCCTGTATCCTGCGTCCTCAAATGGAGATCCCCTTTGCCCTGCAAGCGGAGTATAAAGATCATCACACCACCCTTGACTTTATTACATCGGGAGAAATGGAAATGGCGCTGGATTTGAAATTCTACAAGCACACATTCAAATTCGGCAGGGTTTTTAAATACACGAAAGAATTGTACAATTCATCAAAATAAACGTTGATAACAGAATGATTTTTCTGCTCTCTACGATGGGAAACAAAAAACAGGATATCCAAAAAAGGTATCCTGTTTTTTGTTAGCTTTCTATTTCTTGTTTGCCTATAATTAAATCTTAAACTTCTCTACTAACTGTGAGAGTTGTGATGCAAGGGAATTTAACTCCTCTGCAGTTTTATTGATTCTTTCGGAGGATTCCGCAGTCTGCTTAACCCCCGTTGCAATTTGCTCCATTTCTTCCGATACACTGGTCATAGATTTGGCGGAAGTATCCATGGCGGATGCCATTTCCTCTGCAGAGGCACTTTGCTCCTGCGCAGCTCCTGACAGCGATTCCACTTTGTGGTTGACGTTCACCATGTAACGAGTGATTTTGTCAAACTCATCGGCCAATAATTGTGTTCCCTCATTCAGCTCTTTGTAATATTCCACGGTCTTTTTAACGGCCTGATTGGCATTACCTGCGCCTTCGTCGATTTCATGAAGGATATTGGCAATATTAGCGGATGCCTTTTTACTTTCTTCCGCCAATTTCCGAATCTCATCGGCAACCACAGCAAATCCTTTCCCTGCTTCCCCCGCTCTGGCAGCTTCAATAGCGGCATTTAAGGCTAACAAATTTGTCTGTTCTGCAATGGAGGAAATGGTGTTGACAATTTCCTGGACATTCGTTGCCTTTTCAGCTACACTCATAACCAATTCCGTAGCGGTTTTATTCTGTTCACCAACCGTGTTCATTCGTTGCTTTTGCTTTGCCAGTTCGGCTTGACCATTCTTAACCGCTTTTTCCGTGTCGTTAATATTCCCGGCTAATTCCTGAGAATTTTTAGACACCTCTTGGGCGCTGGCGGCAACTTCCTCAACGCCGGACGTCACTTCTTCAATAGAAGCGGAAGTGTTTTGAACATTGGACTCCACGGTTTCCGACTGTGAAAGGAGCTGTTCCGCCGTTGCACTGCCTTCTTGTGCCATGGCAGAAAGGTCTTCGGCTGTTTGATCAACATTTTTGGTAGCAGCACTGATTCGCTGCATGGCTTCTCGAATCTTGTGAGCCATACTTTTCAGGTAGACGGACATTTGACCCACTTCGTCTTGACTGGTTGTTTCAAATTCAACGGTTAAATCACCGTTACCGAATTGTTCAGCCTTTTGAGCCAGATTTTGAATGGGCTTGGAAATGATCCTCCCCAAGAAAAAGGAAAGACCGATAAATACAGCTGCAATAAAGATGACAAAGAGAACAATAAAGGTCAACAGACTGTTGCTGTCCCTTTTGAAGTCTTTTTCGGGAATAATGATTCCAAGAGACCAATTAGGTGTATTGGGAATGGGGCTATAAACCAATTCCATTTTCTCCCCGTTGGCGTTAACCATAATCCCTTCGCCCGTTTGAGCGCTAACCATTTTTTCTCCTATTTCTTCAAGGTTTTGATACCCCGCTTCATCTGAATCCAATACGTTGAATTTCATAGCCATGGATTCGTCCGGATGCGCAACGATTTGGCCATCTCCATCAACCATAATGCCGTAACCGTTTCCCCCGACGTTAAACACTTCGACAATGGAGGATAAAGCCGACAAAGGAACAGTTCCCCCTACCATTCCGACTATTTTCCCGGAATCATCCCTTACTGAAAATGCGATGACAAACGAAGGCAATCCGGTGGATTTAGACACTACAGGATTGGAAATGACAAAATCTTCACCGGACATAATCTTTTTAAAATAATCCCTGTCCGATAAATCTAAAGCGTCCCCGGTAATGTATTTGCCCTTGCCGGTCGTGTCAATCTGAAATATGGCCGTATACGCTTTGCCAATCAACTGTTCCCTTTCTTTTAAATAGGCAATGCCGCTGTTAATATTCATCTCCTGAACGGCGTTAGCCCCAGCCATCATTTCAAGTCCTTTGGCATTCTTCAAAATCCATTCACTGATTTGTTCCCCTCTGCCTTCGATAATCTGCAAAGCATCACTGATGATGATTTCATCGACCGTACTGTTGACTCGAGAATAAATAAATAAAGTCAGAACGGAGAGAGAAACGATTGAAATCAACAAAATCCATGTCATGATTCGCCATTTAATGCTCTTGAATTGAAACAAGCGTACACACCTCCACTGGATTTTTTTAATAGAACAGAACTATTATACGCCATATGGCTCGAAAAGAAAAAATAACCCGTCTATTCTTTTCCGGGGGTAAATGCAAGAAGAACGATCAGCGATCTTCCATACTTTGTGCGATTTCAACCGAACTTTGTGCGATTTCAACCGATTTATTTGAAGATTGCTTGACTACGTTCAATTCGGTGCCCTTATCACTTTTTTAACATGACTCAAACTGAAGGGTGAAACCATGAAAAAGAATTTTGAGCTGTTGTTTTTTCTGTTGCCGGCTATCCCTAATGGCAGCCTTTTTCGTTTTATTGTTAGGCACCAATCTCACTGATTCATTAGAATTTGGTTCAAATCCATTTCCCAGCGATCATATTGCTGCCGGTCACTCATCTCAAGGATGCCGGCCATCGACCCGTAGAAGGCTTTGACAGTTGGCGGTAATGCCCAGTCTTCAACATCAAGCCAATTGGCTGGTTGGATATTGGCAGCGTGGTCTTGGTAGAAATAGGATTGATTGCGAAGGATCAGTTTGAGATATTCGCCATCGGGATTTAGTCGCACCCAATCGAAACAGGCGCATTCTTTGAACCCCTGATACAACTGATGGATATGGGGTTTATCCGTTACCGTTTGAACGTGATCGTCTTTGGCAAATACCAGCATCACTTTTGTCGTTGTGTTGTTAATCTTTTCAAATTTATTGGAAGTACTTCTTTGTGCCCAGAATGCCTTTGCATATTCCGGGGTAGCCAGCAGCTTGGGCCATCGGTTCAGATCAAATGCCTTATTGTCCTCCAAGGCTTTGGTTAGTTCATATGAATAGATGAATAAACGATCCATGCTGGGGGTTCGCCTGGCAAAGGTAAAATCCCCTGCTGAATGGCTGCCACTTGCATCCAAATCCAAGTACGGAATTTGGGATTGCAAGTCGTATTTCAAGGTACGATAATCCAAATGGATTTGATTCAGACTGTATGATTGCGGGTATTGGTACATGGGATTTTGGACTTTTGTTCCTTTATTATCCTCATAATGACCGATTTCAACGGCAATGATAGTATCCGTGGTCGGGTTTTCCCCACCCACAAAATAAGCGATAGACGACGCAGCTTGCGGGTGATTAGCAAATAAATTCACCACTGCTATTCCGGGATGCGAGAAGGCGTAAATTCCGATATTGTCGACATTTACGGGCGTTTTGACAAGGTCGTTTAAATATTTACCGTTCACATCCTTCATATTTCCAGAAGCGAACAACGCCACTGTGGACAAGGCCTGAATACAATTCTCCCCTCCATAATCGAACTGACCCTGGCTTGTGACATTTTTAGCCTTATCAGTACAGCCAGGCCAAAGGAAAGAAAGTGTAACCAATCCATTGTTCAGTAAAACGGGCTCAGAGTCAAAAGGTGTTTTTGAACTGTTGACGTGCATGTAAGCACTCACCAAGATCACAGCGCCTGTTTGCGTACGATAACGCATAATGTTGGGTTCAGTAATGCTGACAGCGATACGGCCGATTCCCTCACATTGAACATAAGTCACATGCGAGGTAAAATTCTTCTCGGGAAGATTCTCAGCCATTATTGTTAAACTAATGAAAACCAAACACACAAACAGTAGTCTTTTCTTCATGGGTATCCCTCCACAACTTTTTTAATCCACTAACCATTGATTATACCAATAATGCGTTTCATGTTAAACTATAGTCAGCAAAACGAATGAATAAAAAGGGGGATGACATAATGAACACCATCATCGAAAGTCTGATGAATCGAAAATCCATCAGGGTATTTGAAAAAAAAGAGATCGCTCAGCAAGACAAAGAATTGATCTTAACGGCTGCAACCGAAGCACCCACAGCCGGCAATCAACAGCTATACACGATTTTGGACATCACTGACCAGGGGTTAAAAGAAAAATTAGCCGAGACATGCGACCATCAACCGTTTATTGCGACAGCCCCGCTGGTGCTCATTTTTTGCGCCGATGCTAAAAAATGGGTGGATGCGTTTGTTGAAGCCGATGCCAATCCAAGAAAACCCGGCGTTGGCGATTTGCTGCTGGCGGTAAGCGACGCCAATATTGCCGCTCAAAATGCCGTTGTTGCTGCTCAAAGCTTGGGTATCGGTTCCTGTTATATTGGCGATATTATGGAGAATCGTGAAGAGCACAAGCGTTTGTTGGGTATTCCAGACTGGGTATTCCCGGCAGCCATGCTGGTATTTGGCTATCCCACGCAGCAGCAGTTGGATAGGGCGAAGCCCCAACGAGTAGATTTGCAATATATCGTTCACGAAAACACCTATCAACCCTTCACCGGACAGCAGCTCAGGGAGATGTTTGAAAGCAAACTGGGGAGTAAAACCTATGAAGAATGGATGCATGCTTTTTGTGAAAGGAAATACAACTCCGATTTTTCAAAAGAAATGTCGCATTCCGTAAAAGAATATTTGAAGGAATTTTTTTAAGGACAATATATTCATTCACCCAATCTGCTTATTTCAAGCGACACAAATAGTTCATTTGTGTCGCTTTTTTTTAAATAAATCCCTTCGGGAGATAGTCTTCGCAGCCATTTTTTACCCTTTTGCAATGACAAATCTTTCTATATGTTTATTTCATATATATACGTTTTGAAGCTGTTGACAAGCAAAGATTAAATATATATAATTCTAATATAGAAGTATATTTTTAGACGTTGAATATATCTATAATATTCTTTTAGATTAAAGGGGGTGAACCGTATTAAACGTATAATCTTTTTTTTACTCATTTTTACTACTTGTATTCTGTTGGCACACACACCGCTTCTCTTGGTGGAAGATAACGGCGATGGGACGCTGTATGCGGAAGCGGGCTTTTCTGATGGTTCAGGAGCTCAGGGAATGACTTGCAGATTGGAAGACGAGAACGCTAAGGTGTTATGGGAAGGAAAATTCGATGAATTCAATTCAGTCGAAGTGGCTATTCCCGAATGTCCGAAATATTACGTTGTCTTAGATGCCGGTCCGGGGCATATTGTAAAAAAGGAAGGTCCGGTTAAGTCTGCCAAAAAGGAGGAAGCACCTGTAACAGAAGCGATAGCCGAGGAGGCTAAACCGGCAGAAAGACCTGTTGAATCAACACTACCAGCAGTCAATCAGTCGGCTGTCTCCGGTATTAGCCCGGTATCTTTTTATCCGGTCAGAGACTATTCAAACAGCAGTGATGACCTTAAAGCATTAAAGACTCAGATGACACTACTTACTGTATTTATAGGTGTCATGGCTCTATGTCTTATTTTTATCACCGTTACATTCATCATAATGGTTTCAAACAAAAAAAATTAAAGGAGATGTTTGAACAATGAAAAAAAGGCTTTTCGGTGTTTTATTGATTGCTGCAATTCTGACGACGGCGGTGTTTGGTCATTTTCAAATGATTTATACCCCTAATACATACCTGGGAGAAGACAATGCCAGTAAAATTGATCTTCAACTCATCTTCACCCATCCGGGAGGGGGGACCCACGATGCCATCCCCGACCCTTTGACTATGAACATGGCAGAACCGGTTAAATTCGGCGTATGGAATAAAGGCGAATTCACTGATTTAACAGACCAATTGAAGAAATTTGATTTTACTCACGGTCAGAGAAGCGCAAATGCATATCAAATGTCATACCGATGCAGAGGCATGGGAGACTTCATGTTTACGCTGGAGCCGGGGCCTTATTGGGAAGCCTCGGAGGGAATCTACATTACCCAGTACACTAAGACAATTGTCAACCGAGCCGGACTACCCACAGATTGGTCAGAGCCCACCGGGATGAAAGCTGAAATCCTGCCTTTGAACTGGCCTGTTAACCTGTATGCCGGAAGCACATTTAGAGGCATTGTCATGATGGACGGAAAACCGGTGCCCAATGCGGAAATCGAAGTAGAATTTCTGAACACGAAGGCATTTAAAGGGGCGTTTGAGGATGCTTCATTAACTGAATACAATTTTGAAGGTGACGAAAGTCCTGCAATGGGTTTCATCACAAATGAACAAGGAGAATTCGCTTTCTCGTTCCCCTGGTCCGGTTGGTGGGGGTTTGTGGCACTTATGGAAGGTGAACCCATTGATGGCAACGATCAAGAGGTTGGTGCGGCTATTTTCATGAAAATTGAGAATGATCCGTTTTAACTAATTTTAGGCAATTTGTGAATTTCCGTTTTACCTCATTCACAAATTGCCTGGTTTATTTTCTTAAAAAACTCTGGTTACATGAAAAAATGATTCAACAAAGAAGGTGAGATTGTGAACGGTGTTTGTTTCTTAACGGATGTAAAAGAAAGAAGGAGAATGAGAATTGTCGCTCACACCGGTAGAGAAGAAATTGCGAGAAGATTGACTGATATGGGGTTGGCACAAGGAATGGAATGTGAAATCCTCATTCCCGGAGAAAACCATTCTCCCTATTTAATTGCGGTAAATGAATCTCGGTTGGCATTGGAGGAAGATATTGCGAAAAATCTGCGTGTTCAACTAATTGATGGTTGCAGGCATGGTCATCGCAGGAGAAAAAGAGTGACTAAAAGGCACGGCATGGGGTGGTTTGGACATGGAAAATAAGTTGAGCTTGGATTGCTTAAAACCCAAGGACAGGTGCATCATAAAGGAAATTCTTATGAATGGAGCGTTATCACAACGGTTGTTGGACATGGGTTTTCTCAGAGGCACTCAATTGGAAATCATTCGAAATGCGCCATTTTCAGATCCTTTAGAAGTCAAAATCCGGGGATCCCACATTAGTCTCAGACATGATGAGGCGAAGTTACTGGTAGTTGAGAAATTATGAATCTCAAATTCACCATTGCCTTAACAGGACAACCCAATGCCGGAAAATCAACTCTTTTCAACGCTTTAACCGGATCACGCCAATTCATCGCCAATTATCCGGGTGTAACCGTTGAAAAAAAGACCGGGGTTTACAAATTTCAAGATGATAAGTACACGGTGATTGATTTACCCGGCACTTACAGTTTGACAGCCTATTCTCTTGAAGAAAGGGTGGCAAGGGCGGTTATTTTGGATGAAAAACCCCATCTGGTCGTTCACGTAATGGATGCTTCCAATCTTTCAAGAAGCCTCAGTTTTACATTTCAATTGATGGAATTAGGCTGTCGGGTGTTGATTGCGTTGAATATGATCGATGTGGCAAAAGCCCGAGGAATCAACATCGATGTAGAAGCCTTTGAAAGAAAAATCGGCTTAAAGGTGGTCCCGGTTATCGCCAATAAAAATAAAGGGGTTGACCAGCTCAAACAGCAAATTGCACAAGCTTGCTGTGAAAAACAAAATCAGAAAAGCCCGCCTTCGGAAAAAATGACAATTGATTACGGTCCGCAAATGGAAAGTGTGATTGAACAGATCGAAAAAACATTGTCTCAAATGGAAGATCTCCATGCATTGTCTTTGCGTTGGTTGGCTGTGAAGTTTTTGGAAAATGACCGTGAAGTGGAAGAATTGATCAGCGGGAAAAAGTGTAGGAATTCAATCCTTGCGAAAGAATTGGGTGACAATTGATGGATCATAAAGAGAAAATAATCAAAGATTTATATACATTGCGGGAAACTTTTAATAAACAAGCCGGGGTTAATGCCCAGGTTCTCATTGCGGAATCAAGATACCATCATGCACAACTCATTATGGATCAAGCAACAACGACAACCCAAAGTAAAAAGCACACCCTGACGGACAAAATTGATGGAATCATTTGCAACCGGTTACTGGGACCCATCATTTTGTTTGCAACGCTTCTTCTCGTGTACGAACTCGCAATCGTACAGGGATACAATCTCACTAACTATTGGTGGCCTGTGCTGGGATGGTTCCAAGATACCATTGAATCATTGTTACCGGCACAGGGTTTTTTTGCAGACCCCATGCTGACTGCTTTAATATTATGGGTCGTTCAGGGTATTACGGCGGTTTTGAATTATATCCCCATTTTCATCATCCTGTTTGCATTGGTGGCGATTATGGAAGATTCGGGTTATATGGCCCGGATTGCGTTTATCTTGGATAGATTGTTTAAACCCTTCGGTTTACACGGACAATCCGCTTTGCCGTTGATGCTGGGCGGACTTTATGTAGGCGGATGCGCTATTCCGGGAATCATGGCCACACGGGCGATCAAGGACGAAAAGGCCAGACTGGCAACGATACTGGTTGTGCCCTTGATGAACTGTTTGGCAAAGATTCCGTTTTACGTTTTGCTCATCGATATTTTCTTCATTCAATACGCAGGTTTTATGATGTTTATGATCTCTACCATCACGATCTTCATGGCTTTGATAGTCAGTAAAATCCTTTCTCTCACCGTTTTAAAAAACTATGAGACAGCCCCTTTTATCATGGAAATGCCCCCCTATCACTTGCCTTCTCTCAACAATGTCTTGAGGCGTGTGTTTGAAAGAACGTGGATGTTTTTGAAAAAAGTGCTCACCATTATTATCTTTGTCATGATCGGTTTGTATTTTCTGCTGAATTTTCCCGGCTTGGGAAAAAGCACAACAGAAGCCTATCAGCGTCAAGCAGAACGGGTTGTATCTGAATTGATTACCACCATTGGCATTGATAACCCCTATCGTTCGAGCTTGAATACCCCTGAAAAAATTGCCGCTTACTTTTCCTTTGACAACGAACTAAGCTCGGAAAAAAGAGATGTCACTGACGAGAGCCGGATCTGGGAAATCAATCGAAAGTATTTACTGAAAGATCCGGAATTCTTCAAAATCGCTTCCAAAGGATCTTTTCAATTGGATTCAAAATGGATAGAATCGCTGGAGGACTATAAGCAAGATTACAGGCAAGCCTTTAACACCTTTTCTGTCTACACCGGCTCACTTGACGAAAAAGAGTTGATCCGGGCTTATAATGAATTCTACAGCCGTTGGGAAGAAACAAACTCCCTCTTTTTCGGCATCGTTCGAACGGGGTCTATCACCCTTACAGGCAATACGATCAAAGATACTGATGCAGCTTTGGTATCAAAGCATATCCGGCAAATTGAACGAGACAGGAAGGCAATGAGAAAGGAAGTTCATGACCAAATCCTTGAATCCAGCTATCTGGGAACTTTCGGAAAATGGCTGGAACCCATTACAAAGTATATCGGTTTTAACTGGAAAATCAACGTGGGATTGATCAGCGCTTTGGCGGCTAAGGAAAATACCGTAGCGACTTTGGGAAGTATATATCAAACAGACGATGACCAAGGTTCTCAGGCACTTGGGGAAAAGATCGCCAGTCAGGAAGGCGGGTTATCACCTCTTCATGCTGCAGCTATGATCATTTTCATGGCCCTTTATCCTCCCTGTTTGGCATCGCTTTTAACCATCAGTGCAGAAGCGGGGGTTAAATGGATGTTGTTTGCCTTTGCCTATCCAACCCTGATAGGGTTTATCTTTGCCTTCATTCTTTTTACCGGCGGTGGACTCTTGGGACTTTCGGGTTTGCAGGCAATGTTAGCCTTGTATATTCTTTTGGCAGTTGTGATGATCGGGATGGGATTTATTAAACCCCGTAAAAAGAAGATGGTCTAATTACAAGGTATTTGCCTAGTTGAATCCGTTGTGGTTTTTGATATACTCGATTCATGTTAACTGATATAATCAGGTGTCATCCACAAAACACAAAAGCATGGGACAAAGGAGTTGTTTATGGCAAGACAAGACGAAGGGCATATAATTTTAATGCTGTTGAGGAAAAATGGTCCCATGACCATTGAGCAATTAAAAGGGCATTTCTTTAAGTTCGCCTCTCAATTCGGCTTTGGTTTTGAACAATCGCATCATCATCATCAAAGTCATGGTGGTAAAGGGGATTTTTTCCAGGAACTGAACACTCAAATCGAAATTTTAGCTTATAAGGGACTCATTGAAAACCAAGACGGTCAGTTGTCTTTAACACAAGCTGGGCTCAACGAGGGAGAACAAACCGAAAAACAGTTTCAAAAAGCCGCCGGTTGGGTGAATAAAAACCTACTTTCCGCTGAAGGTGCTACGAAGAACACCCTGATTATCGATGCCATTTTGGCTTTTTTCAAACTCCTGACTGGCTTTATCACCTCAAGTGTGGGTTTGATTGCGGATGGAACGGATGCCGCATTGGACACCCTTACCGCCGGCGTGGTTTTTTGGAGTGTGAAGAAGAAAAAGGAGATGATTGGCAGTTTCGTCATCATCGCCATGATGTCGGTTACAGCTGTTGGATTAGGTGTTGATAGTGTATCAAGTATTTTCGCCACCTTACGGGGGGAATCGGAAAATATTGTACGGCCAGGGCTTGTGATATCGATTGAAGGAGTGGCGTTGGTTTTTGCCTATTTGTTGTCTTTGTATCAGCGTTTTGTAGGGAAAAAGACAAGGAGCCTGGCTTTAATTTCCCAATCTGTGGACTCTAAAAATCATATTTTTGTTGCTGGGGCTGTCATAGCAGGTGCCATTTTTTCAGTTTTTGGTATTCATTACATTGATGCCGCCATTGGGGTGTATATAGCGGTAAAAATCTTCATCGATTCCATAGGTCTGCTCAGGGAAACTTTCAATTCAATGCAGGGGCAAGAAATTGATTTTGACAAGTTTTCGGGGCATATTGATAATCGATGGAAAAGCGAAAAAAACAAAGCATTCATGGCAACAATCCTTTACAGCCTTTTAAAAAATAAGCATATGTCTGAAAAAGAGCTTATCACAATCCTTGAGGATACGTTTCAACCGGGCTATATTCCTGTTTTGAGTGAATTTCAAATCGGATTTGCGTTTAACACGGATTTTGAGCAAATACTTCCAGAAATGATGGCTCCCCTTATAGACCAATCCATTGTCAAACAGGATGAAAGAGGCTATTGGATCGATGAGAAAAAAAGGATTGAAATCGAAGAATTTGTTTCAAACACCTTTGTCGTGGAAACAAAGCCTCAGGATCTCAAGAAACGCTTGATCAACCTGTATCACAACGATTTCGATGCCATAGACGGCATCGAAAGAATCGGTGATTATTTGGATGAAAATGAGACAATAAGCGCCATTACAAGAGGCAAAACAGATCAAACGGTTTGTGTGCTGCTGACAACTCAGGATCGGATTCACATCTTTTCCCGCCGAGCTAAAAATCATGAGTCTATTGCTTATGAAGAAATACTAGCATTCACTCAGACTACCGGAAGATTATCAACCCTCACAATAGACTTAACCACATCCTCCAGGCATTACTCGTTCAGCTACCTTTCTCAAAGAAAATCGTTCGGCTTCATCAACGAGTTGAAAAGACACTTGGCAGCCTTACAAACAAACGATTCAAATCAATCGCTATTAGAAACCGAAGATGAGTTCACAAAAAAAATAAAAATTCTTCATCGCATCCAACGGTATCTTGGTAAAAGAACGCTTTTGAATAACCGTTAAAACTATTTCAAAGAACACATCGAAACAGAGTCATCAAGTGGGCGTTCCATTGCTCAGGGCCAACTTATCCCCAGTAATAAAACCACCGGGAATCCAGTTGCAAAGGAATTCCCGGTGGTTTTATGGTCGATTCAATCACGCTTCTTCTTTGATTATTTCAAATTGTAATTTATCCTCTTCCGTTGGCCCCAGAACCTGAACCACACTGTATTCTTCAACTTTACCTTCCAAGAGCATATCAGAGAGGGGGACTTCGATATATTTTTCGATGGCTCTGCGCATAGGTCTGGCACCAAAGTTTTCATCGTAGCCTACTTTTGCCAAGAACGCTTTGGCCTCTTCGCTGAGCTTGATTTTGATATGTCTGTCCACGATTCGAGAGTTTAGTCTTTCAATCATAAGATCGGCTATTTCCATCACATGTTCCTGGCTCAGGTTTTTAAAAACGATGATGTTGTCCAGTCGATTGATGATTTCGGGTTTGAAATATTTTTTCATCTCGTCCATGACGATTTTTTCCCGTTTCATCTCT
>Ga0116164_10001255_pt1 | contig 19415 bp, 15 predicted proteins | sample AD_UKC109_MetaG_FD_89888 | JGI IMG/M metagenome (GOLD analysis project Ga0116164, IMG submission 89888) | Active sludge microbial communities of municipal wastewater-treating anaerobic digesters from Hong Kong - AD_UKC109_MetaG | ecosystem: Engineered > Bioreactor > Anaerobic > Digestate... | reverse complement strand
TAGAGGCCGCTTTCGGTCATCACCGTCTGCATGTGGTCGACGAGGACGGCGTAGCTCCTCCTCTTGGCGATCGTCCCCTCGGGGGGGTTGTCGGAGTTGTAGATGTAAAGGTGAGGGGTGGACCCGATGGCGATGTCCGGGTAGCAGCCGTCGGAGAGGGCGACCGACTTTCCCGGCAGAAACTCCAGGTTCCCGTGGGTTCCGACGTGGACGATGACGTCGGCCCCGAAGACCTCTTCGAGATAGTGATAGGTGGCGAGGTACTGGTGGGGTGGCGGAACCTCTGGGTCGTGGAGGATCTTGCAGACCTGGCCGTCGCATCTCGATCCCGCACAGCCCCTCTTCGGCTGGACAGAGACTGTGACGTTGCCGTAACTGACGCCGGTGATCACGATCTTTCCGTCAAAGATCATGGCGGCGGGAACGCCGTCCTTCTTCTCCCCTGGGGGATTGCCCCAGGCATCAGAGACCTTCTGCCTCGCCCCTTCTGGAAGGGTCTCAAACCATTCCTCGTAATCCTCTCTGCTCATGAGGGCGAGGGCTCCGCCCTTCTTCACGATCTCCTCGATGGAGGTCCACCTGAACTCCGAGATCGCCTTTCGGTCCAGGATCTCCTCTACGAGGTCGGCCCCGGTCTTTGGCGGCGTTCCGACCGAATAGCCAGCGTCCCTCATCCGGTTCATTATCCGAGCGAGGCTTTCAAGGGAGTCGAGGTTTGCAGCAGACCCAACCGAGGCCTCCACCGAGGCGCAGGGGCTGTTGTGGAGGATGAAGGCGACCTTCCGCTCGCAGACCGGCTTCTCCTTGAGCCGGATCCAGTTTCCGACCCTCTCGACGATCCGGCTCACCCGTTCATCGAGGGGCCGGTGCCTCTCGAACTCCGCCCCGTCGATCTCGTCGGTCGTGGCCACGCCGACGATGACCGGCTCGATCGCCCCCTCGAACTCGGGCATGGCGACGCTCCATCCGACCTCGCTGCTCTTCATACCGTGGATGTCGGACCTCCACTCAGTCTCTGATGCGTGGTAGACGGTGAGGGGGTGAAAGATCGAAACTCCGAGCCTCTTCAGGACCTCGCGGGAGGCGTCAACGTTTCCAGCGTGAAATATCGACTGCAGATTTATCACGGCGTCGACCCTTCCCAAAAAGAACTCCTCGGTCACCTCCCCGCTCGACTTTGCCGAGAGATCCTTGTCGCCCATCCCGAAGCAGAAGGCCGGGATGACGTCGAACTCTTTCTCCAGCAAGCGGACGAAGGCGTCGACGATGTCGAGGTCGCCGTTCGCCCAGTATGTCCGGAAGAAAAGGAGGCCGACGGTGTGGTCGTGACGGGGCGGCCTCCAGGCGAGGTACTCCTCCACCGAATCGAAAGCCTCGGAGGCGTCTGGGTGGTATATCCCCTGCCAGAGCCTCTCCTCGGGCGGATCGTAACTGAGGTCGAGGCCGAGGAGCACCTTTCCCAGGTACTTCAGCATATTCTCCTCGTTTTTAAGGCCTCCGTAGACGATGTACTGGTTCACGGTCGCCACGGCGTCGAGGGGGACATTGGAGATCGCCCAGTTGGAGGGGTCTCTCCCGAAAGAGACCGTCGGGACAGAGTCGTCGAGGGCGTCGGCGATCTCGTCCCAGGGGCCGTCGTGAGAGGGATGGAGGAGGATGACCTCCGCATCCGAGAGAAACTCCTGAGATTGAGAGGCAGGGTCTTCCCCCGCAAACTCGGAGGCGACCGCCGCCTTCAGATCCAACCCGAGGTTTTTTGCGGCCTCCAGGAGGAGGGCGACGTCGCTGGCCCAGGTTATCGATCTAATCCGCATGTCACGACCTCACCAGAAAGTGATCAGATCTCCGGATAGACGAAAACGCGCCCCTCCGGGTATTCGAAGTTCAGATAGGCCAAGTACTCTCCGAGGACCTCTTCGGGGTCCAAGTCGACTTCGGGATGGAAGATCTTCGCCCAGTAAGTGAGGCCGACGACGCTGTCGAGGCCAAAGTGCATGCTCCAGTAGCAGACATAGACCTTGCCGTTCTTGACCGCCGAGACCTCCTCTGCTCCTGGCCTTGTCATGATCTCGTCTCTATCGGCCTCAAGCTCGGAGACGTTATCCCATCCCAGGTCTGAGACGGACTTGATCCTGATTATCACGTCGGGGTTCTCGGAGACGACCCATTCCCACTCGACTTTGGGGTACTCCACCAGGTCAGATCCGATGTTATCGCCTCCGGCGATCCTGCAGAGGTCGTTTAGGGCAGATCCGTTCCCATAAGAGCTGAGAGACCCGATACCTCCCTTGGAGCTGGACTCGATGTACACCCTTGGGGCGGATAGCCCCTCGACAGCAGCTGTGACCTCAGCCTCCTTCTCGTCACACCATTCACAGTAGGCTTCGGCCTCCCCCTCTCTTCCGAGGAGAACACCCAGAGTTCTGATCTCCTCTTTCAGGTTCTCCTGCTTGTAGAAGTCGAGGCCGACGGCGGTGATGTTCTCGAAGGGAGAAAGACCCTCCTCGACGGAGTAGATGCCGTAAGGCAGGTCGGGATAGGTGTAGCCTATGACGACGATGTCCGGGACGATGTAGTCGGACCCGTTCATGGCCAGAGATCCGATCGTCTCGTAGTCAAACTCTTTCCAGGTGCCCACTACCTCGCAGTCTGTGAGGTCCGGGAAGAGGGCGGGCTTTCCTGAGATGGTGTCGGTCACCCCGACGATCTCGTCTCCGGCTCCGAGCATCTCGACCGCCTCGGCGGCGTCGGAGTTCAGAACGATAATCCTCGAAACCGGCATTGTGATCGTCACAGTCCTTCCGGCAGAGTCCGTTATCGTTCTCGGGTAGCCGTCTGTGGTGGATAGCACAGAAGAAGACGCAACGACAGCCGAAATCGGTGAAAGCAAGAGCATTAGCGCCAAAAGCGCGCATAAAGACGTTATTCTCATTGAGATCCTCCAAGAAGACTAATTTCCGGATTGATAATAACTATTTCGGTTTAGATCTTATTGATTATGTAAAAATCATTCTAACATAAATAGAGTATAAGTACGATAATTAGCAGATTATAGTTATCAATGGCATTTATATTTTCTGGACATTTCAGCATCTATTGGCCAATTATCATCTAACGCCTTTCAGATTGAATTTATAGTTTTGTGAAAATCCTAATCACTGAGTAATACGAAAAAAGAGTTTATATCATTGAACATGACATCACCCCTGGAAGATGCCTCTCATCGAGTACCTGGTCAGAACGACCGTTCTCATGGCGGCGGGGGTAATCGTCGCGAACATCGCCATGGAGTCGAACCTCCTTGCAAGCTTGGCCCGCCCCATCGGCCTTCTCACCCGCGCATCGAACCTGCCCGAGAGCTGCACCGCCTCGATCTTCGCCTGCATGATCAGCCCCGCCGCCGGAAAGTCCGCCCTATCGGAGTTTTATCGGCGGGGTGAGGTGGGAAAGACGGAGACTATCCTCACAATCCTCATCAGCACCTTTCCCGTCGTCCTGGGAGAGTCGCTCTTCAGAGTCCAAGCACCGATAGCCATCGTCCTTTTGGGACCGGTCGTCGGCGGGACCTACGTCCTCTTGAACCTCTTCTCCAGCTTCATCCAAAGCTTTTCAGCCTTCCTCTATTCGAGGCTCAGGATGAGGCCGGAGGGCTCTGCCGGGGCCGAAAGGTCCATCAACGCCACCGCAACCACCTTCATCATCTCCACTGCCTCCAACACCTCTGTCACCGGCCCTGACACTGCCGCCACGGATGATGTTGGAGAGAGGAGAGCGAGTTTCAGGCTGGACCGGGATGCAGCGATGACCGGCTTATCGAAATCGGTTCCGGCCCTCAAAAAGACCATACCGATGGTGGTGGCGACGATGGTTCTGATGGACCTGTTGATGAGCCACGGAGCCATCGACGGCCTGGCGGCGGCCTTCGACCCGGTCCTCCGGGCCCTCGGCCTTCCCGGAGAGTGCGTAGCCCCCCTGGCGATGCAGTTCGTCCATTTCTCGGCGGCATACGCCTCGGTGGCGGCCCTGATGGAAGCGGGGGCCATCACGTCGAAGCAGGCGATAATCACCCTCATCGTCGGGAGCATGGCGGTGATCACGATGATCTACGTCAAGTACAGCATCTCGATGTACCTCGCCCTCTTCGGAAAGTTCGGGGCAAAGATCGCCCTCGTCTCGTACCTCTTCAGCATGGCGGCGAAGGTCACGACGATCTTTCTGGCCCTGATGCTCCTTTAGCCGTTGCTGAGGAATCTCTGACCTCGCAATTGAATTTCGGAGTCGATGGATTTATTATTACGAATACAACCAAAATACTTATTAATTAAACAGTTTGTTGACGTTTAGTAGATTAATCGAGATCACTAAAGTCCAATATGTAATATCAAAGTCATATAAATATATTATATGAAGTCTGATTGAGAGGTGAAAATATTGGTGAGAAGAATGTCGTGGATGATCGTCCTCTCCCTGCTATTTTTGGGAGCGGGATATGCGGCTGCCGAGGAGTTCGCAGTTCCTGGAGATCTCGACGGAGACTTCGTGGTCTCCTCCGAGGAGCTTGCGACAGCAGAGCAGAATCAAGCGGCTGGAAAGATAACCGCTGAAGAGCTTGCGGAGATAAGCCACATCAGCCAGAACTATCCTCGAAAGATCGTCGATTCTTCGGGGAGAGATGTGACGGTCTACAAGCCCCTCGAAAAGATCGTGGTCTTCAACAGCGAGACCGTCGAGACGATCAGGTCTCTGAAGGCCGAGGATAAGATCATAGGCGTGGGCAAGTACACCCTTGAAGATTCGACCTATTTCCCGGAGCTGAGCACGCTCCCTAGCGTCGGCTCGGTATGGACTCCGGACCTCGAAGCTGTGCTGGAGCTTCATCCTGATGCGGTCTTCATATACGGGACCTTCATGAACACGAGCGCCGACGAGATCGAGGATACTCTCCAGTCCGCTGATCCAAACCTGGTGGTCGTCCGGGTGGACTGCTACATCCCCGAGAGCTACGAGGCCGAGGTGGAGATGGTGGGCACGGTCTTGGAGCGGGAAGAGGAAGCCAGCGAGTTCATAGAGTTTTACGACGAATGTCTGATGCCGATTGAGACGGTCGTATCCGGCCTCAGCGAAGATGACAAGCCCACCGTCTACTTCGAGAGCTGGGTCGACTACAGGACCGCAACCCAGGGGGCGGCCTGGCACGACAAGCTGGTGATGGCGGGAGGAGAGAACATCTTCGGCGATCTCGCCCTCTCCTACACCGACGTCGATCCGGAGAGCATCATTGAGCGAAACCCCGAGATCGTGGTCAAGCTCTGTGGTGCAGGGGAGCTGACCTTCGGGGGCTACGATGAGAATGACACCTCTGAGATGGCGGCCCTCAGAGATGAGGTCATGGCGCGCCCCGGATGGGATGCCATCGATGCCGTGAAGAACGACCAGGTCTACGTCCTCTCCAACGACATCCTCGGCGGAGCCCAGCATTTCATCGGCGTGGCCTACCTCGCAAAGCTCTTCCATCCCGACCTCTTCGTGGATCTGGACCCGTCGGCCGTGCACCAGGAGTACCTGACCAAGTACCAGGGCCTTGATCTTCAGGGAGTATACATTTATCCGGAACTCCCAGGGGCGACCGATTCTACTTGAACTCGAAGATGAGATAGAAGCCTTCCCTCGCCGGGGGGTCGTGGTGCTGACGCCATGACCTCCGGCGGCGGGGTTTGCCGACGCCCTCCCTCTGGGACGAACACAAACCACCAGGACCGAACGAACCGGCGATGGCAGGATATTCGAGATGCGGATGGTAATGTCTAGGAGGATGAGGACCTGCGAAGAAGTGTCCTTAGTTCACCATTTCCAGAGAGAGAGATTAAATTGTTTGGTTTTCAAAATATCATAAACATATTAAAACCAAAAAGTTTTTATTATATAATGTAAAATTCTCCGCTATGAGGTGAGGGGATTAAGTAAATGAGACGAAATGCAGAGAGACTAGAAGCTGTCTTGACGGAATACAAAACGTTGAGGGAAGAACTAATAGATAAATCTAGATTGCATGTAAACATCTTCGTAGCATATTTATCTGCATTAGTATTATTTTACGGATATGTTGCATCGAATGGATTTTATGACTTAATGATAGTAGTTCCAGGCATTTCCGTAGCAATTATATATAGAATTATTTGGGATCAGCTAATTATTTCTGAAATAAGTACATACATTAAATATGAAATTGAACAACAAAAGATACCCACATTACTTAGCCGTATAAAACCTCCGAAGGATGATGTGGAGGATCATAAATTCTCTAATCTGTGGTTGGGATGGCAGACATCATATTATTTAAACAAAGATAGGTTACCTCCATTTTATGAAAGATCGCTAGTAATGTTATTTGTTTACATATCATCACTGCCACCAATTGTTTTTAATATATATAATATTTCGTTATATCGTTTAAAAGGCTCATCAATTGAGCACCCGATTCTATCAAATTTATCGATTGAATGGAATATCATATTTTTAATTATGAATATCTGTATAACGATATATACATACTATTTAATAAAAAAATATATAATGCGTAGGCGAGAATGGTGGCGACCTTAAACCGTCTTTTCACCCACCTTCACACCCACCAACACTCACGTCTCGTTCCCCTCCAAAAACCCCGCCACCGCCGAATATGTCTCGTTCGGATGACTGATCCAGAATAGATGCCCCGCTCCCTCGATCTCGCAAAACTCCGCGCCGGGGATATTCTCGGCGAGAATTCGGCCGTTCTCCGGCGGGATCAGGATGTCGGAGTCGCCGGCTATGACCAGCGTCGGAGCGCTGATCTCCGATATCCGGTCGCCGATATCGAAGGCCCGGTAGGCGTCAAGCTGCGCCAGGTAAGCGTCGAGGCTGCTCGGATAGGCCATATTCGCCTGGACCTTCCGCTCGACTATGTCTGGGTTGGCGCCGATGAACTCCTGGGGGAAGCCCGCAGGAGCGCCCCACCAGAGCGCCTCGTGGAGCGTCAGGTCGAGCCTCGGCTCCAGGTACGCCTGAACCTCTGGTGGCGCCAGAACCTGGGCATCTCCTCCAGGGCTCGTGGCCCCCAGGATCAGCCTGCTGATCCGGTCGGGTTTCGGACGGCCATCTCCTGGGCGATCATCCCGCCCATGGAAACGCCGAAGACGTCCGCCCGCTCGACGCTGATGGCGTCCAGAAGGCCGACGGTGTCGTTGGCCATCTCGGCGATGGTGTAGGGTCCGGCAGGCTGGTCGCTCCTTCCCGCGCCCCGGTTGTCGAAGACTATCACCTGTCGGCCTTCGGCCAACTTCTCGGGCAGGACCCAACCCCAGTCGAGGATGTGGCCGCCTAGGCCCATGATCAGAAGGAGGGGCTCCCCCTCGCCGTGAATCTCATAGTACATCCTTATGTCACCCACTGTTGCAAATCCCGCCGATTCGGCTGAAGCGCTCTCGGTTGCCTCAACCGCCCCGGCCCCCACCGCCGCAGCTGGATTGATCGAAAGGGCGATGAGAAGGGCGACGAAGGCGGTAGCCGCAACGACAACGTCAGCGGTCAATCTCAGGGCGAATGGTCGGAGGGAACTCATGCAGAAGTATCTTCTGCAGAGCCATAAAGCTGTTTCTTCGAAGGCAGGTGGCGGGGACCGGACCGGTCGTCAGCGCCCCCGGCCCAATAGGTCGTGGAGGTTGAAGTGCTCGTACCCGCCCCGCTGCGCCGGAAAGTCCCGGATCGCAAGCCACAGATCGCAAGTGGCGGGCCGGGCGACGAGGGACCACATGTTGGCGATGTGGGCCTTGAACTCCCCCAGTGGCTCCTTCGCCCGGTAGGCGAAGTCGGGGTAAAGGGCGCAGATGGTGCAGAGGATGTTGTTTGTCCAGGAGGGGAAGTCCTCCGGCCTCGTCATCCGGGTGTAGGGGTCGTACCGGTCGCAGAGGATCTTCATGGCGCATTCTGGGGTGATCTTCCCGTAGTGCTCGTGGATCAGCTGGCTGTACCTCTCAAATCGGCTGGGAGCCTGGACGAAAAAGTTGTAGGGGTCCCTGAGGCTCTCCTGCCAGCGTTCGACGGTGGAGACGTCGCCGAGCTCGTTGACGGGGGCCTGATCCCTCACCATGTTGTACCCCGAATACCCCATCCACCCCGGATAGCAATTGGAGTGGTTCGTCTGCCAGAGGGCATCGACCCCCTCCATCGGACGGCGGACGCATACCATCTTCGACGAGGTCTCGACGACCGCCGCCTCCCTGGCCTTGGCGTCGGCGACGTGGTAGGCGATCCCGGCACACCGGGGATGGTCCCGGAAAATTCTGACGGCGTCGTCGACGGTTCTCGCGTGGGCGAGGAGAAGACGGGTGAAGACGGCGATCCCGCATCCTGCCATCGATTCGTGTTGCATGGAGCTGAGCTGGGTCATCATCTCAAACCCCTCCTCGTTGACGCCGCCGTCGAGGCCGAGCATCCCAGGGTAGGTCATGAAGACGTGGCCGAACCCCTCGTCGGGATCTGCCACCACCATCATTCTGTTGTCGAGCTGCTCGGGCATGTTGAAGTTGTCCTCGTTCTTGCCGAAGATCAGCTCGCCATCGCCACCCGACCACTCGTCCCAGGCGGAAAAGCTGCTGCATCCGCCGCCAGGTGGCGCAAGCGAAGGCGAGCCCGAGGGCGCTTCGCCCGCCTCGCCGCCGTCGCCCTCATCGTCAACGTCGCCGTCGCAGTTCCAGAAGTGAGGGTGGCAGTAGATGCACCACTGATCGTAGTTGGTATTCCAGAGGAGAATCTGATCGAGGGTGGCCTTTCCGCCCGCATCCCGAACGCCGTCGGCGATCCCCTCCATCTCCTCCCTCAGCTCCTTTGGAAGAAATGGCTCCGCCCGCTTCTGCCCTATCCAGAGCATCTCCTCCGCTCGGTCCAAGTCTGAGTTCGTCTGGGCGGCGACGTAAGCTGCGGTGGCGAGGAGAGTCCGGTTCACCATCAGATCTATTTTGTCCGCCAGAAGGCGACCGTGCTGGTAGCCCATCTCGTAGGGGCTGCCTTTGACGTACAAGATTTTGACCCCCCTCTCCTCCTCGAACCGCGCCCTCTTCATAATCTCGTCCTCTTTCATGTACGCCCCTCCTTTTAACATTCTGAATTTGCGATCTGAGTTTAACCTGGCCAGCCCCAAAGCCTCCGTCGATCTGAGAGGCAGTTTTTCGTTTCACCTTCAATCTTGAAAATCTTTACCGCACCTCAAAACGACCCGTGGCCTTCTGAAGGCGCAGGCTCGCCAATCGGTGTCGAAACGATCGCAAAAGACCAAGCCGGAAGATCCGGGAGACCGGGCAGGATAGGGGGCGAAAGGCCAAGGCCTCTAGCCCCACGCTCCCCCCAACCCGACATCTATCCACTGGGGTTGAATCTTCTTGATCTCCCGCCCTGTAAACTCTGCGAACCTCCCTCAGCTTGCAGGATCATCGAAGACGGCATCCGCGGAGTAGGAGTACCTGACGACAGCAGACCAGTCGACTGAGTCCACCGATATCACCTGGAACTTTACATAACCATCATAGCACTTGGCGACGATCGTATGCCCCACGAGGAGTGGTGGTATCAGGGGCGACTTGTCCCATTCTGCAGGAGCATTTCGCACTGTGGCGATGTCGACCGCGCCCATATCTTTTGTCTGACTCAAGAAGTTCACATTGTCCAGATGGGTGTTCCTCCACCAGAGGTATTCGCTATCCCGAGGATAATCGGGGTGGTCCGCACCGCTAGGCTGCCAGGCAATTATCTCTCCATCGAAGGAGGGATACTCGCCGGTGTCACCTTCAGAAAAATCAAATCCCGAATGAGTAAGCGTAGCCTCTTGATACGAAGTCGTGGTTCCATTCGAGATGCTTTGAACCGCTCCACCCTCCGTTTTGACGATTCCGTCTTTTACGGTAACGAAAAATCTGCCGTCGCATACCGCCAGGCTGCTTGGCTGATCAAGACCGGTCGCCACATCGGTAACCTCACCGAAAGCGTCTATCCGTGAGATCTTATCGGAGTGGGAGACGTAAAGATATTCGCCGTCGGTAGCCATGCCCAATATAGTCTCGCCGAGATCCACCAGGCTTGCTTTGCCGCCCTCCGGTGTAATCCTGACGATCAAGGACCCGTCGCTATCGACGACGTAAACGTTTCCATCAGGACTGACCGCCAGATGTTTGGGATGGGCGAAACCGGAGTCCATGACGGTCTTGGGTCCATCAGGGGCAATCCTATGTATTTTTCCGTCGTAGCCGCCGGCCACGTAGAGGTTGCCTGCGTCGTCGAAACCCATATCTTGCGGGCTCCAGATCCCACTCGCAATAACCGTCTTCTCGCCCGAGGTCGATATCTTGTAGATATTTCCATCATAGGATCCCACGTACAGGTTCCCGGAAGAATCGAATTTCTGGTACCGTGGTCGGTCGATCCCGCTGGCATAAGTGGTGACGCTCCCATCGGGGTTGACGAGCTTAACCTGGTTGTTGCCGTAGTCTGCAACGTAAAGGTTGCAGTTGGAATCGGTGTTGAGAGTTCCCCTCAAGTCCGACAGTTTTGATACATTCGGTGCCCCAGGATAGCTCTGCCCAACTACCTCTCCGCTCGCCATGAAAGAGTAGGCGGTGTTGTGAGACTTTCCATCCAGGTCCAATATCCCGAGGTAGTACCATCCGGGGGTGGAAACATCATACTCCAGGATCGCCAGATCTCCGGGGTTGGAGGCGTCGGTCCTCGTGATCCAGTTGAAGTTCTTGCCGTAGAGGTCGATCCTCGTCTTCATGTCGCCGGGCGAATCTGTCAGCGTTACCACCAACTTCCCGCTCGCCGCCCAGATCTTATAAAAGTCGGTGTCGCCCTGCGGGAAGATTATGCCGCTTGCGGCCTGGCCGAAATCGATCTCCGCCGCATCCCCGATCTCGCTGTTGGGCTCACTTCCGTCGACCACCGGCTCGAAGCTGGGGGTGAAGGCGTAGGGGACGTTGTGAGACCTCCCATCCAGGTCCAGTATCCCGACGCAGTACCAGCTGGGGTCTTTGATGTCGATATTCAGCGTCACGAGGTCTCCGGGGTTGGAGGCGTCGACCCTCGTGATCCAGTTGAAGTTTTTGCCGTAGAGATCGATCCTCGTTTTCATATCGTCGGGGGCCTCGGTCAGCCCCACCTCCAAAATTCCGGGACTTTGGACGTTGAACTTGTAGAAGTCGACATCAGACCGCGGGAAGACGTATCCCTGAGCAAGGTCGCCGAAGACGATCTCCGTCGCGTCCCCGATCTCGCCGTTCGGCTCGTTGGAATCAACGACGGGCTCAAACTCTGCACGGAAGGTGTACTGGACGTCGTGAGACTTCCCATCCAGGTCCAATATCCCAACGTAATACCAGCCGGGGCTTGAAAGGTCGAGGCTCAGGGTCACAAGGTCGCCGGGGTTTGAGGCGTCGGTCCTCGTGATCCAGTTGAAGTTTTTGCCGTAGAGGTCGATTCTCGTCCTCATATCGTCGGGGACATCTTCGAGGATGACGTCCAGAATTCCGGTGCTGTTGACGTAAAACTTGTAGAAATCCACGTCGCCTCTGGAGAAGATGTATCCGCTGGCATCACCGCCGAAGCTAATATTGGTGGCGTCTCCGATCTCGCCGTTCGGCTCGTTGGAATCGACGACAGGCTCACAGCTCAGATCAAAGGAGTACCCTCCATCGTGAGACTTGCCCGCTAGATCCAATACCCCGACGTAGTACAGGCCCGGGTTTGTTATGTCCAGTTTCAGGGTCACAAGGTCGCCGGGGCTTGAGGCGTCGGTCCTCGTGATCCAGTTGTAGTTCTTTCCGTAGAGATCGATTCTAGTCTTCATCTCGTTGGGTACGGAATTCAGTTTCACCTCCAGGATTCCCGGACTGTCCACCTCGAACTTGTAGAAGTCCACGTCCCCCGCCGGGCTGATGCCCCCGCCGGCAGCGGCACCAATAGCTATCACGGTCGCGTTCCCAATCTCGCCGTTCGGCTCGTTTGGGTCCGCCTGAGAGTATGCCCCGGACACAAACGCCAAAAAAACAAAAATTGTGGCGATCAGTCCGATAGCGGATCGTCTAATTCGTCCCTCCATATCGAAAATATATCGGCGCCAAATGTCAAAAACTTTGTGGATGGGCGATCCTTCCGGACCGACGACGGACTCTTGAACACTAACTTTCGGTCCCCAAGGTGACCATCACGTTGTCAAGCCCCCCGACATCCCTCATGTTGCTGTACTCGCCACGGATCCAGACCTCCGAGACGTCTTTCATGATGGAACCGAAGCTCCCACCAGCCACTTTGAAGCTCTCTGGGACGAGGGATACATGGCGGCGGGACCATGATTCTCCGGGCGGATCGCAGGACCACGATAGGTAAGAACCGTCCCGGCCATATATCCGGACCACGTCTCCGAAGGTGGAGCTGCCGTTCCCCGAATCGATCACCTTCAGCTCGAAGCTCAAAGTTCCCCCGACGTAAGGAGTCCAGTTCCCGGCCCAAGATACAGGCGAGACGTAGTACCAGGTCTGCCCAGACCCCAGGTCTTCGCCGAGAAGAAAGCCGCCGGGATCTCCTCCAGCCTCGCTCCAGGAGATTGAGACGTCCCGACCTCCTCTCCAACCCTCGTCTCCGAGATCGAAACGGCTGACGAGGTCGGAGGCGATGGGGAGGGAAACGACGACGTTGTCGATCCCCTCGACGTCGCTTCGATCGGAGTACTCGCCCCGGATCATGATCCGGTCTAAAGACCTCATAACCTTTGCGAACATCTCTTCGCTCGCAGAGAAGGTGGCTGAGGTGAGGGGCACCTGAAATCGAGTCCAGCCACCAGCCGGCAGGTCTTCTGAGTAAGAAGGGGATGAAGACGAGATGGAGATGACCGACCCGTCCGACCCGACGATCTCGACCAGATCCGCCTCATAAGGCTTGCCCGTCCCGGAATCGATCATCTTCAGGTCGAAGCTCAAAACCCCTCCGACGTAAGGGGTCCAGTCTCCAGACCAGGACCGCGGCGAGACGTAGTACCAGGTGCTCCCGTCGCCGAGGTCTCTGCCGAGAAGAAAACCGCCTCCGTCTCCTCCGGTCTTTTTCCACTCGAATGAGACGTCTCCTTCGGGCCTCCAACCGCAGTCCCCATCGTCGAATACGGATGAAAGGTCCAAGCCAGAGGGAGGGGCGACGAAGACGTTGTCAAGGCCAACTACGGCCCTTTTTTCCGACTCGTCGCCCTCGATGGACATCTTCGCCACTGACCTCATCGCTTGGCGAAACTCACCCTCTGAAACTTTGAAGTTGGTGGCGTTGAGGATGACCTCACAACGGGTCCAGAACCTCTCGGGCCGGGGGCTTCTCCAGGTGAGGACCGACCCGTCAGTGGTCACCATCTTGACGGTCACCCCATCCGGACCGGGCCCATCGGCGGCGATCAGCCTCTCATCAAAGCTCAATATCCCTCCGTAGTACCGGCTCCAGTCACCAGACCAGGCCGACGGCGCCTCAAATCTCCAGCCTCCGCCCGACCCCTCTCCTTGCAAAAACCCTCCCGGATCGCCCCCGAACCGCTGCCAGGTCGTGGCAGCACCTCCCTCAAGCCTCCACCCCTCGTCGCCCTCGTCGAAATCGCTGGCCAGAGTCAGGGCCGAGGCGACCGAAACCTGCAGGCCAAAGACGAGGATCAAAGCCGAGGACAGAACATAAGTCGCCTTCATATTCCCTTCGCCTCGGCTTAACTTCTACAGATAAAGTATAATATCTTTTGTGTTTTCAAAAATGAGTTCAGAATTATTGCTGATAAGAATTACAGCTCATGTAACTGATATCTCTATTGGAGTATTGGGGGCCACATAATCCAAAATGTCTTGATAAAACCGGAGAGACTTTCCGAAACTCCCCAAGGATCCTCATCTTGAAAAGACGCAACCGTCGGTTCCGTTTCGCAACAACTAAATATGGATCAGGCCAACCAACTCCGAGATGTTCGAGGCCTGGGACGAGTATCATCTGATAAACGAGAAGCTCAATAGGCTGACCGAGAGGCTGCCAGTTTCAGGATTGGGCGAGGTGATCAAATACGTCCTCACCTCGCCTGGGAAGAGGGTGAGACCCCTCATCCTCCTCCTATCGTCAGAGGCTTTCGGCTGCGACCCGGTCAAATCGATGGACGCGGCTTTGGCTCTTGAGCTGGTCCACGCCGCCTCCCTCGTCCACGACGACATCCTCGACTGCGGAACGGAGCGACGGGGCGCGGCCAGCGCTTTTAACATGTACGGGATGGAAGCGGCCCTCCTCTGCGGCGACTACCTGATATCCAGATCCATCGGCCTGATGTCAGGCTACAGCCAGAAGGTAGTCGAGGCATTCTCCGAGGCCTGCATGGAGATGTCCGAAGGGGAGATGCTGGACCTCACCAGCCGAAAGGGGCCTGAAGACTACTACCTCTGCATCTGCAAGAAGACGGCGTCCCTCATATCCGCCTCATCGAAGATCGGATGCCTGATAGCCGAGGCCAGCGACGAGGACGCCGCCCTCTTCGAAAGTTACGGTAGGCACCTGGGCCTCGCCTACCAGGTCGCCGACGACCTGAACGAGTTTCTGGGAAGGGAGAAGGGGAAGGCTTCTGAGAAGACCTCCGCGACCCTTCCCGTCATTTACAGCCGGGATCACTCGACGGAGACTACCATCAGCCTCTGTGCTGAGGTGATCCGGGACCATTGCCGCGCCGCGAAGATGGCTTTGGCCGAGGCTGGCGGTGACGAAGAGATCAAGGCGAGGCTGGAGAGGATCGTCGACAAGTGGGGTGAAGAATGCAAGTCGCCGAAAAACCGCTGCTGAAGATAGAGGCAGAGACCGAAGGGGGCAGGATCTCCTTCCGGGCTTCCGGCCCCCTCTCCCTGGTGGCAGGTCCCGTCATGAAGAAGATCAACGAGACCTTCGCGAGCGAGAAGCCGATCAGCTCTGGCCCAGACCAGATCATCTTCTCCACCTGGATACCCCCGGCCCCGAGCCCCGCCTTCGATCGGATGATCTCAGCCCAGGTGGCGGCCCTGACGAGGAGGAGGGTCCCAGACCAGGTATCGATCGCCATCATCCGCGCCTGCCCCAACGACTGCCTCCACTGCAGCGCTCCGTCGCGAAAGGGGGACATCCTCAGCTCCGAAGATATCAAGAGGGTGATCGGCGAGGCCCTGGACCTCGGGAGTTACATGATATCCTTCGACGGCGGCGAGCCGATGCTGAGGCGTGACCTGCCGGAGCTGGTGGCCCAGGTCGACGATAGGGCGATCTCAGCCTCCTTTTCCAGCGGCCACGGGCTCACCGAGGAGCGGGCACGTTCCCTGAAGAAGGCTGGCCTCTACGCCGTGAGGGTGAGCATCGATAGCCCCCACCCAAAGGAGCACGACCGGTTTCGAGGACGAGAGGGGGCCTTCAACGACGCCCTCTCGGGGATCAAGAACGCCCTGGCCGGAGGCCTTCTGGTCGACCTCTTCATGGTCGCCTCCCCCATGAATATCGACGACCTGGAGGACGCTTATAGCCTCGCAGCGGAGCTTGGGGCCCACGAGCTATCTCTCTACGAGATCGTGGCCGTAGGAAGGTGGTCGTCCCATCTTGACGACGTCTTGAGCAAGGGAGACATCGACCGGCTCAGCCGGTTTCACGAAGAGAAGAACCGGCTACTTGAGGGGCCGAGGGTCTCTGCCTTCCCCCGCCTCCTCGGCCCCGAGATGTTCGGCTGTTTTGCTGGGAGAAGGTGGCTTCACGTCGACGCCTCGGGCGACGTCCTCCCCTGCGCCTACATGCCGATATCCTTTGGGAACGTCCGGGAGAGGAGCCTGAAGGAGATATGGAGAGATATGGGCCGAGACCGCTGGTTTAAAGGGAAGGCCGAAGGCTGCATGATGAAGGACCCCGAATTCAGAGAAGCTCATTCGTTCATATTCGAGACGGAAGAGTAAACCCCTGGCACCCGGTTTTTCGAGAACAAAAACGATTTTATACCGAGAAAGGCATTCCCAGCTACGGGGGTTAGAATTAGATGACCAACGTTAAAACTGCTCTGTTATCTATGGCCATCCTCACAATCTTCGTCTTCACAGCCACGGCTGATGATGACGATGACTGGCTTGTACCCGGGTTGGGCATAGCGGATGTGCATCACACTGCTGAGTACATATCGAAGGCCGGTAGCAGCGCCGAAAACAACACGACCATCGAAAATACCGTAGGCGGAATCGCCACCATCCCAAGTGGAACTGCATCTCGGGATGTATACGCCATAGGGGGATCCGCGACGACGGCCCAGCCTCCAGTTGAGGAGACGGCGGCACCCACAGAGCCGTCGGACTTTTCGGGTAGATGGTCTCTTGCGATCGATGAGGGCACCACCAGATCCGTTGAACTTGCCCTCTACCAGACCGGAGACATCGTCTTCGGAAAGGGGGTTATAGGTCCGTCTGATGGCGAGACCGCCGGTGCTGCGTCCACTGAGGACCAGGGGATAGAGTCGATGATCGACTGGATGAACCAGCCGGCCTCGGCCCTCGGAGCCGCCAGCCAGGCTGCTGCCAGCGGTACCGTCGTCGGGGACGAGATGAAGCTCGATCTGGTATCCCTTGACTCCATATCCCTTTACAGGTTCGACCTCAACCTCACCGGGGATCTCGTCTCCGGCGGCTACACCGCTTACGGTAGCGACGGCTCGTCCTGGGACGGGACCGTCACCGGGTCCCGAGCCGCTTAGGGAGGGAGAGGCGCCAACGTCAGAAGGCCGGGTCGAAAGGCCCGGCAGATCTATCCCCATCTGAATGATGAAGGAGGTTTAAGGTTATGAAACTCCAAAAGGCTTTGATGTTGCCGCTGATCTTGTTGGCGGCTTTTGTCTATCCTGCAGCGTCAGACGACTACCTCAGCGGAAGCTCGATCCATGAGGATGTGAGCGAGGCCTACAAAGGAGAGTCTCTCTTCTACATCGACGAAGACACCGGGATGAGCCCCGGAGCCGAAAACGGCAGCATTGTCTCGACATCGACGTCTGAGACAACGACGACGACGCCGTGGTCGAATGTCGCTGGAAGATGGACCCTGAGCCTCATCGACTCCGAATCCAGGACCGTGGACCTCACCCTCTCCCAGTACGGAAACGAGGTCTTCGGAAAGGGCTACATGACCACGGGGAGCAACACTCAGGAGTTGACGGCAGCGGGGTTGACGGAAGGCACCGCCCTCACCCTTCGCCTGGTCACCGTCAGCGGATACAGCATGTACAGGCTCAAGGCCACTGTGACCGGAAACAGCATCTTCGGCACTTACACCGCCTACTCCTCTGACGGCGCGTTCTGGGCTGGAAACTGCAACGGAAACCGCTTCTACTCCACCGCTCAGACCACGCCAGACGAGATGACCGGCACCGTCAAAATCGGGACGACGGCATCGAGCTGATCTGCCACGAGCTGACGAAGGGCAAAATCCCTTCAAACTTTTTTTTGTGCCCACTGCAAGATGGTTTTATCGGGAGAGAACCAGTCACATTTTGAGGGCGCCACACCTTCAGTCAATCCAAAAGGTATTTGTCGAAGTTGTGATATCAGGTGATCCTTAATGATCGAGGTTTTGTAAAGTCGAGAGGAGTAAAGATATGAGATACCTAAGGATGTTGCTGCTTTCAATATTGATAGCTTCTTTCGTCTTGGGAGCTTCCGAGGGGCTCTGCCCCAGGCTCAGATGCGTCGACACCGTCGAGTGGCTCGGCGCCAGCGACCTCGGATTGGATCTCGACGTGCCGGATTTGAACTCCGGTGGGGTGGAGAGCACGAATGGAAACGAGGCCGAAGTGAACAACTCAGAAGGAAACGGTTCGCTGAACGCGACCAACGAGAGCGGCGGCGGCCCTGAGGGCGTCGAAGAGACGGCGACAGAATCGATGTCGCTGGACGAGGTGGATCTGACCTTCGTGGGCGACGTCACCGGGAACGTCGACCTCCACCTCTTCCGATCTGAAGATGTCATCTTCGGGACCGGAAACTTGACGACAGGGGGTGTCAAAACCGAGGTTGGTGCCAGTGGATCGATCGAAGACGACGAGCTGCTCCTCCATTTGGTGCCGCTGGACGGGTCCCGCCTCTACGTTCTGAACCTCGACATAGAAGATGAGGCGATCCGGGGAAGCTACGAGGCTATCGGACCTGACGGCCTGCAACTATCGGGGAAGGCGGACAGCTCATATTTCGCCTGAGGCGTCACCCTCAAATTCGGGGCCTTTTCGCCCGCCCCCGCACCTTTCTTTCACTTTTCAGCTCACCCTCTCAAAAAGCTCCTCATCCGGCCTCTTTGAGATGCTCAGAGCGATCTCTTCCAGGGTGGCATAGCGATCTCTCCAGCGTTTTATCTCGTCGACGATCTCGTCTCTGACCCTGATCGTCACCGTCTTCTCGGCTGTCGAAAAGTCCGCCTCTGCAAGGCCCGGTGGGACCGATCTGATGTTTCCCTTCCCCATGGTGCAGCCGGTGGATACCTGGATGCCGTCCAGAAGGCATGATAGGGAAGGCTTGTCTCCGGTCTTGACGAGGGCCTCTACCCCATCGTATCCGGGGGAGGAGAGCTCCCTCAAAGCAAAAAGCCCCATCCTGATCCCCAAAACGAGGTAAGGGCCGAGGTGGCCGTGAAACTCGACAGCCTGCTCCATCAGATCTTCGAGGGAGACCTTCTCGGGATCGACAGACTTCATCTTCAAAGGAGATCACCTTCTAGTCGTTAGTCGGCTGGATGCGTCACACCCGGATCAATTCTCGCCTTTCGGCTCCGAGAGCCAGGAGCCTTCGCCCTCGACGACGACGTTTTTGTAAAGGATCGGACCCAGGTCGAGGACGGCGACGATCTCAGGCCGGTATCCGTACTTTTGGGGGATCTTATTAAGCCATCTATCGGAGTGAAGGTACTCCTGAAGGTCCTCCTCAGAGTTGAAGATGTACATCGCTCCCCACTCGCCCTTCTCCGAGTTGGACCACCAGACCTTGCTGAAGAGGCCCGGCATATCTCGAAAGGCCTGGTAGGAGACCAGAAATTTCTCCCTCATCGCCTCGACGCGTTCGGGGTTTTCGGGCCTGAAGACGACTCAGAGGGCTTTCTTTTCTGAGGTCATAATGCTCCCCCTGGTCGGGATATCTATTTATCCGTATCATATCAAAAAATTGGTCATGCCCAGAGCGGGAGACCCCTTCCGAATCGGAAGGCAGAGCGGCGTGGTGGGGGCGTTTCTAAAAGGAAGGCGCGGATGCATCGGGGTTACCGCCCACCACATCGTAAGGCACGAGAAAACGAAGGAGATCACCATCGGAGGCGTGAAGGGAGAGATCGTCTCCGACTGGAAGGCCTTCGACCTCGTC
>Ga0116164_10001254_pt1 | contig 19416 bp, 21 predicted proteins | sample AD_UKC109_MetaG_FD_89888 | JGI IMG/M metagenome (GOLD analysis project Ga0116164, IMG submission 89888) | Active sludge microbial communities of municipal wastewater-treating anaerobic digesters from Hong Kong - AD_UKC109_MetaG | ecosystem: Engineered > Bioreactor > Anaerobic > Digestate... | reverse complement strand
GGAAAATGTGCTGAAGCATGTCCTTTCGATGCAATTATCAAAACCAAAGTAGAAGATAAAGAAGTGGCACATGTCAATTTAGCCAACTGTAAAGGATGTGGTATGTGTTTGCCTGTGTGTCCTGTTGATGCCATCGATCTAATCGGTTATACCAATCAGGAAATAGAACACATGATTGATGCACTGATCGAATGAACGGAATTTTTTGAAACATCTAACTGAAAAATAATGTCAAAAACAATAAATATCATAAAGGAAAAACGGCAGGTTACCGAAATGGCCAAACAGCACCAAAAGGTTTATGCCAATATGCGCAAACAACTGCGCAAAGCTCTCGAAGACGAGCCTAAAACTATTCCCGGGTTGGCAGCAGCCACAGGGATACCCTTGCATGAAGTTACCTATTACCTGATGACTATGCGAAAATATGGTGAAGTCGTAACCGGCGAAGTTGATGATGACGATGCATATTACTATTATGAACTGAAAAAAAAGTAGTTGAAAATGTCAAAAGTAAATCCTGACTTTTTATCAGAAATAAAAAAATTTGGCGGAGTTGATTTCAGCGCCTGCTATAATTGTGGAAATTGTACTGCGGTGTGTTCACTTTCAACGCCAGAGCATTCTTTTCCCAGAATGATGGTAAGAGCAAGTGTAGTTGGCTTGGAAGATAAAATTACCAGTTCACTCGATCCATGGCTATGCTATTATTGTGGCGAATGTTCCCTGTCTTGTCCCCGTCAAGCCAATCCAGGTGAACTGATGATGGCTCTGCGCCGATGGCTTATTGCAAAATACGATTGGACCGGTTTATCAGGCCTGCTCTATAAGTTTCTGCCAGCCACCATCATTGCATTTGTCATTACTGCATTGGCAGTTATTGGTGTAGCTGCATATTACAACTTTGAGCCGGAACCAATTATGCACTTCGGCCATTTGTTTGAGTTTTTTGCTATCCTGACAGTTTTTCTGGTGATTCTTTTGCCAAACCTGGTCCGGATGTGGTATTTTCTCGTTCTTAAACCCGGCAAAAAGGTTACTTTGAAGAGCTATCTCAAAAGTTTCGACGATCTGTTTATTCATATGTTTACTCAAAAACGTACGCTTGGCTGTGATGAAAGCAGAACCCGCTGGCTCGAACATATGATTCTTGTTTTAGGTTACCTTACACTCCTGTTTACCACAGTTGTGCTCGACTGGTTCAATGCCGGGAACATTTTTGTTGTTGCTTTGGGCTATCTGGTAAGTACTGTGGTTTTTGCTGATACCTTTTTGTTTGTAAGAGGGCGTATGAAAAAAAACCGCGAGAACAATAAATTTTCGCAACCCTCTGACTGGTTGTTCGTAATCTGGCTGTTTTTGCTTGGTTTCACTGCATTTATAGTCAGACTTTTTGTAGATTTAAATCTGATCGAAAACAATTTGTGGCTTTATTTGGTTCACATGATCGTTCTGGTGCAGTGGGCATTACTCATTGTCCCATTTGGTAAATGGACTCATTTTCTTTACCGTTCGTTTGCCATGTATTTCGAAAAAGTATTTGAAACCGAAAAAGCTTTACAAAAACAAAAGAAATAACCTATGCCTCCAATTATAGATTAATGCATCTCAATCAAGTTTTTAAAGGTTCTCGCAATTAATTTGCGTGCCGCAAAAAAGTGTTTGATTCAATTCCCGGTTGATTCAGGCACTTTTTGTTTTAATAAACGGGTTATCAAAAGCAGTGATAGGGTTTGGAAAGGCAGGAACAACGAAATGCTTTCGGGAAAAGGTAAGAATTTGAAATGATGTTACTGTTAATGCTATCCAATATATGCTTGGAAGCAAATTTTTCATTACAGTTGGCAGCTAACTAACTCAGGTCTGGTTCGAAATCAGGCTAAGGGATAGACCGTCTTCTGCAGCAATTGTTGAAGGAAAAACAGCAGTGGCTTCAAGCAATAAATCATCTGCCTGCTTGTAGCGGGCCGAAAAATGACCGATCATAAGTTGTTTTACATCGGCTTTAAGGGCAATAGTAGCAGCTTGACGTGCAGTAGAATGTAGTTTTTCTTCAGCAATGTCTTTCATTTCTTCGCCGAATGATGCTTCATGATATAACAAAGTAGCCTCTTTGATGTATTCGATAATGGACTCGTCATATTTTGTGTCGGAGCAATAGGCAAACGATCTGGGTTTGGGCGGGTCAATAGTCATGGCAGTGTTTGGATAAAATTTTCCGTTTTTCCCATAAAAATCAGCACCAGCTTTAATCTTTTTTATTGCATCGATGCTAACAACTTCTTTTTCCAAGAAAGCCTTTTTTATCTTTTTCAACCTGGGTTTCTCGGTAAAGACAAAACCTACAGCAGGTACACTGTGATTGAGGGGGAACGTTTTTACATATTGATGCTCATCATCATAAATTATTTCGGTATCCCATGTTAACGGCTTAAAAATGAGCGGATAATTCAGATGAGTATGAGATGCCTCCAGTTGTATTTCAATGATTTGCTGAAGTTTCGGAAAACTGTAAATGTTAAGTGGTTCGGTACGTCCGTTAAGATGCATGGAGGAAATCAAACCGATCAATCCAAAAAAATGATCACCATGCAAATGGCTGATAAAAATGTGATTGATTCGTTGAAATTTGATGTTGTAGCGGCGCAACTGCATTTGTGTACCCTCTCCACAATCGATAAGAAAATAATGATTATTCATCACGACAACCATTCCGGAAGGATTACGGTTAATGGTAGGTATGGCTCCTGCACTTCCTAAAACTGTGATTTTAAAAGACATGTTATTCACAGTTTATAATCTTGCTATCGCGGTGTTGCTTCCGACTACTTTTTGATTGAGTGAAACCATTACATCCGTTCCCAGAGGCAGGAAAATATCAACACGCGATCCAAATTTGATAAATCCTAATTCTTCGCCCTGAGTTACATTTTTATCTACTTCGGCATAGCAGCTAATGCGTTGTGCAACAGCACCGGCAATCTGTCTGACAAGAATTTGGGTGCCGGTGTCTTTTTCAATAACAACAGTAGTTCTCTCGTTCAATTCTGAAGATTTTGGATGCCAGGCAACCAGAAATCTTCCGGGGTGATGTCGTGAGAAACGGATCGCTCCACTGGTTGGATACCAGTTTTTGTGTACATTGTTGGGTGACATGAAGATTGATACTTTCAATCGTTTGTCCTTGAAGAATTCAGGTTCTTCAATTTCGGCAATGTCAACAATTTTTCCGTCTGCTGGCGATATTATCATCGAATCATTTACGGTGAGAGGCCTGTCGGGGTTTCGAAAAAAACGGACAATAAATGCCACAAAAAGCAGGAGCAGAAAATAAATCACATAATGATAATTGCTTTGATCGGGGTGATAATAGTTGATTATGGCGATGATGAGCAGGGCCAGCAATACTACCACGGTGATGATCAGGTAACCTTCTTTATGAATTTTCATAACTCATTTAATTGATTAACGTTAAAAATACAATTGCCACAGGTACCGCAAACAACAGTGAATCAAACCTGTCAAGCAGTCCGCCATGACCGGGAAGAATGTCACCGGAGTCTTTGATACTAAAACTGCGCTTAAGCATGGACTCGGATAAATCACCAAAGTTTCCTGATAAGGCAATCAAACCTGAAAAAGCTATCCATTGCCAACTTCCAATGGATTGACTTATTCGCGAAAGGAGAAAGCCTGCAAGCAGAGAAAAGAAGAATCCACCTGCAGTTCCTTCCCAGGTTTTGTTTGGTGATATTCTTTTGAACATTTTATTTTTTCCAATCATGCTTCCGGTTATATAAGAGAACGTATCATTTACCCAAATTATGATAAATAGTCCGGTAAGTAACCACGGGAATCCTGACCCAAAGCTGTTTTGTAGGGAAAACATCCTGTTCAGCATGCTAAATGGAAGGGTAAGATATACATTTCCAAGCAGGATTATTGAAATATTGATAACCGGATTTTTTTGATTCCTGAAAAGTTCAGCTATAAAAATGAATAAGAGGAGTAACAGGCTTAAAATTATGTAGTTTTTTCCCAGTATTTGGAGATTACATAGCGAGATAATCAGATAGAGCAGCGAACTCAGGAGCACACCAAAACTAATATTTAGTTTTAGCGCCATACCTTTCTGAAGCATTAAATAAAATTCCCTGATGGCTAAGGCATTTATCAGAAAAAAAAGCATAAAAAATGCATACGGTCCCAGAAACACAGAGCCCAAAACCGCAATACCAAAGATTACTGCGGTAAGCGATCGCTGAAAGAAATTATTCAAAGTCTTTTCGCTCGGCAAGTATTCGTTTAGCTTCTTCAAAATCTTTGGTGTCCACAAAAAGTTCGACATCTCCGGTGAGAAAGGCGCTGTCCTTCTGATTCAGAATTTCACTTTTAATGCCGCTTTCTTCAAGGAGGCCTTTTACCAGGTCTACTTTGTAAAGGTTTCCGGCAGAGTAGATTTTTACCCAATCGCTGTTCATAGTATTTTATTTAAATGGTTTCTTCATTTTCTTCCACAAGAAAAACATACAATTCTTTGGGTCCGTGTGCTCCCATGACCAGGGTTTTTTCGATGTCGGCTGTACGACTTGGCCCGGTGATTACTGTTATGGAAGATGGTAAGTGATTTTGGTATTTGCCTTTAAGATAAAGAAAGGCATCTTTTAAATCTTCGACAATCTGGGTAGTTGATGCTACAACTATGTGTGTTTCGGGCAATGCAGGGAGTTTTCTGCCTGACAATTGCCTGGAGGAAACGACAATACTTCCGGTACGGGCTACCAAACACTCACATAAACTTATGCCTGTTTCTGCATTTATTATTTCCTGATGTTCACTTTTTACCCTGATGTCATATTCTTCAAGAAGAGGGAAAAGTTTACGGTCAAAACAAAAAATGTTTTCCAGTTTGTTTTCAAGAATGATATATTTTAGTTTTTCAGCAAGGTCATTGTTATTTTCACAATAAACAAATTTTCCGGATACTTTTGTGAATTCCTGCGCAAATGTAACATCAGCAGATTCTTTAAGCGGTTGATAAATTGTTGAATCAGTATCGGAACCTGTAAATAGGTTTTCGGCTTTATCTATCAGCGCATTGCGGATATGCTTGAAAATACTTTCCCTGGTTGTGATTTCTTTTACGCTGGGCATGATTCTCGTTTTATTGTTACAGCATTTTAGTCATCATCGTTTGTTTTCGGATTTTCAAGAGTTTGATCTGAAGGATCATTTTTTTCACTGCTGTTTTCACTTGATTCAGAGTCTTTTTCATTGATTTTTGCCCTCAGATTATCAAGTTTTTCTTTCATTCGGTCTTTTTCTCTGGCAAGTTCTTCTGCTCTTTCGATATCGCGTTTGAATTGTCTTTTACCGAAAATGTGTTCCATGTCTTCGGTGTAAATTACTTCTCTTTCAAGCAACAGCTGTGCGAGTTCATCTACTTGTGCTTTGTGTTCGGTGAGCAGTTGAACAGCTTTTGAGTAAGCGTATTGTACGAGTTTTTGAACTTCTTCATCAATGATTTGTGCAGTTTTTTCGCTGTAGGGTTTGGTAAAAGAGTATTCTGATTGACCGCTGCTGTCGTAATAGCTTATGTTTCCGATGCGTTTGTTCAATCCAAAATAAGAAATCATAGCATAAGCTTGTTTGGTGATTCTTTCGAGGTCGTTGAGTGCACCGGTTGAAATTACGCCAAAATTTACTTCTTCAGATGCTCTTCCTCCGAGCGTTGCGGTCATTTCGTCAACCATTTGTTCGAAAGTAGTAATTTGCCTTTCCTCAGGAAGGTACCAGGCTGCGCCAAGTGCTTTGCCCCGGGGAACAATGGTAACTTTTACAAGAGGTGAGCCATGTTCAAGCAGCCAGCTTACGGTGGCATGACCGGCTTCGTGATAGGCGATGGTTTTTTTCTCGGTTTGCGAAATGATTTTGTTTCTTTTTTCCAATCCTCCGATGATTCGGTCGATGGCATCCATAAAATCGCTTTTATCCACCACTTTTTTGCCTTTTCTGGCGCCAATAAGTGCTGCTTCATTACATACATTTGCAATATCGGCACCGGAAAATCCCGGAGTTTGCTTGGCCAGTCCGTCAATATCTACTGAGTCATCAAATTTGATGGGTTTCAGGTGAACCAGAAATATTGCTTTGCGCTCTTCCATATCGGGCAGTTCAACGTGAATCTGACGATCGAAGCGACCGGCACGCAGCAAAGCACGATCAAGAATATCGGCACGGTTGGTTGCAGCCAGAATAATTACCCCGGCATTAGTACTAAAACCATCCATTTCTGTCAGCAGTTGGTTCAGGGTATTTTCACGCTCGTCGTTAGCGCCGGTCAGAGCGCTGCGTCCACGAGCACGTCCGATTGCATCAATCTCATCAATGAAAATAATACATGGAGCTTTTTCTTTGGCCTGCCTGAACAGATCACGCACCCGTGAAGCACCAACACCAACAAACATTTCAACGAAATCGGAGCCTGAGATAGAAAAGAAAGGAACATTGGCTTCGCCGGCAACTGATTTGGCAAGCAGGGTTTTGCCCGTTCCCGGAGGACCAACCAGTAACGCTCCTTTAGGGATTTTTCCTCCAAGTTTGGTGTACTTGGATGGGTTTTTGAGAAAATCCACAATTTCCATAACTTCAACCTTTGCTTCTTCAAGTCCTGCTACATCTTTAAAGGTTATGGTAACATGTGTATCTTTATCGAACAATTGTGCTTTCGATTTTCCAATATTGAAAATTTGTCCTCCTCCCGGACCACCCCGACTCATCATCCGCATTATGAATATCCAGGCACCAATCAACAGTAATAAAGGCAGCCAGCCAAGAAGATCACCCGTCCAGTTGCGCCGGATTTCATTGCGGATATATACCGGATTGGGTATTCCTTCCTGTACTTTCTCTACATCTTTTTCAAATGTTTCTACTGAGCCAATGACCATTTTGAAATGCGGAGTTGTTCCGGTAAAATTATTTGATAACCTCTCCCTGAGTTTGTCATAACGAGGATCATTGATTTTGTCTTCTTTTATGTAAATTTCAGCAAATTCGCGGTTAACCAGAACGATTTTTTCTACGTCTTGGTTAAGTAACATTTGACGGAGGTCCCCCCAGGTGATTTCTTCAATCTGTCCATCTCTGTTGAAAAAGAAAAGTGCAAAAAAGATAACGGCAATTACAGTGTAAATCCAATAAAAATTGAATTTTTTCTTATTCCCGTCACCAGGGTTACCTACAGGATTATTGTTTTTCCGCGAATCGGTCTTTTTCTCTTTTCCTTTATCCGGCGTTAAATTATTGTCTTTGTTAGCAGCCATTATTCTTTATTTATCTGGTCAATCTGTATTATTTCTGCATCTGCCCACAATCCTTCAAGATTGTAGAATTTGCGGTTTTGTTCATTGAAAATATGCACTACCACATCAATGTAGTCGAGTAAAATCCATTCGGCATTTTGAGTTCCTTCTTTGTGCCAGGGATTAATTGAAGTATTTTCTTTTACGCTTTTTTCAACTGATTCAGCTATAGCATCTACCTGCCTTTTTGAAGTTCCGTGACAAATTATAAAGTTGTCACAGATCGGATTTTTTATTTCTCTCAGGTCTATATCCACAATATCATGTCCTTTTACCTCCTGGATTCCTTGCACAATATATTTGATGAGTTCCTTTCTGTTGATTTCGTTTTGTGATCTCAAATTGTGTCTTTGCATGTAAAAATAAATTTTTAGCAAAAGTAACTATTTTTGGTCTCCTGAAATCAATTGACAATTGTTACCCTGCTCAGCATTTATTTAACCAGAATAAGCAGTGAATTGTCAGCTTTCAGTTAACTGATGCTTATTTAACCTTTAGTAACGTAATATGTTCAATGAAATTCATTTTAAACAATAACAATATCATACATTTCAACAAGGTGGAATCGACCAATGATTTGGCTGAAAAAATTCTTATTGAAAAAAAACCGGATGAATTTACAGTTATTACTACTGATTTTCAATTAAAAGGAAGGGGTGTCGGGAAAAATATGTGGGAGAGCGAACCTTCGAAAAATATTCTGATGAGTATGATCTTGTATCCGCATTTTCTTGATCCCGCCAATCAGTTTATGCTTAATAAAGTGGCATCACTGGCAGTTTCGGATACACTTGAAGATATGCTTAACAGGGCTGACATAAAGATTAAGTGGCCAAATGATGTTTATGTCGAAAATAAAAAGATCGCCGGGATTTTGTCAAGAAACATGATTACAGGAAATGAGTTCAGCACCTGCATTGTTGGTATTGGGCTGAATGTTAATCAGGTACAGTTTAGCTCTCACCTTCCTGATCCGGTTTCAATGGCCCGGATATCCTGCTCGGTTTTCGATCGGAATCAGGTGCTGATTCACCTCATTAACAGGATTTATGATTATTATCAAAAATTGAAATCGGCTGATTATGAGCGGATTGATAATAAATACCTTTCGCTTTTACTGAATTACCAGTCGCCAGCTTTATTTCAATCAGGAAAGGAAGTTTTCGAAGGAATAATCATTGGGGTGGATTCGTTTGGTTTATTGATGGTAAATGTTGGAAATGAGATTCGAAAGTTCAATATGAAAGAAATCAAATTGCTAACCAAAAGCACAAATCATGAAAATTGCTGAGATTATAGCTGTAATTGAGAATGCTGCACCACTTCTACTGCAGGAATCATATGATAATTCCGGTTTGATTATCGGGTCACCCGACACTGAGGTTAATTCCGCACTTATTACTCTGGATGTAACTGATGCAGTGATTGACGAAGCGCTGAAATATCAATGCAATTTGATCATAGCGCATCACCCGTTGATTTTCAAAAGCATTAAAAAAATAGGAACAAAATATCCGGTTGAACGGATGATAACCCGATGTATTAAAAATGACCTTGCTGTTTACGCAGCACATACTAACCTTGACAATGTTGCTCAGGGTGTCAACAGGATGATTTGCGATAAGATTGGGCTTGAAAATGTGACTGTATTAGCCCCAAAATCCATGATGCTGCGAAAGCTTGTAACCTTTTGTCCGGTAAGTTACGCAGAAATGGTAAGGAAAGCGCTTTTTGATGCCGGGGCCGGACATATTGGTAATTACGACAACTGCAGTTTCAATGCTGAAGGCCGGGGAACATTTCGGGCTCTTGCAGGGAGCAGTCCGTTTATCGGGAAAATTGATGAATTGCATACAGAGCCTGAAATACGGATAGAAACAATCTTTCCGGTTTACCGTCAGTCATCCGTGCTTGATGCGCTTTTTGGTGTGCACCCATACGAAGAGGTTGCGTATGATATTTACCCGCTGGAAAATGAATTTTCCGCTGTTGGAGCAGGAATGACCGGCAACTTGAAAAATCCTGAACCCACAATGGATTTTCTGCATCGCATAAAAAAAGTTTTCGGCATTTCATGTTTGCGTCATACAAAGATAATTCGTCAAAGTGTGCAAAAAATAGCTGTTTGCGGTGGCACCGGAAGCTTTCTTCTCTCAAGGGCAATGGCTGAAAAAGCCGATGTTTACATCACCGGAGATGTTAAATACCATGAGTTTTTTGATGCTGATGAAAAAATACTATTTGTTGATATCGGACATTATGAAAGTGAACAATTCACAACAGATGTGATACGGAATATTTTATCAGAAAAAATTCCTACTTTTGCCACCCGAATTTCAAAGATAAAAACCAATCCGGTTTTTTACCTGTAAAAAGAAAATTGAAAGTTGAAACCTAATAAAAGATAAAGCAATATCCCAATGAGCGCAAACGAAGTTCAAAAAAAAGCTGCTGATTCACAGCTTCCCAACGACATCAACGAAAATATTGAAGTTTCGATTGAAAAGAAACTGAAAGCATTGTACAGTCTGCAGCAAATAGACTCACAAATTGATAAAATCCGCATTATCCGCGGTGAACTGCCACTCGAAGTTCAGGACCTTGAAGATGAAATTGCCGGTCTTCAAACCCGCATTACCAAATACAAAGATGAAGTAAAAGTTTTGGAAAAGCAAATTACTGAGAAAAACAATTCCATCAAAGAATTTAACACGCTGATCAAAAAGTATGGAGAACAGCAAATGAACGTCAGAAACAACAGAGAGTATGACTCGTTGACCAAAGAAATTGAATTCCAAAATCTTGAAATTCAGCTTGCCGAGAAACGAATCCGGGAATTTACTGACGAACTGGAGGTTAAAAATCAATCGATCAAGGAATCAAAAGCTTTGCTTAAAGAGCGTGAGTCCGATCTGAAAATCAAAAAAAATGAGTTGAAAGACATTGTTGAAGAAACTGAAAAAGAGGAAAAAGCTCTCATAAAAAAATCAGAAGCTTACAGCTCACTTATTGAAGATCGTTTGCTTACTGCATATCAACGAATCCGCAAAAATGCCCGGAATGGCCTTGCTGTTGTTCAAATCGAGCGGGATGCCTGTAATGGATGTTTCAATAAAATTCCTCCCCAGCATCAGTTGGATATCAAAATGCACAAAAAAATCATTGTGTGTGAATATTGCGGACGAATTCTTGTTGATGATGATATCGCTGCCCAGGTCAAACAAAACCTGTAAAAAGTTTAGTTATCAGAAAAAGCCTGTGTCAGTAAGATGCAGGCTTTTTTTGTGCTGGTTGACTGCTTTTCAGGGTTTCGTTCAGCATTTAAATCCTGGCAGGATTTTTAGCCAGATTTATTCTGCTGGTTTTTGAATTTGATGACTTGAGCAGTAATTGATATTGCCAAAACCAGTATTACTCCGGCTGGTATTTCAAACATGATTTTTACTACCGGACAATCAACAGCAATGAGTAACGAACAGGTCAGGGTTGCTTCCCGATCCGTTCACTTAAACTTTTAACATCAGCTTTAATTTCAGCTATTTCATCCATTATTCGATTTTCTGCCGGTCGTTCTTCAGGTAGTTCTGTACTGATATAATGAACAAATTTCCAGACTTCTCTGATCTCGTTTATGTGAATGCTGTAAGGTAAGTAAATGGGATTGAGGGAATGAAGCCGCAATTGGCCGTTTTCGGGAATCAGGTTTTCGACCACCTTAAACAGGATTCCTTCGTTGAGGGTAAGGATGATGTATGCCTGCCGGTTGCGAATTAGTTCCCAGTTTTGAACAAACTCGCCGGTAACCCAGGAGCCATTGGGAATGGGAAGCATTGAGTCGCCACTGATCTGGAAGGTGCGGTATTTCTTTTCCGGCGACAGGAAAGGGAGTTGGAACGTTGGCAGAATGCGGATGTATTCCGGATCAGCAAAGCCGCTGGAATAGCCTGCTTTAGCTTTTTCCGACACCAGCTCAATGTTTTCTTCATTGTCGGAATTTACGGTGGTAGTGAGTACCCGCAAATTGCTGCCGCGGATAAAAACATCATAACCTCGTTCGAGTTGCGACAACTGGCTTTCTGTCAGTTTGGTCAGGTCCACTTTAATCAGGGTGTCAATGGCTATTCCATAGTAGTCAGAAATAGCAATTAAAAAGTTGATACCCGGGTAGGCAATTTTGTTTTCGTAATTGTTGAGCGTGGACCGCGGAATGCCAAGCAATAGCGCCAGGTCATCCTGTGTACGGCCTTTGCGCTTTCGCAGAAATTTGATATTGGTATTGAAATACATGAGCGTTTTTTTTGATTGTGACCAGGTTTATATTTTTCGGGAATTTTTTTTATCAACGTTTTTATTTATAACGAAAAAATGATTAATTTGTTGGCAAAAATTTGATTAAATATTAATCAAATCACTATCGTCCGATTAAAAATGAGATCAATTAAAAATGAGCATGAGATTCCTTACTGCCGGCTGGCGGTGAGGAATCGCCAATTAGTTTTCCGGACAATAGTGTAATCAAATAATAATTATCATAGAAATTTGATGGATACTTTCAGGCAAAATCGAAGTTCAGTGGCATTGGAAACGAATATGGATGAAGTGAGCGATCGTCGTACAATTGTACATTTCGATCTGGATACTTTTTTTGTGTCGGTCGAACGGTTATTGAACTCATCGCTGGCGGGCAGGCCGGTGATTGTTGGTGGTACTTCCGACCGTGGTGTGGTGGCCGGATGCAGTTATGAAGCCCGATCTTTTGGCGTGCATTCAGCCATGCCCATGAAGATGGCACTTAATCTGTGCCGGGATGCCATTGTCATTCGTGGTGATATGGATCAGTACACCAAATATTCACGAATGGTTACCGACATTATTGCCGGGCAGGCACCTGTTTACGAAAAGGCTTCTATTGACGAACATTACCTTGATATTACGGGAATGGATCGTTTTTTTGGTTCGATGAAATGGACACAAGAGTTGCGGCAACGTATTATCAGAGAAACAGGGTTACCTGTTTCGGCGGGGCTGTCGGTGAACAAAACGGTGTCGAAAATTGCTGCCGGTGAAGCCAAACCCAACGGCGAGCTGCAGGTTGCTCTTCCGCGAGTGAGACCTTTCCTGGCACCACTCTCTATCCGCAAGATTCCCATGATTGGTGCAAAAAATTATCAGACACTTCGTTCAATGGGTGTGGCAGATATTCGCACATTAAGCCTCATTCCTCCCGAAATGATGAATAAATTAATGGGTAAAAACGGAATTGATATATGGAAAAAAGCTAACGGAATTGATACAACGCCTGTGGTACCTTACTCCGAACGTAAGTCTGTAAGTACTGAAACCACTTTTGAACAGGATACTATTGATGTAACGCGTATGCGTGAGATACTCAGCACCATGATCGAAAAAATCGCCTTCAGCCTGCGCAAACAGGTAAAACTTACCGGCTGTGTTACCGTAAAGATTCGTTATGCCAATTTTGATACCCATACGTTACAAAAAGTGATTCCTTATACTTCCTTTGATCATGTGCTTACCAAAGTTGCACTTGAGCTTTTTGACCGGCTTTACACCCGTCGTATGCTTATCCGGCTTATTGGTGTGCGTTTCAGCCATCTGGTAGGAGGTGTACAACAACTTAACCTTTTTGAAGATACTCCCGAAATGGTCAATCTGTATCAGTCACTTGACCATATCCGAAAACGTTTTGGCCAAAGGGCTGTGTTCAGAGCGGTGGGATTGTAAATCTCTGATCAAATTACCGCGCCGAAAACAAGCTCTGTATTTTCAGGGAATCTTCAAAACAAAAACTCACCAACATTCCTGAAAACATGGCATTCTCCTTACAGTGTCGCACTTCATAAAAATTCTGGTGATGGCTGATGTGTTGAATTTACGGATACCCCGTGCTTATATTTGCTTTTTGACTTAATGGGAGAGGAGAATTGACAATCACAGATGTTTGCAAATGCAGCGGGGCAAATAAAAAGGAGAAGGAATTTTAAAAGTCTGATGGAGAGCTATAGGTACATTTTTACTTTTCTTCGAATTTCAATTGTCTGATTAGCTCATTTTTGGAAAGTTTTTTCATTAAAATGTAGGTACGAAAATGTTTTCCTGCTTTTGTGTGATAATAACCTATAAAATGAGAACCCCCATCGGCTGATCTGCCTTCATGCTCAAGAACAAATTCATGGATAGGATTGCGTTCGAAAAAAAATTTAATAATCTGAGTAGCTTGCTTTTTACTGAAATTTCCTTCAGATTGCGGTACAACCAAATCAATTGCGGCATCAAAGTATTCAGCGAGTTGCGATGCATTTCCCGTGGCAATGGCATTAATAACAGCAGACCTAACCAGCGTATCCTGCGCTGATACTGAACCAATCCAATTAGCCAAAAGGAAAAGGCATACCAATATGGATCTCAAAAATTTTAACACGTTTTTTTTCGTTGATGATGACTTAATTTTGTATCCACCGGCAAATGTAATACTTTTGCTTTGGTTGAAATCAAAATTACAAGCCAAAAGCCGCATTAAGTATGCCGTTTTTTTAAAAATCAGGTTTAAATAATTAAAAAAAAAACTGATGAAAATACACCTGCTGATGATTGGCAAATCCAAAGAAAAGTTTACTGAAGAAGGTTATAATTTTTATAAAAAGAGGATTACTAATTATCTCCCGTTTGATGATTTTACAATTCCCGGGTTGCGAAATGCAGGGAATCTTTTAGCTGCTGATTTTAAGTTACGTGAGGGTGAACTGCTCATTAAACACTTCAAGGAGGATGATTATGTGGTATTGCTCGACGAACAGGGCAGGAAATTCTCTTCTGTTGATTTTGCAGGCTTTATCCAGCAGCGGATGAATAGCGGAATTAAAAATCTTACATTTGTTATTGGTGGTGCATATGGGTTTTCCAAAGATGTTTACAACCGGTCGAACGAGAAAATTTCGCTATCCGCGATGACTTTTCCTCATCAACTAGTCAGGATAATTTTCATGGAGCAGCTTTATCGTGCAATGACTATTCTGCGTAATGAACCTTATCATAATGAATAATTGGATGTTTTTCTGATTTTTTAAAACAGCTTTTCTTTCAACCTCATTGTTTTTTCACGCTTTTGAAGTGCATAGGAGTAGCAAACGGCAACTCAATTTTGGTTACTTTTGCGCCTCAAATTGAAATCATGCGGCCGGAAAAAAAGAATTATTTAATTGGCTCGCTGGCTGTAAGTCTGTCAGCGGTATTGTGGGGATTTGACGGAATAGTGTTCACTCCCAGATTATATAATCTGGACGTGAGTTATGTGGTATTCATTCTTCATGCGATTCCGTTTTTAGTAATGAACTTACTGTTTTTCAAGGAGTATCGTCATTTGCGTAGTTTTACGCTGAAAGATGTTGCAGTGTTTGCCATGATAGCACTTTTTGGCGGTGTAGTTGGTACACTTTCCATAGTCAAGGCTCTTTTTCTGCTAAATTTTAATCAATTGTCCATTGTCGTTTTGCTTCAAAAACTACAACCAATTTTTGCTATCTTACTTGCTATGTTTTTTTTGGGTGAAAAAGCAGGAAAGCATTTTGTTTTTTGGGCAGCATTGGCAGTTTTTAGTGGTTACTTTCTTACATTCGGCTGGGGAACTCCGGATTTTAATACAGGTTCGAACACCATTAAAGCGGCGTTGCTTGCACTGGTGGCAGCATTTTCATTTGGAAGTTCCACCGTTTTTTCAAAAATGATTTTGGGAAAGTACAATTTTGTAACTTCAGTTTTTTATCGTTTTGGTTTTACCACCATCATCATGTTATTCATCATGATTGTTTTTGGAGATTTTAGCCAGTTACAGTCAACCACTTCAACTAATTGGTTGTTTATAGGCATCATTTGCCTTACAACCGGTTCCGGAACGATGTTTCTTTACTATTATGGTCTGAAAAAAGTAAGAGCCATCATGGCCACTATCAGTGAACTGATGTTTCCGGTATCTGCTTTAATTTTTGATTATTTGTTTAATGATAGTGTTTTTACTGTTGTCCAATGGATTGGTGCTGCTGTAATGGTATTTGCGATTTTAAAACTGAATGCAAAACCGGATCGGACTGAAAAAGGATGAATGATCAACGCATTTTTTTCACGGTCTTGACTGATAAAAACAGAAAGCAATATCTTTGCGCCCTGAATTTGCGGATGTGGCGGAATTGGTAGACGCGCCAGACTTAGGATCTGGTGCCGCAAGGCGTGGGGGTTCGAGTCCCTTCATCCGCACAAAAAAAGGCTGTCCATTATGGGCAGCCTTTTTTTTGGTACATGTTATCTCAATTAATTGTTGGTAACGTTTTCAATTTTCTCTTTCAATAAAATGTCTTCGATTACTTGTTTGAGTGTGTTTTTCGGCAATGCTCCCTGTGCCATCTGAGGTTGTTCATCTTTAGGGCAGAAAAGCAATGACGGAATACTGCGGATACCAAATACGGCAGCCAGTTCCTGCTGATCCTCGGTATCTATTTTGTAAATATTTATTTTACCTGCGTACTCCTTTGCTAATTCTTCAAGTACAGGTGCTACAATTTTGCAGGGTTGGCACCAGTCAGCATAAAAATCAATGAGACAGGGGAGTTCACCTTCAAATTTCCATTCTCTGTTCTTTTCGTAATTAAAAACTTTGTTGAGAAAAGTTTCTTTTGTTAAATGTTCCATAAGTGTTATTTTGTTTTTGATTGTTCGTAATTCGAAAATTTATTTTTTTAAAAGTATTTGTTCTATAATCTTTATAAATGTTGCTTTATCTTTTAAACCTTTATCCATTGTAGGCCGCCCCTTCATGGGAATGTAAAGAAATGCAGGAATACTTGAAATCTGAAATACGCTGGCAAGCTCACGCTCTACCTGAGTATCGATTTTATAAATCTTTATTTTTCCTGCATATTCTACTGAAAGTTCTTCAAGAATAGGGGATGCCATGCGGCAGGGACGACACCAGTCGGCATAAAAGTCAATGATTGCGGGTACATCTCCTTCGTAAACCCAGGTTCTGGGATTTTTTTCGTAATCCCAAATTTTTTGTTTGAAGGTCTCCTTAGTAAGAAATTCAATTTTAGCTTCGTCGTTCCCTCCGGAAGCACCGGATTTTTCATTGCCGCCTTTACTGGAATTGCAACCATAGGCAGTTACAGCAAAGAGAGCCATGGTGAGTAGTAAGAAACTGATTTTTTTCATTTTTATCATGATGTTTGGTTAATTACCTGTTTTTTTAATCAGGCTGCAAAAATAATAGTTTTTTCGATTTTAAATCGTTTTAGTATCACCTTTTAACTATTTTTGCAAAAAAAAGTTCATTTGTTTGTTCATGATTTTCAAGAAATCAAAACAACCTTTTGAAGATTAGTGATTTGTATGGCCAATATTTTTTCACAGTTGAATCTTTTTGAATTCGATGCTGTTTTTTCCACCGATGAACAATGCCTTAAATACCTGGCAGATGAAAAATGGAAAGACGGTTTTGTTTGCCGCAAGTGTGGTCACACTAATTATTGTCAGGGTAAAACTCCGTATTCGCGGCGATGTACGCGCTGCAAAACAGATGAATCAGCAACGGCGCACACAATATTCCATCGCTGTAAGATTCCTTTGCATGAGGCTTTCAAAATAGCCTACCTTGTGTGTGGTGAACCTGACATTTCGAGTTACGATCTCTCCCGCACGCTCGACAAGCGTCAGATGACCTGTTGGAAGTTTAAGAAAAAAATTTCAGAATGCCTCCAAAGTAAAGGAACTTTGAATCTTGTTGAAATTCACCACCCAAGATAGCTGAAATGCACAACTCTCTGCAGGTACTCAGCCTAATTTTCCATCTTTTCATTTCATATCTTTTTAATTGCGAAAACTTTATATTTGCGGTAAATTTTATTTTTTCAACTCACTAAAAATACTAAAGATGTTTAAAACAGAAGTTTACAAACAAAGACGCAATGCGTTAAAAACAAAAATCAAATCAGGAATTGGATTGTTTTTGGGAAACAATGAAATGCCTATGAACTATGCAGGCAACACTTTTCACTATCGTCAGGACAGTACCTTTCTGTATTTTTTCGCGCTTGATATGCCGGGATTGGCAGGAGTAATTGATTTCGATGAAGGGAAGGATTATATTTTTGGCAATGATGTGGACATGGAAGATATCATTTGGATGGGACCTCAACCGCTGATGAAAGACAATGCTCTAAAAGCTGGAGTGAACCATGTACATTCATTCGGTGAGCTTGACAGTTTTTTAAAAAACGCTATAGAAAAAAAACGTGAGATTCATTTTATTCCGCAATATCGCCATGATAATCAGATATTATTGGAAAAGTTAACAGGAATAAAAATTGCCGATCAAAAAAACAGGTCATCACTCAGTTTGATTAAAGCAATCATAGCACTCAGGAATGTTAAAGATCAATACGAAATTGAAGAACTGGAAAAAGCAGCAGCCATTGGCTATGAGATGCATGTTACCGCAATGAAAATGGCAAAACCGGGTATTTCTGAAAGAGAGATTGCCGGAACCATAGAAGGTATTGCTCTTGCCAGGGGAGCCGGGGTTTCATTCCCCATAATTCTGTCTCAAAATGGTGAAACCCTGCACAACCACGATCATAGTCAGGTTCTCCAGGCCGGCAGGATGATGATTACTGATGCCGGCGCTGAAACAATCCTTCATTATGCCAGTGATTACACCCGTACAGTTCCTGTTGGGGGTAAATTCACCCAGCGGCAGAAAGAAATTTACCAGATTGTTCTGGATGCAAATAATGCTGTTACTGCAGCTGTTAAACCAGGAGTTACCTATCAGAGCATTCATTTGATGGCTGCAAGGGTAATTGCTTCGGGATTGAAAGCATTAGGCCTGATGCAGGGAGATGTGGATGAAGCAGTATCTGCCGGAGCACATGCAATGTTTTTCCCTCACGGATTAGGACATATGATGGGAATGGACGTGCACGACATGGAAAATTACGGGGAAGATTATGTTGGTTATGACGAGGAAACCAAACGAATTCAACAGTTTGGAACTGCTTATCTTAGACTTGGGCGGAAATTGCAACCGGGATATGTGCTCACCAACGAGCCGGGTATCTACTTTATTCCAGCGCTTATTCAGCAATGGAAAGATGAAGGTAAATTCAGGCAGTTTATCAATTATTCAAAAGCTGAATCTTACATAGGTTTTGGAGGGATCAGACTTGAAGATGATCTTTTGGTAACGCAGAATGGTTGCCGGCTGATTGGTAAAAGAATTCCGGTTACAATTGAAGAGGTGGAATCAACCATGAAAGAATAAACGTTAACAGAGATAATTATCAGACCGGGGATATCTCCGGTCTTTTTTATGGTCATTGATTTTCTCCTTCCAGTTGCAGAATAAGTTTTTCCTGATGCAGCAAACGTTCTTTTAGAATCGAGATATAGGTGTAATTGATCGAATCCGGAAAATAAGAATACGAGTGATTGGCCCATTCGATGGCAGGTTCAAGCAGTCCCTCCATTTCGTTTGCAAGTGCAATATTAAAACTTGCTCTGGCCCTTGCCGCAGAATTATTCCGATTGAGCGTGTTTTGCCATATCATTGCTGCTTCTTTCCATTTGCCTTCTTCGGCTTTGATGAATCCTTTTCGAAGATATTTATCACCTGATTTGAAAATAATCCTGCCTGATTCGACAAAGTGGGGAGTGATTCTGGAACCGTATCTAAGTCCGGTTTCTTCTGCCGCTGCCTGAATCAGCTCCCGGCCTGTCAGGTAAAGTCCTTCATCGCTGGTCCCCCAGTATCCGTCAATTTGATAGTAAAGTGTGTCTGTGAGGAGTATCTGATCAATCAATTTTGATCTGAAAGGATCAATAAACATCCATCTGGTTTTCAGATAGATTGTGTAAATGCTGTAATAGCCTCCCAGGTAACTTGAAAAAATATCGTATTCGACTTTTTTATCCATCCAGCTCAATAGCAAAAGTGCATCAGTATGATAATCACTGCATAAATCTCTGATTTTATTCAAATGAAGAT
>Ga0116164_10001253_pt1 | contig 19416 bp, 21 predicted proteins | sample AD_UKC109_MetaG_FD_89888 | JGI IMG/M metagenome (GOLD analysis project Ga0116164, IMG submission 89888) | Active sludge microbial communities of municipal wastewater-treating anaerobic digesters from Hong Kong - AD_UKC109_MetaG | ecosystem: Engineered > Bioreactor > Anaerobic > Digestate... | reverse complement strand
TGTTACGGGCAACGCTCAGTTTGCTACAGTGAGCATTAGCGGCGACCTGACTGTACATGGCAACGTAACCATTGCTGGCACCGTGCAAACAGGCGATATTTATGTAAAAGGTCATATTGCTAGCCATGGGCCAGCGCCAGCTACCACTATTGGTGCGGCTTTGGGTGCGGGGCAGGGCGGTGGCGTGAACGACCCAATTGCTGCGCTCGATGGTACCGATACCGCAGGTACGGTAACGGTAACGGCTGGGGTGCAAAACCTTATGAGTGGGGTGTTGGCGCACATTGACTTTAGCAAAGACTACGGCATGAGCTACAAGGTGGTGGTGAGTGCTAGCAACGATGCTGCGGCCGACCTTAAGCTATATGTGGTTAAGACGGCCAATGGGTTTGATGTTGTTACCAAAGACACGGTAGTAGCTGGTCGTCAGTACCAAATAGATTACATCGTCATCGGCGCCCAAAACTAAGTCTCGACATTTAAAGGTAGCTTTTTGTTCTTCGTTTACCTCGGTTACTGCTTGTGGTCTACCTGCTTCGCTGTTAAATCCATTTCGACAGCGGCGAAGCCGCTCCCGCCCTCCTTTTTTACCGGAAAAAGGAGGCAAAAACTTCGGCTCACTTTCAACTCTTGGCTTGTGTGTTGTTCGTTGTAACAACTAATGCGAGAACTCCTCATGAAACACTTGCCTCTGGCAACTGTTTCATTCGGCAAACACTTTGTACCACCTGTTGGAAGTCGTTACAAGCGACAACAACAAGTCCAGGAGCTTCCAGAATGTCAAGTAAAACCCCGAAACAGGACCTTGTCATTTCGATCGTAGCAAAGCACACTGAATAGCTATAGCTGTATGTCATTGTATTTTGACGCCCGACGCCCCAAACCCGATAACCTACACCCTATCCCCGTACCCTAAACCCTCTGTGCTCAACTCACATCTCTGTCCTGTTCTCGCATCTTTTCATAGCTATTTCCGGCCTCATGTATTCGCTGTGGGCGTTGTAAATTGATATAACCCATAGATTGTGCCTAGTGAGTCAAGGAGTAACTGTGTATAACTGAGGTAAAATGTGTATAATGAGTAAAAAATGTGCACAAAAGGTATTGCATTATTTTGAAGGGTAGAGCATACTAATTAATAGATTTTGCACGTACGAAAAACAAAAAAAACGACGAACGGCAAAATCGCTAAAAATTCCAAACCAAACAAAAACAAAAACGAACCAAAGAAAAAAGCAGGCACTCTCGCAAGGCCTGCTTTTTTCTTTGTCTTGTTTTTTTGGGACAGCCTCGGCAAAAGCGGGGGATAGGCATGACTTGTTCGTGCCGCCAGAGTCGTTGCCAAGAATCGGGTAAGTAAAATGGTAAAACAACGTGGGGGTAAACAGGGCTAAAACGGTAAATCTAATGTCGCAAAATGTTATTTTAGGGCGTTTTTAGCCGTATACCCGAAAACAAGACTAGATTACAGCGACTATTTTGACCCGCGCAGAGGCAAACACTCTAAGCCCTACCCCAACTCGTAAGCAGGAGACTCTACGCCAGACGCACAGCAGGGCAGGTCAAGAGCCGCGAATTGACCAACATACCCATGGGGTAGGAGAGACTGTGTTTATACGGCTAGTATTCTATGGCTAGTACTGGTTGTGTCTTTACGATACCTGAGCAATCTGTTACGCTAAAAGCATAAAGGGGTAACAATAAACTATGGCGTATGTACTCGCAGTCGCTAATCAGAAGGGCGGTGTTGGCAAGACCACCACGGCAGTCAACTTGGCGGCCAATCTGGCCACAGGCAAGCGGCGAGTGGTGCTGGTAGACCTTGACCCCCAGGGCAATGCTACGAGTAGTCTCGGTATCGATAAACAAAACATACCAGTTTCGATGTACGATGTGCTGCTGGCTAGCCAAGATGTTGCAAATGCAGTGCTCGAAACCAATCGGCCAAACCTATTTTTGCTGCCAGCCTTGCCCGATTTGGCCCAGGCAGAGCTAGACTTGGTGCATCAGCAACGGCGTGAATATGCCTTGCAAAGGTTGCTTGCAAAAGTTGATGCAGAAGTGGTCATAATAGACTGCCCACCTGCGCTGGGCTTGTTAACGGTCAACGCTCTGACCGCTGCCGATGCGGTACTTATACCAGTGCAAGCCGAATATTTTGCACTTGAAGGACTCAGCCAGTTACTACAGACCATTCAGCTGGTCAAAAGTGGGCTAAACGCCAAACTCGAGATATTTGGCGTGGTACTTACCATGTATACCAAGCGAACGCTGCTGAGCGACCAGGTAAAGAGCGAGGTCACTCAGCATTTTGGTAATAAACTATTTGAAACAGTCATCCCCCGCAATATTCGACTAGCAGAAGCACCCAGTTACGGCAAGACTATTCAGGAACATGACAAATGGAGCAAGGGCGCTCGAGCATACAAAGCATTGGCTAAGGAGGTAGTGCATCGTGCCAACATCTAAAAAATCAGGATTGGGGCGTGGCCTTGGCTCGCTTATTCCAGAAAATTTTAATACCGCTCTCCTGGTCGATGAGGCCGAGCGCGTGCAGCAGCTACCGCTCGATGCGCTGGTACCACGTCCTAACCAGCCCCGTACGGTGTTTGACAAATCGGCGCTCGAGGAGCTTGCAGGGAGCATTCGTCGCCACGGTGTGGTGTTGCCACTGGTGGTGTGTAGTCTGCCAGCTGGCAATTACGAAATTATTGCTGGGGAACGGCGCTGGCGAGCAGCCAAGATAGCCGGCCAAAAGACTGTTCCAGCCATAGTACGTACGTTTAAAGAACTAGAAAGGCTCGAAATAGCCCTCATCGAAAATGTTCAGCGAGTAGACCTTAGCCCGCTTGAGCAAGCAGCGTCGATTGAGCAGTTACATCAACAGTTCAACCTGGCCTATACCGAAATCGCTCAGCGGCTCGGTAAGGCAGAAACAACCGTTAGCAACATTGTGCGACTGCTGCAGCTGCCGCAAAATGCGCGACTTGCCCTGGCTACGAACAAGATTAGTGAGGGTCATGCCCGGCAGATTCTTGCACTCAAGGCTAAGCCACAACAACAAGACGAGTTGCTCAAGCAAATCATTGCTCATGGCTGGACGGTTCGTCAGGCAGAGCGCTTTGTTACTTCTATTAAGATGGGGCTTTCGCCCCACAAAACGGTAAGCAGCCGGGTGGCAGTCGACACCGATGTCACCAAGCAACTTTCTAACCGGCTGGGCGCCAAAGTGCAGGTGCGACACACCGCTAAAGGCGGCAAAATCGAAATTGGCTTTACTAGCGAAGACGATCTAAACGATTTGTTAGCACTACTGGCAGCAGTGCAGCGCAAGTAGTAATTATTAGCTTTATTTCAAGCGACAGGGCAAAGGAATGCCCTTAGAAACGCTTCATTTGGTTAAGCGGCAAAATGCGGGCAACCAATTTGCCGACCACCTGGTCGGTTTTAATTGGGCCAAACATACGGGAATCAAGAGAATTTGACCGGTTGTCTCCGCATACATATATTTCGTTTGGGCCAAGTGTGACATCTATTTCATTGAGTGTTGGAGTCATTTTGGCGTCGGCGGCGTAGGGAAGTTCTTCGTCGGGTTTTATGCCGTCAGGGTTACTAGTGTTATATATAGTAATAACGCCCTCGTGTATCACTACTCGGTCGCCAGGTAGGCCAATAACACGCTTCACTAGCTGTTTGGTTGCTGAAGCATCGCCTCCGAGTGATTCTAGGCCACCCTCATTAAGGATAATAATATCACCTCGACCCGGTACGTATTGATGACCGGTAAGCTTGGCCCATGTTCGAGGGAGCTTCCATACAATTAACCGGTCATTGTTATGCAGTGTTTGCTGCATACTGGGTCCATCAACTTGGTACGACTGAAAAACAAACAGGGTTAAACAAAGGGCAATAAGCGGCGCAATGAGAATAAGACCAATTGTTCCTAAAGTAGATTTTAATTGCTCACCGCGCGGTGAGCTAGGACGATTTACTTCGGTAACTGCAGGGTCGTCGAGTGGCACGACAGGCTGTTCGTTTGGTTGCACGTTCACTACTATACGGCATACCCGGGTAATTGGCTACAGCAAACCAAAAGCTTTTAGCAAAAAGGTTGTGTTTTTGACTCTATTCATTTGGGTAAAACGTGCTACTATATAAGCACAAACTTACAAAATCAAAAATGAAAAAAAATATACAAACCGATCTTTTATTTGCATCGTCACCACGACCCAACCAGCTTCAGCCAGGAGGGGTGGGTAGTCATGCTGCCATGCCTGCCGCGGCACCACTCAAATATGACCTCACACCTTATGAACCAGCCAAACACCCCACTATTATTAAACGACAGCAACGCACTGTATCGTGGCCAGTTAAACTTGCCGGCGTGTTTTCGGCGTGCGCGCTGCTTTTGACCGTGGGCTTTGCCTGGCATACCTACGCACAGGTGAGCCAAGTGTTTCAGGGCAAGGTAGTGGCCACAACACAGACACCCACCAGCAATACTTCGGTACAATTGCTAGCCGGCGAAGACCAGGGAAGAATACACGTACTTGTTATGGGAACTGCTGGGGCGAAGCACCGAGCGAGTGACCTGACCGATATGATGGCGATTATGAGTATCGATGTAATGACACACGCCATAACCATGCTTCCGCTTCCCAAAAACCTTTCCGTAACGATGCCCAATCAATACTTTGGGCCCGTGCAGGCTCTTAACACCGTGTATGCAAGCGGAAAATACAGCTATCTTGGTAAAGCGGCCTATACACGCAATGACCCAGAGACAGTTCAGGCAGGGTTTGCGGCGGTTGATAAAGTCGTACAAGAGGTAACAGGCATAAAAGTTGACTACAATATTGTCGTTAACTTTGAGAGTTTTGGAAGCGCGGTTGATGCCATTGGCGGTGTTACGGTAAAGCACCCACAGCGCTACTACGACGCCTCAATGGCAACAGAATACGGCAACAAGCCGCTTGCCATACCAGCAGGAACTCAAATTTTAGACGGTAAAAAGGCGCTGCAATACGCTCGATCCATGCAGGGTGGCGAAGACGCCCGCGTCCAGCGGCAGCTTCAGCTCGTGCAAAGTTTTATGCAGCAGCTTACAACAATGGAGCGAGCCAGCCAGGTATCGGTTATTCCTAAACTTTTTCATTCGCTCAGTGCCAATCTGCGCACCGATTTGAGTCTAGAGGCTGCACGTCGACTATTTACGATAAGTACCTCTGGCGACACCAATTCGACTATCCAAATTGTTTCTTTAGCCTCACTGCTGCAATCAGACCAAAACTCTACAAATCCACTATTGCAGCCAAAGTTGGGAGCAGGCCAATATCAACAGTTGCAAGCCTACATACAAACCAAGCTCCCTGGTGACAATGTTAGAAGAGAACAGGCCAAAGTAGTTATGGCTGGGTCCGAAAGGGGCGCTACCGACATGCGTTTGCAACAAATAAAGAGCGCCGGCGTAACTGCTACTACACAACCATATTCTGTCTCACGACCGCGGGTGTCGCAGCCAACCCTTGTAGACGTAACGGGCAACCGAGCGCCTTACACTAAACAGTACCTGCTGGAACAGTATGGCGCAACAGAGCAACCGACCCTTCCTGCAGACTTGTTGGTGCCAGATGGCGTAGATTTTGTTATACTACCCTGAGTATGAGGCCACTAATAGAAAAACTGAAACCGAGCCGTGGCTATGGCCATGCGGTGTACCTTGCCTTTAATGCGTTGCTGCCCATCTTAGTACTTTTACTTGTAAAGGCCGAACTTGCCAATATTGCCGCGGTACTGATTGTGCTCAGCAAATGGCGAATGTTTGCCGTGCAGCCTCGCTTTTGGGTAGCTAATATTCGTGCCAATGCCATCGATATCATCATTGGGCTTTCAACTCTGGTGTTTATGATGGGTACGCTCACCGATTGGACTCGAGTGGCATATGTGCTTGCCTGGGCATTTTGGCTCATTTTTATTAAACCTCGCACCTCACCTGTATGGGTATCGCTACAGGCGTGGCTCGGCCAGGTGGCTGGCTTGATGGCAATATTTTCGTTTAGCAGTCGCTCGCAGCTCATTGTGCTGGTCGCTGCAGTTGGTACGGTATGCTTTTTTGCCGCACACCACTTTTTCTTTAGTTTCGACGAGCCCTACATTCGACTACTAGCCTATATATGGGGGTATTTTGGCGCGGCACTAACCTGGGTGCTGGGCCACTGGTTGGTGTACCATAGTTTTGTTTCTCAGCCAACGCTGCTGCTTAGTTCGCTATCGTTTGGTCTTGGAACGCTTTACTATTTAGACCATTTCGACAAACTTTCTTCGCTCGTGCGTAAGGAAGTGCTATTTGTACTTTCGGCTGTAGTGATTGTAATGTCGCTTGCGCTGCTACTGCTTGAAACAGCGTAGTATGCCATCAAAGGAGGGGGAATGATACAAAACAACCAATCTCAAACTGCCATACCATCAACGAAGACAAGGCGTGTAGGCCAAGCTTTTCTGGCGCTCGTGCTCTTTGCTATTAGCTTTGCAGGAGGGTGGCTTGGTGGCCAAAGCAGTACCCGTCATTCAGATCCCAGTGCTTCTCGGCAGCAAATCGTTCTTAGTAAACAAGCCGATATTGTGAGCTCTATTGCCAACCAAGTGGGTGAGAGCGTGGTTTCGGTCAATGTTACCACCACTACTGCCCAAACTGACCCCTATGCGCTACTCTTTGGGATGGGCCCCCGATCTACCGAGCAAAAAAGTGCTGGTACTGGGGTCGTACTGAATGCTAAGGGGCTCGTTCTCACCAATCGGCACGTGGTACCACAGGGGATTTCGGCCGTTAGCATAACACTCAGCGACGGTACGGTGCTTGATAAGGTACGGGTGCTGGGGCGGACTTCTGAACGTGACAGCCTAGATGTTGCCTTTTTGCAGATAGAAGACACAAAGGGCAAAAAACTTGTGCCCGCAAAACTTGGTGATTCGGCCGCTATGCAAGTAGGTGACAGCGTGGTGGCTATTGGAAATGCCCTTGGACAGTTTCAAAACACGGTTACTACAGGTATTATTTCGGGGTATGGCCGCAGCGTAGAAGCAGGCGATGGCGCCAGCTACGAAAGCCTAGACGATCTATTTCAGACCGATGCAGCGATTAATCAAGGTAACTCGGGTGGCCCACTGGTAAACATGAACGGTGAAGTAATTGGCATCAACACCGCCGTAGCCAGTAACTCAGAAAATATTGGCTTTGCCATCCCCATTAATAACATTAAAGGGTTAATAGAATCAGTGACACAAACGGGTAAACTCGAACGACCCTATTTGGGGGTTATGTATGTGCTGTTGACCGATGATATTGCCAAGCGGTACGACTTAGCCGTCACACGCGGAGCGTATATACCCAAGCCCTCCGAGGGGCAAAGCAGCTCGGTACTCGAGGGTGGTCCCGCCGCCAAGGCCGGGGTGCAGCCCGGAGACGTCATTGTGAAGGTAGACGGCACGGCTATCAACGAAAAACATAGTTTAGTATCGTTACTTTCGACTAAAAAGGCTGGCCAAAAGGTACAACTAAGCGTTACGAGAGAGGGCAAAACCCTCACCCTAACTGCTACGCTAGAAGCTGCACCGGCAAACTAGATTTTACCTGGGAATAGCATAATACCTCTATATATTTTACCTCATTTGAAAAATGGTAGTACTCTTGCAGTCCTTTTCATGCATAACAAACAAAGCATGATTTACGACAAACATTGCTACTTGATGGTGTTGTGGCGATATAGCTGCGCCAAACCATCTGTCGTTTCTAACACATAGCCATGCTTAGCAGCCAGTTTAGCCAAAGGAATGTGCTGGCTAACTAGGCTTTCGGTGATAACCCAATCTGGATAAAGTGCAAACATATATATTTGTGCGAATAGCGCACGGTAGTGGTCGAGTCCATCGTGCCCGCTAAACAATGCGAGCTTTGGTTCGTGAGCAGCAGCGGTATTTATGGGATGGTCAAGCGGTACATAGGGCAGGTTAGCAAGCAAGATTGTGTCTTTTGTTATGCCTTCGTTGCGAAACATGGGTTCCAGCAGGTCACCTTGAAGAACCATGATAGTAGCGTTAAGTCTCTCTGCGTTTGTTTTAGCGACTTCCAAGCAGCTGTGTTCGATGTCGGTGGCATATACGGTGCTGTCTGGCATTTCCAGTTTTGCTGTAATTGCTATGCAGCCCGAGCCCGTACCAACATCTACTACGGTAATGGGTGCTTTGCGAGCAAAATCTTTTAGTAAAAGTGCAATCATGCTTTCACTTTCTGGGCGAGGCACCAAAACGTGCGAGGTGACTATAAACTCTCTTCCATAAAATTCGACCTTACCTAGTAGGTATGCAAGCGGAACGTGTTGAGTCCTTTGAGCAATTTTTGTGTTCAAATTTTCAAGTTCTGAACTCTGTAATTTTCGTTCTGGGTACGCAAGGATAGTACTTTTGTCAACTTGCAACTCGTCGCTTAGAAGTACTTGCGCGTCAAGCCTAGCAGATTCGATACCGGCCAATTCAAGCGTTTTCGAGCTGGTAGTGAGCCAAGCACCTATAGTCATAGTCATGTAGCTACTATATCAAAGACTGAGTTATTTTGAGGACTTACGTACCAGTTCAAATAACTGGCGCATAGACTCTGCAATATAGGAACTGTGTATGGTGAGTACAATAGGTTGCTCGGTGAAAGTAATGGCTGAAACGGTGCTACCCTGAATAACCCATTCGACTGGAGCGGTGTATTCACCTTCCTGCAGCCAAGTTCGTTCGCTGATACCTTCTGCCGTTTCTCGTTGTGGTGTATGTGCAGCAAGGGTTTTTTTGTCTGCCACTGAAATGACACGTGACTTAATGCCAGCGGCTATACGTTTTTTGCCAAACTCCTGATAGAACTGCTCGCCCATGTATGCGCCATCGTGAGGGGACTGCAAATATTCCTGATTATGGCCGTCTTTAAGTATGTGCTGGTACACTTGTTCAATACCGTCTTTCCCAAAGCGTGTCACTACACCGGGGGTGTCACGTGACTCAAAATAAATATCTATAAGCGAAGAAACGTTTTCATGTACGACCCTTTCACTCCGCTGCAGCTGCTTGCGACGCTTTTCTGCGAGCGTCTCAAGAGTGGCTGGGTGTGCAGCTTCGTACAGCAACTTTTTGCCGGGAACCTTTAGGGCAATGCCGAGCGTACTAAGCTTATCGCAAAGCATGTATGCATTTGTGCGCGATTCTCCGGTTTGTTTCGCAAGCTGAGCAGGGGACAGGGGGCCATGCTGGAGCAATGCTACATATATTAGGGCCTGTGGTTCGGTCAGTCCTGCGTGACGAAGGGTTTGCAGTAAGGTATCCATATAGGTAGTGTAGCACACGAATAGGTATTTGTCAAAAACATATTGACAATAGTATATATGCAATAACAGATTAGAAATAAAAACTGTATTAGTAAATATTGACAAAATATAGCAAAAATAGTACAATACTGTCCGTTGCTTTGAGTAAAGGAGAAATGTATGAGCGAAAGAATATATCAGGGCGTCAGTCGCCCAGTAGGTACAATAGGAAAGGGCTTGCTGGCGGCCACTCTTGCAGTGAGCCTCACCGGCTGTGGAGGAGGTAGTCAGGGTGACAAAATAGAGAGAGTGTACCAAAGTATTACAAGCGGTGAGTATGAGATGAGTGGAAAAGGTGTGCAGCATGCCCTGACAGCGCAAGGCTTAGGTAAACCCCCAAGGGTGTATCTCGACAACCCCGCACTCTCGGAGATAGCAGAAGGTACTACTCCTGTAGAGCAAGCCGTCAACTATATTGAGGAAGTTGCGAATGAGCAACGTTCAAGCGGGATAGACTACCGTTATAGCCTTGGCGTCGATGGACAGCAAGCTCTGTGCTTGACTGCGCTCATGGATGGTATGTCTCCCGATCAACTTTCTGAATACAGAAAGTTAATAGAACAGGCCAATGCGCTACCAGGTGAGCGGACTGATGACAGGCGACCATACACGCTTCGAGGTGCGCATGCAGCAACAATAGCTGGATTCTGTCTGGAAGTAGTGAAAGGTAATGCTGAAAATAATGGGTTTGTAAGCGTGGTGTCATTGACCCCCGAAACAGGAAACCAAGAGGTACAAGAATATGACGACGGAACGAACACCTGAACGAATGCCTTTTTGGGCCAGTGTCGACGTAATAGAGGGGGCACAGCGTATCAATGCCGGTAACGCACGCCCCTGGAAACTAGAAGAAGTTGGCGAAAAGTTAAAAAAACAATACGGTTTACATGTAACCGGAGTGAAGTTGCTCGGCGAGTTAGGTGTCTTAGCGGGGACTAACAGGGAGATGGCCGGCGAAAAAGCCGGAGCAGTGGTAATGGCGCTGCTTATGAACCGTGACCCTGAGGTGTTTTGGACAACGTACCTCGACTTTCGAGACGAATTGACGCCGGAAGCAGAGGCTGGTCTACCAGAAACGGCACGTAGTGCAGTTGAGGTCATGAGAGCAGTTGGCTATAACACTATTAGCGCCTCACAACTTGTGGTTGAGCAGGCACTCCGTTCGTAAAAGGTATGTGGTGCGGCCTGTGAACTGTTGTGGAACTATTGACCGTCGCTCACAAGGCTTCGGTCATAGTCTGCTAGTTTCTCGATAAGATCGTCAATAGCTCCGGCAAGTGCACCGGGGATGTTGGATCGGCTATAGCCTATGCGGTGGTCGGTTATTCGGTCTTGTGGGAAGTTGTAGGTGCGGATTTTTTCGCTGCGGTCACCGCTGCCAATCAGTTTCTTGCGCGCATCGCTCAGCTGCTTGGTTTCTTCATCGATTTTCATTTGCAAAAGACGGCTGCGAAGTACACCGAGCGCTTTCGCTTTGTTCTTTATTTGAGACTTTTCGTCTTGGTTAGCAACAACCAGGCCGGTAGGCAAGTGAGTAATACGTACAGCCGAGTCGGTGGTGTTGACGCTCTGCCCACCGTGGCCGCCAGCACGGAACACGTCGATACGCAGGTCACTCGGATTAATTTCGACATCAGTCTCTTCGGCTTCGGGCAAAATAGCGACCGTAACGGTTGAGGTATGAATACGACCTTGGCTTTCGGTAGCTGGTACACGTTGCACACGGTGAACGCCGGCCTCAAACTTGAGCTGTTTGTACATGTCGGTGCCACGCATTGCAAAAATAATCTCTTTAAAACCACCAACTTCACTTGGACTCTCGCTCACCAACTCTGTTTTGTAGCCCTTTATTTCACCCCATCTGACATACATGCGGTAGAGTTCGGCAGCAAATAGGCTTGATTCGTCACCGCCCGCCCCGGCGCGGATTTCAACAATCACGTCTTTGTCGTCGTTGGGGTCTTTAGGGGTAAGGGTGAGCTCTAAAGCTTGTTGGTTAGATAGTTGTTGTGTGTTCAGGTCTTCTAACTCTGCGTTGGCAAGCTCTCCGAGCTCACCGCCTTCGCTTGCAACGGTTTTGGCTTGTTGAATCTTATCTTCAAGCGAATGCTTCTCGTTAAATAGCGCTATAACATCCTCTAAGTACGCTTGGCGCTTAGCAAGTTTAGGATATGAAGGGTCAGAATAAACGGAAGCATCCTGCAGTTTGGTTTGTAACTGCTCAAGTTCGGTGCGTAGGGATTGTTCTTTAGCTTCCATTCTACTCCTTAGTATAAACAAAACCGCCAGAGAGTATAGACTCTAGCGGTTTTGAGATATCGTCGCTACTTGGTTTCTTTAGACTCGTCTGCTTTGGCGGCTTTCTTGTCGGCGCGAGCGGTCGCTTTTTTCGCGGCAGCCATGCGAGCTTCTTTTGCCTTTGCGGCAGCTTCGGCACGTGCCTTAAACTTATCAACGCGACCTTCGATGTCGAGCACACGCTCTTCACCGGTAAAGAAGGGGTGGCTTGATCCCGAAATATGGACTTTTACGAGCGGGTATTCAACCCCATCGAGCTTGATAGTTTCGTCGCTTGCGACGGTCGATTTTGTAAGGTATGTTTCGTTATTGTTGAGGTCCTGAAACACGACCAAACGATAGTTTTTAGGATGGATATCCTTTTTCATAGTTATTCCTCTGCCCTAGGGTGATGGTTATTGGTATGCGTGGCCACTGGTTAGCAAGCGGGCGTCCTTGCAGTCAGTCTATCCCATGCAGTTGGTTACAATTATATCACCTCTGTTACAGAAAAGTCAACTTGAGTCCACTAGTACACAAAGGTACGTTCGCTCTGGGTATCGGAGCCCTCGACCGTTGAGATGATTTTGAGTGTATGGGTAGAGCCATCTTTGGGGAGGCTGATGTGTAGATTGGCGGCAAATTGGCCGGTGAGCTGGCCGTCAATCTTACCGTAGAGGTCGCTGATTTCCTGGGGAGTGTTAGCTTCGAGGTACTGTGCGCCGGTGGCTTCAGATATTTTGCGGATGTTTGACGAATCATAGCCGGCGCTCTTTATACCCACAGCAAAGATAGGGATGTTGACCTTAGAAGCCTCGGCAATGACGCTATCAACTGAGCTCGTCTTTGACGCCGTGTCTTCGCCGTCGGTTAAGACAGTGATTGCCTTGCGTCCGCAGTTTGGCACACTACCGACGGCACTACTTAGTGCATCGTACAATGCAGTGTCGCCACGAGCCGAAATGCCTTGGATGGCTGACTGAGCCTTGGCTTTATCGGTTGAAACTGCTACGAGTACATCAACAGAGGTATCAAACTGGATGACGCCAACTTGGTCGTTGGGTAGGAGCCGTGAGATGTAGGTTGCGGCGGCCGATTTGGCAGTGTCCATAGCTACACCGCGCATACTGCCTGAGTGGTCGATGACCATTATGTTGGCAAGAGGTAGTTTGGCGGTGTTAACGCTCGCAAAGTCGAAGTTGGTAACTTGTTTGCCGTCGAGGTAGACTTTGACATCACCTTTGCCAAAGTTTTTATTGACTTGGCCAGCATCAGAAGATACAGCAACAAAAGCAGAAACAATTTTTGGGTTGCATGTATCTATTTGGTTGATACGCATAGTGAGGCCTTTGAGACTGCGTGTCGACACTGTTCCACCCTTTAGGTCGCTGACATGGCCAGTAAAGTCGGACCCGATTGGCACGGGGGATTGGTTTAAGGCTGGCTGTGAAACTGAAGTGTCCCTGAGTAGCAGTATTACGACTACTATAACTCCAACAAGGAGCATCATAACGAAGCTAGCTACGGCCAAAAGTATCCGATTGTTGGCTACAGTATTGGGCGCTGAGTCAACGGGCGTAGGGGGGCTACTGAATCTTGATTCCATCGATGCGTACCTTGCCGAATACCCAGCTGACGGTAGTACCGCTAGGCACCTTAGAAAAGGCCACAAAACAATTCTGGACCTCATTATACTGGAGTGACTGCGTACAGGAAGGGGTTGCTAGAACCTTATTGTCTATATCAGTAATAGTACTGTATTTTTTGCCGGCAGTCTCATCGAGTAGGTAGGATTGTGTCCGGCTGTCAAAATAAGAAGTGGTGTTGCCGGTATACACATCTTGTGCGCAATTGTTACATTTGTTGCGTATGCCAAAATCGATAGTTGTATTAGTAGCCGTTTGCCGTGGCTCATAGATGACATATTCAAGTTTGTCGTTCTCGGTTGGCACTGTCAGAATAATCTTTTTCGTGGCAGTAGTACTGTCAGAACTGTTAGTGCTTGTGCTTTGCTGTGAAGCCGAAGTTCCGGACCTTGTGCCAGAGTTTGTAGTGTTTGAGTCTTTTTTGCCCATTAACAAGGCAAGTAACACAATCAGGACCAAAAGTAGTAAACCTACGCCAGCAAGTACTCCATAGAGAAGTTTCTTTTGACTACTATCTGGGCTAGTTATACTACTGCTTGGCACCGAAGCAGGTTGCAGGGTTGTGGTTTCCTGCACCGGTGTACTGGTGCGTTCTTGTGATTCATCTTTACTCATCTGTCTATCCCCCTTAATGAAAAGTTATATAAATGATAGCGAAAATAGGCAAGAATGTACAGGACTAGTGGAATTGCACTACATAAGCACCATGCCGTGGCCCTATACTCGTTTGGAGTTGAGTAGTTTAGGGCTTGGCGAGGACGGTATTCGTGGTGTTTCTGAGCCACCTAACCACCTTGACGTACAGGTACCAACAGAGTAAAGTTGTATTTATAAATAGTGTAAATAAAAATAAACAAAAACATGACAGAGCAACTGCCACAACCACAGCATACAGCTGACCCCAATCTTAAAATAGCCCCGATTGTTCAACTCGAGGAGGGTGCAATAGAAGCTGCTGAGCATGTTCCAGGACATAATCTCGCCGCACTTGCAAAATTTAGAGAAACTTTACATCCCGACCACGAAGCCATCGACGAACAAGCAGCGCGGACAATTGATACGCATTATGATACTCGTACCGCTGGCGAACAGGCAATGGTAAAAAGCGTTATTGACATCGGGTCGGTAACAGCCATACAGGCAGGAGTCACGGGTCGCAATACCAAGCGAATGCAAAGGCTTAAAAGTACCTTTGCAGATCTTAGGGACAGGCTGACTTTGAAGCATGAAACAGGAAACTCTGCAGATACCAAAGTGTTTTCACTAAAAGGCAGAATCGGAACAAAAGACGATTTACGTCCCATAAACAGATTGATTGCCCATAATCAGGATGGGTCAACCAGAATAAATGAAGTGCTTGCAGAGGTAACTGGTGCGTCAATAGACGGTAAAGTACTGCTTTGCAGAAACGAAATGGGAACCGGGCTGATAAAGTTCGACAGCAAAGGCATCGCTCGAGCATCGACCGGCATGAAGCCAGCTGCTCATGGTGGCTATGAGACGGCATGCCTCAGTATTGGCCAGGACAAAAACGGGAAAATAGGAATGGTTAGTGTAGAAAAGTCTACTAATCCTGCCGACCAGTTCCAGTGGCGTATTATGGGGCTGGGAGACGCTCAGATGAATATCACCTTGCACCACGCCCAGGAGGTGCTGCGTAGTCCTAAATCTGAAGAGGAACTCCGAATAACCAACGAACGTCGCAAGGCTATCGCTCATAAACTTGCTAAGGTGGCGCTTGTGGCAGGCATCCTTGCCCCTGGAGGCGCAATTGACCAGGGGCTTGATATTGGTTCCGGGACTAAGTCGACGGTAGCATCTGCGGCTCAAGCACTGCATGATAAACGCTGGGGCGCAGAAGGTGCATTAGACGGTATCAAGATTAAGGACTACGCCAATGCATCAGAGTTGCAAAATGAACTTAATGGTCCTGTGGATGTAGGCAATGAGCGAATCGACAAAGTCGTTCCCATTGTCGAGCGGACGATGCAAGACCTCGATGACCACAATTATCAAGCCATACGGCAGCGGGCAGAGCAGTACTTGACTGCACATCCAGACGCTCTTCTGCCTCCTAACACGCTACAAGCAATGATTAAGAATATTGATCAAGCTACAACAGTAGAGGAATTGACACAAGCTACTGAACAATTCAGTATGCATTATGGCAAGAAATTTCAGATAAACGCTCAGTATGAACTTAATGGTAAAGATCAAACATACGATATGAATACCTTGCGCTACACCACGAAAGGGGTAGTGGCCGAATTAGTGAGGTATCCAAAAGAACTACTTTCTAAGGCACAGTTTTCGGAGGTGATGATTGGCAATCCAGGCATTTTTTCGCAGGGAGCAGGGGCTGTTATGGGTGAGTATAACCCGACTGGAGACGGACGCATCACAATCAGGCCGGTATCGATGCCGATAAGAGCCTATGGCAAGGCGCAAGAGGTTCTTCCGCTTGCCCAGGTTGACTTTTTCGCAGGTAGCCCAGACCTGTCTTCGACAGTTGCGCATGAGGTGGGACATAGTTTACCGGGCAGCTCGATTGGGATACCTGAAGAGCAATGGAGGGATTCGTTGCCCGGCATGGCAAATCTGGCTACAGATATTATTCGAGGTGTCGGGGACGTTGCAGAGGTTCCTTCGCGGTATGCGCGCAGTTCGATAGAAGAGTTTCGTGCAGAGGCATTTGCCGGAGTACTAAGTAACAGAAGAATAGGGGCTGCTCATCCAGATGAAGCCCGAAGATTTTTATCGAAGGGGAACGAGGCATACATTCAGGCCTATATACGTCTTGCCGAAATTAACCCGGGCTTGGTGGACTATTTTGCTGCACACAATAATCGGTTAATGGATAGGCCACAACTAAAGCTTGGAAAATAATTGATCTTAGACGCTTCTCGACGATTCACTGACTCGGCAGCTTTACTTTTTAGAGTACTCTTAGAGATTCGCAAGCCATGTTTGGCATTTACAAGCCGTCTCCTATCTGTTACAATCTTAAAGCAATTAACTAAGCAGGTACGGGTGAGAATCCTCCTTTGTGTAACTTTGTAAGTGTGCATAGGTGACCCGACCGGTGTTTAAGGATTAGTTTATAGGGTGTAGTAGTTAGTTTTTACAGGATGATGCTCGCAGACTTCCTACAAACGACCAACTACAAACTACAAACTTTCTCCTTTCGCAGAAAGGAGTTGCCCATATGGCAACAAACGTAGATATCAAACAATTACTCGAGGCGGGGGCGCACTTTGGTCACAAAACCGAGCGTTGGCACCCTAAGATGGCGCAGTACATTCACAGTAAACGTGGGGGTAGCCATATTATCGACCTCACTAAAACGGTTGCAAATCTCGAAACAGCCTTAGCGTTTATCGAGGAAGTCGCCAGTAAGAACAAACAAATTTTGTTTGTTGGCACCAAAGCGCAGGCTTCTGACATTGTTCGCAAGCTCGCTACCGACACCGGTATGCCTTATGTAACTGAACGTTGGCTCGGCGGTATGCTAACCAACTGGAACACTATTGGTGCTCAAATTCGTCATTTGGTTGACCTGGAAACCAAAATGGCCAGTGGCGACCTCGCACACAAGTACAACAAGCTTGAGGTACAACGCTTTCAAGAAGAAATCGACAGCCTCAACGTGCTGTACGGCGGCATTAAGGAGCTGAATGCCCGCCCAGGTGCAGTCGTTATTTTTGATATCGTGAACGATGTTAACGCCCTGCGCGAAGCTAACAAGCTCAAACTGCCCGTTGTCGCCCTCGTCGACACCAATGCCAATCCAACGGCAGTTGACTACCCAATCCCATGCAACGACGACGCCATCAAGGCGTTGCAGCTCATGGCTGACTATTTCCAGGCAGCAGTCGAAACCGGCAAGGCCAAGAGCAAAACCCCCGAAAAAGAGAACAAATAGAGCAGAGCCGTCAGAACAGAGACTTCAGTTGACCTAAAAACTCTGCTCTCTGCTCGATAGACTCATAACTAAGTGACGAAAGGAACGACATATGGCAGTAACAATAGAAGAAATTAAGCGCCTACGCGAGCTGACTGGTGTTGGTATGACCGATGCCAAGCAAGCTCTTGAGGCAGCCGATGGCGACTTTGACGCCGCTCTTAAAGAAATGCGTCAAAAGGGCCTGACCAAGGCCGAAAAGCGTGGTGAGCGCGAAGCTCGCGCAGGCATTGTTGGTACTTACAACCATGATAGCCGCATTGGTGTAGTGGTTGAGGTAAATAGCGAGACTGACTTTGTCGCCCGTAACGAAATATTCACCGACCTCGTCAAAGACTTGGCCATGCACATCGCTGCGAGCAGCCCCGTGTATGTTTCGGCCGAAGACATCCCAGCTGCTGAGCGCGACGCTAAAAAGCAGGAGCTCCTAGCCAGCGATGCTCTCAAGGGCAAGCCAGCCGACATGGCTGATAAGATTGTCGAAGGTCAGCTAGGCAAGTACTTTGCTGAGCGCTGCCTGATGGACCAACCGTACATCAAAAATCCCGACCAGACTGTCGGTGACTACGTCAAAGAGCACATTGCCAAGCTTGGTGAAAACATTGTGGTGCGACGCTTTAGCCGCATCGCCCTTGGTGAAGTCGCGAGCTAAGCCTTGTCTACTGATGCGCAAAAACAGACCGCAACTAGGCGGTCTGTTTTGCTTATGCTTGTACTCCGCTTGCTATGCCTGTGCATCGATAGACAGCTCAACCAAAGGATTTGGATTTGGTTATGAATATGATTCTGAACAGTATAGCTTTGCTATACTAAGTGCATACTAATTCAAGGAGTACCCACCACCATGACACCACAACAGGCCGTCGAAGACGCCAAGCGCAAGTTTGCTCAGGCTCTCGAGCACTATCACGACCAGCTAAAAACGCTGCGCACTGGACGGGCCAGTGCCGCTATGCTCGATGGTGTTATGGTTGAGGCCTACGGCACGCCGACGCCACTCAACCAAGTGGCCAATGTTGTGGCTCCAGAGGCACAGCTGCTCCAAATCACGCCCTTTGACCCAAGCAACCTGCAGGCAATTGCCAGCGCTATTCGTGATAATCCTAGCCTGGGGCTCAACCCATCAGATGACGGCCGTGTCGTGCGTGTGCCCATCCCAGCCCTCACCGAGGAGCGACGCCGTGAGCTCGTCAAACAACTTGGGGTCAAGCAAGAGGACGCCATGATCGCGCTACGGAACGTCCGTCATGATGCTATGGGCGCTGTCGATGGCGCCAAGAAGGACAAATCCATCGGTGAGGATGATGCCAAGCGACTAGTAGCACAAATAGACGATGCTATGCAAAAGGTCCGCAGCGATATAGAGTCGGCCAGCAAGGCTAAAGAAGCCGATATTATGAAGGTTTAGCAAATAAGAGCAGAGTTTTGAGAGCAGAGAGCAGAGTAACGCGAAGTTTGCGAGCTTTAAGGAATTGACCGTATGGCAACGGGGTGTGGAGCTGTCGATAGCCATTTACGATATTTGCTCAAGGTTGCCCAGTCTGAGCTGTACGGAATCTGCTCCCAGATGAAAAGAGCTGCGGTTTCAATCCCTTCCAATATTGCCGAGGGGCATAGACGTAACAACAAGAAAGAACTTAAACAATTTTTAGGAATTGCGCTTGGTTCTGCTGCAGAGCCAGAAACACAGCTCATCATTACGAATAAGGTATACAAAGATATCGATCTACAGCCGGCACTTGCACTTAATGACGAGGTTCAACGCATGCTACATGCATTTATAGCATAATTGAAGCTGTAACTCTGCTCTCTCAAGAAAAAATATAAATGCGAGATTTTACCCTTTGTCGTTCGTCCATTGCCCTATATACTAGTAAGTAATGGGGACATTTATGCTTATTTTGGGAATAGTGCTGTTTTTGAGCCTGGTTATCATCCATGAGCTCGGGCACTTTTGGGTAGCCAAACGCAATGGGGTAAAACCCGAGGAATTTGGCATATTTTTCCCGCCACGCCTTTGGAAGAAGCGTATGAAAGGCGGCTGGGACTTTAGTGTTAACTTGCTGCCACTTGGCGGCTTCGTTAAACTCAAGGGAGAGCACGACAGCGACACTGCCAAAGGTAGTTTTGG
>Ga0116164_10001251_pt1 | contig 19435 bp, 19 predicted proteins | sample AD_UKC109_MetaG_FD_89888 | JGI IMG/M metagenome (GOLD analysis project Ga0116164, IMG submission 89888) | Active sludge microbial communities of municipal wastewater-treating anaerobic digesters from Hong Kong - AD_UKC109_MetaG | ecosystem: Engineered > Bioreactor > Anaerobic > Digestate... | reverse complement strand
GATTCTTGAAGCGGCCATTCTCGGCGCGGTTCAAAAGGTTGCCGGGTATGCCATTGAGAATCAGGACGAGTTTATCGAGCAGCTTAAGGCTCAATGGGTGACGCAGGAATCACAGTCCACTTCCGATGATAAGAAGGAGCTGTCCGCGGCGGAAAAACGTATGGCGGAGGTGGACGCGCTGATAAAAAGCCTGTATGAAAACAACGTGACCGGCAAACTGTCGGACCGTCAGTATCGCAGACTGATGGCGCAGTACGATGAGGAACAGGCAAATCTTGAAAAGCGTATTATCGAGCTTCAATCTTCTCTGAAAGCAGACGTGCCCAGGGAAACGAACTTGAACCGCTTCCTTACCCTTGTAAATAGGTACCGGCACATCACTGAGCTGACCGATTCCATGCTCTATGAGTTCATCGAGAAAGTTGAGGTTCACGCCCCGACCGGTGGCCGGACAGCTTACCGCAATCAGCAGATTGACATCTATTTCAACTTCATCGGCAACTACCTCCCACCGGAGGCGGTGGTCGCAGAGGAAGAACGGATTACCGAAATTGATGCTCGGCGGTGTGAACAGAAAAAAGCCAAGGAGACGCGTTCTTACGAGAAAAAGAAACAGAAAATCGCGGCCCTTAAGGAGGCTGCGCAGACTGACCCCGAGGCTGCGGCTCAATACGAAGCATATATCCAGAGGCAAAGGGAAGATGGCCGCCGCCAGCGCGAAAGGCTCAAAGCCCTCAAAGAGGCTGACCCGGAATATATTTGCCAGCTTGAGGAAAAGGAGCGCGCTAAAATCGAAAAACAATTGGTACAGGAGGAAAAACGCCGCCAGCGCCAGCAGAAAAAGCAGAAGGAATCCAGGGCCGAGCTTGTTCAGCGGGCGAAAACCGACCCGGAGGCCGCTGAGAAGTTGGCCGCGCTGCGGGCAAAGGAGGCCGAGGCCAGAGCGCGCAAAAAAGAGGCGCAGGAAAAGCGCATGGCCGATGACCCGGCATACGCCGAGATGATCCGCCAGCGCAACGCGGAATATAACCGCCGCCACAACGAGCAAAAAAAGGCCGCAAGACAGGATTTGATCGAGCAGGCGGAAACTGACCCGAAAGCCGCTGACAAGCTGGCCGCCCAAAATGCGTATATGGCAGACGCGCAGAAGAAATACAGGCAAAAAATGTACGACGAGGCCGCCACCGGAGACCCGGAGGCCGTTGCCCGATATGACCGTTATCTGAAAATCAGACGAGACAGCTACCACGAAAAGAAAAACGAATTGGGGGTATTAGTATGAACAAGCTCAAAGAACGCATCCATGAAAACGGCATCGACTATGCTCTCTGCGGGGACTACTACATCCCGGAGATCACCATTCCGAAATGTGACCGGCCCATCGGCCATTATGGGAGGCTCCGGAAAGCGTACCTCAAGGAGTACAGACCGGTTCTGTTTCAGGCGTATTTGTCTCAGGGAAAGCTCTATGAACATCTTGCCGAGGTCAACACTCAGGCCACGGAGAGACTGGAGCGGATTATGGAGCAACTGATCCGGGAATGGGACGTCAGCGAGGACCTGAAAGCCCGCGACCAGATGGGATGGGTACATGTGATGAACAACGCCCGCTGCTCCGCCGATGAGATCGTCAAGCATGAACTGATTTACTGTTAGGAGGTCAGAGCTATGTTTCTGCTGAAGCTGCTATTGAAGCTCATACTCTTTCCGGTCATGCTGGCCGTAACGCTGATTCAATGGGTGGGCATCTTCTTGATGAGCTTTTCAAGCGTCATCTTCTACATCCTGTCCGGTGTTATCTTTCTGACCGCCGTTTTCTCATGGGCATTCCAGGTGGCTCCCAGCATGGAGGTCTTGCATATGCTGGCGATTGCTTTCGGTGTGTTCGTCATCCCGCATATCGGAGAGTGGATTGTGGAACAGATAGCTACATTAAACGCCGCTTTGAGAGGTTTCATCAAAGCCTGAACAATACTGGTCAAGAGCCGAGAAAAGTGAAAATCAGCCAATAGAAACGCCGCGGACGAAGAATGCATCGTCCGGGCGTTTTCTGTTTAAAAATCACCGTTTTTCTCAGGTCAAGAGCCGGAGAAAAGTCCCAAAAAATGGACACCTTGCGTGAGATAATAAAAAAGGAGCAGAAATGAAGACCGGACTGAAAAAGAATCAGAAAACTACTGAAATTCTCTTTGACGAGGCCAGCCCCATCATTCGGATACATACACACAACACTGATCTGAAGAACAGGCTGACCGCCTATGCTAAACGCTTTCCCGACCTCTGCAAGCTGACCGATGAAGATGCAGAACTGGGCTACAAGTGCTTTGAGATTAAAAAAGGACGTTTCTCTTTCCGCCTTACCGCCCCATACAGCAAAGAACGACGAAAGAAAGCAAGTGAGGTGGCGAAGAAACGAGCAACTTTTTTGTAAACTTTGGTAAAGCTTCTGGTAATTATACCGAATTCGTGATATAATTTATCCAACTGTGAGAGATATTTCACTTGCGGGAGGTAATGATGGCAGTAATATACAATAAGCTCTGGAAGCTCCTGATCGACAGAAAAATCAGGAAAACTGAACTGCAAAAGGCCGCCGGGGTGAGCGCCAATGTTATGGCGCGTCTCGGCAGGGACGAGTATGTATCCATGGAAAGCATCGAAAAGATATGCCTTGCCCTTGGGTGTGGCATGGATGATATATTGGATATTGTCGGCCATGAGGCGACAGAAGAAAGGGAGCGCGACAATGGCTGACAATAAGAAAGAGCAGGAGCGTGCCGAGTTGCACCGCACGATCTGGAATATTGCAAACGATCTGCGCGGCAGCGTGGACGGCTGGGACTTCAAACAGTACGTCCTCGGCATGCTGTTCTATCGTTATATCTCCGAAAACCTTGCAGGCTACATCAACCGCGGAGAAATTGAAGCTGGCAACCCTGATTTCGATTACGCCAAGCTCTCCGATACCGAAGCAGAGCAAGCGCGTGCCGACCTGGTGGAGACGAAGGGCTTTTTCATTCTGCCCAGCCAACTTTTTGAGAACGTGCAGGAAAGAGCGCCACAGGACGAGAATCTCAACGAGACGTTGGAGGCTGTTTTCCGCGGCATTGAAGGTTCCGCCCAGGGCAGCGTCAGTGAAGACGACTTCAAGGGCCTGTTCGACGACATTGACGTGAACTCAAATAAGCTGGGCGGCACCGTTGCCAAACGCAATGAAAAGCTGGTTAAGCTGATGAACGGCGTGGGTGACATGAAGCTGGGCGACTATCAGGACAACACCATCGACGCTTTTGGCGACGCCTATGAATATCTCATGGGCATGTACGCCTCCAATGCCGGTAAGAGCGGCGGCGAATACTACACGCCGCAGGAAGTCTCGGAGCTTCTTACCCGCATCGCCGTTCTGGGAAAAAAAGAGGTCAACAAGGTCTACGACCCGGCCTGCGGCTCCGGCTCTCTGTTATTGAAAGCGGCCAAAATACTTGGTAAAGCCAACGTCCGGCAGGGCTTCTTCGGGCAGGAAATCAACATCACCACTTACAACCTCTGCCGTATCAATATGTTTCTGCACGACATCGACTATGATAAATTCGACATCGCCCACGGCGACACGCTGACCGAGCCGCAGCACTGGGACGACGAGCCCTTTGAGGCCATCGTCTCCAATCCGCCTTACTCCATTCATTGGGACGGCGACGCCAATCCGCTGATGATTAACGACCCGCGTTTCTCTCCGGCGGGCGTCCTTGCTCCAAAGTCAAAGGCTGATCTGGCGTTTATCATGCACAGCCTTGCCTGGCTGGCTACCAACGGCACGGCGGCCATCGTCTGCTTCCCCGGCGTCATGTACCGCGGCGGGGCGGAAAAGAAGATCCGCCAATACCTCATCGACAACAACTACATCGACTGTGTGATTCAGCTTCCCGACAATCTGTTCTACGGCACCAGTATCGCCACCTGTATTATGGTCTTGAAAAAGTCCAAGGCAGAGAACAGCACGCTGTTCATCGACGCCTCAAAAGAGTGCGTCAAGGTGACGAACAGCAACAAGCTGACCGCCGAAAATATTGATACCATCGTTACAGCCTACACCCTCAGAAAAGACAATGAGTATTTCTGTCGCCTTGTTCCTAACAGCGATATTGCCGGGCAGGATTACAATCTTTCCGTTTCCACTTATGTGGAACAGGAGGATACCCGTGAGAAAATCGATATTGTAAAGCTCAACGCCGAAATCGGGCAGATCGTGGCACGGGAGCAGGTTCTGCGGGATGAAATTGACAAAATCATTGCGGAGATTGGAGCCGAAGTATGAAGAACGAGAAAAAGGAAGTCAGCATTATCAGGTCTTCGGCGGCAGAATACCTCACCTTCATTACCGCGACCGGCGAAAGTGATGTAAACGCGGTCTATGCTGATGAAAACGTCTGGCTCACTCAAAAAATGATGGGCCTCCTATATAATGTAGAAACGAATACCATCAACTACCACTTGAAAAAGATCTTCGCCGACGGCGAGGTGGACGAGCAGGCAGTTATTCGAAAATTTCGAATAACTGCGGTGGACGGAAAAACTTACAATACAAACCATTATAATCTGAGCGCCATTATCGCGGTGGGCAACAAGGTTGACTCCCCCAGAGCGGTTCAGTTCCGCAAATGGGCAAATCATATCATAGAGGAGTTTACTGTCAAGGGCTTTGCCATGGATGACGAGCGCCTGAAAAACTTTGGGACTGTACTGACAAAGGACTATTTCAAAGAGCAGCTGGAGCGTATCCGGGAGATTCGCCTTTCAGAGCGCCGCTTCTATCAAAAAATCACAGATATTTACGCGACCAGTATCGATTATGATTCGCAGGCACAGACGACCAGACAGTTCTTTGCAAGGGTGCAGAATCAGCTCCATTGGGCGATCCACGGCGAGACGGCGGCGGAAGTGATCTATCACCGCGCGGACAGCGAGAAAGAGCATATGGGCCTGAACACGTGGAAGGACGCGCCAAACGGAAAAATCCAGAAGTTTGACGTGGTTGTTGCAAAAAATTACCTGACGGAGCAGGAGCTTTCCGCTATGGCGAGAATTGTCAGCGCCTATCTGGATCTGGCAGAGCTGCGGGCGGAAGAACAGGTGCCCATGACTATGGAAGACTGGGCAGAGCAGTTCGAGGGTGTGCTTCGCCTTTCAAAAAAAGAAATTCTCACCAACGCGGGCAGCATCTCCGCAAAAATTGCGGAAGAACACGCCCTCGGTGAATTTGAAAAATACCGAGTGAAGCAGGACAGGCTCTATCAAAGCGACTTTGACCTTCTCCTTCTGGAGGGAACAGCGCAGGCTTTGCCGGAGTCAGGGAAAGACGGTGACGAACAATGAGCAGGCTGGAAGAACTGATTGCGGAGCTTTGCCCAGATGGTGTGGAATATGTTCATATTTCCGACTGTGTGCGGAAGATAAAAAGCATTAAGTGGACAGAGCATGAAGGCGAAACCTTTCAGTATATTGACCTTACCTCTGTTGACAGAGACACCCACATAATAACAGAGACTCAATCTATTACCGCAGAGAATGCGCCGAGTAGAGCACAACAAATCGTTCAGGTTGGTGATGTACTTTTAGGCGCGACGCGCCCAATGTTGAAACGATATTGTATGGTTAAAGACGAGTATGACAGTCAAATATGCAGCACAGGCTTCTGTGTTCTTAGGGCTGATGAAAACAGAGCGTTGCAAAAATGGATGTATCACATGATTGCATCAACAGCTTTTTTTGCCCATGTAGAAAAATATCAAAAAGGCGCAAGCTATCCTGCTATCTCTGATGCAGAAGTTAAGAGCTTTCGAATACCGCTCCCCCCTCTGCCCGTGCAGAGCGAAATTGTCCGTATCCTGGATAATTTCGCGGAGCTTACCGCGGAGCTTACCGCGGAGCTTACCGCACGGAAGAAGCAGTATGAATACTATCGTGACCTTCTCTTGAATTTTGACAACTCTGCCGATCGTTCACAGAATGTTCATGTAGAGAGAGAGAGAGAGAGAGAGAGAGAGAGAGGACGGGCACGGCGCGCAGCGGTCAGATGGCTGACACTGAATGACGTAAGTATTATGAAGCGTGGAACGTATGTAACTCAAAATAGTACTACGCCCGGAAATATTCCTGTTATCCTTGGCGGCCAAGGACCTGCTTACTATTGCGATACCAGCAACCATAATGGTAAGGCCATTGTGATTTCACGAAGCGGGGCTTACGCTGGATATGTTTCCTATTGGGATGAGCCAATCTTTGTGACAGATGGATTTATCATCGAAACGCAACCCGGATTGAACATCAAGTATTTGTTTTATTACCTCAAAAACATGCAGGAGACTTTACACAAGATGAAGCGTGGAGGCGGTGTTCCTCATGTTCGTGGGAATGAGATAATGCTGTTAAATATTCCCGTCCCCCCACTGGCAGAGCAGGAGCACATCGTCACCATCCTTGACCGCTTTGACATGCTCTGTAACGACCTTACCAGCGGCTTGCCCGCCGAGATCGAAGCGCGGCGCAAACAATATGAATACTATCGGGATAAACTGTTGACCTTCAAAGAGCTGAGCGCATAGAAAATTTATACGAAAAAGGACGGGGAACATACTATGCCCAAAGTAACACGTAGTTTTCAAACAAGTTTACTAATGCGTGTTGGCAGTACCGAAGACATAAAAAACAGTTTTGAAAACAGAACTCTGGAGTTCGGTTGTGCAGCAAATTGGATAGATTATGAATGGAAAAAACACAATGGTACGACAGGTGACATTCATGAATGCACCTTTGCACACCTTGAAAAAGACGACACTCAAATAAATAGTATTGTTGATGTCACCGGAAGACCTATGGGAGATCACCTGTTGATACTACAGGATATGTCAGACAGTACATGCTTTTTGTGCTTTATTCCCACTATTTTGACGCCGGTATTATGCTTCTATTCTTTTAATGTTGATAAAATTCGTGAAGGAATGGCGGTAAAAGATTTGGCTGATCCCAGCATTAAATTTGATCTTAATATGTACAGAAATGGCATGGGATATGATGCTAACGACTCCAGTTTTCTTTTAATAACCGACCCTGTAATGTTTGTTGATGAACTCCACAAGCAAATACCGATTGCAGTGCGTGATAATCTACAGAATTTAACATCAAAACGTTATTATGGAGAGTTTAATCCAGAAGACCCTGTAACTGCAACGGCTGTTGTGTATGATAAGCATAGCGAAAAAGAGCTGTACTTTGATAGACCAGGTAATCAAGATGAACTATTCTGGAAATATCCGAAATATGCTTGGCAGTCGGAACTGAGATTTGCAATTCCTAATCTCAATTTTGCTCAAACACTTGACCCAGATGTGGAATACGATCACAAACTCAATAAGCTAAAAGTTCAGTTACCTAAAATGCAGGAATATGCAAAAGTATTCCCAGCAAGTAAGGCTCGCAGTTTACTATTCGATCGTTTTGATGATGAAACACATACACACCGTTTTGCAGTTTTAGGCGCCCCTGATGAAAGCGCCGTTTGAAGAAATACCAAGGCATAACAAGCTCTTTTCGAGGAGGCTAAACATGAGTACATACAACATCGTCGCGGCGACCAATGAAAGCACCGTTGTTGCCGAATATGTACCGCAGGCCACCCGGTCGGACGCATACCAGAGCGAGGCTGAGTTGGAACGGGAGTTTATTCGTCTTCTGTCCGAGCAGGGCTATGAATACCTCACCATACATAGCGAGATGGAGCTGATTGCAAATCTGCGCCGTCAGCTGGAAGCGCTCAACAGCTACGCTTTTTCCGACGATGAGTGGCAGCGCTTCTTCTCTGAGTCTATCGCCAGCGCCAATGAGGGTATCGTGGAAAAGACCCGCAAGATACAGGACGACCATGTTCAAATTTTGAAGCGGGACGACGGCTCCACCAAGAACATCTACCTCATTGACAAGAAGAACATCCACAACAACCGGTTACAGGTCATTAACCAATATGAGGAAAGTGATGGCGCGCACGACACGCGGTATGACGTGACCATTCTCGTCAACGGCCTGCCCCTCGTCCATACGGAGCTGAAACGCCGGGGCGTCGCCATCCGGGAGGCCTTCAACCAGATCAAACGCTATCAGCGGGACAGCTTTTGGGCCTCCAGCGGTTTGTATGAGTATGTGCAGATTTTCATTATCAGCAACGGCACCAACACAAAATACTACTCCAATACCACCCGTGTCAGCCACGTCAAGGAGATGGGCGAGGATGGGAGATCGAAAAGCAAAAAAACAAGCAACAGCTTTGAATTTACATCCTTTTGGGCAGACGGAAACAACAAAACCATCCCCGACCTTGTGGACTTCACCAAGACCTTTTTGGCGAAACACACCATTCTCAATATCCTGACGAAATACTGCGTCTTCACGTCGGAAGACCTGTTGCTGGTCATGCGGCCTTATCAGATCGCCGCCACCGAGCGCATCCTGTCTCGCATCGAGATTTCCACCAACTATAAGAAAACCGGCACCGTGGATGCGGGCGGCTATATCTGGCATACCACCGGCAGCGGCAAGACCCTGACCTCCTTCAAGACCGCACAGCTTGCCTCCAAGCTCCCGTATATCGACAAGGTATTGTTCGTCGTTGACCGCAAGGACCTGGACTATCAGACCATGAAAGAATACGACCGCTTTGAAAAAGGCGCGGCCAACGGCAACAACAGCACTACCATCTTGAAGCGGCAACTGGAAGACCCGAACGCTCATATCATCATCACGACTATTCAGAAGCTGGGCGTGTTTGTAGGCAAGTACAAGGGGCACGAGGTTTTCAAGAAGCACGTCGTTCTCATCTTCGACGAGTGCCACCGCAGCCAGTTCGGCGATATGCACCTTGCCATCACCAGGGCGTTCAAAAATTACCACCTGTTTGGTTTTACCGGAACGCCTATCTTTGCAACAAACTCGGGCAGCGGCGGCAATCCGCAGCTCCGCACGACCCAGCAGGCATTCGGGGATAAGCTGCACACCTATACCATCGTGGACGCCATCAACGACGGAAATGTGCTGCCGTTCCGCATTGACTACGTGAACACTGTCAAGGAAAAGGACGGCTCCGCCGACAAGCAGGTGCGAGCCATCGACACAGAAGCTGCGCTGGCCGACCCCGCACGTGTGCGGGAGATTGTAAAGTACACGCTGGAGCACTTCGACCAGAAAACCAAGCGCAGCAGCTTCTATTCCCTCAAGGGACAACGCATGGCGGGCTTTAACTCCATCTTCGCCGTCGCCTCTATTCCAATGGCGATGAAGTATTATACCGAGTTCAAGCGTCAGCTTGCCGAGGCAAACCGAAAGTTCACGATTGCGACCATATTCAGTTTCAGTCAGAATGAGGATGACCCGGAAGATGCCCTGCCGGATGAGAGCTTCGACACGGACAGCCTCGACAAGACTTCCCGGGATTTTCTCGATGCCGCCATTTCCGACTACAACGCGGCATTCTCCACGAACTTTGACACCTCATCCGACAAGTTCCAGAATTACTACAAAGACTTGTCCATGCGCGTGAAAGCGCGCGAGGTCGATCTGCTTATCGTCGTCAATATGTTTCTTACCGGATTTGACGCCACGACGCTCAACACTCTTTGGGTGGATAAGAATCTCAGGATGCACGGCCTTATCCAGGCTTTTTCCCGTACCAACCGAATTCTCAATTCCGTCAAGACCTATGGCAATATCGTCTGTTTCCGCGACTTGCAGCAGGAGACGGACGACGCTATCGCTCTGTTCGGTGACAAGGAGGCCGGAGGTGTCGTGCTGCTGAAAAGCTATGATGCCTATTACAGCGGCTACGATGAAAACGGAACGCACAAGCCGGGATATGTTGACCTCATCGCGGATTTGCAGCAGGAGTTTCCTTTGGGACAACCCATCATCGGAGAACAGGTGCAGAAGGACTTTATCAAGCTGTTCGGCTCTATCCTCCGGTTGAAAAACATTCTGACTTCCTTCGACGCTTTTGCCGGGAATGAGGTGTTGACCAGCCGTGACTTCCAAGATTATCAGAGCGTATACATTGATCTGTATCAGGATTTCAGCAAAGATAAGACCGCTGATAAAGAGAAAATCAACGACGACATTGTCTTTGAAATTGAGCTGATTCGGCAGGTTGAAATCAATATCGACTACATCCTTATGCTCGTAGCGAAATATCACGATGGCAACTGCGAGGACAAGAGTATCCTTGTCACCATCGACAAGGCCATTTCGTCCAGCATCCAGCTCCGCAGTAAAAAAGAGCTGATTGAGAACTTTATCCGAACCGTCAACGCCGACACCAAAGTGGATGAGGACTGGCGCAAATTCGTAGTCGAGCAGAAAGAAACCGACCTCTCCGTCATCATTGATGGAGAAAAGCTGAAGCCGGAGGAAACCCGCAAGTTCATCGACAACTCTTTCCGTGATGGGACGCTCAAAACCACCGGCACAGACATCGACCGCATCATGCCGCCCGTCTCCCGCTTCGGCGGCGGAAACCGTGCGGCGAAGAAGCAAGGAATTATCGAAAAACTGACGAAGTTTTTTGAGAAATACTTTGGGCTTGTGTAAGAGGAGAGGATGGATCTTCGATGGAAAAAGACTTACAGTTGGTTTGCGGCCCGATAATGGAAGACTGTCTTTCTCTTTTTGATGAACAGTTTACTATTTCGGATTTTAAGTCTGCGTTTGAGAGGGCTGAGGTTACTTCCGAATCAGTTTTGTCTTCAACCCGTACTGCCGTACAAAAAGCCTTTGATAACAGTGATGAAAAATCGAATTATGTTGTTGACATGAACGATGATCTAAAGAACGCTATCGAAAACGGAGACGTCGAACTGGTAACAAGTAAAAACGGCGATATCTATGCTCAGCTTCGAAACTCAAATGGACGCTTTGGCAAACCGCTCTCTATTAAAAAAGAACTAACTGAGGAAGGCATTACAGTAGAAGCATTGCAGATGGCAATTCAAATGGAAGCAATCAAGGCGCAGCTCCAAATCATAATTGAAGGTATGCGCGAAATTGAGGGGCGGGTTACTGATGTTATTCAAGGCCAACGGAACGACCGCATTGGGCTGTTTTATGGCGGATTGAGTTTATACGTTGAGGCGAGAAACATTCGGGATGACGTGTTGAGAAAACAGGTTACAGCGCAGGCGCTCCAGTCCATTAGCAATGCCAATTCTCAAATGATTCAGGACATTAGGTCGAGCGTTGAGTTTTTAGTTACAGGACAGTATCATAACTCCAATAAAATGACAAGCAAGATTGATGAACACTTGACCATCATCAACCAGTGTTACGATGTTGTGTATCGTGCCTCTTTTTTGAAAGCAGCTATATATCAAGATAACGGAGAAATCGCGTCAATGCTTACTGCTATCGATGAATACGGGAGATTTGTCGAGAGGATGATAGTGCCTTACGCTGGGAAACTAAGCGAACTTGATAAACACAACAAGTTTATTGAGAAAGGAACTTGGGGAGCAATTGCTCATTCCTTAGTGGGATGTAAGGAACTAAGACAACAAATTTGTAATAATAACACATACCTTTTGCGTATGGGAAGGGCGCAAGCTGATGAATGACAGAAGAAAAAAGGGATGTCCAAATGAGCATTGTGTGCAGCACATCAACAAAATCAAGCATGAGTCCGAGGTTGACTACTGCCCAAAGTGCGGAACGAAACTTATTTTTGTATGCGCTAAATGCTTTTGCGAAATTGAGGATATTGACGCAAAGCACCGCATCTGTCTGAGATGTAAAACTGAGGCAGATCAAAAACGAGCGCAGGCTATCGACAAAGGAAAAGAACTTGCAAAAAAATATGTGGTAGTACCGGCTGCGGCTGCTTTCACCGGAATCATCGCTAATGCTCAAGCAGACTTTTGTTTTGCCTGATCAGATAAATGAATTACACGCTTTATTGTTTGGAACAGACAATGTGGATATACTTAACAATCTACTGGGCGCGTTTTATGTTGATCAGGAAAAAGGATGGACATTACTGAATCGAGGCGTAGTTATTGGAAGCATCCATTTTAATATTGAGGAACTGATTCGAGGGCTGTCCGGTAGAGATTGTTCCGCATTAATAAACGAGGAAATAAAGCTGTCGAGGGACTTGGGAAAATATCGCCAAATGCAAAGCGTCGCAAAATATCAGGAGTCGATTTCTCATGAAAGCGGGTCATTAGCGACGGACACTTTTGATGAGACTATAGACAATGAACTAAATCAACTTCTGATTGAACAAGCCGCAAAAAAGAAGGAATTAGGCAGGATTGATCGGACAATTAATGATAACAAGCATTTCAAACGATTTGTTGCTGCAATTAAGCTGCTAATTCAACTTCCAGACGGCAGTACACTACCTGTTACAGAGGATAACATTGTTGGGCTAAATGACACAATGGACTTTCTAATTGCCAAGCGAAAACTTCTCGCTGCCGATTTATCACGTCTTTCTGCACGTGCTGAAAATCTTAAGACTAAGAAAACAGCAGAGAATCAGCAACTTGTTTTTTACAATTCTGAATCGTTAGCAGAGGCGTTTGATCGGAATATTTCAAATGTGCCAATTAATGCTGTCGCAATAACGAAAGAAATTGCTCGACTTGAATTAGCTCTTAGTGCGGTCAGAAAAGAAATCTCTGATAAAACCAAAAGTAACAATAATGTCGCAAGCTCCATGTATAATAATGTCTTAAAATATGCTGTTGAACTTGGTATTGGCGATGATAAGTCAATCGCGGCATCATATCTTTTCACATCAAACTTAAAAGAACTATCTGGAGCCATTCTTCATAAGACAGTATTTGCTTTCCGACTGGCATATATTATTGAAATTGAAAAAGCTTTAAGAATTAAATTGCCGATAATTTTGGATTCACCCAGTGGCAAAGAAATTGATCCCCAAAATATACAGCTTATGGTTGACATCCTAAAGCGTGACTTTTCGAGTAACCAATTGATTATCGCATCCATTTTTCACTATGATTTTGACAAGGTTAACACTATTGAAATTGTCAATAGGCTTATCGAAATAAACTAACCGAAATTGCAAAGCCCGTTTACTTCAAAAAGTAAGCGGGCTTTTTTCATACCCGGACGCAATTCGTGTACGGGATTTTTTATTTCAAGGAGGGTTCAATATGGATAAAACTATGGAACAGCTTTTAGCCGAGAAAGCCAAAATCGAGAAGCGGATTGAGCAGGAAAAGCACAAAGGTCAGCAGCTTGAAAACCGCCAGAATTATTACGAGAGTGTCGACCGAAAGAAGCGCCGACACCGGCTCATCACACGGGGAGCAGCCGTGGAAAGCATCGCACCCGAGGTCAAGCCCCTGACAGAACGGGAGTATTACGAGATGATGGAACACATCTTGTCACTGCCGGAGGCAAAGACAGCCGTACTGCTTGCAGTCACAAATCACGACAAGGCCGCACAACCGGAGGCGGAATAATGGCGCTGTTTCATTTCTCCGTCACCCAGGTCAAGCGTAGTGCCGGTCAATCCGCCATTGCGTCCGCAGCGTACCGGGCTGGAGAAAGACTGTACAGCGAATACTACGGTGAGTTCAGCGATTACACCAGAAAAGAGGGCATCATTTCTACTGACATCCTTTTACCATCCCATGCCCCACCCGGATATGCCGACCGCCAGACCTTATGGAATGAGGTAGAAAAAGCCGAGCGCGGAAAGAAAGCCCAGCTTGCTTACAGCTTCGACATTGCCTTGCAGAACGAGTTTTCTCAGGATGAGAACGCCACCCTTGCAAGGCAATTTTTATTGGAACAGTTTGTCAGCCGAGGCATGATCGTGGACTATGCATTTCACGCGCCGGACAAGGAGCCGGGTGGCATCCCAAACCCGCACATTCACGTCATGTGTCCTATCCGGCCTTTGGATGAAAACGGACAATGGAGAGCCAAGCAGCACCGCGTTTATGAGCTGGATGAGGGCGGCAACCGCATCCGAGACGAGGCGGGTAACTATGTGTTCCAAGCCGTCTCCACCACCGACTGGGGCAAGCCGGAGACGCTGGAAGAATGGCGGCGGGTATGGGCTGAAATGTGCAACGCCAAATTTGCGGAAAAAGAGCTAACCCGCCGCATTGACAACCGTTCCTATGAGCGTCAGGGCATCGGCCAGATACCAACGAAGCATGAGGGGCCAACTGTCCGAGCGATGGAGGCCAAAGGTATCAAGACCGAAAAGGGTGAATTGAACCGTTGGATACAGGCAACCAACAAACTCATTCGGGAGGCCAAGCAGAAGATCGCTGCACTGTTCTCTCTGCTGAAAGAGGTCAAGGTCGAACTTTCCAAGCCACAGGAGCCGACGCTCATTGATCTTCTGAACACCAGCATTAATGAACGCAACGCCGGTGCATGGAGCAACAAGGCAAAGGTGGGCAATCTCAAAAAGCACGTCGCTCTCGTGGACTATCTGACCGCCCACAAGCTCGTGACGGTCGATGACCTTATGAATTATATGAGGACACTGGAAACCAAGATTGACGGATTGAAAACATCATCCAAGGCCACAAGCGACCGCATGAAGGAAGTGGACGATCTACTCCGGATGACAGAATATTACGCCGAGGGCAAGCCCATCTACGATAAGCTAAACAGTATCAAATTCAAGAAAAACCGGGAGAAGTATTCACAGGAAAACGGAGAGGTTTTACGCCGCTTCTATATGGCGCAGCGCAAACTGAAACCGTCCTTTTCCTCTGAGGGTAAACTTCCAATCACGCCGTGGCTCAAGGAACTGGCCGAGCTGAAAGCAAGCTGTGAGGCAGAACAGGCAGAGATCAAGCCGCTGTATGCAGAGGTCAAGCAGCTATGGAACATTCGCTTTTCTGCGGAAAAGGCGCTCGACAAACAGCGGCGTCAGACAAAGGAGAAGCAGCATGAACAGGAACGATAAATTATACTACAACCAAGACCAGATTGACCGGGCAAACCAGACTGACCTTGTTGTTTTTTTGCGAGCGCAGGGTGAGCCGCTGGAACGTGCCGGGGCTGAGTACCGCTGGAAGAAGCACGACAGCCTGACGATCAGAGAAAACAAATGGTATCGCCACAGCCGGAGCAAAGGCGGCGGCCCGGTGGATTTCGTGATGGAGTTTTACGGCAGGAGCTTCACCGAGGCGGTGGCAATGCTGCTGAATGAAACGCCGCCAGCATCGAAGCCGGATATGCCGGAATTCCGGCTCCCTCCACACAACACCGAAAACAGCACAGCAAGGAAATACCTTACCGAAGTCCGCCGCATTGATGAAGATGTGACGGACTTCTTTCTGTCCAGCGGCGATATTTACGAGAGTGCCGACCACCACAACGCCGTGTTCGTCGGCAGGGACGAAACCGGCATTCCCCGCTATGCCCACAGCAAAGGCACAACCAACAGCTTCCGCGCCGACGTGAAAAGCAGCGACAAGTCAGCCCCGTTTTGTTATCGAGGTGAGGGCGACCGGCTCTTTGTGTTTGAAGCGCCGGTTGATCTGCTTTCTTTCCTCTGCCTCTACAAAAAGGGCTGGCAGAAACAGAGCTATTTGTCCCTTGGCGGCGTTAGCGAAAAGGCGCTGCTGCACTTCCTCTCTGACCGCCCGAATATCAGGAACGTGTTCCTTTGCCTTGACAGCGACAAAGCCGGAAACGTGGCCTGTATCCGCATCAACGGTCTTATTCCCGATGAGTATGCCGTCGACCGCCTTGCACCGGTTTTCAAAGACTGGAACGAGGTCTTACAGCGCCGCAGTGAAATCCCAAACGGCGAGTATCTTGGTCAGCCGGTTTACAGCTTGCGGGAGCAGATCGTTGAGATTATCCGCATGAGCGAGGTGGACGAGCAGGAGGTTGAATGGCTCTGGAAACCTTATATCCCGTTTGGCAAAGTCACCATCATCCAGGGCAATCCCGGCGAGGGCAAGACCACGCTGGCACTCCGGCTCTGCGCTGCCTGTACCAACCGAAAGAGCTTTCCCGATATGGCGGAGCTGGAACCGTTCAACGTGATCTACCAAACCGCCGAGGACGGCTTAGGCGATACAGTCAAGCCCCGGCTTATGGAGGCCGAGGCCGATCTTGACCGCGTTCTGGTTATCGACGAAGCAAAAAAGGAGCTGTCCCTTTCTGACGAGCGTATTGAAAAAGCCATCCGACAGAACAATGCCCGGCTCATTGTCCTTGACCCGCTGCAAGCTTACCTTGGGGCCGAGGCCGATATGAACCGGGCAAATGAAATCCGACCCATCATCAAGCGGCTGGCCGACGTCGCGGAGCGCACTGGCTGTGCCGTTATCCTGCTGGGACACCTTAACAAAGCGTCAGGAACCCAGGCTGCTTATCGCGGCTTGGGTTCTATTGACTTCCGGGCAGCGGCTCGCAGCGTCCTGCTGATCGGGCGTGTGAAGAAGGAGCCAAATATCCGGGTTATCATTCACGATAAGTCCTCCCTTGCCCCAGAGGGCGAACCCATGGCGTTCTCCCTTGGCGACAATGAAGGTTTTCGTTGGATCGGCAGATACGACATTACCGCCGACGAGCTGCTGTCCGGTAAAGGCGGTGATACCGAAAGCAAGGAGGACTTGGCGAAGAGCCTGATTCTTGACCTCTTGGCAAACGGAAAGGAGATGTTCAGCGAAGATATTGAAAAGGCCGCCGCCGAGATCGGCATATCCGAGCGCACTGTCAGGAACGCAAAGAGGAAGCTGGGCAATCGACTCAAAAGCCATCGTGTCGGCGTGCAATGGGTATGCAGTCTGTCCCAACCGGCAAGCGAAACGGCAAACGGCATAGACCCTTGCCGTTTGCCGGATGGATTTTGCCAGATGAAAATGGAGCCGGACTGGACAGACCCGAAGCAGCGGCTTGCTAAGGCCGCAGAGATAACCGGCATACAGAATATAGATCTTACCAACCAGTACAGACAGGAGGAACAAAAAGAATGATGAGAATACAACACCGGTATGAGCAATTATTCTGAAATAGCCGCATCATTTATTGAGACCATCGGGTGTTTGTAATGGATGCAATTGGCCACATCTATCTGATAACACTACCCTCGAATACCTATTTTATGGGAAAGTCCGCTTTTCTTATATCGTCTTCTTCGGATGGTTTCGTTTATAGTAGCGAACTTTCACATATGCGCCTTTTCCACTGGGAGGTGCAGAGATAATTTCATCATCACCAGCCATCATTTGGTACATTGCATCACAACATTGCGGCATGTGGTGCTTGGGGCCAGGGTATCCTCCGCACTCCATGTGAATATCTCTTGACAAAATATCCTTGTAAGGGAGAATCATGCCACATATCTTTTCCGCAATCTTTGCCTTAAATAATTCTGTATAAGTCGAATAGGTTGCCATCGAAAATCCTCCCTGTTTCTTTGAGAATTCCTTACAACGCAATTATGACATCTACTTTATATAAAAGTCAATCCGTAAGGGTTGTTGTTCTTTGTGTGATGTGAATTGTGGTGTGTCCTGATGATTCACTCTTTTGGCAACTCTATCTTACCGTGTTCGGTTTCAAAGTTCTCAATGGCCTGTCGAATCAAATAGATGACCTCGCCGTTGGCGGAACGGCCCTCATATCTGGAAATGTAATGCAGCTTGTAATGGAGTTCGTCGTCAATTCTCAGCCCAAGATGCTTATCCTTCTCTGGTTTCTCAATTTTCATTATCTCACCTCATCCTTATAATGTACTCATTAAAAGATTTTATAAGTTCATATTAAGGACAATCCGTGCTACAATGTGAAAAATGTACTTAATTTAAGTACGCATTATTTTGGGGGAGAGATAAAGATGAAAAATAAAAATACAGCTTACTTCGTCCGGTGTCCCAGCACGATTGAGGAGTTAAAAAAGGCGCACCTGATAGAACGTGAGCGCCCCTATGAGGTAGCGAAAGAGGTTATCCTTTCCGCAATCGACTACAATAATTTCATCACTGACATGGTAGCCGACCGGCGGTTTCTTGAGGACAACGCCGCCCTCTGTTCTGAGGGGGAAACAATGAAATGTCTGTTCGTCCATCAGCGTGGAAAGCAGGATGGCGTCCTCGCCGTCCCAGCCCCGAAGCATACTTGCTTTGTCAAGTGGGCGGCATTCGTCACCAAAGCAGAGTAACCCAAAATCAAACATTGTCAAAGCCCGGCAGCCTGAAACTGCCGGGCTATTACTATTTCTGGAGGTATCTATGGAAAAAGAAAAAACCGAAGCAATCAGCGAGCAGAAGCAGCCGGACGGCAACTTCAGTATGAAAATGGGCAGAACCACCTATCAGATTGGTATGTACTTCAGCAAGACCGGCAAGGAAAGCATGAATGATAAAGTCAGGCGAATGATGAAAAAAGATGTGATGGCCGAATCATCCCAATAGAAAACTTTTTAGTATTTCGCCGTTATTTATCTCAAAAACACTTGACCCAAAGGCTCCATCGTGGTGGAATGCGGCAGGCTTCTGCAAAAGGAAGAATACCGCATCAAAATCCTGAACACGATCAACTTCAAAAAGTCCATGCACTACAACCCGTTCGCGTATATCCATTCGGAAAAGGATATTTTAAAGCTGGTCACAACGCTGCTCGCCAACACCAAAGGCGAAGGAAGAGGCGGTGATGATTTTTGGCTCAAGGCGGAAACGCTGCTCTATACGGCGCTAATCGCCTACATTCATTACGAAGCACCGGAGGAAAACCAGAATTTCGCGTCGCTGATCGACATGATCGGCTCCATGGAGGTGCGTGAGGATGACGAATACTTCCAAAACACCGTCGATCTGATGTTTGAGGAGCTGGCACGGGACAAACCCACTCACTTTGCTGTACGCCAATACCAGAAGTTCAAGCTGGCGGCAGGCAAGACCCTGAAATCCATCCTCGTAAGCTGCGGGGCCCGGCTCGCCCCTTTCGACATTGCGGAGCTGCGCGACCTGATCGCCTATGACGAAATGGAGCTGGACACGCTGGGCGATCAAAAGACGGCTCTGTTCATCATCATCAGCGATACGGACGACACCTTCAATTTCCTTGTGTCCATGTGTTATACGCAGCTTTTCAACCTCCTGTGCGATAAAGCCGACGACGTTTACGGCGGGCGGCTGCCCGTGCATGTGCGGTGTTTACTGGACGAATGTGCCAACATCGGCCAGATTCCCAAGCTGGAAAAGCTGATGGCGACCATCCGCAGCCGTGAAATTTCCGCATGTCTTGTACTGCAGGCACAAAGTCAGCTGAAGGCGCTGTACAAGGACAACGCCGACACTATCACGGGCAACTGTGACAGCATGATTTTCCTGGGCGGAAAGGAGAAAGGAACGCTCAAGGAAATCGAGGAAATGCTGGGGAAGGAGACCAT
>Ga0116164_10001250_pt1 | contig 19449 bp, 19 predicted proteins | sample AD_UKC109_MetaG_FD_89888 | JGI IMG/M metagenome (GOLD analysis project Ga0116164, IMG submission 89888) | Active sludge microbial communities of municipal wastewater-treating anaerobic digesters from Hong Kong - AD_UKC109_MetaG | ecosystem: Engineered > Bioreactor > Anaerobic > Digestate... | reverse complement strand
ACCGCGAGTTTGAGGTCCGTCGCGAGGCGATGTTCTTCGGCGTTCAGGGGCTGGTCAACAAGCTCGCGACTGCGTTCGCCTCGTTCGCCGTCGGCGTGCTGCACGACATCCTCGGCAGTACCGCGGGCGATTCGCTCGGCGTGACCATCGTCGCGCCGATCGCGGCGGCGTTCGCGCTGGTCGGTTTCTTTGTTATGATGTGGCTCAACCGCACCTCCAAAACAAAAGCGGCCCCGGAAGAAGGCGACGCGGCATGACGGCACTCTGGATCGTACTCGGATGCGTTGTCGCCCTTGCCGCCGGGCTGCTGCTCTTTTTAAACGGCTTCGTCAACCAGCGCGGCGTTGCGCGGCTGAATAAGCGCATCCGCTTTACGAAGGACGACCGCATCCTGTATGTCGTCGCCCATCCGGACGACGAAACGCTGATGTCCGGCACGCTGTCGCTGCTTAAGCGGAAATACGGCCTGCCCGTCAAGGCGCTGTACCTGACCCACGGCGAAGACGGCCCGACCTTCGATCTGGTGCCCAAAAGCGGGCTGAAGGAGCGCCGCACGCAGGAGCTTGGGTACGTTAAGGAGATCCTTTCGCTGGACGAAATGGTCGTGAAAGACTATCCCGACCGCTATCTTGCGAATCAGGATTTCGGGGACGTCTGCGGCGCCGTCCGTAAAGAGACGGAGTCGTTCCGTCCGACCTATGTGTTTACGTTCGACGAGAATATCGGCATGTACGGGCACACGGACCACGTGACTGCCGGGCGCGCGGCCGTCGCGATTGCGAAGGACTGCGAAAGCGTCAGGGGCGTATTTCAGATGACGCTGCCGTCCGGCATGCTCAACCTCGCCATGAAGGTCAGCAAGACCTTTCGTGAGCGCTACGACCCTTCGCACGGTCTTCCGGGGCCGAACGTCGCATGCAACATCTACCGCTATTCAAAATATCGCCTCGCCGTGACCAAAGCGCACAAAACGCAGACGGCGGTCATGCGCGAACTGCAGCCGTATTTCGATCGTATCCCGCGCTGGATCTATTATGCGATTTTTGACCGGGAATATTTCTTTTACCGGACGCGCGCGGAACTTTAACCGCAATCGAACGAAACATTCGCGCAAAAGCGAAGCCGCCAAGCATTGGCGGCTCCGCTTGATTCTGCTTGTGTATGATTACAGCATCCTGCCGCCGATATAGCGCCGCACGATGTTCCGGTCGTCCCCGATATAACAGAACCGTTCCAGCCGTTCCAGCGGGGTCAATTTGTAGCCTTCGTCTTCCAGCCCGCTAAGCACCAGCGCGTCGAAACGATACCCCGGCTCAAACGAACCGACGTTCCCGAAAACGGCGCCGCCCGCCTTCGTCGCAAGGTAGAACGCGTGCGTCAGATTCAGCCGTTTGTACGTCGGCTCGTAGAATTCCTTGAGCTTGGAGAGCTGCACCGCACGCGCGATCTGGCGGTAAACCGGGATTCCGTGGCCGCCGCCGACGTCGCTGCCCAGCGCGATCCTGATGCCGCGCCCCGAAAGCTGCGTCAGCGGCATGATCCCCGCCGTGATGCTCGCCGTCGAGTCCGGGCAATGGACGCAGACGCTCTGCGTTTGTTTCAGTATTTCGACGTCCCGCTCGCTTGGAAAGATCACGTGCGCGAAGATCGCCGGCCGGTCGAGCAGACCCGCGCGCAGATAGATCTCCGCGTCGCTTTGATACGCCGGAAAGAGGCTGAGCGTGTATTCGACCTCTTCCCTGGATTCGACAAGGTGCGTCTGCATGGAACAATCGTATCGTTTCGCGAGGCGGCCGAGGCCGAAAAGAAGCTCCTCCGAGCAGGTCGGCGCGAATCGCGGCGTAAGGATCGGCCGCACCGCGCCGTTTCCGCTGTGATCGCATAAAAACCGCTCGGTGTCCTTAAGGGAATCCTGCGTGGATTCGCAGAGGAAATCCGGGCTGTTCTGGTCCATGTTGACCTTGCCGACAAACGCCGAAAGCCCGCGCTGTTCGAGCATTTGGAACAGCACGTCCGCGGTGCCCGAATGGATCGTTGTAAAGATGCTCGCGTGGAACGTGCCGTGGCGGACGAAATCCTCCGTCAGCGCGCCGTACGCCGATTCGGCATACGCCTTGTCGGAAAAACGCGCCTCCTGTGGAAACGTGTAGTCGTTCAGCCAGTCGAACAGGAGCTTGTCCATACCGACGCCACGCTGAAAATACTGCGACGCATGGATATGCAGATCGGAAAACGCCGGTACGATCAGCGCGTTTTGATAATCGCGCAGTTCAATCCCCGTATAACGTTCCGGCAACTGTTCGAAGACGCCCGTCACGGCGCCGTCTTGTACAACGAGATAACCGCCCTCGAAAACCGTCGTTTCCCGCTCGTTTTGCGCAAATAAAATATCGCCCCGGCAGACAAAATCTTTCATGTTCGAATCCTCTTTCCCCGGTCCCTTCCGGCGGGCGGTCGGCGCCATACCGGCCCGATTGAATTATGACGCATAGGTCACGGTAAACGCGGCGTCCTGCAGCGTGGCCTTCCCTGCGTCCCAAAGCGAATCGTAAAGAATCGCTTCCCTGAGCGTCGGAAGAGCAAGCAGCGGACTCAGATCGCCGTCCGTAACGTCCGAAAGCTCGACGATCTCCAGATAGGAAAGCGATTCGATTCCGGACAGCGAGTCCAGCGGCGTTTCTCGCATATAGAGTTCCCGTACGTTTGTCAGCCCTTTCAGTGCGTCGAACGACGTGATCCAGGTCTTGCCGACGTCGACGTTTTTCAGCATTTTGCACTCGGAAAGCGACGAAAGATCGGACACATGCGTCTCAAACAAATTAAGCAGTTTTAATGCCGGGAGCGAACCCAATGGCGAAACGTCCTCGAGCGGGTTGTGCCGAAGATCGACCGTGTTTAGCGAATTCAACCCGGCGAGCGGAGAAACATCCGTAATGTCCTCCAGGACGATGCACACGGTCGTGAGATTTTTACAGCCGGTAAGGTCCTCCAGCGACGTCAGGCCGCCGTTTTTCAAAACGCCGTCATTCTTTGCCATGTGCGTCCCCAGTTCGCCGAATGCCGCGGAATCCGAAACCGCCTTGTCGCCGTAGATATAGATCTCCCTTACGTTCAGCAGGTCCGTCTCCGTGATCGTCTCATCTTCGTCCTTGTTCAGAGCCAGCCGGACCGCCTGCTCGATCAGCGGTTCGCGGAAGCGCACGTTATCTGTGGAAAACGGCAGCGCCGCGTCCGTGTACCGGCCGATCGCGAAACCTGCGCAAAGGCAGGCGGCGCAGGCCAAAACGACGCAAGCCAGCCGGACGGCGGTCTTCTGCCGGTGTCCGTCCGCATTCAGCAGCGCCCTTTTTACCTTTTCGACCGAGCGGTAGCGTTCGTCCGGCGCAAAGGCCGTGCTTTTTTTCACGACGCGCCTCAGATAGCGGTTTTTGATGTTTTTGCAGATGTTCTTGCGCTCGGAATTGTGCGTCAGCATCCACCCGATCAGCACGCCCAGCGAAAAGATGTCGGCCCGCGCGTCCGTCTGCGCAAAGCCGTACTGTTCCGGCGGCGCAAAGTCTTTTGTGCCGAAGCAAACGGTATCCTCTTCGGAATCCTTGCTGTAGGTGCGCGAAATTCCAAAATCGATCAGGTGCAGCCCGCCGGTCTCATCCACGATGAGGTTCTGCGGCTTGATGTCGCGATGGATCACCGGCGGATTCTGCCCGTGCAGATACGCAAGGATATCGCACAGTTCGACGGCGAACGCAACGGCCTGCCGTTCGCTCAGCGTGTTTTTCGCCGCGTACCGGTCAAGCGGCGTCCCTCGCACATATTCGCGCACGACGCAGAGCATGCGGTCGTTTTCAAACCGGTCCGCAAACCGCGGCAGTCCCGGGTGGTTCAGGTTTTTGAGTATGTCCGCTTCCGTCACGTGCGAAAGGTGCTTTTTATCGGTGTAGCATTTCGCGATAAACCGCTCGTTTGTGGCTTTATTTTTTACAAGCAGCGTTATGTCCGTCCGCTCCGGCGTCAGGCATTCGAGCGCTTCGTATTCGCTTAAAAATTCGTCCGGATATCGCGCGCCGCCGCTTTCGGACAGGATGCTTTCCATATAACCGTCCCGCATCACGTGTCGTCCCTTCCAAGCGGCGTTAAACCCATTCGCTGCAAAAGTTCCTCCGTTTCGTCGAACCGTTTCCCGTCGTGCAGGCATCTCAGGATCGCGGCGTCCCGCACGATGCGCGGATAGAGCGGGCTCATCCGTGCAATTTTAAGAAGCTCCTGCGTTTCTTCGTCGTTCAGGCCAAAGCCGAACGCGAGCTGCAGGAGCTTGTCGCGCGAAGGATTTCGCGTACCGTTTAAAATCTGGTGCAGATAGCTGCGGTCGATATTGCAGCGCGCAACGATCTCCGCCGGCGAAAATCCGCAGGTGCGGCGCAGCTTTGTCAAATATTCGCTGAGCTGCACGGAAACGAATAAGTCGGAATTTTCCTTTACGAACGTTTCAACGTCGGACGCCTTGAACAGCCGCCGACGAAGCGTCGCGGTAACGCGTTCCGTTTTTGCTTGTGCCACTCTCCCGGGTCTCCTTTGACTGGAAATGTTACCATCATTATACGTGTCTTTTTTAAAACAGACAAGACGGTTCCGTGTCGCAAAAGAGTGGCGATAGCATGTTTTTTATCCTTCGACCGGCAGATTATAGAGCTCGTCCACGCTTAAGCCGAACGTATTTTCTACGTATTGCTGCATGAGCTGCACGGAGTAAAGGTAGACGTCCTCGATCTCCGGGTCGTTATACATGGTTTTGAAAAACGCTTCGACGGAGTCTGCGCCACCGAATCCAAGATCGTTCTTCGCATCGTCGCGGTCATAAAATTCAAACGCCGCATAGATGCTGCCGTCGTCGACACGTTCATCCACCGCGCTGACATTGTAGCACTGGTCACCTACGCTATAGCTGATTTTCATGCCGTACTCACCGATCTCCGTATAAAACTGCACGTCAAAGTCACGGTTTCCCCAGTCGGGGCGGTTGACTTCGATACTGCTATACGTTTCGCCATGGTCTTCATAGACGCATACGGCATTGCCCTCGTCGGCGGTAAACCCAAGTTTCGTCAAAGACTCGCTTTCCATCGGCAAAGCATACAAAGCCTCCGCGCCGATTTCGAATGTGCTTCGAATCGTATCCTCGAAAACCGAAACCGGGTGATACAGCGTATTCCAAAAATCTTCGCCGAGCGCCGCCTGCACAAGCGTTTCCGCGTTCTCCTGATCGCCGATTTCAAACACCGCCTCATAGTTTTGCGGATCGTAGGAATACTGCATGAATATTCCGTCGTCGTTCGACTCGTCGATTCGGTACATCTGAGTGTCCGGATAATACCGGATCGACAAAATGGAACCATCGTCCAGGTTCAGCCGCAGATTCACTGCGTCCGCGTCGGATTCGATCGTCGGAGCGCCCCAGTCCGAATGGTTCACCGTTACGACCATGGTATCGGTTTTATAGCCCATCGTCGTTTCGTGATCGATCACCGTGAATCCCAATTCGGAAAGAGAACTTGCGATCACAAAATCCTTCTCCTTCAGATTCGCATAGATGCTCAATAACGGCGAATAGTCAGTGATCGGGCAGTCCGCAAGGTCAAGCCTGCCAAGGTCGGACAGGTTTGCAATCGGCGAAACGTCGCTGACCTGCGTGCCGGTGAGCGAGAGCCACCCGAGATTCGTCAGGCCCGAGATCGGCGTCAGATCGGTAATCGTCGAATACTCCAGAAGCAGCGTGCCGAGATTGACAAGATTCGCAAGCGGGCTGTAATCTTCCGCCTGGCAGTTGAACAGCGTCAGCGACCACAGCTCCGTCAGCCCGCTAAGCGGCGTAATGTCCGCAACCGGATTCCCGCCGAGGCCGAGCGAATGAAGATTCGTCAGGCCCGCGAGCGGCGTGATGTCCGTGACGGCATGGAATTGCAGGCTAAGGGTTTCGAGATTGATAAAATACTCGATGCCGCTCAAGTCCTTTATCACGGTTCCTTCCTCGGGTTCATCCGGGGAAAAATCCGTATCCAGCTCCAGTTCCGTCACCGCTTCCGCCTCGGCGACGGTGATGTCGCCGTCCGGCTTGTCCATCGCCTCGCGGATTCTCGCCTCCAGCACGGGGTCGGCGAACACGACGACGTCGGCCGCTTCCGCGGCTTCGGGTTCCGCCGTCGCGGCATCCGCCGACGATGTCTCGGTCCCGCTCCCGCCGCAGGCAAGCAGCGTAGCGGCAATGGCCGCCGCCATCATCATACAAAGGACTTTCTTCATGGTGCTTCCTCCATAATCCAATTTTCGTGTCTGTTCCGCTGCGAATGTTTTTGTAAGCCGTGTATGTTAACAAAGATGTGTGTTCATAAGAGCGCTCGATTGCCATAAAATAATATTATCACGCGCAGAATAAGAAAAGGTATGCAATCTGCATCCTTTTTATACCGGATCGGGTTGTCGATATACGTTTTATTTTTATCCGCTTTATGATAAGATTGTGCGCAGCGAAAGGAGCATCCGCTCATGGAGGCACACAGCGTAGCAACCGGAATCCAGCGTTCGGAGTCGTTCTCCGTCGGCGCGCTGCTCGCGCTTGTCGGCGGGTTTCTGGACGCATACACCTATTTTTCGCGCGGCGGCGTCTTTGCCAACGCGCAGACCGGCAACATGGTGCTCCTCGGGCTGCGCCTGTCCGAAGGGCGCTGGCGCGAGGCCCTGTACTTCCTCCTGCCGATCGTTGCGTTCGCCGCGGGCGTACTACTTGCCGAGCTGATCCAGTCGCGCATGAAATCCTTCAAAACCGTGCACTGGCGGCAGGTCGTCGTCGTTCTCGAACTTGCATTGCTCTTTTGCATCGGTTTCGTTCCGGACGGGCCGCTCAGCCCGTATGTCAACATTGCGGTTTCGTTCGTCTGCGCGCTGCAGGTCGAGAGCTTCCGCACCATGCACGGCCTGCCTTACGCGACGACGATGTGCACCGGCAACCTCCGCAGCGGGACCGAGCTCCTGTTCCGCTATCTGAAAGAGAAAAACCGCGCCTTGCTGACCGCCTGCATGAAGTATTACAGCATTATATTGTTCTTCATCTGCGGTGCAATCGTCGGCATGTTCGTCACCCGTTTCGTCGGCGAGACTGCGGTATGGGTCCCCTGCGCGCTTCTGGCGCTGGTTTTAATCCTGCTCCGTCGCATGCCGGAAAATCCTTAAGCTTTTATACGTCCTCTTTCCTGCCGGAACAGCCGCCATCCCATCAGGACGATCCAGACGTATGCGAGCGTCTTCGGGATCATCAGCGCGCCGACCCAGGGGAACGACGCGGCAAACAGCACGACCGGAATATAGAACGCAAACGAAAGCGACACCGCAAGCCACATATTCCGGAAGATGCGATCGTTCGTCTCCGCGGCTTCCGCGGCAAATATCATAATGATGATGATCCCCATGACGGCGAACGGAATATTCCGCAGCACGCCGAACAGCAGCGGCTGTTGACCGCTCAGCCAGCGGTTTTGCGGCAGCAGGCAAAGGGCCACGCGCAGTCCCGCCAGGATCCAAATCGTCACCGTGAGGCGTTTTCTGTCTTCAACGCCGTAGCGTACGCGCCAGATATAGTAAAGGATCACGTAAAACGCCGTCATCGTGATCGACGTGACCAGCTTGCCGATGCCGAGCGCCACCGCGTTCGCTTCCATTCCGCTCGTCCAGAGCGCGATGGCGCGCGGCACAAGGTGGAACGCGTCGCCGCCGCCGAGCACGGTCGCCATAACGCCGAACTTCCGCGTCAGCGCCCCTTTATCGCTTTTAACGATCATTCGTATCCCAAGCGTCAGCACCGTTGCGAGATACGCAATATCGAAAATCGTCTCCATAATCGCCTGCATTTTACTATCCGTCTCCTCAGTATAAGATTCGTTCCACGATCGCGGCGAGAAACCCGGCGTCCTGTGCGTCGCTTTTCAGCAGAAAGACCAGGCTGTTGAGCATGAACTCCGCGAATTGCTCCCTTGTGAACGTTTCGCTCCACACCCCGTCTTTTATGCCGTCGTCCTGCCGCAGCTGCTCCAAAATAACGTCTTTGAGCGAGGATTGCATCGCTTCCATACGCTTGCAGCCCGCGTTTCGGGCATTCGTCAGCGCGTTCATCAAGCCGCCGGCGGACGTACGGATGTATCCGTGCAGGAACGCATACGTCTCCTCCAGCCGTTTGGAGAACCGTTTTGTGCAATCAACGCTGCGGAGTGTTTCCAGCGCGTCGCTCCAGTCCTCCTCCGTGAGGGCGAGCAATACGTCGTCCTTGTCGGAAAAGTAGTTGTAGACCGTCCCTGTCGCAACGCCGGCCTTCGCGGCCAGCCGCCGCATGCTGATCGACGCGATCCCCTTCTCATTGGCAATTTCGCGTGCGCAGTCCAGCAGCTGCGTTCGGGTGTGTTCGTCCTTTTTTCTCATCGCACATTCGTCTCCGTTTAAATGAACGAGTTCATTTATCATGATATCGCTGTTTTTACCGTGCGTCAATATTTACCGGCCAATCGAACGGTAAGGTTTGATTTTGCCGACGCGTTTTGCGGCGGGGCGATCGTCCCGCCCCGTAATTTCCCCGACTTTAGCGTTATATTTCCAGCAGAGTTCACGTTTCATTCACGCCCGGAAAGGTTGCGGGAAGATCGTTCCCGTTGTATAATATGATTTGCGTGCAATCTGCGCGCAAACGCAACCGTTAGCGGTCGGCAGCCGCAAAGGATCAATATGTACGAAAAATACTCGGGGTTGCCCGATACAACAAAATCGGTTTCACAAAGCGCACGCAGCGGGCAGGAGTCCCATTCTGCGCGCGAACCGTACCACGAAGGAAACAACGAGAAGATGGAATACTATTACACCCCGAATCGCGGAGGCGGCTCGTCGGGCGGAAGGCGTAAAAACAGTAAAAAGGCAAAATATCGCAAGCGGCGGCTGATCCTGATGATGATGACGGTCCTGTTCATCATTTTGCTCGTCACCGCCGTCGTCGTTCTCGCGCGCAGCTGCAGTTCGACGGAAATCGTTACGACGTCGGACGGCCGGTTCCGCAACGAGGTCTACATCAACGGCACCAACGTATCCGGCGATACGCTGGACGAAATTTCCGACCAGCTTGAGGCGAACGAATCCTACGCGCTCAATAATATCGCAATCACGCTTCAGGGAGAGGACTTTTCCGCGACCATCACCGGAGCGGACATGAACGCAACCTCTAACCTCAGCGAGGTTATCGAACAGGCGCTTTCAGGCGGTTCGAATCAGGTTTATTACACGACGATCTCCATCGACGAAGAGGCGCTTGCTTCCCGCGTCGAGGAGATCAACGAAACCATGGCCACGCCGGCGACGGACGCGACGTTTGAAATTGAAGATATCGACAGCGGCAAGCCGACGTTCCGCTATATCGACGGCGTTGCCGGTTACGGACTCGACGTGGATTCCACAACGGAGCTTGTGAAGGAAACGATCGCGTCCGGTCAGTTCCAGGCGACGATCGAGCCCGCGCTGACGTACATCGAACCGTCCAATACGATCGAGGACGTGCAGGCGCATACGTCGCTCATCGGCAAATTTACAACGACATATTCCTTTAAGGGAACGGCGGACGATACCGAGGAAGCCCGGGAAACCCTGATCCCGAACCGTGCGTATAACGTTGAAAAAGCCGCCGCGCTGATCAACGGACAGGTCGTTGACGCCGGAGACACGTGGAGTTTTAACGACACCGTCGGCGACCGCACGGAAGAAAACGGCTGGAAACTGGCAAACGGCATATTCGGCGGCGACACGCTGACGCAGCAGTATGGCGGCGGCGTCTGCCAGGTCAGCACGACGCTTTACAACGCGCTGCTGGAAGGATATCCGTATTTCGACTTCACGCGCCGCAAGCACTCGTTCCCCTCCACCTATGTCGACAAGGGGCTCGACGCGACGGTCGATACGGGTCATATCGACTTTAAGTTTACGAATAATTCCGGCTATCCGGTTTACATCTTCGCCTATATTTCCAAGAACAGCACCTATACCAGCCGCAAGCGCGATATCACCGTGCTGATCTACGGCGAGGCGCTGCCCGACGGAGTCGAATACAAGACGCGTACCGAGCTGATCGAGGAGATTCCACCGGACGAGGATATCATCGTCGAAAGCAGTTCGCTCTATATCGGCGAGCAGGAGATCATCGCCACAGCGCGCTCGGGTTACGTCGTGGACGTTTATGTCGACCGCTATCTGGACGGCGTTTTACAGGAAACATACTTCCTGCATGAAGATACCTATGAAGGCAACGCGCAGAAAATCCGCGTCGGGACCAAAGCCACGCCGACGCCGGTTATCGAGACCACGCCGACGCCGACGTCGACAGCAGAAGCTGACGATCAACCATAAACCTTATATAAACGAAAACGCAGCGGAAACGAAAAATCGTTCCCGCTGCGTTTTTTCATATGCGTTATTCGCCCGTGCGTCCGCTTTTTGTTCGATTGTCCCTGTATATGATCCAGCGTCTGGAAAAGAAATTGTAGAGATACGTTACAACGCCGGCGAGGATCCTGGAAATCCGGTAATCAACGCTCAGCAGGCCCGTCAAAAGATACATGCTCAGCTCCGTTACCGCAAGCGCGGAAAGCGAAACAATGAGGAACATCGACAGCTCAAGCCGCATGGAGCGGCCGTTGCGGCGAAACACGAACAGCACGCCGACGAGGTAATTCACCGCTATGCCGACCATGAAGGCGAATGGTACGGCCACGAGGTAATGCAGGCCGACAATCTCCTTAAGCAGCAGAAGCGTCAGGTAATCTGCGGCGAATCCTGAAAACGCCGCCACGCCGTAACGCAGCGCCTGAAGCGGAAGGCGCGTATCCTCCCGCATATCGCCGATGTTTCGAAACAATTTTCCCATACGCAGAAGTATAGCATAACGGATTCGCCTATGTAAAATTTTTGTGCACCGAGCCGTACATGCCGATCTTCCCGGCGCAAAAAGGGCCGTCCTTTTCAGGACGGCCCTTCGGGTTTGATTTCGTTATTTGTCGTCGACCTTCAGCCCTTCGAACAGGGATGCAAGAGACGTTGTCGTCTCCTGTACCGGCGGCAGTTCATATTCGCCGTCCTCGTTGCGACGGCGACGGTCACCGCTGCGTTCGCGACGGTCGTCACTCGAAAACCGTTCGCTGGGACGGGTGCCGGTCGAAGTGCCGGAATCCCGCGACGTCGAACGCTGACGCTGCTGCGTGCGCTGTTCCTGCCGTTCCGCATACTGACGGTCGCGTTCTTCCCGCTCTGCACGGATCCGCTCCGCCAACTCCGGATCTTCTTCCAGCATGGCTTCCTTGCGGCTCAGGCTGATGCGCTTTGCTTCCGGATTGACCTCCAGAACCTTGCAGCGGACCATTTCTCCGACTTTCAGTTCGTCCTCGACCTTCGCAATGCGATGGGTCGCAACCTGTGAAATATGGATCAGACCGTCGATCGTGCTTTCGAGCGATACGAACGCGCCGAACGGCACGATGCGCACGACTTTGCCCTCGACAATGGAGCCGACGGGATATTTTTCACCGGCGAGCGTCCATGGCTTCGGCTGAAGCTGTTTATACCCAAGGGAAACGCGTTCCTTTTCAAGATCGACGTTGAGAATCAGCACCTCGATCTCCTGACCGATACTGAATACGTCGCTCGGATGTTTCACGCGGCCCCAGGCTGCGTCGGTGACATGCACAAGTCCGTCAATCCCGCCGATATCGACAAACGCGCCGAAATCCGCGATCCTGCGAACAATGCCGTGCACCTTGCTGCCGACGACAAGCGCTTCCCACTTTTTATGTTTCTCCGCTTCGGCTTCCGCAAGCAAAACCTGCTTTTGGGAGGCGACGATACGCTTTCTCTGGCGATCGACTTCCAGAACCTTGAGCCGCATCGGCTTGCCGATGAACTCGCTGAGGTTCTCGATATATTTTGTTGACACATGCGAAGCGGGAACGAACGCGCGGATACCGCTGATGTCCGCAATGATGCCGCCCTTGACGACTTCCTTGCCGACCGCGTCGAACACCTTCTCTTCGATGTTCTCCGGCGTCATCATCTCGTCCCAGAGCTTCTTGCTTTCAACGTTTTTACGGGAAAGCAGCACGTTGCCCTCGCCGTCGTTGACTTTTGTCACTTCGACTTCGATGGCGTCGCCTTCGCTGTAAAGCTCCTCCGGCTTGTCTTCCGCGTTTCTGGAGAATTCTCCAACCGGAATAATGCCGTCGGACTTGTAACCGATGTTGACGAAAACTTCTCCGTCCACAATCGAAATTACCGTCCCCTCAATCACCTGACCGTTATGAATGCGGGTCATCGTCTTTTCAAAAGCCTTTGCGAATTCGGAACTCTCTTCTTGCTCAGATTCTTCCGACTTTGTCTCTTCCGTCTCAGCGGGACCGGCTTCAGTCTCTACCTCTTCATCCACTGTGGCTTCGGGCGCTTCCACAGTCGCCGCTTCAGCGGTTGCTTCCGCTGCCGCGGGCTCCTCGGTCATCTGGGTTTCCTGGGACACGACGACGTCCTCAGCGGGAGCTGCCGCTTCAATGGTTTCGATCGTCGTTTTTTCCTGTTCGCTCATTACTTGTAGTACCTCCCTAATCATCCGGTCCGGCGTCGATGCGCCCGCAACAATACCTATTATATCATCGGATAACAATTTATCAAGAAAAAGTTTATCAATTGACTCGACGTTTTCCGTAAAAATACAGTGTTTTTTGCATAATTCATACAGCTTCTGCGTGTTTGCACTCATTTTGGACCCGAGTACAAGCATGCGCGTGCTTTGCTTGGCGATGTCGACCGCTTCCTGCTGGCGCGCCCGCGTCGTGTCGCAAATCGTGTCATAGACGGCCAGGTCGCCGCAGTGTTCCTCCAGCGCCGCGCGTATGCGAAAAAAGCTTTCCTCGGGCAGCGTTGTCTGCGCGACCAGCGCCGCTTTATCGACAAACTGCGCCTTTTGCGCGTCTTCTTCCGACTCCAGCACGACCGCGCGTTCGCCCGCCCAGCCGCAGATTCCGACGACTTCCGGATGGAGCGCTTTGCCGGCGATGAACACCGTCCGTCCGTCCTCCGCCGCCTTGCGCACGATGGTGTGGATGCGTTTTACAAACGGGCAGGTCGCGTCGATCAGTTCAAGCCCCTGCGCTTTGCAGGCTTCGTATACGGCCGGCGGCGCGCCGTGCGCGCGGATGATCAGCGTGTCGCCTTCGTTCAAATCATCCGGTTCGCTTACCGCAAATACGCCGCTTTGTTCCAGCTCGGACACGACCGATTCGTTGTGGATAATGTGCCCGTAGGTATAGACCCTTCCGCGTTCGTGTGCGCAGGTCTTCGCCATATCGACCGCGCGCCGCACGCCGAAGCAGAAGCCGCTGTTTTTTGCCAGCAAAATGCGCATGTCAGAACTCCAGCTCCATTTCGTTTTTTAACAGCTGCATACGGTCGCGGATCGCTTCCGTCACGGCGTCGACCGCGCGCCCGGCGTGGCTCTGCGCAATCTCGTTCGGGTCGATCGGTTCGCCGACGATCATCCTGACCCGGTGGTTGTGCTTCTTCCAGTCGGGGTCGGCGAAGATCGGGACGATTCGCGCGTTGCAGCGAAGCGCGAGGAACGCCGCGCCCTTTTCGAACGTATCCAGTTCCCCCGTTATCGATCGCCGTCCTTCTGGAAAAATGCCGAAAAGGCGGCCGCGGTCCAGTACCGTCATCGCCTGTTTCAGGGACGCCATGTCCGCATGCTTCCGATAGACGGGAAACGCAAGCAGCTGTTTTAAAAAGAAACGCTTCAAATGCGAACTGAACAGCTCCTGTTTTGCCATAAAATGCACCGGGCGCGGCGCGACGAGTCCCAGCCGGATCGGATCGCCCAACGAAAAGTGGTTAGAGATCAGAATCCCGCGGCCAATAAAAAACAGGTTGCCGAGGTTTCTGATCTTCGGACGATAGATCAGCCAGAAAAAAGGCGTCAGCAGGTATTTGAAAAAGATGTAGATCATGTTTCAGCGCGCTTCTTTCCCGATGATAGCGTTCAGAACCAGTTCGATCGCCTGCTCGGCGTTCAGCGACGTCGTGTCGACCAGCATCGCGTCGTCCGCCTTCCTAAGCGGCATATAAGATCGCGTGCTGTCCTGGTGGTCGCGTTTTTTCAGCTCCTCGAGTATATGCTCGTAGGTCTCTTCCGTATTGCCGCGCGCACGAAGCTCCTTCAGCCTGCGGTTCGCCCGTTCCTCCGGGGACGCGGTGACGTAAAACTTGTGCTTTGTGTGCGGCAGCACGTTCGTCGTGATATCCCGCCCGTCCATGACGACGTCGTAATGCCGCCCGACTTCGCGCTGCAGCTCGGCCAGCTTTTTCCGGACGCACGGATGCTTGCTGACCGTGGACGCGCCCATGGAGAGCTCCTCCGTGCGCAGGCCGTCCGTCACGTCCTCCCCGCCGAGCAGCACGCGCTGTCCACGGTCCTCGTAAACGACCCGGATGTCCGCACCGTCGACGATCGTTTCGATCCCGCCCTCGTCCGCAAACGCCACGCCGTTCCGTTTTGCGTACAGCGCCATTGCGCGGTACATCGCGCCCGTATCGAGATACCGGATGTTCAGCCGTTTTGCAATTCCCTTGGCAAGCGTAGATTTTCCCGCGCCCGCGGGCCCGTCGATCGCGATATTGAGATGCTCGTCCATAAATCGTCTCCGTTTATTCCTTTATACTGTCCCCGGCAAGCGCGCCCGTCGACCAGGCGATCTGCAGGTTGTACCCACCCGTCGTCGCGTCCACGTCCAAAACCTCACCGGCAAAGTAGAGCCCCTTTACCAGTTTCGATTCCATCGTGGAGGCGTTGACCTGCTTTGCGCTCACGCCGCCGCGCGTAACGACGGCTTCCTCAAGCCCGCGCGCGCCGGACACCGTCAGCGGCAGTCCCTTCAGCGTCTCAACGAGGCGCATGCGCATTTGTCTTGTCAGTTCGCCGACGGACAGCGTTTCCGGAATCTCAGCAAGATCCAATACGACGCTCAAAAGCCGCGCCGGGAGCAGCGCGTGCAGCGCGGTCTTCACCTGCTGCCGCGCGTTTTCCTGCAGGTCGCGCAGGATCCGCGCGTCCAGCTTGTCGTTCGTCAGCGCGGGTTTCAGGTCTATAAAAAGCTTGGTTCCCGCGGGCTGGTCCGCAACCACGCCGGACAGCGACAGCACCAGCGGCCCGCTCACGCCAAAATGCGTAAAGAGCATTTCGCCGAGTTCGGAAAACACGACCTTCTTGCCGCGCTTTGCCGTCAGCGTCACGTTTTTCAGCGTCAGGCCGGATAGTTCGTGCGGCCAGGTTTCGTTCGTCGTCAGCGGCACAAGCGAAGCAAGCGGCGGTTCGATCGTATGGCCGAGCGCTTTTGCAAACGCATATCCGTCGCCCGTCGAGCCGGTCTGCGGATAGGAGACGCCTCCGGTGGCGATCACGACAGCGTCGCAAGTCAGTTCGCGTCCGTCCGCTTTCAGGCCGCAGATCCTGCCGTCTTTTACGAGCACCTCGTCCACGTGCGTGTTGAGGCGGACCTCCACGCCCGCGTCGCGAACGACGCGTTCCATCGCGCGGAGGATGTCGCTCGACTTGTCCGATACCGGAAACACGCGGCCGCCGCGCTCGGTTTTCAGCGGTACGCCGGCGTTTTCCAGCCGTGCCATTTGCGCGCGGTTGTCAAAATGCGAAAAAGCGCTGAATAAAAACCGTGGATTTCGCAAAACGTGTGAAAAAAACAGATCGCGATCGGCGACGTTGGTCACGTTGCAGCGGCCCTTGCCGGTGATATATAGCTTTTTGCCGAGTTTTTCGTTGCGTTCGAACAGCGTTACGCGATGACCGCAGACCGCTGCGTTCGCCGCGGCGGTCATGCCCGCGGGGCCGCCGCCGATCACGAAAACGATCATTTCATGCGCTCCTCTTTGACCGTTTCGGAGAGGTAAACGCCCTCCGCGTGCCAGATGTCCTCAAGCTGCGTGAGGTGCTGGCAGGCTTCGTCCTTGCGCGCATGCCCGACGGCAACGATGATCGCGTTGATCAGCGAAAGCGGCGCGACGAGCGAATCGGCAAACGAGGCCATGTCGCTGCGCGCGCAGAGCGCATAGTCGGAGATCACCGCAAGCGGCGACGTCGGCATGTCGGTGAGCGCGATCAGTTTCGCGCCCTTGGATTTTGCATATTTCATCGCGTCGACCGTGCGCGCGCTGTAGCGCGGAAAACTGATGCCGAAGCATACGTCCTGCGGGCCGATGCGGAGCATGCGCTCGTGGATATCCTGAACGGCGCCGTTGACGAACATGACGTTGTCGCAGACATAGTCCAGATAATAGGTCAGAAACTGCGCGAGCGACATCGCGCTGCGGATGCCGAGCACGTAGATGCGCCGCGCGCGGAGCGTCGCGTTGATCGCGCCTTCAAAGCTGTCGTTGTCGATCATGTCGATCGTCGCGCGGATGTTGTTCATGTCCGACGTTAAAACGGTTTTGAGCACGTCCTGCTGCGGGATGTTCGCCGCGAGTCGTATCCGCTGGACGCTTGTGAGGCGATGCCGGATCAGGTCCTGCAGCACTTCCTGCAACGCGGGGTATCCGTCGAGGCCGAGCATATACGCAAAGCGGACGACGGTGGACTCCGAAACACCGACGTGCTCGCCGAGCTTCGCGGCCTTCATAAACGCCGCGTCGTCGTATGAATTAAAAATATAGTCCGCAATCCGCTTCTGACCTTTTGAAAACGTTGGATACTGTTTTTCCATCAAAGAAAACAAGGCGTCCATTTGGTTGATCCCCTTCCGGCGTATGTTTCGTCAAGGTGTGCTCAGGCGCGCTTTGTCCAGTCCAGTTCCGCTCGATCCATCTGTTCCATCCGCGGGAAGTTCGTTAAATCGTACGTCAGCGGCGTGAGCGTGACGTATCCCTCCCTCGCCCAGCGGTCGTCGACGTCCATCCCGTCCGAACAGGACGTGCGGCCGCGCGGGGCCCAGTAATACTTGTTCCCGATCGGGTCTTCGCGTTCGACATACTTCAGCGTATACTGCTCGACGAATGCGGGCGCGACCTTGACGCCCTTGAGATCGTCAAACGGGACGTCCGGCACGTTGACGTTCAGCAGCGTGCCGAATTCCATCGGGTGGTTTTGTACGTATCGCACGGCCAGCTCCGCAACGCGCGCGGCCGTTTCAAGATGCTGCCCGTCGTAGGACATGCCGGAGACGGCGATCGACTGGTAGCCAAGCAGCGCCGCCTCATGCGCCGCGGCAACCGTCCCGCTGTATAAGACGTCCGTGCCCAGGTTCGGGCCCAGGTTGATGCCGGACACCACGATATCCGGCTTCGGGAAAAGATTCCCGAGCGCAAGGCGTACGCAATCGACCGGCGTGCCGCTGACGGCATAGGCCGGTACGTCCGGCAAACCTTCGATTCTGGTCTGTTTTGCGCGGAGCGGATCGCACAGCGTCATGCCCCGGCTGACCGCGCTGCGCTCGACATCCGGCGCGGACACGTATATCTCATGCGCCTTGCAAAGCGTCTCCGCCAGGATTTTGATGCCGCTTGCAAATACGCCGTCATCATTGCTTAATAAAACCTTCATGCAGGAACTCCGTCAAATATATGTAAAGATATTGTATCATAACTCGCAGATGAATGCCATAGCGAGAAGAATGTGCAGGAAAAATTCATTTCCCCTGCACATCATCGTCCAGTTCGTATAGGATCTCCTGTTTTCCTTCGCTTAATCCGCCGGCAGCTCCGATATCGACTCGATATTAAAACCGCCCGTTCCGTCCACAAAGCCATACCCGAAAATCAAGGCGATCGTCGCCGCCTGAACGACGATCACCGCCAGCACCGCAAACAGCCAGGTCCCCCTCGGGAAGCGGCCGCGGCCGCGGAACGCGCGATAAAGCAGCCGATTGATAATGATCGTCAGAATGACCGGCGAGAACAGAAGAAGAAGCTGAAGCAGCGTCTCCAGTATGCCGTTCAGGCTCCCCGTGCTCAGCGTCGTCCAGTCGTACGTGAGCGCAAAGCCGAGCATGTAGAGCGCATAGACGGCGAGAAGGACGTTCAGCACGATCAGTACCAGAAAATACGCGGCGACCCGGCCTGCTTTGTGCCTGTGCTCCGGCGGCGGTCCTCCGTGCGGTCCGTGCGGCGGATGCGGCGGGCGCTGTTCGTCCAATCCTTCCGGCCCTTCCGGTCCGTCCGGAAAATGCTCGTCATGGTATTCCATCGGCATAGCCTCCTTCACTCTGCGTTTCAAAATCGTCTGTAAAAATACGTTACTCTTCCGCGCCGGCTTCTTCCGGCCTGAGGACGCAAACGTCCGGCTTGCTGTCCTCCTCGAACCGTTCGGCCAGGACCTTCGTCGTCAGATAGGCGGAAATCGCGTCGATCGCCATCTTGTTTTTTCCGCCGCGCATCACGGCGAAGTCCGCGTCGTTGATATAGTTGACGATATACTTTTCGTACATCGGTTTGACCGTCTCCATATATTGCGCCGAGATATTGTCGATCGTGCGGCCGCGCACCTTGATATCGCGTTTGATACGCCGCAACAGGCAGATATCGACATCCACATGCAGATACACCTTCAGCGCCATCATGTCGCAAAGCCGCTTGTCGTAAAACATGTGGATCCCCTCCAAAATGAGGATCTCCGGCGGCTGGATCAGTATGCCCGGCGAGTCCGCGCGCAGGTGGTTCGTGTAATCGTAACCCTTTGTCGTGACCGGTTCGCCGCGTTCCATCTTTTGGACGTCCTCGTAGAGTTCGTCGAAATTAAAGATCGCGGGTTCGTCATAGTTGAGCTTGACGCGTTTTTCAAACGGCAGTTCCGGAAAGCTGCGATAGTAGCAGTCCTGGCCGATGATGGCGCAGCTGCACGCAAGCGAATCCTTGATGCGCCTTGCAAGCGTGCTTTTCCCGCTCCCGCTGGCGCCGCAAATTCCCACAATGATCATAACTCGCTACCCCCCAATGAAACAGGTCCCGCGCATGCATAGCGGCGGAATCACATGCTGCCGCCGCACCTTCCTTGTGCCTTTTGTTTGTGACAGTGTACCATGATTTCGTCCGATTTTCAATCATATAACAAGCATCGGCTGGCGCCTCCGGCGATAAAGCGCCGGTTTACAGCCGGTTCGCCTGCTGCGCAAAACAGACGAACGGCGCGGGGTGAAAACACTCCGCGCCGGAGACCGTCAAAAAACTTATTTTTTGATGGGATAACTGCGTTTTGTCTCTCGCCCCTTGGGCTCGCGGGCGGCAAAACGCACAAAGAAACCGCCCAAACGGGCGATCCGTCGCGGCGGATGAACCGCCGCAGCCGGAATATATGGGTTAAGGGTTGCGACCCTTAACAATCCCTTGGACTTT
>Ga0116164_10001249_pt1 | contig 19456 bp, 17 predicted proteins | sample AD_UKC109_MetaG_FD_89888 | JGI IMG/M metagenome (GOLD analysis project Ga0116164, IMG submission 89888) | Active sludge microbial communities of municipal wastewater-treating anaerobic digesters from Hong Kong - AD_UKC109_MetaG | ecosystem: Engineered > Bioreactor > Anaerobic > Digestate... | reverse complement strand
CGCGCCCGCGCCCGCGCCAACGGACGATTGTACGATCATCGTCCCTTGCTGCATGCCCGCGCCCGCGTTGATCGCAAACCGCAGGTCGCCGCAGAGCGTCAGAGTGTCGTCCGTTGTTTCCGAAAGGGCGAACAGCTCGTCCGCACGCACGCACGCCCTGCCGTATCGAAGCCGCACGCCCGCCGTTTCGTTCTTTCCGGATTGCGTACAGGCCGAAAGCGGTTCCAGGTCGAGCAGGGTGTGCAGCGGCTGTTTTAATGTAAGAACGAAACCCATGCGCTACGCCTCCTCCCGCGAAACACGGTGCGTTTCAAAAAACGCATCGTCCGGTTTCGTTTGATCAAACGGCACGCTCAGCACGCCCGAAACACGCTTTTCGACCCATGCCGCGTCATATTCCCGCTCGTTTGCGGCGAGCACGTGCGTCTCCCCGCGAAACACCCGGACCGGACCGCGGAACATCGCTTCTTTGTCCGGCTGATCGCGATAGACCGCAATTCCGCCCGTCGCGCCGGCGCCGAGATGTCCTCTTTTGGGCAATCCAAGTACCGCCGCCGGCCCGGAGCGCGTGATCTGCGCGATCTCATAGAGCGAATATTCCCGCTCGATCGACGGCACCGCGCTGCGCGACACGGCCTTTGCGTTCAGCTTTTTGAGCGTTTCGTCGCGAAACGGTTTGTCCGCCAGCAGGCGGATCAGATACGGATACGCCGTAAACGGTCCGCCGTTGGGATGGTCGGTGGTCAAAAAGATCCTCGACGGATCACCAATCAGCAGCAGAAGTTCCAGCCCGGTCAAAAACTGTGTCGCGCCCATGGCGTTGTCCGCGTCGTAAAGAAGAGGCAGTACGCCGAAACCGCCGTCCGCTTCCCAGAGTTCGCTGCGAAAGCCGCGCTTTCCCTTGCCGAGTTTTTTTGCAAAGCCCGCGTCCGCCGTCACCGCCGCCGCGTCGCCGAACACGACCGCGCCGACGTCGCAGGTGACGTTTTTATGCGCGTTGATCGCCTTTGCCAGCGGTTCCGCCGCGGAGACCGCCTGTCCGGCGTCGTTTTGCCGGTAACCGTAAAACTGAAGATGCGCAAGGTGCAGCGGCCTGCCCTCCGCGCGCTCGATCGTCTGCGTTACCGCTTCATACGCGCCCATCTGTCCCAGAAACGGATGGTGCAGGTGCAGCGGGTGCGGCAAATCCAGCCGCATACACGCGTCGGTCAGCCGGTCGGTCAGCTTTTCGTACGGCAGTTCACCATCGCTTTTCCCCTCGCTCGGGTTGATGAGTTTGAGTCCCCGCGCGCCGGAAATTGCCATCAGCCAGCTTAAGTATTGGTCAAGTTCCCCGTTTGAACCATGTGCGGCCAAATCGAGCAGCACCGGATTTTCGCCGACCCAGACAAGGTTTGCCGTATCCAGCTTCGGAATCGCGTTTTCCTCGACGATCGTACGCCGCGCGGACAGCGCGGGCATCGCCGCGTTGACCGCGAGCGTATACCCCATGCGCGCATATTCGTTGCCGAGCCGGTTTACGCCCGGCACGATTTTGTTTCCGGCGTCGCGCAACAGTTCGAGCGGTTCGCCCGCAATGTGGCAGTGCGGGTCGATGCCGCCCGCCATGACGACGCACCCGTTCGCGTCGAACGTTTCGCAGGGCTCGTCCGTCGGCGCGACAATCGTGCCGCCGTCGAAATAGATGTCCCGGATTTCGCCGTTGATAGCGTTTGCAGGATCGTAGACCCGTCCGTTTGCGATTTTCATCATCTTGCGTTCACCTCCGCAACGAGCGCGTCCAGCACGTCCCGCAGTTTCGGGAGCTCGCTTTTTTGCGCCGCGCCGATCGAAACCGGAACGCCGTCCTCGCGCAGGATCGTCCCGCCGTCCATTTCGCCGAGACGCGCGGTCGGTATGCTGATTTTCGCACCCGGAATCGCCGCACCGACACAATACAGCGGTATGCCCGCGTCTGAAACGCATGTTGCATCGATAACGCTTTCCCCGATCAGCAGCGCCGCGTCGATCGCGCCCTGCCGGAGCAATTCCGAAAGAGCGAACGCGTCGTCCGCCTTTTCGACCCCGCCGGAAAACGAAGCGCTCGCGCCGTCCGCTTCCTCAAGCGCGGTTTCGTATGCGCCAAGCAGGTTTGTTTTGTCCGGCATCTGCAGGATATCCAGCCCGAGCGAAAGCGCGCATTCGTTCCGAAACGCAGGGACCTCGCTTCGCAGAGCGTCGTCTATGTGATCGGCGGCGGGCAGAAACGCCGCGCCGTTTGCCGTGACGATCGTTTCGTACAGCTCGCGGTATGCCTCCACGCCGTCCGCCGTACGTCCGCGCTGCAAGATGCGCAATTTTCGCCAGGCGTCCGCCGTCAGCAATCGTTCGTCGCGCAGGACCGTTACGTTTTGCGGCGGCGCAACATCCGGTTCCCCGCCCGCAGTTAAAAGCAGCGTATGCCTGCCGAGCGAGCCGCGCGTAAGCGTCGGCAGCATCGGCCGCTCGACGGAAACATATGCGCCAAGCGAACGCGCCAGCGTAAATGCACGGTGCTGGTCCTCCAGCGAAACGCCGCAAAGCCCGAAAATCGCGATCGCGCGCGCCTGATTCAACGCGTCCGCAATCGCGCGTGCGTCGCTTTGCCAATGATCGTTCATTCGTTTCCCTCCCCGCGCAAAATCTCGTGCAGCGGATAATGGACCTTGCCGAGGTTCCCGCCGTAGTTGCCAGCGGAGATGCGCACCACGCCCGGCAGCGCCGCGGCGCGGATGCCCGCCGCCATTGCGCGGCGAATGTCCGCCTGTTTCGCGCCGCAGAGCACGATTTCGTAAACGCAGTTCGCCTCCGCCGGAATCAGCGTGTCCGGGTTGGCTTTCAGCGTCGGACAGCAGTTGTGGTAAGTGGACGCATTCAGCATTTTATATTTCGAGCCGACCTTGCTGCCGCTTCGGACGATTCCGCCGGGAAACGGCAGGATCACCCCGCCGCTTTTTCGCATTGCCGCGACGGCGGCTTCGGCCGCCGTCAACGTCGCGCTCCGGTCTTTTCCGAATAAGATCAGGTTGCTGTCCGATCCCTGCTCGAACGAGCCGAACTGCGCTTCGCACAGGAATTCTCCGTCCATTACGGGAATGCGCCAGAATCGTTTCCCGAAGAGCAGCTTGCTCGTCTGAAATCCGTCGCCGAAATAGCGTAAACTTTTACCGACGTCGATGGGTTCGCCGCCGTCCCAGCCGTTGAAGCAGGCCGTCGTCGGGCAGGTCATCACGCATTGGCCGACGCGGCTGAGCGTTTGTTCGGCGACAAGCTTGTGATCCATACTCATGAGCACGACCGCCGCGCCGGGCCTTCCGTCCGGTCCGCTGTCGAACGTGCTTTCAATATCCGCCTCGCAGCCGCAGGCGATGATGCTCGTTGCAAAGCCGGTCGCCTTTTGCGCGGCCTCGAGCGCCCAATCCCGCGTGTCCGCCGTGATGAGAAACCGCGTGCCGGACATATAAAAGCCTTCCGCATATGTGTCTTCTATGATGACGCCGTTGATCTGCATTCCGTTCGCCTCCCGCACTTCTGTTTTGATGATATTCGCAGCCAGTCGCCTTGTCAATCGGCACACGGCAGCAAAGCGGATTGCAATAAATACATGCACATAATTGCATCTGTCCAAAGTTGCGTTGACACTCCTTGCAACGCGCAAATATAATAATGATAGCAGTCCGCAGAATGCCTGCGGAATCGGCTTTTTTCATGTATTTTGTATTTGTATTTTTGAGAGGCGGTCCTTGCACATCATGAACGGATTATTCAGGAACACGGCAAAACTATTCAATCACGACGGAAAGCTCTTCGTACTTGCGATGGATCACGCGCAAACCGGCATTATGGAGGGCCTGACGGACGTCAAGGCCATCATGCGGAAAAACGCGGACACCGCGCTGGACGGATTCCTCGTCAACGTGGAACCCGCGCGCGCCATGGCGGAGGACGCGCTGCTGCAAAAAAAGCTGCTCCTGCGCTCGTCGTTCGGCGGCACCCGGCTTTCCAGTTCGTTTTCATCAACGCATAGAAACCACGTCTCCCCCATGACGGCGCTTTCTCTTGGCGCGGACGCCGTCGTAATGATGGTCACCATCGGCGACGGCGACGCACAAGGCCTTCAGCAGGCCGCCGCCGACATCGACGCATTCCATCAGTTCGGCATCCCCGTCATCGCGGAGGTCCTTGCGATCGACTTTTCTAAAACGCAGACCTTTGAAACGCAGGCGAACGGCGCGCGCGTCGCCGCCGAACTCGGCGCGGACGTGATCAAGGCGTTTTATACGGATCGATTCGACGCGGTGGTCGCAAACTGTCCCGTTCCCGTCATCCTTGCGGGCGGGCCGAAGGAAAAAGATATCTACGACGTGGCTGTTGCCGCGGTAAATGACGGCGTAAAAGGTTTAGCGTTCGGCCGCAACCTCTTTATGGCGGACGACATCGAGGCGCGCATTTGCCGCCTCGACGAAATCCTGCGCAAATAGCGCCATAAAAACATGAATTTTCGAATCCCTTAACATATGGAGCGAACATGACCAAAAAGCCCGAACTGACGCTGCTTTACAGCATTGCGCGCAGTTACTACGTGGACAAACTTTCCCAAAGCCAGATCGCCGAGATGGAGAACATCTCCCGGTCGCAGATTTCGCGCCTTCTGGCCCGCGCGGAAGCACTCGGCATCGTAAAGATCACGGTGGCGCTGCCCGAGGACCCGGACCTGAGCGAAATGGCCGAATCGGTCACAAAGCTGCTCGGCCTGCGCGAGGTGATCGTCGCCCCGCTCGCCGGCGGCGCGGACGATCCGGACGCGATTTCGGAAGCGATCGCCGTCGCCGCGGCGCAGTATCTGCCGCGCGCGCTCAAGCACACGAAGACCATCGGCTTGGGATGGGGCAAAACCATGTACAATATGTCGCTGCGGCTTTCCTACCGCAACCTTGGCGACGAACGCATGTACGTGCCGCTGATCGGCATGTCCGGCACGTCGAATCCTTACCTGCAGATCAACACCATCGTCGACCGCGTCGCGGAGCGGCACCGCGCGCGCAGTTATTTCGTCAGCGTCCCTGCGTTTCGCGAGCTGTCCAGCCCGTTCAGCGACATCGAGGAGCAGCGCATGGCGACGCTTGAAAAATACTGGTCGCATCTGGACACGGCAATCATCGGCCTCGGCGGCCCTCCGCAGGGCGGCGGGCTGTTCGTCGACGAAATCAGCGAACGGTATTCTTCGGAGGTCGCGATCTCCGGCGCTGCCGGAGACATCCTCTCCTATTTCTTCCGTGCGGACGGGAGCATCTATCATTTCGGCCACGCGTACCGTCAGGTCGCGTTCGATATCCGCCGGTTGCACCGCGTTCGCAAGGTCATCTGCCTTGCGGGCGGATCGGACAAGGTAGACGGTATACTTGCCGCCTCGCGGCTCGGTTACATCAACACACTGATCACCGACAGCGCGACGGCAAAGGTATTTTATGATAAATTTCGTGATGGGGGCGTGGACGGATTATGAAAGCATTGATGTATCTCGGCGAAAAGAACCTTGCGGTGCAAACGGTCCCGGACCCGGAGGGCGAATTCCTTGTCCGCGTCCACGGCTGCACAATCTGCGGAACAGACCTGAAAACCTGGCTGCACGGACACCCGAATTTTAAGCCGCCGTGCATTCTGGGGCATGAGTTTATCGGAACGGTGGAGCGCGCGCCGCAGGATTGCGGCTTTTCCGCCGGCGATGCGGTCGTCGCCGCGCCATACGGCGAATGCGGCGAATGCGAGCTCTGCCAAAGAGGCGCGGGCGAACTGTGCAAGCATAAGCACAACGTTTCGTCCGGCGCGTTTTGCGAGCTGGTTTCCGTTCCGCCCGACTTTATAAAAGCCGGCGTGATCAAGCTGGATTTCCTGGACGACGCGTATACGCTCGTCGAACCGCTTTCATGCGTTCTGACCGCCATGGACAAAATGCATATTACGGAAAAAAGCAACGTGCTGATCGCGGGCGGCGGGCCGATGGGCATGCTCTTTGCGCTCATGCTGACGGCGCAAAAGATTTCCGTCACCATCAGCGAGCCGGTCGAGACGCGGCGCAATCAGGTCGCCTCGTTCGGCGTGCGCACGACGGTTCCGGAAAACGTCTCCCCCGGGGAATACGACAACATCGTCGTGGCGGTCAACCTTCCCGCCCTCGTGGAAACGTACGTAAACGGCGTCGGCGACAACGGGACGGTGCACGTCTTTGCCGGGATGCCCGCCGGGACGGTCCTTTCGCTGGACGCGGCGGCGATCCATTACCGCGGCGTCACCGTCACCGGAAGCTCCGGCTTCAACCTTGCCGCCTTTCACCGCGCATATGAGATTATCAGGGCCGATCCCGCGCACTTCCGGCGGCTCATCACCCATCGTTTCAGAATGGACAACGCGACCCAGGCTTTCGAAACGCTCGCCGCGGGCCAGGCGTTCAAGGTATTTATCCAGCCATGAGGGCGGCGGTTCTTGTCAATCCGTCCGCCGGCGGCGCGGGCGACATACGGAATGTCGTTTCGGCGATCGACACGTTCCTTTTCGGGTGCGAGGTCGTTGCCGCAAACGGGTTCGGCGGCGAATCCGTCCGCGCGAACACCGTTGTGCAGCCGCCGCAGGGCGGTTATATCGGCCGGCTGCATGGCGCCGTGGACGCGCTTAGCGCGCAACGGCCGGACTTTTATCTCGTCGCCGGCGGCGACGGACTCGCGGCCTATCTCGCAGGCCGCCTGCTGAAGACCGGCAACGCCCGTCCGAAGATCCTCGGCGTTGCGATGGGCACGGCGAACGTCGGCCCGATCATCTCTTTTTCCGCCGACGCCCTTTCGCAAGCCAAGCCGGAATCGCTCTCGTTTTCCGGCTGCGGCGCGATCGAAGCGTTCGACGGGGACGACCCGGTCGCTTTCGGGTTCAACGACGTCGTCTTCGGAAACACCATCCTCGGCACGCTGGACGGAAAAGCGCAGACCATCTCCGCGCTCGCGATGGCGCGCGAAGGGAAAAAAGAGCCGCTGGCTCCGCTGGAAAGCATCGGAACATCCATTCAAATCGTTAAAAACGGCGTTCGTTCGCCGTCTCCTCTTGCGCATACCGCGCAGATCGTCGCTTCCGCCATCGAGCGGGAGAACCTTTACGGCCGCGCCGTCGCCGGCATACTCTGTTTCACCTGCTGGCAGCAGGCGCAGGCGGCTCTGCTTTTGAGCGAACGTCCGCTCGTAGTGACCGATTATGACCCGCGCGGGTTCGAAACGCCCGCGCTGTCCGCGCAGATGGTCTTCGGCGCGGACGATACGCTTACGATCGAAGGGCTCTCGCCGGACGCGCTGATCATAGCCGACGGCAATCCCTATTGTCGCTCGTTTGACTCGGCGGCGCTTCGTTACCGTCCAAACGTGATCGAAATTGCAAGATAGGAGAGGAGGTCTGGCCGCCATGGAATCCAACGCCGCGGCACGCGCGCAAAAACCGCCGAAACTTCACAAGGTGCGGAAGATCCGCATGTTCGGTTCGGTTTACAACCTTTCGGAAGTCGGCGTGGGGACGCTTCTGCTGATCCCGAGCGCCGCGTTCCTGATTTTTATTTTCGTCGTCCCCGTCATTCAGGTCATTCAGCTCAGCTTTACGAACTACAACACCATCACCGGCGCCATGCGCGGCGTCGGGTTCGCCAACTACGTCTATCTTTTAACAGGGGACACAAGCGAGTATTTTTACCAGGCGCTGGGGCATACCGTGGTCTATGCGGCCGTGCGGCTGGCGTTCGACATCACCATCGCGCTGCTCATCGCGGTCATGCTCGACTCCAACGTACCGCTTAAAAAGTTCCTGCGCGCGTCCTATTTCGCGCCGGTGGTCGTGCCGATCGTCGCGTCCAGTCTGATCTGGATCTGGTTTTACGACGTCAACATCGGCCCGTTCAACCAGATTTTGAACTGGCTCGGCCTGCCGTCGTGCAAATGGCTGCTGAGCGAAAAGACGTCGCTGATGTCCATCATCCTCTTCTCCATCTGGAAGGGGCTTGGGTATAACGTCCTCCTGTTCCTCGCGGGCCTGCAGAACATCTCGGATTCCTATATCGAAGCCGGGCGAATCGACGGCGCGTCGGGCTGGCAGCTTTTCTGGAAGATCAAGCTGCCGCTTCTAAGGCCGATCATGTCGTTCGTGATCATGATGGACCTCATCGGGGCGTTCAAGGTCTTCACCGAGGTCAACGTCATGACCCCGGACGGCGGGCCGCTTCGCTCAACCATGCTGCTTGTGAACTACATTTACGAGCTTGCGTTTACAAACGGACGCATGGGCCGCGCATCCGCCTGCGCTCTGATCCTGTTCGTGATCATCTTTATCTGCACAATGATTCAGCGAAAGATCGGCGCGAGCAAGACCGTCGATTACGATTAAGGGAGGGTGAAGAATATGCAACTCGGTCATAAAAAACTAGTCCGGCGCAACTGGGTCCTGTTCATCATCCTCTTCATCGGCGCGCTGAGCATGCTCTTCCCCTTCGTGTGGATGACGCTTTCGGCGTTTAAGACCAAGGCGGACGTCTACAGCTATCCGCCGCAGTGGCTCCCGTCCGTATGGACATGGCAAAACTTCAAAGACGTGTTCGACATGATCCCGTTTGTGCGGTATTACGCCAACAGCATCTACACGTCCATTATGCAGACGGCGCTTGTAATGGTGATCTCCATCCTTGCGGCATATGCGCTGACGAAGCTCCGCTTCCCGGGGCAGCGCATCTATTCCGCGTTTATGCTCAGCAGCATGTTCGTGCCCGCCGTGGTCACGATGATCCCGCTGTACCTCGTCGTCTCGTCCATGGGGCTGAACGATACGTACGCCGGCATCATACTGCCGCAGATCAACACTGCCTTTACGACGCTGCTGTTGTCGAGTTTCTTTGCCGCCGTTCCAAACGATCTGATCGACGCGGCGCGTCTGGACGGCTGCGGGCATATGCGCGTTCTGACCAAGATGGTGATGCCGAACTCGAAAGGCGCGATTTCCACGGCGACGCTGTTTACGTTCCTCGGCGCCTGGAAGAGCTACACCTGGCCGCTGATCATCACGACCAAGACCGAATACCGCACGCTGCCGATCGGGTTAAAATACCTCGTGACCGAATCCAGCAGCGAATACCAGATGATGATGGCCGCGTCGCTGATGGCGATCCTGCCGGTGCTGATCGTGTTCATCTTTGCGGAAAAACAGCTGGTGCGCTCCATCACGCTCACGGGCATGAAATCCTGACGCAGCGAATTTGACGATTGTTTTACCTGCCGCTGGTACGCTGTTTACTTTTTGATGATAATCGTTTTATTATGATAATCGAAGGAGGATTCAACCATGAAACGCTCAATGAAACTTTTGGCACTCCTGCTCGGCATGCTCATGCTGATCGTAGCAATCGTCGGATGCGTTCCGGAGCCCGCATCGGTCAACGGCTCGGATTCGCGGGACGAAGAAACGACGACCGCTTCCGATTCCGACGATGCGACCGCCGCCGCGGAGGAAAGCACCGGCGTGGACCTGACCGTTGCAATGGACGCTTCCGAGCGCGAACCCGTCACGCTGGAAGTATGGTACGCCGTCTCCGGCACCAGCGGCGAAATGTTCACGGAACAGGCGCAGGCGTTTGACGACAGCAGCGACCTCGTCTCCTTGGAACTCTCCTATTCCGGCGGTTCCAACGACACGGCGACCAAGGTCAGCGCCGCGCTGCTGACCGGGACCGAACCGGACGTCGCGCTCATGTACGCGGGGCCGTCGTTTACCGGCAGCCTCGGCAACTTCGACATGGCGCAGCTCATCCAGCGGGACGGCTTTGACGCCGACGACATCTACCCCGGAATCTGGGATTACTGCCGCTACTATACCGGCGAGATCTGCGCGGTGCCCTATGGCATTTCCACGCCGGTCATGTACTACAACAAGGACATTCTGGAAGCCGCGGGCGTGGACATGACGAATCCGCCGACGAGCTGGGACGAATTCTACGAGGTATGCCTCCAGTGTCTGGAAAGCGGCAACCTCAACGGCATGGACGGCTTCACGGCGTTCGACGTGACCGACCCCGGCTGGCTGTTTAAGTCCATGTGCATGCAAAACGGCTGTTCCATCGTCGAAGTCTCGGACGACGGAACGATCAATCCCGTGTTCAACAGCGACGAAGCGGTTGAAGTTGCGACCTACTGGAAACAGCTCGTCGATTCCGGCATCATGGCCGCGGGCGAGCATTCCGCCGCGGAGAATAAATTCCTCTCCGGCAATCTTGCGTTCCTCGTCATGTCAAGCAACCGCATTTCGCGCTGGACCGACGTGGACATCAACATCGGCGCGATCGAGATGCCGTACTTCGATACCCAGTCCGTCGCGCTCGGCGGCAACGTGCTCGTCATCTTTACGCAGGACGAACAGAAGATCGAAGCCGCGTGGGACCTCATCAGCTATCTGCTTTCGCCGGAAAACAACCTCGACTTTGCGCTGAGCACCGGGTATCTGCCCGTGCGTCAATCCGAGCTTGAAACCGAAGAGGCGGCCGCGGCGATCGAAGAAAACGAAATGTACAGCGTCGCGTTCAATCAGCTGTCCTATGCCTGGGCGTACGTCCACTTTGAGCAGATGGGCACCATGGACCTGCAGATCGCCGACGCGCTGAGCCGCATTGAAAAAGGTACGCGCGAACCGCAGGAAGCGCTCGATAAGGCGCTTGAAAAGCTCGTTTCCGAAATGGAATTCGACGCAGAATAAAGCACTGCCTACACAACCAATCCGGCGCGACGGGCTGCTTACCGCTCCGCCGCGCCTTTTTTCAGCGAGGTAACCGACCCATGAAATCCGATCGATATTCCTTTTCCACCGGCGCGCTGTTCCCGCGCGAATCCGCGGACGCGCTCAATCTGGTCCCGGCGCGGGCTTTGCCAACGCCGAACTCATGCCGCAGTGCCTTTCCGACGTTTCGGAGGCGAGCATCCGCGCGTTTGAACGCACCGGCATCCGCATCGCGTCCATCCATTACCCGCTCGCGTTTTTTCCGATGCTCTACACGCCGCATGTCTCCATGCGAAACGACGGCAGGGCGTTTTCGCGCGAGCTGCTGCATCTTGGCGAAGCGCTCGGCACAAAGGTGCTTGTCGTCCATCCGCACGTACCCTCCAATCGCGGGTACGACGAGCTGCTCGACGCGCCCGTAATCGAAAACCTGCTCTGGCTGGCCGACGAATGCGCGAAGCACGGCATCCTGACGGCGATGGAAAACTCGCCGAAAACCTGCGCGACGCCGGAGCAGCTCATCTCCTACGTGAAGATGCTGAACCACAAAAACATCCGCCCGATGGTCGACACCACCGAGGTGCGCGAGGCGGGCGGCGACCCCGCGGCGTTCGTCGCGGCGGTTTCGCCCTGCCATCTGCACCTCTCCGACTACACGGGCGAAACCAAGCACCTGCCCGCGGGCGAGGGCGACACGGACTTCGCCGCCGTTGCGCGAAACCTTGCCGGATACGAAGGGTTCTACACGCTGGAACCGGCGTACCGCTACTACATCGAAAACGCGGAAGAAAAACTCCGCGCCGGATATGATTTTCTGGAAAGGACGTTCGCCGATTGATCAGCCAGACGACAGTACAACAGATTTTTACCGCGCTTGCCGTCGGGGACGCGGTCGGCATGCCGACGGAGTTCATGACGCGCAGTGCGATCTGCACGCGGTTTTCTCCGCTTGTTTCCGCTCTGATCCCGTCCGGACAGTCCAAAAACCATTCCGACCTTCCGTTCGCTTCCGTAACGGACGATACCGAGCAGAATCTCTATCTCTATCGCCTGTATCGGGCCGAAAACCGCGTGGACGCGCACGCCACGGCGAAGCGCCTGCTCGACTGGGCGGAGGAAACGGACGCCGTATCAAAAAAGTATATCGGCCCGAGCTCGCTCTCCGCGCTGAACGCCATCCGTTCGGGCACGCCCGTTGAAGAAGCCGGCAAACACGGAACGACCTGCGGCGGCATCATGCGCACGCCGTCCGCCGTGCTCTGTCGCGCGCATGCAAACGAGCGGGAGCTTGCGAGCGATATCTATCATTGCCTGCTCTGCACGCACAATACGTCCGAGGCGCTGGAGGCCGCGGGCGCATACGGTTTTGCGCTGCATGCGGCGCTCGGCGGCGCGACGCGGAAGGAACTCCTCTCCGCGGCGGTACGCGGCGGCGAAGCGCTCCTTGCGTTTGCGCCGGAGATCGACTGCGCGCCGTCTTCGATCGCGCGCGTCAGGGAGATGTATAAGCTTGCGGCGACGCACAGGCCCGACGAGCTGCTCGACGACCTGTACGCCGTCTACGGAACGGGCCTGCCTTCGGCGGACGTCTGCGGGGCTGTGTTCGGCATCTTCTTTTCCGCGAAAAACGACGTGTGGAAGGCCATCCGTATGGGCGCCTCCGTCGGCGGGGATACGGACACCATTGCCGCGCTGGCGGGCGCGCTCAGCTGCGCGTATGCGCGCGGGCACAACATCCCAAAAGACGTCGTTGAAAGCGTCTTTTCTCAAAATCCGATTTTGCATGGCAGCCCCTGGGAGGACGACAATTGAACGAAAACAAAATTTACGACGTGGCCGTCGTCGGCGGCGGCGCGGTCGGCAGCGCGATCGCCTATACGCTGAGCCGCTACGACCTCTCTATCGCGGTGCTCGAAAAAGAGATGGACGTCGCCATGGGCACGAGCGGACGCAACAGCGCGGTCGTCCACGCGGGCTTCAACAACCGCGTCGGATCGCTGATGGCGAAGCTTTGCGTGGAGGGCAACCGCGGTTTCGAGGCGGTCGCCCGGACGCTGGACGTGCCTTATAAAAAGACCGGCAAACTCGTCGTCGGGTATTCGGACGAGGACAAGGCGATTTTAGAGCGCCTGATCGCCATCGGCGGGCAAAACGGCTGCAGGGGCCTGCGCCTGATCGGCAGGGACGAAATCGCCGCGCTGGAGCCGAACGTCCCCGCAAACTGGGCGATGCTCTCGCCCAACACGGCGATCGTCAATCCGTTTTTGTACAACATTCATCTTGCCGAGGCCGCCGCGCAAAACGGCGTCGACTATTTTCTTGAACACGAAGTCACCGAAATCAAGCAAACGCACGACGGTTTTCTCGTTGTCGCGGGCGAGCGGACGTTTGCCTGCCGATTGCTTGTCAACGCCGCGGGACTGTTTGCCGATAAGGTTTCCGCCATGGCGGGTGACGGCCGGTATACGATCTTTCCCTGCCGCGGCGAATACTACCTGCTGGACAAGATCCCGCAGGGATTATTGCACATGCCGGTCTATCCCGTGCCGCGGCCGGGCGTCGGCGGGCTCGGCGTACATCTGACCCCGACCGTCGACGGCAACCTACTGCTCGGCCCGTCCGCGGAATACGTCTGCCGGCAGGAAGAACTCGGCACGACCGCCGACATGCTCCAGGCTCTCGGGCGCGAGGCAAAAGAGCTGTTGCCCGCGCTGGATATGCGGCTCGTCATCGGCTCCTACGCGGGCGTGCGCGCAAAGCTTGTGCCGAAGGGCGCGGCGAACTACGGCGATTTCGTCATTGAGGAAAGCCCGCTGACCGACGGTCTGATCCATTTGATCGGTATTGAATCGCCCGGGCTGACCGCGTCGATTCCGATTGCGCGCATGGTTGAAAAAATGGTGAAATCCCGTCTTTTGCCGCATAAAAAAAGGAATTGGAAGCCGGAGTACAAGGGCATCGAACGCTTCAATGACCTCTCCGATGAGCAAAAAGCGGAGCGCATCCGGCAGGACCCGGAATACGGCGACATCGTCTGCCGCTGCGAAACCGTCACAAAGGCCGAAATCCGCAAAGCGATCGAAAACCCGCTCGGCGCGCGCGGCGTAATCGCGGTCAAAAACCGCGTCCGCGCGACGATGGGCCGCTGCAACGGCGGCTATTGCTTTACGCGCATCGTCGACATGCTCAATCAAGAGTACGGCGTTCAATATGAAGACGTCTGTATCAAACACGCGGACGATCATCCGTTTACGGGGGTGGTCAAATGAAAAAACGAACCGACGCCGTCGAACGATACGATATCGTCATTATCGGCGCGGGCCCGGCGGGGCTTGCCGCCGCGGGCGAGGCGGTCCATAAGGGCGCGCAAAGCGTCCTGATCATAGAACGAAACCCGGAACCGGGCGGCATTTTGAATCAGTGCATCCACGACGGTTTTGGCATCGAGCGATTCTCCGCCGCGCTGACCGGGCCGGAGTATATCGAGCGGTTTTTGCCCGTGCTCGGCGAACCCGGCGTCACGCTGAAAACCTCCGCTATGGCGCTGGAACTCACGCCCGGGCGCATCGTGCGGTACGCCGACAAACAGGGCCTGCACACCGTACAAGCGGGCGCCGTCATCCTTGCGACCGGTTGCCGCGAGCGTACGCGCGGGGCGATCGCCGTCCCGGGCACGCGCCCGGCTGGCGTCTATACCGCGGGTGTCGTCCAGCGGCTGACCAACATGGAAAACGTGCGCGTCGGCAACCGCGCGGTCATCCTCGGCAGCGGGGACATCGGCCTGATCATGGCGCGCCGGCTCACGCTCGAGGGCATGGAGATCGCCTGCGTGCTCGAAAAGCTGCCGTATTGCAGCGGCCTTTCGCGCAACGTCCGGCAGTGCCTGACTGACTACGGCATCCCGCTGCATCTCTCCACCACCGTCGTCGACATCATAGGCGATCATCATCTCGAAGCGGTCGTTGCGGCGGAAGTAGGCGAAACGGGGGCCGTCCTGCCGGAAACGAGGCGGACGATCCCCTGCGATACGCTGATCCTTTCCGTCGGGCTGATCCCGGAAAACGAACTTGCAAAGGCCTGCGGCATCGCCATGGACCCGATCACGAACGGCGCGCTCGTGGACGGGCGGCTGATGACCAGCGTGCCGGGCGTGTTCTCCTGCGGCAACGGGCTGCATGTGCACGACATCGTGGACATGGTCTCCGCTGAAGCGGAGTCCGCCGCAGAGTCCGCCGTCGCATTCCTAAAGGGGGACCGTTCGGAAGATCTGCAAATCCCCGTTTTGGCGGCAGACGGCGTTCGTTACGTGCTGCCGCGCAGCGTCGTGCAGGACACGGCCGCGCGTCTTGCACTCCGCGTAAAATACCCCGGAAAAATGCAGACGGTGCTCGTAAAGCAGGGCGACGCGGTGCTCGTGAAAAAATCCGCCCGAAGGCTCTCCCCGGCGGAAATGGTCCGCCTGAACCTGCCGCCGGTCTCCTGCAATGCGGAGCCGATCACGGTGTCGCTGCGTCAAGACGAACTGCCGCAGACGACTACGGAGAGCGAACTGATCTGCACCTGCTGTCCAAACGGCTGCGCGCTGTTGCCGAAGCGATCGGAAACAGGCGAGCTGGTTATAGAAGGCGCCCTTTGTAAACGCGGCGTCGAGTTCGGCATCGCGGAGTTGACCGACCCGCGCCGCACGCTGACGACCACCGTCCGCATTTTAAACGCGCGGTATCCGCTCGTCTCCGTCCGGAGTGCGGCCCCGGTACGCAAAGCGGAGCTCAAGACGCTCGTAAAAAACCTGCGCGCCGTAACGCTGTCCGCGCCGGTCCATAGCGGAGACAGCGTCCCATTTACGGGCGCGGAGATTATTGTTACACGACGGGCGGATCTGCAGCCCGAATAATCATTGAAAGCCAGCTTTTAGGCCGCTTCACCGACGCATGAATGAAAGCCTGTCCGCCATGCCATGGACAGGCTTTTTGCTTACAGCGGTATGGAAAGAACCGTTAAAAGCGTGCTTTTTATCCCGGCGTTGAAACCCGCTAAGGCGTACGATACAACGAATCGGACGCTAGTTTTCGTATAAAGCGGCTATGTTATGTATCCTGCGTTTCATTTCCGCGCGAACGGACGACGGCTCCAGGCACTCGCACTGATCCCCGAAACCGAACAGAATATTATAATAGTAGTCGTTTTCTATAAAGGGAAAATCAACAATATAATGCTCATCGGCGTCCGGTGAAAAATGTTCGTACGTGCAATAATCAAGCACCCTGTCCATGACGGACTTATGAATGCGAATCTTGATATTCGTTTGCATCGTTTCCAAAATGCCGGTGAAATCCAGCTGCGGTTTTCGATAATCCCGCGGCGTAAAAAATTCCTCCTGCATTTGCAGGTTCGACATGCGGGACAGTTTGAACAGGCGAAAATCATCTCGCTTATGGCAATACCCCTGCAAATACCAATGGCTGCTTTTTAGCACAAGCTGATACGGCTCGGCTGTTCGCGCGGTTTGGTTCCCATACCGGTCCGTATAATCAAACGAAAGCAGCCTGCTTTCCTGTAACGCTGTTTTGATCGTTTCCAAATATGGCTGTATGTTCCGGTTGCCGATCCACGGACTTAAATCTACATAAACCTGATTCGCTTTTAGTTCGATATCGTTTGCCCGCTCGGCCGGGATGAAGCTCTTCACTTTTGCAAGGGCGTTTACCAGTTCGTCCCCTCGTATGATGTTGGAAAGGCTGGAAAGCCCCATCAGGATAGCGGAAAGGTCCGCGCTCGAAAAAACTTTTTTATCGATCTTGTATTTCTGCATGATTTCAAAACCGCCGCCAACGCCCGGTATGGAACGCACGGGAATGCCCGCCATGTTGATCGTGTCGACGTCGCGGTAGATTGTGCGGGGTGAAACTTCAAACAGATCGGCCAGCTCCTGCGCGCCCGTCCGTTCTTTCTCAAGGAGGATCATAATAATGCTGACGAGCCTGTCGATTTTCATCCGCAGCCGCCTTTCGATTTTTCTGAATTTCTTTTTTATCATCATAAATTGTAGCCATACTATTGTCAACAATTGCAGGATACAATAAAAAGGCAATGAGATCAATCTATTCGTCGGGAGGAACCGGTATGCAGAAAAAAGCCCTGGTAATCATCGATATTCAAAACGACATAACGAAGAACTACAAAGAGATCATCGACAATATCAATCAGGCCGTCGACTGGGCGGTCGCTAACAAAATTCATGTCGTTTATGTCAGGCACGAGAATCTATCGGCCGGCACGCGGACGTTTAAACCCGGCACACACGGGTCCGAATTCGCCCCAGACTTAAAAATAGCATCGGACAACATTTTTACCAAATACAGGGGAAACGCATTGAGTTCTGAAGAATTCCGGGACTTTATCGACAAAAATGAAATATGCGATTTCTACATAGCGGGGGCGGACGCCGTCGCCTGCGTGAAATCGACCTGTTACAACTTATGCAAAGCTGATTATGGCGTTACCGTCCTGTCGGATTGCGTGACCAGTTATGATAAAAGGAAAATCGACGAAATGCTGCGCTATTATGAAAGCAAAGGTAGCCGGATCATTCGATTAAACGACTTGTGATCGAATCGCATCTTGGAAGAGCGCTTCAGGACGCTTAACGCTCCAGATAAACGTTGGATTCCAGCGTGTTTAAACTCGCCGGAACCTCTTCCGGCGGCCGTTTTCCTGTATCTTCTTGTGTTTTCGGCATAACCGGTCAACGCGCCTTCGGCATGCGGATGATAAAGCGGCATCCGTTCGAACAGGAAGCGTCGAGGCGGATTTCGCCGCCGTGCGCCTCGATGATTCTCCTTGCGATCGCCAGCCCCAGGCCGGAGCCCTCCGTGTGCCTGGACGCGTCGACCCGTATCGTCGGCTCGAAGATCCTGTCGGTGTATTCCGCGGAAATCCCGATGCCGTCGTCCGAAATCGTGATGAGGATAGCGTCCCGTTCTTCGGAAAGCCGGAAGTCCATGGCGAAGTTTCCCGTGTTGTATTTGATACTGTTTTGAATCAGGTTGTCCAGCGCCCTGTTCAGCTGGACGGCGTTGACGGGCATGTCGATCCGTTTGTCCGGTATGTCGATCGCACAGTCGATATGTTTCAGCTCGAATTCCGGCACATAGTCGATGATTTTCAGCCGGAACAGCTCGACGATATCCGTTGACTGCATGTCCATAAAATACGTGTCCATATCCAGTTTCGACAGTTCAAACAGCTCGCTGACGAGCGCGTTGGCGGTGATGCCGTTTTTGAGGATGACCTGATACGCGTTGTTTACGTCCTCCTCGCGCTGTTTTTGCGGGGACGCCAGCGTTTGGGCGTATCCGATAATATTCGTCAGCGGCGTCTTTATATCATGGGAGATGTTTCGGATCAGCGCTTTGCGATTCTCTTCGATGTGTTCCCTGCGCTTTGTTTCCTCCGCAAGTTTAGAGGCCATGGAATTAAACGCGTCCCGCAGCCAGACCAGCTCGTTATTCCCTTCAAAATAAATCCTGTAGTCGAGGTTACCGTCCTTCAGCGCGTTTGCCCCGTTCGTCAGCCTTCGGATCGGTTCGATGATCCGCCTGCCGGTATATTTGGCAAAAGCATATACGACGACGGCAAACAGAAGCGTCGCGACGGCGCTGAAGATGATCAATAGATCGTAATAGTTTTCCAGCGGCGCCAGCTGGATCAGCATGAACGTATCGGCGCCGTCCTCAGGATACCATGTGAAATAAGAATAGTCTTCCGACAGGCTGATCAGCTCGTTCAGTTCCTGTTTCGAATAGGTGTAGCCGATTGGATTTCGGCTGTTCACCGCGTCGATTACGGTATAGTTGGAATCCAGTATCTCGATTGCGTCGTCCTGTGTAAAGGACGAATCTTCAAACGCGTACTCCAGCCCGCCGTACCGGTAATCGTCGCCTATTTTTTCCAGATCGACAGAGAAAAAATCATCCTCCGCGTTCTGATAGGCGCTGTTGATCAAAACGACCGCCAGCACTAAAAGCAAGGCCAGCGCCGCGACCGCGATGTAATTCAATTGCAGTTGCGATCGTATGCTTTTCATCATGGTTCCAGCCGATATCCAAGGCTTTTGATGGTCCGTATATATTTCGGTTCCTTTTTGTCGTCCCCGAGTTTTTCCCGCAGGCGGGAGATATGCACCATAATCGTATTGCTGTCCCCGTAATACAGGTCGTCCCAAACGTGTTCATACAACTGTTTCTTTGTAAATACGCGTCCCGGGTTTTCAAGAAAGTATTGCAGCAGTTCGAACTCCTTGGCGTTCAGCAAAACTTCCTTTCCGTCCACGGAGACGGTCTTTTTGTGGATATCCATCTCAATGCCGTTGTGGCTGAAAATATTCCCGACGTTTTGATTCGCGCCGTTATACTGATAATTCCTTCGTAAATGCGCCTTGATCCGATAGAGCACTTCCATCACGCTGAACGGCTTCGTTATATAGTCGTCCGCGCCGATTCCGAGCGCGGTCAGCTTGTCCGTTTCGTCCGTTTTCGCCGTTAAAAACAGCACGGGAATCGTGCTTGTTTCCCGAATTTTCTTTAAAACTTCGATCCCGTCGATTTTCGGCACCATGACGTCCAGAACGGCTAAATGAATGGAGTCGTCGAAT
>Ga0116164_10001245_pt1 | contig 19493 bp, 15 predicted proteins | sample AD_UKC109_MetaG_FD_89888 | JGI IMG/M metagenome (GOLD analysis project Ga0116164, IMG submission 89888) | Active sludge microbial communities of municipal wastewater-treating anaerobic digesters from Hong Kong - AD_UKC109_MetaG | ecosystem: Engineered > Bioreactor > Anaerobic > Digestate... | reverse complement strand
CGATAGGCTTGGGACAAATAATCCTTTGCCGATAGTTTTGGTTTGTTCATAGGCTACCTCCGATAATTTAGTCCACTCGGATTGGCAGCTTTTGACTCCATAGATTGTCATAGATTTGCTTTTACCGCATCAATTAAGGCGGTTTGTGTTTTGTCCTTGGCGGACAGGGCTTTCATGACCCGTTCGTCAATGGTGTCTTTGGCAATGATGTGATGAAGGACCACCGTTTCAGCTTTCTGACCCTGCCGCCACAGACGGGCATTGGCCTGCTGGTAGAGCTCTAAACTCCACGTCAGCCCGAACCAGATAATCGTGTAACCGCCCGACTGAAGATTCAGGCCGTGTCCGGCAGAAGCGGGGTGGATTAAGGCGACAGGCCATTGGCCCTCGTTCCAGCTCGCGATACTATCCGATGTATCTAATTTTGTAAGGCTACTCCTCATCGCTCACAACCACTTATGGTGGCTGTGTTGAACGATTTGTGTATCCTTTGCCCTTATTGCAAATCAGGCATTGAATGAATTTTTACTTGATCAATAAAAAATTGGTGTTTAGCAACATTTGATTGAAATTTTCAGTTTTATGTGCTATAATTTATCAATCTCTCATTGATCCCTTTTGTTTTATAAAACGGAGGATCTCGATTTTAGATAGTTTGAGATATCATGAGATACTTTGGATGTTTTTAAGGAGGTGCGCATCAGCATGCTGTTTACTGAATTAGTACACGCTATCCATCCGCATCTTATGAAGGACGCCGATGTTCCCGATTTCATGCGCAATCTGATTCAAATGCTGTGCGATATCCCTGAAGAAGATTGGTCAACGAAAAAAGACCCTTCGTCAGAACAATCAAACAAGGATTCATCCTTGAGAAAGTTCTATACAAAGGGTCCAACAAAAAAATTAGCAAAGTCGATACTTGGTAGGTTAACACGAGATAATTTCATTGAATCAATTTATCATGATGATTATGCTGCTGAGCGTACTGATGTGGTTCTTGAGTCCTTAGCTGAAGATATACAGCCTTTTGTTGACGATGTAGATAAAGATAATGTTGGCGAGGCTTTATTCGATCTGTTCAAACAGTCCTTAGAATTTATCGTAAACCCAGAATTAGAAAACGACCGCAAACTTTCTGCGGCTAAGACAAAATCGCAAAAAGCCAAAGGTTTATATGGATCTGGCTTGTTGGATGATTGCAGGTACGCTTGTTCAATACCAGGTTGTGGAAAGCACTTACAAGTCGTAAATGATAAAAACCATGCGGTTGATGATTATGAAATAGCCAGTATTAATATAGACAAGGCTTCTTCATATGAGAACTTGGTTGCAGTGTGTCACGATTGTTTTCAAAATTATACTTTTAATCATATGAAGGCAGAGGAAAGAGAACTTCAGACAATAAAGAGGCTTCAGATCGATGCCCGTAGCACACGGCGCACTCTTGATGAAGTAGCCATTGAGAAGGGAATAACACAGGTTGTCATAAATCTAAGCAAAGCAAAACCGGGGCAGCTCTTTGAGCTTAACTATGATGCGGTGAGCGTGCCGGTAAAAATTGATGAAGACCTGCACTCTTTTCTTGTGTACGAGGTTAAGGGGCATGTGACAAAGTACTTCTTATTCATAGAAAAGGCAATGCAAGACCTGGCAAGACGCAAGCAATTTAGTGACGATTTGTTAAGAGCTCAAATAAAAGAATCTTACAGGAAATTAGCTGAGAAAAAGAATAGCCCGGAGATGATTTACAGTGCTTTATCAGAAAGGCTAAGAAACATCACCAAGCAGGATATTCGTTTCTGCGCCATTGTGATTTCTTATTTTATTCAGTCGTGTGAGGTGTTCAATGTTACTGCCAAATAAACTATTCTCATACAACGAGAGTGTACTTTCGAAGCTGCCTCTCATATTACGAGAGCTGGATCAACCGAAGACTCCCAACGAGCTTCTATTGAGTCTTGGCAATATTGTGAATAATCCACTTGAGCTTGTGGATGCTCTTGACTGTTTATATGCACTTAGAGAGATTGAACTAAACGAAGAGGAAGGAAGGATTATACGATGCTCAAAGAAATAAGTTGTGAACTGTTTAAAATTGGTGAGCAGATGCGTCCACCTGTCCAATTTCATAAAGGTCTCAACATTGTTCTTGGTGGTGAAGCAGGCGCAAATTCCATCGGAAAATCTACAATGCTGCTCATCGTTGATTTCGCATTTGGCGGAGATGCATATGTTAAAAGTGATGCCGTCAGAGAACTTGACAATCATAATATTCGTTTTACCTTCGAATTTGATGGTAAACCATACTACTTTATAAGACATACAGCTTCACCTGGTGATATTTTTCAATTGGCTGGGAATGGAAACGTCATTGCTTCCCTAAAGAGAGATGAGTATGTCAATTGGCTTAGCAAACATTACGAGATTGATTTCACAGGTTTGAAATTTAGGAATGCAATAAGCCGATTTTTCCGTATTTATGGGAAGAACAACTATAACGAGTTGCGTCCACTACAAATGCGTGGTGGCACGGAATCGCAGGAGTCAGCAATCCATGCTCTTGTGACACTCTTCAACCAATACGAATCCGTATTGGCGTTTGAAGAGCAGCTTCAGCTGGCTGAAGATAAAATTGCAGCGTTCAAAAGCGCTCGTAAGTACCAGTTCATCCCTTCGGCAGTAGATGGGTTAAAAAAATATGAGGATAACATCTCTATTATTGCTTCGCTGAAACAGGAAAAAGCCGACTTAGAATCCTCGAACAACCAAGCGGTCAATTCCGAAGAGGTAGAAAAAGCCAACCAAGCTAATGCATTAATCATACAGATGCAGGATGCCCGCAGATTAGCGAACCAGAGAGAAAATGATCTACATATTATCGAGCTTAATATGAGTCAGGGGGTCTATCCAACTGAAGCGGATTTGACGAGTTTACGTGAGTATTTTCCGGAAGCAAACTTGCAAAAACTTATTGATATAGAGCGGTTCCACAATAAAATACAGACTATTTTGCAGGACGAATTAGAGGCAGCCAAAGCAAGGTTAGAAGAAGAACTAAAGCCGCTAAAACAGATGATTGCATACCTGGAAAAGCAGGCAGAGGAAATTCATCCATCAATAGTATTTAGCAAGGAATTTCTCGCAGCTTATACTCATCTTGACCGCCGGATTCATAAATTAGAAGATGAAAATGAAGCTTTCGACACTCGTAACACATTGCAAAATGAGAAAAAGCAAGCAAGCGACAGGCTCAGGTCGCAGATGGAAACAGTACTAAAAGTCATAGAAACTACAATTAATCGTCATATGAGTGAGATCAGTGATTACGTCTCTCAAGGGAAAGATAATCCACCTGTTTTAGGAATCAAGGAATACAACAGCTACTCTTTTGAAACACCAAAGGATACTGGAACAGGTACGAATTTCAAAGGGATGCTGATATATGATATCAGTATCCTTAAAAGTACGGCGCTCCCTGCGTTGGCACATGACTCCCTTCTGTTTGCTAATGTCTCCGATGATACCATCGGACAAATTTTGGCTTTGTATGCGCGAGAAAAACAGAAGCAAATATTCATAGCCTTCGATAGAGCAAGCAAATATGACAAAATGGCACAGTCCATCATTAGAGAAAACACTGTACTGAAATTGGATGCTGATGAACAAGCGCTGTTCGGGCGAAAATGGGGCAGAAAGGATACTGCAAAATGAGAATCCAATATAATAAACTCTGGAAAATACTCATCGATAAAAATATGAAAAAGGTTGATCTCAGAGATGCTGCTGAAATCAGTTCAAACACTATCGCTAAGCTCAGTAAAAACGAACCGGTGCGAATGGATGTACTGTTAAAAATTGCTATAACACTCGACTGCAAAGTTGAGGACTTGTTTGAGACAGTGAAGGAGGAACAATAATTGGCTAACGGAAATAATACGGCGAGCATAGGCTTTGAACAACAAATTTGGGCGGCAGCTGACATCTTGCGCGGCAACATGGATGCTGCTGAATACAAGCACGTCGTTCTGGGGCTTATCTTCCTTAAGTACATTTCGGACAAGTTCGAGGCTCGCTATCAAGAACTGCTTGCCGATGATGACGACGTGGAAGACAAAGACGCTTACGCCGAGGTGAACGTATTCTTCGTGCCGCCCACGGCGCGATGGAGCGTTATTGCAGAGTGGGCACATAAAACAGGAGAAATTGACGGGGAAGCCCACAATATTGGCACTATTATCGACCGCGCAATGCGGGCAATTGAAAAAGAAAATAAGCGGCTGAAAGACATCCTGCCGAAGAACTATGCCCGCAGTGAGTTGGACAAACGTCGCCTTGGAAACGTGGTAGACCTGTTCACCAACATTCAAATGATAGAACATGGTACGGACAAGGACATTCTTGGCCGCACCTATGAATACTGTCTCTCCAAGTTCGCAGAGCAGGAAGGCAAGCGCGCCGGAGAGTTCTATACGCCGTCCTGTGTGGTTCGGACGCTCGTTGAAGTGCTTCAACCGTTCAAGGGGCGCGTGTACGACCCATGCTGCGGTTCCGGGGGGATGTATGTGCAGTCGGCACAGTTCGTGGAGAACCACTCCGGCAACATTAGCAGCTTATCCATCTACGGGCAGGATTCCAATCCGACCACTCGCAAGATGGCCCTGATGAACCTTGCCATCCGAGGCATCGAAGCTGACCTCGGCGGCTACAATGCGGACACGTTCCACAACGACCTGCACAAGACGCTGAAAGCCGACTTCATTCTCGCCAATCCGCCGTTCAACCTCTCAGACTGGAATGACGGCAGCCTAAACGACGACCCTCGCTGGAAATATGGCTTGCCGCCGAGCGGAAACGCCAACTTTGCGTGGCTTCAGCATATGATTTCTCATCTCGCCCCGAACGGCAAAATCGGCATGGTACTTGCTAATGGTTCACTCGCTTCCCAGAGCGGAGGAGAAGGCGAAATCCGCAAGAAGATAGTTGAGGACGACCTCGTGGAAGGCATTATTGCCATGCCCACGCAGTTATTCTACACAACGCAGATTCCCGTGTCGCTGTGGTTTATCAGTCGCAACAAGGCGCAGAAAGGCAAAACTCTGTTCATTGACGCCCGCAAGATGGGAACAATGGTCAGCCGCCGACTGCGAGAAATGACCATTGAGGACATCGCCAAGATTGCAACCACTTTCGAGGCTTTTGATAACGGAACGCTTGAAGACGTGAAGGGCTACTGCGCCGCCGTCACTACCTCCGATATAGCCAAACAGGACTACATTCTTACGCCCGGACGCTACGTCGGTATTGAAGAGCAGGAGGACGACGGCGAGCCTTTTGAGGAAAAGATGACACGGCTTACGGGAGAACTCTCCGAGATGTTCAAGCGTTCCCACGAGTTGGAAGATGAAATTCGGAAAAGGCTGGGGGCGATTGGGTATGACATCTGAGTGGCAAGTAAAGCCTTTGGGCGACATCGTAAGCGTGGTAATTGACTATCGAGGAAAAACGCCCAAAAAGCTCGGTGGGGATTGGTCTATTCAGGGAACAAGGGCTTTGTCTGCAAAAAATATAAAGACCCGTGAAATAGTACAGCCTGAAACAATCAGGTTTGTTGATGTTGATATGTATAAATCATGGATGAAAGAGGAAATCCAGCGTGGAGATATCTTGATAACATCCGAGGCTCCGTTTGGCGAGGTGTTTTATTGGGATAGCGATGAAAAGATTGTTTTGAGCCAGCGCTTGTTTGCAGTACGCTGTAAAAAAGAATTTTACTCGCCTTTCATTTTTCAGTATATGACGAGCGAGCAATTTCAAGGTGAACTACGTGGAAGGTCGACTGGCACAACGGTTACTGGATTGCGTCAGCCTGAACTTCTAAAATGTTTGGTCGCTTTCCCAGATTATAAAGAGCAAGTTGCCATAGCCGACACACTGTCCGCTCTGGATGCCCGAATAGCCGAAAACAGAGCGATAAACAATCATTTAGAGCAGATAGCGCAGGCCATTTTCAAGTCGTGGTTCGTGGACTTCGAGCCATTTGAAGGCGTGATGCCAGACGAATGGCGGGAAGGCACGTTCAGTGATGTTATTTCTGCAACTATCGGTGGTGATTGGGGCAAAGACACACCTTCGGGCAATAACACCCAAGAGGCGTACTGCGTTCGCGGTGCTGACATTCCCGATGTTAACGCTGGGAACAAGGGTAAAATGCCCATTCGTTATATCCTCCCTAAGAACTATGCCGTCAAACAACTGACTGTAGGTAACATCGTGGTTGAAATTTCTGGCGGCAGCCCCACGCAATCTACGGGTCGTTGTGCGCTGATTACGCAATCGCTCCTTGACCGATATGACCGTGGAATGGTCTGCACGAACTTTTGCCGAGCGGTCAGGCCGCTTGCTGGGTATTCGCCGTTCGTCTACTTCTACTGGAAGTACCTCTATGCCCAAAACGTAATGTTCTCTTATGAGAACGGCACGACTGGCATTAAAAATCTCGATATTTCGGGTTTCCTTAAAACCGAGCCGATTATCATCCCACCAGTAGATGTCGCCCATCAGTTCACCGAAGCAGTCGGGATGCTCATCGACACGGTTTTTGCAAATGGTCTTGAAAACGAAACACTCGCAATGACACGCGACTCCCTGCTTCCCCGCTTGATGTCCGGCGAGTTGTCCGTCACCGACCTCGGCGACGCTAAATGATTGTTTAACCGCTCCTCCTGCCACTGTTAGAACACATTTTTAACCGAAAGACAGGAGGAACATATGAAAGATAAACTAATTACGGAGATTCAGACAAGCATGGCGTCGGTGCTTAATCCAGCGCAACAGGAGGAGTTACGGCGGGTACTGATGTACCACCTCCGCAACGTGGAAGTCACGGAGCGCAAAGCTCCTAACTCACAGGAAACCGCCGAGAACGGAGAAATGCTCGAAGTGTTTATAGCCGCAAAGAGAGTCGAAGGCTGCTCGGAGAAGTCGCTGAAATACTATGACTCGACCATACGACAGATGACCGACAACGTAAAGAAACCCGTGCGGGAAATCATCACCGACGACCTGCGGATCTACCTTGCCGACTACCAGAAAGAGCGCGGGTCCAGCAAGGTCACGATAGACAATATACGGCGCATCTTCAGCAGCTTCTTCGGGTGGCTTGAAGATGAAGACTACATCCTAAAAAGCCCCGTCCGCCGAATTCGTAAGATAAAAGCAGACAAGACCATCAAGGAGACATTCTCCGACGAGGGCTTGGAACTGCTCCGCGACGCTTGCGAGGAAGTCCGCGACTTGGCGATGATTGACCTGCTCGCCTCAATGCATTGAGGACAGCGGTAGTCATGCTCGGCACAGCAGAGCCAACGTTCATTCCTGCCAAGTCGAGATCGCGCACGGTAAAATATACAAACTTTGCCACATTAGGACGTGTCATATGCGTGTAGAACATCGTATCCACCGTCCAAAACGGTTCGTTGATATAAAGAACATTGTTCAGCGAACCTTTACGAGGAATCAAGACAGACTCGCCGCTATAAAGGGGTGCGTCAACGTAGCGCATGATGCCGCCAGAGCCGTAGCAGGGTGTTGTACCGTCACCAAGTCGCTTGTGGTCTTTTCCGTAGCAAACGGTCAAAATATCGGACAGCACAGCCTTTTCACCTTGTTTGCATTGTTCCGCAAAAATAGCCTGTGCCAGCTGCTCTAAATGATTGTTTACTGCTTACGGGCATTGATGATATAGATACGAGGAGGTATACCCTATGGCATATACAGAAGCACACTACGAAAATGCGGTTATCGAGGTGTTCCGTGATACCTTGGGGTATGGCTATGCTTATGGACCCAACGTAGCCCGCGATTACGCTGAACCGCTATATCTGGATGAACTGTTGCCCGCCCTGCGACGGATCAACTCGAAGTTGCCCGAATCCGCCTTGATCGAGGCAGTATATAAGCTGCGCAATTTTGAGGGCGGCACGATATTCCAGAAGAACGTTGATTTTATGGACTACCTTCAAAATGGCATATCTGTGAACTTCTTCGACAAGGGAGAACAGCGGGCGGCTCTGGTTCGGCTTGTGGACTATGAGAACGTAGACAAGAATACTTTCACCGCCGCCAACCAGTGGACGATTATCGAGAACAGCGAGAAACGGCCTGATGTTATCGTGTTCTTGAACGGTTTGCCGGTAGTCCTATTCGAGTTAAAGTCTCCCTCCCGTGAGGAAACCGATGCTTCCGAGGCGTTCCTGCAACTGCGGAACTATATGCACGAAATACCATCGCTGTTCACTTATAACGCTTTCCTCGTAATGAGCGATCTCGCCATTTCCAAAGCTGGTACGATAACGGCGGGCGAAGACCGCTTCATGGAATGGAAAACGAAGGACGGCAGTTATGAGAATACGCAGTATGCCCAGTTCGACACCTTCATTGAAGGAATGTTCAACAAAGAGCGGCTGCTTGACATCATCAAAAACTTCATCTGCTTCTCCGGCGACGCAAAAATTTTAAGCGCATACCACCAGTATTTCGCCGTGCGGAAGGCTGTCGCTTCGACCGCTACCGCCACCGTCACGGACGGAAAAGGTGGCGTGTTCTGGCATACTCAAGGAAGCGGCAAGTCGCTGTCGATGGTTTTCTATGCCCATCTGCTCCAAGCTGCACTGAATTCCCCAACCATCGTCGTGCTGACCGACCGTAACGATCTGGATGATCAACTTTTCGGGCAGTTCGCCAAATGTGCCAAATTCCTGCGTCAGACCCCGCAACAAGCTGAAAGCCGCAGCCACTTGAAAGAACTGATCGCCGGACGGCAAGCAAACGGCATTATTTTTACCACGGCGCAGAAGTTTGAGGAGAGTTCCGAGTTCCTATCAGATCGCCGAAACGTCATCGTCATGGCGGACGAGGCACACCGTAGCCAGTTCATCGACGAGAGAGTGGACAGCAAGACGGGACGCATTCAGAAATCCTTCGGTCTTATTATTCGCGAAAGCCTGCCGAATGCAACCTACATAGGCTTTACGGGGACGCCGATTTCAAGCAAAGACCGCTCGACCATCGAGGTGTTCGGCAACTACATCGACATCTATGATATGACCCAAGCCGTGGAGGATGGCGCGACCCGCCCAGTCTATTATGAGAGCCGAGTCATCCATCTGAAACTGGATGAAGATATTCTGCATCTCATTGATGCTGAATATGACATCATGGCGCAGAATGCCGAGGACTACGCCATCGAAAAGAGCAAGAAGGAACTCGGCAAAATGGACTCCATCCTCGGTGCGGAGCAAACCATCACCGCGCTTTGCGAGGATATCGTCAAGCACTACGAAGAAAATCGCCAATATGAACTCACGGGCAAGGCGATGGTAGTCGGCTATTCCCGCGCCATCGCTATGTCAATCTATCGCAAGCTGCTCGAACTCCGTCCTGAATGGGCAGAGAAAGTCGGCGTGGTTATGACCGAAAGCAATAAAGACCCTGAAGAATGGCGAAGCGTAATTGGCAACAAACGTCACCGAGACGTAATGGCAAAGCGGTTTAAAGACAACGGCGACCTGCTGAAAATCGCCATCGTTGTAGATATGTGGCTGACAGGATTTGACGTTCCCTCGCTCGCAACGATGTATGTTTACAAGCCGATGGCAGGTCACAACCTTATGCAGGCAATCGCACGTGTCAATCGGGTTTATGAGGATAAAGAAGGCGGCTTGGTAGTGGATTATGTCGGCATTGCGGGTGCTTTGAAACAGGCAATGAACGACTACACCAACCGCGACAAGAGCAACTACGGCGACACCGACATCGCAAAAACAGCCCTACCGAAATTCGTCGAGAAACTGGAAGTCTGCCGCGATCTTTTCCATGGTTTCGACTATTCCGGCTTTATGCGGTCAAACGCCAGTGACCTTTCCCGTGCTAAGGCAATCAGCGGTGGGGTGAACTTCCTGACGGCAATAGACAGACAATCACACAGATTTATGGAAGAGGCGGTATCACGCATTGCCGAGCCATCGATAGGATATGGCGACACCACAAGCCGCAAGGATGATTTCATCAAAGAGGCTATGCTCCTGCGTCAGGCACTATCCCTTTGCCGTTCGCTACTGACTGCGGAACAGCGATACGAAGCTGCTTATTTTGAGGCGGTGCGAACTCTCCTAACCCGTATCACGGGCGAAGGCAAACCGCTCTCTTTGAAAGAAATAAATGCACGCGTCAACGAACTGTTGAAAGCAAGCATTCAAAGCGAAGGTGTTATTAACTTATTCTCGGACGTAGACACTGGCTTTTCCTTGTTTGACCCGAAATTCCTTGACGAGATCGCCAAGATGAAGGAGAAGAACCTCGCCGTTGAGATTTTAAAGAAACTACTCGCCGAGCAGGTGTCCCTCTATCGCAGAACGAACCTCGTCAAGTCGGAGAAGTTCTCGGAAAGACTCTCGCGGGCAATGAAGGCGTACCTGAATGGAATGCTCTCCAACGAGGAAGTCATCGCCGAACTGATGAAGATGGCGAAGGAGATGGCGACCGCCCAAGCGGAAGGTGACGCTATGGGACTGACTGACGAAGAGTTGGCGTTCTACGATGCATTAACCCGTCCAGAAGCGGTCAAGGACTTCTATCAAAATGAAGAACTCGTGGCGATGACCCACGAACTTGCTGATATGCTCCGCAAGAACCGTACCATCGACTGGCAAAAGAAAGAGTCTGCCCGCGCCGGTATGCGCCGGATGGTCAAAAAATTGCTAAAAAAGTACAAATACCCGCCGGAGGGTATGGAAGACGCCATTGCCACTGTTATTGGACAGTGTGAGATGTGGACGGATAATTAAGGGGGGGCAAAGTGATGAACGCTTTCAAGAGCAATATCTACAAATACCTCGGCGGGACCTGTCAATACCTAATACCGCTGTATCAAAGAACATACAAATATTAATTAAGTAAAAGTCATCATCTACAATGGCAGAATGCATCATCCTACTAGACGAGAATAAAATGAGTTCCACCAACAACATATTGATTTGTATGGTTACTTACAGTACTATGGTCTATAAGAAAAACTTATATTGGAGTATTGAAGATGATAACCATCGGGAAACCTTATGTGGAAGAGCGAGGGGTTTCAACATATCTGATTTGTAAAATAATTGATAATGGTAATAAATTTGATATATGGTTTAGCGTTGAACAGAAATATGGTAAGTATCTATGCCATGAACGTTGTGACGCGTTCTTAATTGGTATGCTTCAATATGCCATGCGGAGCCAGCAAGATATAACTTGTGCAGGGCCGATTACAGAGGAACTACTATTTGGAATTAATACGCAGCTGTTACCCGCTCTAACCAATAACAGCCGTATCATGTATTTCACAAAAATTACTGCACCAACGATATCAGAACCGGCGGATCCGTTGGAGAGGTTTGCTGGTGTCGGGACTGGTTGTTCTTGTGGCGTGGATTCATTTCATGCAATTGCCAGTAACCTTAATACAGAATTTGAGTCGATGAGAATAACTCATCTCACTCTATTAAATGTTGGCGCTTTTAATGATACATATTCCGAGGCCGGGCAAGATGACGTCAAGCAGGCCGTAATAAACAGAGCAACTGCTGTGGCGAAAGAAGTGAATCTGCCACTAGTACTGACAAACTCAAATTATGGCGAAGTAATAGATCAGCATCATCTTTTCACCAACAGCTTTGCAAATCTTTTCGGAGTATTCTGTCTTCAGAAATTGTGGAAGACTTATTACCTTGGCTCCAGCGACGGGTATCAGTACTTTAGTTTGACGGATAACGATGCCTATGACTCGGCAAAATACGATCTTCTTACTCTAGCCGCAGTATCAACTCCATCCCTGAAATTTTATTCAGACGGCGGACCGTTTACACGCATTGAGAAGACTGCTGCCATTCTGAATTTCACTCCTGCCCAGAAGCATCTTCATGTCTGTGTAAAAGAAAGTTATAACGATGGAACTTGCTTTAAATGCATCAGGACCATTATGGCTCTCGATGCACTGGAAAGCCTAGATAAATTCAGGAAAGTATTTGATGTGGATGCATATATCCGGAAAAGACCTGCATATTTTGAGGCCCTCTATCAAGAACATATGAGTGGTGTCAGAAGTTATAATGAGGCAACCTACCAGAAGTTAAAACCGAGAATTAGAACTCAGTTTGCTACAGCCGGGATGGCATTTGAGGATTACGAACCTGCATACGTAAAACTCCCGAATGAAATCAAGGAACTATCTATGCCGGGTAAACACAGAGTTGGAGATAAGTACTATTTTGTGCAGAACAACGGCGAACTAGCTGCACCCGGTTGGATAGTGTCCGGAAATGATAAGTACTATTGCCTTATAGATTAATCTTTAGCTTGCGGGAATTTTTATCAGATCGATATTCAATGGTACTACTTTGATGGGGAAGCAAGAGTTAGCAAAGGGCTGATTGAACTAAACGGGAAATCATATTACCTAGCATACGATGGTGCCATTCGGCTTGGCTTCCATATGATTGACGGACAACCGTATCACTTCGAGCCAGATGGTACCGGTACGCTACAAGGATTTTTTGGCGCGGGTAGCTATACTTATTATTCTCTTGGACAAGGAAAGCTAGCAACTGGTCTCATATCACTTAATAAAAAAGAATACAACTTTGATTCATACGGTCGTCTTATAAATAAAAAAGCCAATGAGCTATCATAAACCCTATGTAAGGTAACCTTGCATATCAATTGTATGTCATAAGTCAATAAGCAATCAACACCCTTACTTATATGTCATAGGGGAAATACTGGGGAAAATCAATAATGGACATACAAGGATTATAGTAATCTTATCGAGGTTAATCGGACTTGCATATTAAGAACCGTGTAACAATGGAACGAAAAAGCTTTCTCATACGGCATCAGTATGGGTCTACTCGCTACGAATCAAAATGTCGCGGGTTCGAATTCCGCCAAGCCCAACAAATTAAGGGTTATTTCGCAACAGTTCCTTTAACTTGCGCATTTAAAAAGGCTTCGAACAAAAAAGAGCGACACCCTGGAATATAATCATGTTTAACCATTCATTAGCGATAGCGTTAGGATGGGCTAGAGGGCGTTTACCCTCGTAAAATGAGTAAGTAAACCAACCAGGGCTACTGGTGACCAATAAATATGCAGTACGCTGCAATATTCTTCTGTAACGCGATCATACGCTACTCTATGAACGTGTAGTTACTATAAACTTCTCCGCCATAGGTCGATTTATATGTCATACCGCCATCGCCGCCCTGCCCCATATCCAGTTGAGCGATATCGAGCTGGCCTGCCGCCTTCTGTTCGGCCAGATACCCTATTGTGGAGCTGATGAGGATAACACCGGGGTTATATCGTTTGTACTTTGTGTACATCGCAAATCTACAGCCAAGTATCCGTTTATCCTTGCTGATCAATCCGCTTGAAAAGGCCGCAACCTCATGATTGATATACACCACAACATGAAAACTATTATTGGCATTGTTAAGCCATTGTGTCATTTTATCTTTTAAGAGAAAGCTTCGCAGGGCATTCTTGGCCAGGTGATTAAATGATCTAAAGATATAATTGTTTTTCACCAGAAAGCGGTCGGCATAGACAGATACCATTTCCCGATAGATCGCCGCATTGATTTTCTCTCCGGCAAAATATGATACGGAACACTGTGCATTATCATTTGCGATGCGGTTGTTGCATTGTCTTATTTTTTCGCGTCGGGATTTCGTCAGGCTTTGGTACCAATCATCATAGGTCTTTGGAACCGGTATCGCAAAGCACTCATGCTCCTGAATGGTTGCAGCGGAAAGGTAGGTTTTCAGGTATTCACTTGTCGGAGATTTACAATATACCCTGTCCAGGAAGAAGGCCACGTCTCCCAGCAAGCTGCGAATGCCATCCATTAGATACGCAAAATCATCATAGCTTAAGCTCGCGTAAATCAAATCCAAATGATTGGCTACCGTAAAGTGTCCACGGAAGTACACGGTAGCTTTTCCATTTCTCCTTTTATACAGCATTGGCGCTATGGCGATGGGTGTATGATCTACATACAAAACCAGATTTAACTCCCGCAGTCCAACGGTGCGAAACCAATCATTGCGCAGCGGTTTGCCTTTTCCCGTGAAGGTCAGATAATCATAGCTTTGAAACGGGGTAGCGATTGGATTCCCGTCTATGAGTTCCTTCCAGATCTGCGCCAACTCAGACCATTCTCTTTGCTTGATCTCCTTCATCATTTCACTCCTAAAAGCATTTCATTGCTTATAAGCTGTCTGGGAATACGATCGATACGATTTTCCGGCTGTTTCCTTTCAGGGTTTACCCGATGGCAATAGCAGGCTTTCCCGCCGGTCGGCACAGGTTCATGCGGTATGATATGATCTGTCTTTGGTTTCTAGCCCTGTAGAACTTCCCTATGATTGACGCTCGTTAACGATCTCCTGAGCACAAAGGGTTGGTTTCAATCTCGATATTATGCAAAGCTTCAGCACAACGTTTACACCACGCATTCTACTATACAGAATCGCGCAAGATATATCAATGGGAATGGCCGAGATGCTCTACATTGCTTAACCGCCGCCATAATCCCTTTCATCACACCTCTTTTTATGCCATGAATTGATACGCTATTCAATAAATGTATAGTTGTAGTACACCTCGCCGCCATATTTCTGCTTGTAAACCATGCCGTCATGGCCGCCCTGGCCCATATCAAAACCATCCACATCAAGTTTGCCGGCCGCTTTCTGTTCCGCCAGATATTCGATGGCCGCGCTGATGAGGACAGCGCCGGGGCTGTATCGCTTATACTTTGTGCTTATTGCAAGTCTGCAGCCAAGCATCCGGTTGTCCTTGCCAATCAGCCCGCTGGCAAACGCCGCAACCTTATGATTCATATACACCACAACATGGAAATTATTCTCGGCATTGTTGAGCCATTGTGTCAATTTATCGTGTAAGAGATAGATTTGCAGCGCTTTGATCGTGATGGGATTGGATAACCCAAAGAAATAATCGTTTTTCACCAGAAAGCGGTCTGCGTATACCGACATCATCTTTTTATGGGTTGCTTTGTCAATTTTCTCTCCGACAAAAAAGGATACGGAGCATGGAACCCGGTCGCTTGCGATGCGGTTTTTGCATAGCCTCAGATTGCTGCGCCTGGATTTGGATAAGCCGCAGTACCAGTCGTCGTAGGTTCCCAAAACCGGTATGGAGTAGCATTCATGCTCTTGAATGTCCGCAGATGAAAGGTACTTTTTCAGATATTCGCTTGTTGGCGATTCGCCGTATACCCTATCCAGAAAAAAGGCTACGTTTCCCAGTCGTTCACGGATGTCATCCATGAAGTACGCAAAGTCGTCATAGCGCAAGCTCGCATAAACCAAATCCAAATGGCTGGCTGCCGTAAAATGCCCCCGAAAGTAGACTGTTGCTTTCCCATCCTTCGTTTTATACAGCATTGGCGCTATGGCGATGGGACGTTGATCCGAATACAGAACCAAATTGAGCTCCTGCAGCCCAACCGTGCGGAACCAATCGTTGCGAATCGGCTTGCCGATTCCCGTGAACGTCAAGTATTCATAGCTTTGAAACGGGGTTGCGATCGGGTTTTCGTCGAACAATTGATGCCAGATTGACGGCAGCTCAGACCATTCTTTCCTGATGATTTCTCTCATATATAATATTCTCCATCATCTTTTTATGTACAAACTTGTTGATATAACCAACGCAGTCTTCTTACATATTCTTTTACTGAAAGGCAGACGTATATGTTTCCCAGTTCGGCGCAGATGCAAGGGCCATGCTTTTTTCATCCTCTTGGTTTAATTAAAATCCGCATCCCATAGACCTATCATACTGAATCGCGCAAATTATAGCAACGCCATTGGACGAGAAAAGTGCCTGCAAGGAAAAATTTATGGAAACTGCCATGATTATACAGCACAGACGCGAAATCGCCAAAGCAATAAGCACCCAAGCGGGTGCTTTTTGCTTCATATTCACAGGTTGGATGCGAATAAGATTTACCCTATGCCGGATCTCTTGGGTTACGGAACTCGCAGGGGACGTTCACCTGGCATTTGCCGCAGCCGTAGCGCTTCCGCTCGCCTGCGCCGCAGCGCTGCATGACCTCCGTGAAATCACAAAACGTCTTGCAGGCAACGTGGTCCTTACCCGCAGCCACCCCTTTTGAAGGGTCGATCGCATCTACGGGACAGTTAACAGCACAGGCTCCGCACATGATGCAGTATTCAAACGGCGTCGTATAGGGCCGCGGCGTAGTCGGGAACTCCGCATCCGTTACAATGCTGCCAAATCGCCCGGCGATCCCCTTTTCGGTGATCAGTCCTTTGGATAGCCCGAATGTGCCCAGCCCGGCGATATACGCAACATGGCGTTCCGACCAGTTGCTGCAAAAAGGAGCCAGCATTTTGAAGTAGCCGCTGCCCGATACCTGTATGGCAACCGCGCCTTCCGCTTCCAGTGCCCGGCACACGGCCTTCCCCAGGGCAATGTTGGCATCCTGCCCTTCCATGCGCGCCTGGCGCCAGCTATCGCTGGGTTCGCTCATGCTTTCCCCGTTGGCGCTGCGAACTTCCTTTGTAAACGGCAAAAACCATGAGATCACGCGCTTTGCCGACGGCAGAACATCCTTGGGGAGCAGCACTCCCTGCCCCATAATTCCGGGTTCGCGCAGGGTTTGGAACAGCGGATCCTCTGCATCGGCAATGCCGAAAAGCGGGGCATCATAAAATCGAAGCCCGATCAGGTCCTGGCTGACAGCATTGTCCGCCGTAACGCGGTTTATGTCTTGCTCTAAAAAATGCGCGGCGAGTTCCCGCAGTTTATCCATCGTCAAATGGTATTCCTCCCCCTAGGTTTATGCTTTGATAGAAAAAAGTCTCAAGCATTCATACTACAGCAAAAAATGCCGATGTCGCAACGCTCATATTCGCCGGCATAAAAATCTTGATGCTCCCAAGACGAATTTGCCAACACTCATCTTTACCGGTCAGCAAAAATCCATTGAATCGCCAGCTGCACCCATGAGGCGTTTCTGGGCGCGATATGCGCAGGTTCGGCAGCGGTTGTTTCGTCGCACAGGGATAAACCGTGCACACCGGATTCAAATATATGCAATTCAAACGGAACACGCGCTTTGCGTAATCCCGCCGCAAACAGCAACGAGTTTTCCACGGGTACGGCGCCATCATCGCTCGTATGCCAAATAAACGCGGGTACTGCTTTGGGCGTAACGTGCAATTCCAGGGATACTGCCTCATAATCGGCAGGTCCCGCCTCCTTCCCCAGCAGTTTCTCCCGGGAACCGTAATGTGTTTTCTCCAGCATCGTGATCACCGGATAGCAAAGGATCATTCCGGCGGGTTTCCAGGTTTTTCCGGGGATGGTTTGCAACAGCGCATCTGCAAAAACAGGTTCATCCCACAGGGTGCCGACCGTAGCACACAGGTGGCCTCCCGCAGAGAATCCCATGACAAACACCTGATCCGGATCAATGTTCCACTCGGCTGCCCGGCTGCGTACAAGCGCAACCGCCGTCGCCAGCTCCAGCGCCGCTGCCGGAAACTTTGCCGGCGCAACACTGTAGTTCAGTACAAAAGCCTGGATGCCAGCGGCCAGAAACCGCATTGCCACAGGCTCGCCTTCACGCGGAGACCGATATTCATATCCGCCGCCGGGGCAGATTACAACAGCCTTTCTGGGCTTGCTATCAAAGTTTTCCTGTATATAGGTTGTCAGCGATGCCAGAAAGCCGGTTGATCCGCAATAGAATTCGGTGCGGCTTATGGGAATGGGAATGGTCTCACAAATCATACGGTGTCACCTCTAAGCAAAGTTACAATTCGTTCTACGCTCCGGCACGAGAAAACCGGCGCGGCTTTCATTGCGTGCATTATCCATTCGAATTATATCATAGAACGGTTTCTCAATTATATCTATTGACTGCTGCGAATGGATGAATGACCCAAGACTGCCTTAGATTGATCCAATACAAACAGGGCGTTTCTAGGAAGCGCCTTGTGGCATGGTGTTGTTGTTTGGGGAAATCCGGTCCCTCGATTCCCTGTTCTATTCCCCCAGCGCCTGCATAACCGTATCCCATGCGGGAATGGAGGACGACGCGCCCTTATGGCATACGGAGATGGCCGCCGCCCTGGCGGCGATGCGCAGGGCCTCTTGGGTGCTCAGGCCGCGCACGAGCGCTGCCAGGAAGAAGCCCGTGAACGTATCCCCGGCGGCCGTGGAATCGACCGCCTTGACCGGGAAAGCCTCCTGGCTCAGGTCGCCTCTGCTGTCGTGATAGCGCACGCCCTTCTCGCCCAGGGTAAGCACGATGCGGGCTTCCGGGAAGCGCTGCCCAAGCGCCTTGAGGATGTTCGCCTCGTCATGCTCGCCGGTCAGCTGCTCGCCTTCGATCTCGTTCAGCAGGAAAATGCCGACCTTTTGCAGATCGCACGCCGCGATGGCCGCATTGAACGGCGAGGGATTGAGCGCGATGGTCAGTCCCCGTTCATAGGCCTTGTCAATCAGCACATCAACGAGGTTGATCTCATTTTGCATCAGCAATATATCGCCGGGCTGGAACTGTGAAAGAACACGGTCCATGGTTTCCACGGTATGGGTGTGGTTGGTGCCCGCAAAGAGCACAATGCTGTTCTGCCCGGCCGCGTCTACCTGAATGAGCGCATTGCCGGTTGGCACGGTTTTGGAGACCTGCAAATAGTCCGTGCGCACGCCCGCGGTTTGGAATGCTTGCTCCAGCATGCCGCCGTCGGTTCCGATAATTCCGGCGAAATAGACCTCCGCCCCGGCCTTGGCTGCGGCGATGGCCTGGTTGAGGCCCTTGCCACCTGGAAATATCTCGCGTCCGGCAGAAGAGATCGTCTCTCCCGGCATGGAAATGTGGTCTACCGCAAACACCAAATCCAGGCTTGCGCTTCCGTAATCGAGTATCTTCATCGTATTCCTCACCTTATGGTCAAAGTATTGGTTTTTGTATAGAAACCTGAGGGGTCGGAAAAATAAAGTTCCGGTGTATTACACCGCCCTGAACCTGCCCTCCTATGAACCCTTTGTACCCGACGCAGGGCCAGTGTACCGTACAACACGAGGTTTGGCAAGCATAAAACAAACGCCGGGGGCAAGAAAATTTCATCGGAAATTTGTTCTTGACATGCTGGTCGACCAATAGTATACTACAGATAGAGCAATGGTCCATCAGGGCTGACAATCCTGACCGGCCAATGAAATATATGACAACGACGTCAACTCCATACAGTGTTATCGCTGAGCATTGGAGCGAATTTTTTCAGTTTCCATACCATGGGCGCACGGGTCCGGCACACCGTCGGCCGGCAACCCGAAAGCTATTTTCTGATACGCGCTGACCCGAAACGGCATTCGCCTTATACAGGCTG